>ENA-ORLY01001043-ORLY01001043.1-human-gut-metagenome-genome-assembly--contig:-NODE-1043-length-35443-cov-4.679014_pt1 | contig 35443 bp, 26 predicted proteins | sample MGYA00243071_ERZ508832 | MGnify/ENA primary metagenome ERZ508832 (study PRJEB26277, sample SAMN04329777) | human gut metagenome | biome: human-associated habitat | host: Homo sapiens | place: USA... | reverse complement strand
TGTTTCTTTATTTTTTAATTCTTTAACATTGTCCAATTCTCTAAGTATTTCTATTTGTGGATATGCACTATTTGTACTTAAATCATTTTCACGAATTATTTTTGAATATTTATTTATTACATTCTCATCTATTTTTTTCATATACGTAAGAGGTGAACGTACTAAATAAAATACTGCAAATAGCAAAACTATTTGTACAATAGCACTAAAACATCCACTAAATGGGCTCATATTTTCTGATTTATATAGCTCCATTGTAGCTTGATTTAGTTGTTCAGGATTATTTTTATATTTGAATTGTATTTCCTTCATTTTTGCTTGTATTTTTGCTGATTTTTTCATTGTTTTCTGCTGTTTAAGTGAAATTGGAATCATTAATACCTTCACTAATATTGAAAAAATTATAATTGCAACACCATAATTTTTAACAACATTATATATAAAATTTAATACATATCCAAATAAATTGGCAAAAAATGCTATCATTCAACTTCCCCCTTCTATTTTAATGGGTCATATCCTCCTTTAGAAAAAGGATTACATTTTAAAATTCTTACAGTTCCTAATCCACATCCTTTTAATACTCCATATTTTTTTATGGCTTGTTTTGTGTATTCTGAACATGTAGGATAATATTTGCATTTTATATTTTTGCTTTCTAAAAATTTTGAAATATTCTTTTGATACCATTCAATTAAATATATACATATTTTTTTCATATTTCATCTTCTTTGTTTAAAATTTTTGCCTCTTCAAATATATTTTTCATGTCATTAAATATCTCTGAAAATTGTATATTGTCTATGCAAAATTTCTTATTCATTAATATTACAATATTATTTCCTTCAACTAACTGTTCTTCTAGCCTTGTATAACATTCTCTTATTAATCTTTTAGCTTTATTTCTCTGGAAAGCTTTTCCATTTTTTGTACCTATAGCAATTCCTAAAAAATTCCTTTTTTTATTGTTTTTTAAAATACAAATTCCTATTTCTTTCCCAATAAAAAATTTTCCTTTTGACAATACTGTTTTAAACTCATAATTCTTTTTTAGCATTTTTGTTTTCTTCATTTTCTACTCCCTAAAATAAGAGCTTTACTAAGAAGAAGAAAACAACTAAAGGCCTAGACCTTTAGTTTGTTGCTAAGCACAGATTTTCTTTCTTCCTTTTGCTCTTCTTGCTTTTAATACATTTCTTCCTGCTTTTGTTGACATTCTTTTCATAAATCCATGTTCTTTTTTTCTTTGTCTATTTTTTGGTTGGAATGTTCTTTTCATTAATAATCGCACCTCCTACTGTTTTAGTTATATATTAATTCCATTTCGGAAAATTGTTACAAAATAACAAGTATATCGATTATACATCATATTTCTCGCATTTGTCAATACTTTTTAATAAAATTTAAATTTTTTTAATTTCTATAATTTCCTCTATTGCTTTTTGAAAAAAATTATTATATAAAAAATTAAAATTTTATTTTTTTGTAATAATTTTGTCATAAAACTATAGTTTTCCACAAGATTTTTCATAATTATCCACAGTTTTTTTTAATTTATCCACAAACATCTTGACTTATTGTGTAAAATTTTGATATTATACTGAAAAAGAAAAGATAGGGGATTTATAAAAAACACTGTTTAAAAATGTCTGTTCGTAGAAAATTCCTTGTTTATTACATTATTATTACAAAGTTATCCACATCTGTGGAAAACTTTGTGGATAACTTTATATTTTTTTATTTGAAAGGATGTTTTAATATGCAAATTGAAAAAGACGAACTATTAAATCAAGCAAAAGAACTGCTAAAAGAAGAAGTAACTCAAATTGCTTATGAAACTTGGTTTAGTCCTATGACAATCACTGAAATGACTAACAACAAAATCGTCTTAAAAGCTAGTTCACCTTATGCGAAAGAAATGTTAGAAACTCGCTATGCTGATCTAGTTCTTAATACTTTCAAATTTATTACAAATAAAGATTGGACCGTTTCTGTATTTGCCTATGAAGATGGAAAAAGTGGCGAAAGTGAAGGAGTTATAGTTTCAAACAATCAATATTCTCAAGAACCAGAAATTGAAACTTCAAATAGAACTCTTAATCCAAAATATACTTTTGACACATTTGTTGTTGGAAACAACAACCGTTTTGCACATGCTGCAGCTATAGCAGTAGGTGACAAACCTGGTGAATCTTACAATCCATTATTTTTATATGGTGGTGTAGGACTAGGAAAAACTCATTTAATGCAAGCAATAGGGAACAGAATTTTGCAAAACAATAGAGCTGCAAAAATTCTATATGTAACCTCAGAAAAGTTTACTAATCAATTAATAAATGCTATTAAAGATAATAAAAATGAAGTATTTAGAAATAAATATAGAACAATAGATGTTCTATTAATTGACGATATTCAATTCATTGCAGGAAAGGAAAGAGTTCAAGAAGAATTTTTCCACACATTTAATGCTTTGTATGAAGACAAAAAACAAATTATCATTTCAAGTGATAAACCACCAAGAGAAATACAGTTTCTCGAAGATAGACTAAAATCAAGATTCGAATGGGGATTATTAGCAGATATTTCTTGTCCAGACTATGAAACTCGTTTAGCAATATTACGAAAAAAAGCTCAAGAAGAAAAAATTCTTGTAGATGACAACATATTATCAAGTATAGCTAATAAAATTGATTCAAATATTAGAGAATTAGAAGGTGTATTTAATAAAATTATAGCTACAGCATCTCTAACACATACTCCAATAACAATAGAATTAGCAGAAAATACTATAAATGAGTTTAAAGCAGCAAGTGAAAAAGTTCTTTCATCAGAATTTGTGAAAGAAACTGTTGCAAAATACTTTAATATTAATAAAGATGATTTATCAAGTAACAAACGTTCAAATGAAATTGCTTTTCCAAGACAAATTGCAATGTATCTTTGCAGAGAAGTAGCAAATATGTCTTATCCTAAGATAGGAGAGGACTTTGGTAATAGAGATCATTCAACTGTAATGCATGCTTGTAAAAAAATTGAAAAAGAAATAAAAGATAAAAACAATACAAAGTTAATTGTGGAAAGTGTGAAAAACATAATTATAAATGGTGAACAATAGATAAATAAATAGTTTAGTTGCTATTTTAGAAATTTTGTTCATAAGGACAACTGTTTGGTTAAAAAAAAGTTATCTTTACTTACGGGAGCAATAGCTTGGATATCCACACCCAGTTGTTGAAAGTGTGTTGATAAACTGTTTAAAACTTATCTATCCACATTTAAAAATTTTTCATGTGGACAAAATTGTAAGTTATCCACCAAGTTATTCACACAAATTTTTCTTAGGGATAAAATGTTTCCACATAGTTTTCCACATTATCCACAGCACCTAATACTATTACTACTAATAATATTTATATTATATTTAATAATTAATAAAGGAGAGATTCAAAATGAAAATTGTTTGTTATAAGGATAATATCCTTAAAGCATTAAATTCCGTAGTTAAAGGTGTTGCATCTAAAACAACAATGCCAATACTAGAAGGAATACTTATTCAAACTAATGATAATGAAATAAAATTAACAACTTATGACTTAGAAATCGGAATAGAATATGTGATGGAATGTGAAGTAAAAGAACAAGGAAGTACAGTAGTAAATGCAATAATGTTTAGTGAAATAATAAGAAAATTACCAGATACAGAGATTTATATTACCTTAAACGAAAATAACTTATTGGAAATTGAATGTGAGGGAGCTCTATACAAATTAACTACAATGAATCCAGAAGAATTTCCAGAATTACCAAAGATAGAAGTAGAAAATTCAATCGATTTAGAACAAAATATGTTAAAAAATATGATTAGAAGAACTATATTTGCAGTTAGTAATGAAGAAAATAGACCAATATTCACAGGTTGTTTATTCGAAGTGGAAAACAATAAGCTAAATGTTGTTGCAGTTGATGGTTTTAGATTAGCACTAAGAAGTATTTATTTACAAACTAAAGTAAATGATTTTAAAGCAGTAATACCAGGGAAGGCATTGAGTGAAATTAATAAAATTTTACAAGATTCATTTGAACATATAAAAATAGGAATTTCAAAAAATCAAGCATTATTTGAAATGGAAAATTGTAAAGTTGTAACTCGTATATTAGATGGAGAATTTTTAAATTATAAATCTGTAATTCCAAATAGTTGGGAAACGAGAATAAAAGTTAATAAAAGTAATTTACAAAATAGTTTTGAAAGAATTAGCTTAATATCAGCATCATCTATAGAAAAAGAGAAAAAATATCCTGTAAAAGTTTCTATAGATATTGGAAAAATGACTATATCTTGTACAAATCAAACAGGGGAAGCTAAAGAAGAATTGTATGTTTCAACAGAAGGAAAAAATATAGAAGCAGGATTTAATCCAAAATATTTTTTAGATAGCTTAAAAGCAATAGATGATGAAGAGGTTTTTGTTGAATTTGGAACAAGTATTTCCCCATGTTTAGTAAAATCTGTAGAAAATAATGATTATGTTTATATGATTTTACCAATAAGATTAAAAGAATAAAGGTTTGGTCAGAGAATGTTTCTGGCCAAATTTATTATTTAAAAAATAAACATAATATAAAAAACAAAAAATAAAATAAATTAAAAATAAATTAACTAAAAAATAAATGAAAAACAAATAAATTAGAATAAAATAAAAAAAAAAAGAATAAAATAGAATAAAAAAGATTTTAATAAATTTTATAAAACAAAAAAAGGTTTACTAAAGTTTACTTAAAATAAAAAAGAAAAATAAAAAATATTTTTTAAAAATAAAAAAAATTAAATAATTAATTAAATAAAAAAATAAAAAAATTTATTTTAATTAATTAAAAAATAATAAAAAAAATAAAATAAATATGAAAAAATAAAAAAATGCAAAAAAAACGACGCACGAAAATCAAAAATAAGACGTTTTTATTTTTTAGTAATATAATTTTATATTAAAAAATAATAGAAAATAATAAAAAATACAAAAAATTATACACAAATGGAGAATAATATGTGGATAAATAATATTAAATTAAATAATTTTAGAAATTATAATAATAAAGAAATAAAGTTACACGAAAATATTAATGTTTTTTTTGGAGAAAATGCTCAAGGAAAAACAAATATTATTGAATCAATATTTTTGTGTAGTATTGGAAAATCTTTTAGAACAAATAAAGAAAAAGAATTAATTAAATTTAATGAAGAAAAAACATTAGTAGAAATTAATTATGAAAAAAGTGATAGAACAGGAAATATAAAAATAGAAATTGGTGAAAAAAAACAAGTTTATTTAAATGGAATAAAAATAAAAAAATTAAGTGAATTATTAGGAAATATAAATATAGTAATTTTTACTCCAGATGATATAAATATTTTAAAAGGTGGACCACAAAATAGAAGAAAATTTTTAGATATTATGATAAGTCAATTAAGACCAAATTATATGCATATATTATCATTATATAATAAAACATTAGAACAAAGGAATAATTATTTAAAACAAATAAAAACAGAAAAAAAAGATGAAAATTTATTAGATATTTGGGATGAAAAATTAATTGATTATGGAATTAAAATATATGAATATAGAAAAGAATTTTTAGAAAAAATAAAAAATAAAATAAAAAATATTCATAAAGATATAACAAATGGAAGAGAAGATATAGAAATAAAATATATTTCTGATGCTATAACTAGACAAACTTTTATAAATGAGTTAAAATCGAGAAGAAAATTAGATATAATAAAAGGATTTACAACAAAAGGAGTTCATAGAGATGATTTTATTATATATATAAATAAGAAGGAAGTTGGAACTTTTGGATCACAAGGACAAAATAGAACAGCAATGCTATCTTTAAAACTATCAGAATTACAAGTTATATATGATGATATTGGAGAATATCCAATATTATTATTAGATGATTTTATGTCAGAGTTAGATTCTAAAAGAAGAGAAAGCTTTTTAAATAATATAAAAGATATTCAAGTTATAATAACATGTACTGAAAAATTAAGACTTGAAAATTTAAAATATTTTTCGTATAATGTTATAGACGGAGATATAATAGAAAAAAATTAAGTGCATTTTGAAAATTTTTCCAATAGTGTGCTATTGAAAGGAAGGAAAATAAATGGAAAAGTATAATCATGAATATGGAGCAGATCAAATCCAAGTATTAGAAGGATTGGAAGCAGTTAGAAAAAGACCAGGTATGTATATAGGTAGTACATCAGTAAGAGGATTGCATCATTTAGTTTATGAAATTGTTGATAATTGTGTTGATGAGGCTATGGCTGGGTATTGTACAGAAATTAATGTAGAAATTGAACCAGGTAATGTTATAAGTGTTGAAGATAATGGTAGAGGAATACCTGTAGAAATACATCCAAAAACACATATATCTACAGCAGAAACTGTATACACGGTTTTACATGCTGGTGGAAAATTTGGTGGAGATAGTGGATATAAAGTATCTGGAGGTCTACATGGAGTAGGTGCATCTGTTGTAAATGCTTTAGCAACTTGGACAGAAGTAACTATTCAAAGAGATGGCGGAATTTATCAAATGTATTTCGAAAAAGGAAAAACTGTGAAAAAACTTGAAAAAATTGGAAACTCAGAAAAGACAGGAACCAAGGTTAGATTCCTTGCAGATGATACAATATTTGAAACAAGAAACTATGATTATGAAACATTAGAAACAAGATTTAGAGAAATTGCTTTTTTAACAAAAGGCTTAAAGATTACAATAGAAGATAAGAGAGATGAAGAAAATATAAAAAAAGCAGAATTTTGTTTTGAAGGTGGATTAAAATCTTTTGTTGAATATTTAAATAAAAATAAAGAAAAATTACATAAAAATCCTATATATATAGAAAGAAATGGAGAAACTCCTGTTGAAATAGCTATACAATATACAACAGCTTATACAGAAAATATTCATACATTTGTAAATAATATTAATACTATTGAAGGTGGAACTCATCTTGAAGGCTTTAAAAGAGCATTAACAAAAGTATTTAATGATTATGCACGTAGCCATAACTTCTTAAAAGAAAAAGATTCAAATTTACAAGGTGAAGATATAAGAGAGGGAATTACAGCTGTAGTTTCTGTAAAAGTTAGAGAGCCTCAATTTGAAGGACAGACAAAAACAAAATTAGGAAACAGTGAAGTAACAGGTGTTGTACAATCAATGGTAAATGAGGCACTATCAACATTTTTAGAAGAGAATCCAAATGTTGCAAAAGCAATTTTGGAAAAATGTGTAAGTGCATCAAGAGCCAGAGAAGCTGCAAGAAAAGCGAGAGAGCTTGTTCGTAGAAAAAGTGCATTGGAAACTTCTACATTACCAGGAAAACTTGCAGATTGTAGCAGTAAAGTTGCAGAGGAATGTGAAGTATATATAGTAGAGGGAGATTCAGCTGGAGGAAGTGCAAAACAAGGAAGAGACAGAAAATTTCAAGCAATTTTACCATTATGGGGAAAAATGCTTAATGTTGAAAAAGCAAGAGCTGATAAAATATATGGAAATGATAAATTGAATCCAGTAATTGTCGCTATTGGTGCTGGAATTGGTAATGAATTTGATATTACTAAAATTAGATATGGAAAAGTAATAATAATGGCTGATGCTGATGTTGATGGAGCACATATTAGAACATTAATGCTAACATTTTTCTTTAGATATATGAGACCTCTTATAGAAAATGGAAATGTTTACTTGGCTCAACCACCATTATTCAAATTATCTAAAAAAGGAATGAAGGATATTTATTGCTATACAGATGAAGGATTAGATCAGGCATTTGCAGAACTAGAAGCAAAAGGAATTACAAGAGATTCACTTTCAATTCAAAGATATAAAGGTTTAGGGGAAATGAATCCTGAACAATTATGGGAAACAACAATGGACCCAGAAAAAAGAACTTTAATACAAGTAACTATGGATGATGCAATTAAAGCAGATGAAATATTTAATATATTAATGGGGGATGAAGTTAACCCAAGAAGAGAATTTATAGAAAAAAATGCAAAATTTGTAAAAAATCTTGATATTTAAAATAATATATAATTTAAAAAAAGAAAAAAATTAATAGGATTCCATATCAAGTGGAATCCTATTATCTATAAAGCCAAAACCAATCTTAACTCAGACTAATATATATAGTGGTTTGATCTAATGCATATTGCTATACAAATAAACCATACACCACATATATTAATCAGTTGCTCGACTACAAATGCACTAGTAGAAACCATATTCATCCTCGAGGGACTAATAACAATCCCATATAATACAAGAATAATCTTAGTTCAAATATATTACATATAATTTAACCATATATAAAATATAAAAATAATCCTTGAAAATTTAAATAAAATACAGCTTACATACATATAATATATTTTTATCGCCGACATATATTAATCCATAAAAATGAACCAATATACATCTTTGCTCGAATATTAACAAACTAATAAATAATCCATCAATACTCTTCACTCAACTGATGTTAACCTTATACACATATTATGTGCAGAAAAATTTTTTCTATACAAAAAATTTAAAATTTTTTTGAGGGACATTTGGGGTCGGTTCTTTTTTTGCCCTTGAGGGTAATTTGGGGTCGGTTCCGTTTTTGCCCTTTTGTCGATTTTTGTCGAACGATTTTTCTTGCTTTTTTTACTAATTCATTATATAATAAAAATATCATATAAATAGTTTTATTTTTCTTTTAATTATAAAATTAATTCTTAAAATTTTAATTTATTTCAATATTTTTTTATGTTGCAGCTTGGTATATTGGAGGTGAGAAAGATTAGATCTATACAAAAGTGGATACCCATAGAAAGAATTTTAGAAAGAGGTATTATAAAAGTAAAAAAAAATAAATATATAAAAATATTAAAGGTAATTCCAATAAATTTTAATTTAAAAACTCAATTAGAAAAAGAATCGATTTTAAATTCTTATAAAGTTTTTTTAAAAACATGTAATTTTGATATTCAAATTTTAATTCAAAGTAAAAAAGAAGATTTAAGTGAACACATAGAAAATATTCAAAAAATATCTCAAAGAGAAAAAAATAAAATAATAAAAAAATATTCACAAAATTATGTTGAATTTATTAAAGAAAAAAATAATAAAAACAAATCTGCATCAAAAAATATTTATTTAATTATTAAAAATAATACAGAAAATTTAGAAGAAAATATTATTCAAGAATTAAATGAAAAATATTTTAAAATAAAAGATTGTTTGATAAGATGTGGAAATATAGTTTTAGAATGTAGTAGAGATGAAACAAAAAATATTTTATTTTCATTTTTTAATTTAAAAAAATTTTTGGATAAATATTAAAAAGGTAGAAAGGAAAAATATGAATAAAAAAATAATAAACAATATTAAAGATAAAATATTAAAAAAAGAGGGAGAAAAAAATAATATAAAATTATATGAAGGATTTTTTAATGAAAAGGATTTTATTTCTCCAACATATATTAATTTAAATAATCCTAAATTTTTGGAGATAGATGATTATTTTTATTCTGGAATAATTATAGTAAATTATTATAGAGAATATAATGAATTAATTTTAAAATCTTTAATAGAAACAAATATAAATATGAATATTTCAATATTTTATGAAAAACAGGAAACAGCTAAAACAATTAAAGAATTGACCTATAATATAGGAAATGTTGGAGTTGAATTAAAACAATCAAGTGAAAACAGACAGGATATAGATATAGCAGCTTTTACATATAATGATGCAAAATATATAAGAAAGGAAATTCAAATAAATAATGAAAATATATATTTTTTATATATTTATTTAAATGTTTTTGCAAAAGATAAAAAAGAATTAGAATATAATTTAGATAAAATAGAAGGAATATTGCAAAGTAAAGGCTTACAAACAAGAAGAGCAAATTTTAGACAAGAGCAAATTTTTATTTCATGTTTACCTATATTAGAAAATCATGAAGATTTAAAACAAGTTGGAAAAAGGAATATTTTGACATCTGGATTAATAAGTACATATCCGTTTTTGTCATCATCAATAGTTGAAGAAAAGGGGATTTATATAGGGAATAATATGTATAATAATTCTTTAATTTTAATTGATAGATATAATACCAGTAAATATAAAAATGCAAATATGTGTATTTTTGGAACAAGTGGAGCTGGGAAGTCTTTTTATACAAAATTATTAATTTTAAGAAATACATTATTAGGAATTGAACAATATGTAATAGACCCAGAAAAAGAATATAATAATATTGCTAGAAAATTAAATGGCACAATTATAAAAATAGGACCTACTTCTGAAAATTATATAAATATTTTTGATATTAGAAAAGAAAGCATAGAAGAAAATGAGCACGGATATTTAGCAACAAAAATAGGAAAATTAATTGGATTTTTTAATTTGATTTTTGGAGAGTTAAATGAGGAAGAAAAAGCAATTTTAGAAGAAAAATTAATTGAAACATATAAAAAGAAAAATATTACATTTAATGATAAAACATTATATAAAAAGGGTAAATTTAAAATAACAAAAGATATGCCAATATTGGAAGATTTATATAATAATTTAAATGATGAAAAAACAAAAAAATTTAAAATAAAATTGATACCATTTATTAAAGGCTCATTGAAATTTTTTAATAATTATACAAATATAGAATTAAATAAAAAATTAATTATTGCTGATGTATATGAATTAGGTGAAGAAAATATGAAATATGGAATGTATTTATTTACAGAATTATTTTGGGATAAAATAAAAATAAATAGAAAAATAAAAAAAGCAATTTATTTAGATGAGATATGGAGATTAATAGGTGTTACATCAAATAAAGAAGTTGCAAAATTTATTTATAAGATTTTTAAAACTATTAGAAAATATGGAGGGAGTAGTGTTGCAATTACACAAGATATTTCAGATTTATTTAGTTTAGAAAATGGAACTTACGGAAAAAGTATTTTAAATAATTCTAGCATAAAAACATTTTTTTCCTTAGAAGAAGAAAATATTAAGGTATTATCACAATATTCTAATTTATCAGAAAAAGAAAAAATAGAAATAAAATCTTTAAGAAGAGGAGAATGTTTGACATTTGTTGGTGATGAGCATATTTTAATAAATATTGAAGCAAGTGATTTTGAAAAAGAAATTATTGAAGAAAAAAATAAATAAAAAAGGAAAGGAAAAATATATGGAAATAGAAAATCAAATAAATAATAATATTAATATAGAGAAAAAAAATTTTTTAAATAATGTTATTGGAAGAACAATAAATAGTGCTTTGGATATAGGACTAAGAGCAATATTACCAGATTTAATAGAAAATCAAATAATTGATATAAAAAATGCTTTATTACAAAATGGGTTAAAATCAGGCATAGATACAGCAATAAATTCTGCTATAGATTTTTGGAAAAGTGCTAATGGAATAATTAGTGGAAATTTTGAAAATATTGAACAAGTAAAAATTGCAATAGGTAGTGGAGGAATTATAGATTCAATTTCAGGTGTATTAGATAAAGTAATAAATAAAACATATCAAAATGGGTATATAAATAAAAATGTTAATAATCTTATAAAAAATGGAAAAAATGTATTATTAAATAATGTAACTAAAAATATAAAAACTGAGTTAAATAAACAGACAAATACTATTGAGAAATTAGAAAAATATTTAAAAAACTGGAAAGAATATTATAACCAAAGAGATTTTGAGAAAATGACAAAAGAATTAAAAAAGATTGAGCAGGAGTCAGAAAAAATAATTCCATTGGAAAATATTATTAAAGAAACAAAAAGGGTTAAAACACTTCATAATTTAATAAAAAATAATGGGCAAAATTTTAATATCACAGAAAATGAGATAAAATTAGCAAATAATCTTGCAAGCTAAAATACATGCAAAAAAGGTGCATGTATTTAGTATAAGTTCTTATTTATTTTCTTCTAAAATTTTTTTACAGAAGTCATTTGAACACATAACAATATGATAAATAAAATCAGATGTTGCATCAGAATTTACTGTTAAAATATTATTTATTTTTTGAATTGTTTTATTATTGTTATCTTGCCCGAATAATAAATAATCTGCGGAAACGCCAGTATATTTTACAACTTTTTTTAAAGTTTTTACACTTAAAGCACGTTCACCTCTTTCAATTTGACCTAAAAAAGAATCTGTAATGTCAATTTTTTCAGAGAACTGTTCTCTAGTCATGTTCATGCCCTCTCTTATACTACGTAGCCTTTCACCAATATCGATATTTTCTCTATTAAATTGCATATGCTCACCTCAAAGATTTTTCTACATTATATAGCGAAAATTGTCAACATATAATAAGCAAATAGCATATTTTTCACATACACAGTAATTATAGAGGATAATAAGAATTAGTGGGAATAAAAATAAATTATATGTAAAAGATAAAAAATAGAATATAAAATATAGGAGAAAAATATGTTTGATGATGAAATGTTAAATAGAATTTTTGAAGAAAGATATGAGGATATAGAAGAAAATATACAGAGAGAATATCACTATAAAATAAAACAAATAAAGGTTAATAGCGAAGAAGAAAGGAATAATATAAAAATGAATATAATAAGTGAATTATATTATAAACAAGGCTTTAAGGATGGAGTTAGATTTATAATAAAAAGCTTAAAAAAATAAGTAAAAAATGAGAAAATAATTACCCAAAACCCTTGCAAAATAAGGATTAGTATAATATAATACAAAAGTATAAGAAAAAAGAAAGAGGTAGAAAACTATGGATGAAAGACAAGATGGAAATATAATTCAAAGAGATATTGAACAAGAGATGAAAACAGCTTACATCGATTATGCAATGAGTGTTATTGTATCAAGAGCATTACCAGATGTAAGAGATGGATTAAAACCAGTACATAGAAGAATATTGTATGCTATGCATGAAGATGGAATTACCTCAGACAAGCCATATAGGAAATGTGCAAATACAGTAGGTTCTGTATTAGGAAGATATCATCCACATGGAGATGCATCAGTATATGATGCAATGGTAAGAATGGCACAAGACTTTTCAATGAGATATATGCTAGTAGATGGACATGGTAATTTTGGTTCAATAGATGGTGATGGTGCTGCTGCGATGAGGTATACAGAAGCAAGAATGTCAAAAATAGCTGAGCAAATGTTAGTAGATATAGAAAAGAATACAGTTGACTTTATGCCAAACTATGATGATAGATTGCAAGAACCAACAGTTTTACCTTCAAAGATACCAGCATTATTAGTTAATGGTTCATCAGGAATAGCTGTAGGAATGGCAACAAATATACCACCACATAATTTAACAGAAATTGTGGATGGAATAATAAAAATTATTGATGATGATAATGTAACAGATGAAGATTTAATGCAAATAATAAAAGGACCTGATTTTCCAACAGGAGGAATGATTCTTGGTTTAGAGGGAATTAAAGAGGCATATCGAACTGGAAGAGGCAAAATTATAATGAGAGCAGAAGCAGAGATAGAGGAAATGAGTGGAAATAAGCAAAGGATAATAGTTTCATCATTACCATATCAAGTAAATAAAGCTCGTCTAATTGAAAATATTGCAAGATTAACTAGAGAGAAGAGGATAGAAGGAATCTCTGAATTACGTGATGAATCAGATAGAAAAGAAAGAGTTAGAATTGTAATGGAACTTAAAAGAGATGCTAATCCTCAAGTAGTATTAAATCAATTATATAAAAATACACAAATGCAAGATACATTTGGAGTAATAATGTTGGCTTTAGTAGATGGAGAGCCAAAAATATTAACATTAAGACAATGTTTAGATTGTTATATTGATCATAGAAAAACTGTTATTTTGCGTAGAACTCAATTTGATTTGGATAAAGCATTAGCAAGAGCTCATATATTAGAAGGTTTAAGAATTGCTATTGATAATATAGATGAGGTAATTGCAATTATCCGTAACTCTTATGATGATGCAAAAGAAAGATTGATGGAAAGATTTGGATTAACAGATATACAAGCACAAGCAATTTTGGACATGAGACTAAAAACACTATCAGGATTGCAAAGAGAAAAGATTGAAGAAGAATATAAACAATTAATGGAATTAATTGAACATTTAAGAGCAATTTTAAATAGTGAAAAATTAGTATTTGATATTATAAAAGAAGAACTTATTGAAATTAAAAATAAGTTTGGAGATGATAGAAAAACAAAGATTGTAGCAGCAGAGGGAGAAATCGATGTTGAAGATTTGATAAAAGAAGAACAGACAGTTATAGCTTTAACACATTTTGGATATATTAAAAGAATGCCAATAGATACATATAGAAGTCAAAAACGTGGAGGAAAAGGAATAACAGGAATTGCTACAAGAGAGGAAGACTTTGTAAAACAAATATTTACAGCCTCTACACATGACACTATTTTATTCTTTACTAATAAAGGAAAATTGTATAAACTAAGAGGATATGAAGTACCAGAAGCAGGTAGAACTGCTAGGGGAACAGCGATTGTAAACTTATTAAGTTTAGACGCAGGAGAAAAAGTATCAGCAGTTATACCAATTCAAAATTTTGCAGAAGGTAAATATTTATTAATGTCAACAAAAAATGGATTAATAAAGAAAACAGCTTTAGCTGAATATAATTCAGCACGTAAAACAGGATTGCAAGGAATAACATTAAAAGAAGATGATGAGTTAATTGCAGTTAGATTGACAGATGGAGAAGATAATGTAATTCTTGTTACAAGAAATGGAATGTGTATTACATTTGACGAAAAAGATGTCCGTCCAATCGGTAGAGTTTCACAAGGTGTTATAGGAATTAGGATTGATGAAGATGATGAAGTTATAGGAATGGAATCAATTATTGCAGGTGGAAAAGCAACATTACTTGCAATTACAGAAAATGGATTTGGAAAAAGAACAGAACTTGATGAATACAGAGTACAAATTCGTGGAGGAAAAGGTGTTATAACATATAAGGTAACACAAAAAACAGGTAAATTAGTTGGAGCAAGAATAGCAACAGATGATGAAGATGTAATGCTTATAACTGATAAAGGAACAATAATAAGACTTAAAGTAAAAGATATAAGCGTGTTAGGACGTTCAACACAAGGTGTAACTTTGATGAGAACGACAGATGGTGGAAAAGTTGTAAGTATGGAAACATTAACTCCAGAAATTGCTCAGTCAGAAGAAAGTAAATAAAAAATAAAAAGGGTTCCGAGTTAGGGAATCCTTTTTTGTAGAAAATTTTATATAAAAAGCAAGATAATATAGTGAGTGCAAATAAATACACTATATAAGAACTATATATTATGCCTTTTGTCTAATTAAAATGTTTTGGCTTAAGTCTTAAATCATCACCAAAAAAATAATAAATGTCATAAAATCCAGCAATACGAGAACCAATTCTTTCTTCATAATTTTTAAAAATATTATTAATATTTAAATTAGTAGAAATTATAGTTTTTGTTACTTTATTATTAAAATTTAACAAACGAGTATTTAAAATTGTAAATAATTCACTTAATTTCATGCTATTTAAACATTCTGTCCCTAGGTCATCAATAATTAATAAATCTGCTTCTAAAACATTTTTATAAAAATCATCTTGAACAGAACTTTTATACTTATTAATTTTTTTGTCAATAACAGTTTCTAATAAAACAGGAGCTGTTTGATAAAGTACGCTTTTTCCATTCTTTATTAATTCATTTGCTATACAATTACTCATAAAAGTTTTTCCAAGTCCAGTATTTCCTGTAAATAATAGATTATGAGTATCAGGATTATCAAAATTTTTAACAAAATCTATGCATTTTGATTTTATTGTTATAATATTTTGACGTGGTGAAATATTAATTCCAAATTTTTCAGTTTCTATTTTATCTGAAAAAATATTTTCATTAAAAGTTGCAAAATTTTCTTTACTAAGGTTAGAAATATTTGATTTATTATAAGATATATCTAATAGTTTCTGTTTTAAACAAGAACATAAACTAGATGCTGAAGTACCAGTTTGAATATATCCAGTATCTTTGCAAATGTTGCACTCGTAGAAAGGTTCTAAATAAGTACTTGGTATATTATGTTCTTTTAATATTCTATTTTTTTCAATTTTTAAATCTGCAACTTTGGAATTTAAAGCCTCTAAAGAAAGGGAAGAAGACCCTTTTAAAATGTTTTTTGCAGTATTAATAGCAAAATTATTTAATTCAATTTCAATTTCTTGCAGACGAGGAATTTTTTTATAAAGTTCTTCTTTACGCTCTTGTAAATCAAGTTCTGCTCTACGTTTTTTTTGGTCATATTCTGCTATTAATTTAGATAAAATTTCATTATCCATTTAAATCTCCTTTAATATTAGAAAAAACTGATGCAGATGCTTGAGGTTCATTCGCATTTGAATTATTTGGAAATTCTACAGGAGATATTCCTGCATTTGCGTATAAAAATGCCAGATTATCATATTGTCTTTGATCAAAAGACGCTTTTGCAACTTGTTTTTCTAGTTTTTTAGTATCTTTCTTTTGTTTATTACGTTGTTCTATAAATGCAAGAATTTCATTTGATGTTTTTAAATTCCTATCATGCCAGTCTGTAATTATATTATTGAAATATTCAAATGTAGGATTTGATTTAAAAGTGGTTCTTTTAAGAGCGATTTCAATAATATTTAAATCATAACCAAAATCAATAACCCATTTTTCAATATATGCTTCTTCATATTGAGTAAGAGAAGTTTTTCCAAGTTTCTTAGTAATTGTCCTTTTTATTTTCACCAATTTTTCCTGTTTTTGATAGTATAAATCTAAGTCATTCCATGTTTGAATATTATTATTTCCCCAGGCTTCTGCAACTGTTTGTACATATTTTTTATGAAGTGCAGAACGGTTATAACAATAATCAAAAAGTGCAATCATAACTTGATCATCAAAATTATATTTTGTGAACCATAAATCAATATCATTGTACCATGATGGTCCCATAATTCCCTGAAAATATGCATTATTTATATGAGTTATAACTTTAGCACGAGCTTTGTTTTTGGCAATATTAGCAACTTTTTCAGGAGATGCGGTTAAATTTGGTGTATATAATTTATGAAGAGTTAATTCTTGTAGATTTACAACAATATAACCAGCCTCTTTTTTTATAATTAATCCATTAGTATCCAAATATAAAATAGCATCATTTATATCTTTTAGCGGAAGTGCTAGTTTTTTGGATAAATCATTTAATTTTATATCTTTTTTATATTTTGATAGAAACATCATATATAAATAAACTTTAACACTATTTGATGGCATCTGAGATAAATATTCAGCAAAAAATATATCTGAAACAACTGTCTCAGAAAATAACAGTGGAATTTCTGGTTGTTCTAATTTCATTTAATCATTCCTCCCCCCAAAGGAACGAATATAGTTTAGAAATAAAGCTAAACTATTTTCTCCTATAAGCTAAATAGAATTATATCATTTTACAAAATAAAATCAAGTCTAAAATAAAAAAATAGGAGATAAAATTAAAATTTTTTAAATAAATATAGTTTTGGCCTAAGTAGATATTTGATAACATATTTAAGGACATAAACAACAGATTCTCCATTAAATCCAACTAAGCTAAATAAAGTTAATGGAAGACATAGAGAAATAAGAAGAAATATTTTTATGTTCCAGTTGTTAAAAAATAAGTTAAGTATAATAAAGTTAAGTGTATACCAAAATAAATTTAAAAAAGCTGTTGAATAATCTAAAATACCAAATATTTTATTTTTAAAATTATAATTTTGAGGAATTATAAATTTCATAAAAGCTCCTTTCCTATAAATTTTATATAATTCCAAGACTAAAATATAATCCTTCCATTACATTCCTCGATTCATTTCGAGATTTAAGAAATTCTAATTTATTTTATGGCACCCTTCCACTCTCGTGAACTCTTTCCATAAAATTCATAAGAATTTCTAAAATCTCTTCAATCATATTCGTCATTCCATTTCAGGATTATATTTTAGTCTTGGAAAATATTAAACTATATTAATGTGATTTTTTAAATAAGTTTTCCACATTTTGAGTAAAAGTTGTGGAAACTCCACCGATAAAATCACGAACAAAAGAATTTGATTTTATTAGAGCATAAATTGCTCCAATATAAATGAATTTAGTCATTAAATTATTAGAAGAATAATCCATAGAAAATAATATTAATAAAACAATAGAGACAATAATCTGTATAAATAATAAAGAAAATAAGTTGCGAACCCAAGCTTTAAAAAACCATGAAGTATGTTCTAATATTAATGACAAAATTGCAAAAGGTGTAAGTAAAATAAAAACTTTAATCATTACATATCTAAAAGAATATGTAAAAACTAGATTTAATAAAGACATTGTAAGTGAAGCTTTAATAATTCCATCTAATGAAAAAATATCTAAAGAAGAGGAGGTTATAGAAATATCATTGTTTATTTCTAAAATCAGTTCAGAAAAGCAAATGTTTTTATGAAATAAATCTTCTCCAATCCCTCTAATTGCAAGAGATATATTAGATAAAAAATTTAAGGCTTCTCCGACAAAAAAATATGAAAAATTAATACAAATACCAAAAATAATAGATTTAAAAATAAATTGCGAAGGCTTTTCTATTTGTTGAAATGTAAAATGTGCAAATAGGTATTTTATAGAATAATATAATAAAAAACCAAAAAGTAGAGAATTTGATATTAATAAAATTCCATTGGATGCTGAAGTTCCTAATATTTTTTCAAAATAAGAATCATTAATTATATCTGAACTTATAAAAGTAATGTCATCAAGAACATTATAAACATTGCTATCTATTGAAGAAAATAAATTTCCTAAGATAGTGTTAACTGCTTCAATAATATTTGAAGTTATATTTGAATTACTCTCCATTTAATCACCTATCCAATTAAAGATTGAATTGCAGATAATATTAAATCTATAGCTAATATAAAAGCATAAGAAAATAATGAACCTGTAATTAATTTCTTTCCAGTTCTGATTTTTTCTTCATCGCCAAAGCTGAATTTTCTCATAAGTGCACCTGTACAAACAGCCACAGCAGCTGCAGGTGTTGATATTTTTATAATCCACCCTTCAATATCTTTAAAAGCATCATTTAATTTATTTACTAATTTAGGTGTTGCTCCTAGGACAATAGGGGATAAAATTAATATAATATAAATAAAAAGTGTAATAATAAATAATAATTTTTTCATAGTGACTCCTTATTGAAATATTTAATTTTTTAAGCAAAAATTATAAAACTAATTTTCAAAATATGGAAACATTTTCAATTTTGATGGTTTTAATATATGTGAGCCATCTGATAAAAAGGCAAGAGATGAAAAAGTTTCCAAATTTTGAGTGAAAAAATTTGTATCATAAATGAAATCCTTTTGAGTGTAGGTATTTAAACTTTCTGTGATACTTGAATTCTGCGAATTTAAAGAATTTGTTATATAATTAAACTTTGTTTCTTTAGCATTTTCTGAAATACTTTTTGATGTATAAAATTTTTCTTCTTTTCATAACTGCTTTTGAACCTCTTCGATTGTGAAGATATCATCAGTTCTAAACCAAATTTTATTGATTAAGTTTTGAATAATAACTTTTACAGAAGTTTCGTCTTTTAGTGTATTTTTTAGGGAAGAATAACTTTGAGTTGAAACAATATTTATGCATTTGGCTTCACGACTGAGAGAGAAAAAATCTGCATCTGTTTTTGTAACATATTCTGAATACTCGTCACATATAAAAACAGAAGGTCGAGTTTTTGCATGTGATAAATTATACATTATTTCTGACTGGAAATCTAATTTTAAATATGCAGCAATAATTTTTGAAAGATTTTTATATTCTGCAATATTCATATTTAAAATTACAATTTTTCCTTTTTGAATTATTGAACTAAAACCTTTGAAATTTAAATCTTTTTTTTCTGGACAAAAAGTTTTTGAAACATTGTAATCTGAAATAAATATATTGGTAATTCTAGAAATTTCTGATTTTAGAATAGCTAAAGTACGTTGATCTAAAGAGTTAAATTCTTTTTCAAAAAACTCAAGAGCGGTATTAAGTTCATAAATGTCTTTATGAGAAAACTTTGATTGATAAAATAAATTTTTTAATATTTCGATTTTTGATTTATAATAATTAGGTTCAGTAATTAATTTATGTAATTCTATAAAAGTGACATAACCATTATTATATAATCTACAGAGTTTAATACATTCGGTTAAAATTTGTTCTGCTTTATCAAGCCAAAATGATTCAGAGTTATTTTCTGAAAATAATAATAAAATAGTTTTAAGTCTATTAGCTAAAACTATTGGATTAAGGTTTGGTTTATGCAGAGGATTGTATCGTATTTTAGAGTGCAAACCAATTTCTATTATATCTTTTTCTAAATGATATTTGGTGGCAAATTGTTTTACTTGTTTGAAATAATTTCCTTTTACATCTAATATTAAAATACCTAATTTTTTAGTGGGGTGTAAGTAATTATACTTGATTAATTGTTCTGTAAAAGGGTACATTGCAGAACTTGTTTTACCAGTACCTATAGTGCCAGTTATTAAAAAGTTTTGATATAATCCTGATTCTGGTAAATATATTTTTGAGTTATTAGAAACATTGTAACCTATTAATAATTGTAAATCTGTTTTTGATAGTTGAGTTGTATTATTAATTCCCGTAGCTGGTTTGACATGTGTAATATTTTTTTCAAAAATATGAAATCTTAAAATTATTGAATTAATTATAATAAAATTTGAAAATATATTGAAAAAAATAAAACTAATTTTTATAAATTTCCAAATTAAAGGATTATCGTAACAAATGTCTGAGGGATTTAAGCCAAAGGAAATAATAACTTCTGTTGCTTGGTATAAAGGTTGAAAAAAATGATAAGAAATAAAAGATGTTAATACCAAAAAAATAAGTGTAAAAATAAAACGCTTAATAATTATCACTCCTGTTATTCAGTTTTTTGTTTGATTTTTAACTTTGAACCTTGTAAATTATGAAATAATTTTATATCAAAAAAAGTATAGATTGAATATAAAGTAATAAAAAAACTAATAATATAAATAATAAAAAAAATATTAAATAATGTATTTAATGCCATATTTTATATGACCACCGCTCTTTCGATAAACATAATACAACAATTTTTTTAATTTGTCTATACTTTTTTTAAAATTTGTGATAAAATATTTATGCATAATATTTTTATAATTTTATGGGATGCTATTTGCTATAAAAGTAAGGTTTATAGGTTTGCCTGTTAAAAGACCTAAATATATATATAAGGAATGAATGTAAAATGAAATTTAATAAAGACACTAAAATTGGAGAAATATTACAAGTTGCTCCAGAAAAAGCAGAAATCCTAATAGAATGTGGTATGCATTGCATAGGTTGTCCAGCTTCTCAAATGGAAACATTACAAGAAGCATGTGAAGTTCATGGGATAGATGTAGAAGAAGTTATTGAAAAATTAAATGCATAAAAAACAATTTTATGTAAAAAAATAAAAAAAATTTAAAAAATGTATTGACAACAGAGGAAAAATAGTGTAATATAAATAGGCGTTGTGCAATACATTGCATATGGGCTATTAGCTCAGGTGGTAGAGCACTTGACTTTTAATCAAGTTGTCCCGCGTTCGAGTCGCGGATAGCTCACCAAAGAATTCTAATTTATTAAAATTAGAATTCTATATATGGCCCCGTGGTCAAGCGGTTAAGACACCGCCCTTTCACGGCGGAGTCATGGGTTCGATTCCCGTCGGGGTCACCATATGCCACTTTAGCTCAGCTGGCCAGAGCACCGCACTTGTAATGCGGGGGTCCCCAGTTCGAATCTGGGAAGTGGCTCCAATAAAGGTCAATAGTTTTGAGATAACTCTTAATTATTGGCTTTTTTAATTTAGTTTAGGAGGAATAAATGGTAATATTAATAACAGGAGCATCAAGAGGAATAGGAAAAGAAATAGCAAGAAGGCTAGCACAAGATGGAAATGCTGTAATAGCAAATTATAATAAATCAGAAGAACAAGCTCAAAAGTTACAGCAAGAAAACCTAAATATAGAAATTTATAAAGCAGATGTATCTCAAAGGGAAGAGGTACATAAAATGATTGAGAATATATTAAATAAATATGGAAAAATTGATGTGTTAGTAAATAATGCAGGAATATCAGAAAGTAAAGTATTTACAGATGTAACAGATGGAGATTGGAACAAAATAATTAATACAAATTTATATTCCGCATTTTGCGTAACACAAGAGGTATTACCTAATATGATACATAATAAAAAAGGGTGTATAATAAATATTTCATCAGTGTGGGGAATTGTAGGCGCATCATGTGAAACAATATATTCTATTGCTAAAGCTGGAATGGATGGAATGACAAAATCATTAGCAAAAGAATTGGGGCCATCAAATATTAGAGTAAATTCTATTGCACCAGGAATTATAGATACAGATATGAATAAAAAACTAACATCTAATGACATAAAAAATATAGAAGAAGAAATTCCGCTAGGGAATATAGGAAAAACTATAGATATAGCAAGATGTGTAAAATGGATTATAGAAGATGAATACACAACAGGACAAATTATTTCAGTTAATGGAGGATGGGTAATATAATATTAATAAACAAAAAAAGAGTAAATTACTGCAAAATTTACTCTTTTTAAACGCACAATATTAAACAGGTTCAAACTTATTCATTATTTGAAGCCTTTTTTTTGTAATTACCTGAAATTAATTTTGGCAAATAAGTGATAATTTTATATACTGCCAAACGTATTTTTTTACTCCAGATATAGGATTTTCTTAATTTTCTTGCACTTCCTAAAGAAACTGGTTCATCACTTAGAACTATCAATTCAACTGGCTTTTTTTCTATAGGAAAACTATAATTATTTCCATAATTATTATCCCAATTTCCATTTTCATTAAAAAAACAAAAATTAAATGTTTCGCCAGAACCAAGTTCTACTTCTGTTTGGAATCCAAGTTCTGTTTTTTCCATTTTTACATCTTTGACATTATTCCAATTATTTCCAAAGCCATAATGAAAAAATACTTCTTTAGAAGAGTCCTGGAAGAATGTTCCTGTATATGAAATTTTTACTTTACTATTTTCTACTAACTTATCAGTATTAAAAAAAATGTTTTTTGTTAATTCCATTTTAAAAACTCCTTTATCTTTTGTTAGCTTTATTATAATATTAAATTTTACAATATTCAAGTATTTTTTCAAAAAAAATGTAAAATTTTTTGAAATGTAATAAAAAACCAAAAAAAACATATATATTATTAAAGAAATTTTGCTAAAAAAATTGTCAAAATTACAAAAATATGGTATTATAGAATAAGGGGGAAATGTGTAAAATGAATGAAATAAAAGATGAAACAAAAGAAAAAGAAAATAATGCAGTTCAGACAATAGACCAAAAAGAAATTGAACAAGAAAACAAAGAATTAGATTTTCCAAAAAATAATAACATAAAAATAGATTTAATATTGATACTAATTGCAATAATAGTTATTACATTGGCATTGTGTTCTACAATGTTTGCAGTAATAAACAGAAAGAGCTCTAAAATAGTAAAAGGAGTTTCGATAAGCAATATAGATGTATCTAATCTTACAAAAGAAGAAGCGATTAAGAAATTAGAAGAAGTGTATGGATCTAAGTCGGAAAAGAAAATATATTTATCATATGGAGAATTTGATTCATCAATTACATATGAAGCATTAGAAGTAAGGTATCAAATAGAAAATGCAATAAAACAGGCATATGACGTAGGAAGAGAAGGAAATATATTTCAAGAAAATTTCGAAATATTAAAAACATGGTACAAAAACATAAACATAAATATAGAAGTGACAATAGATAATGATATGATAGATCAAATTGCTCAAAATATAAATAACAGTATTGATGGAGCAGTGGTTCAGCCAAGTTACTATGTAGAAAATGATAATTCTAAATTAATAATAACATCAGGAAAAGAAGGTGTTAAAGTTGATGAAAAGAAATTATTAGAAGAAATATACAAAGTACTTGATGAAAATACAGATGATGAACAAAAAATAGAAATACCAGTAGTTCAAGATATACCAGAGAAAATAAATATAGAAAAAATACATGATGAAATTTATAAAGAAGTAAAAGATGCGTATTATACCAAAGATCCATTTACAATACATCCAGAAGAAAATGGAATAGATTTTGATGTAGAAGCAGCAAAAGCAATGTTGCAAGAGGAAAAGCCAGAATATGAAATTGCATTAAAAATCACGAAACCTAAAAAAACAGTAAAAGATATAGGGACAGAAGCATTCCCTGATTTGTTAGCAACATTTTCAACAAATTATCAAGCAAGTAATGTAAGTAGAACTACAAATTTGAAATTAGCGTCAAATAAAATAAATGGAACAGTAATATTACCAAATGAAGAATTTTCTTATAATAAAGTTGTAGGAGAAAGAACAATAAGTGCAGGATATAAAATGGCGGCAACATATTCAAATGGTCAGGTAGTAGATGGATTAGGAGGAGGAATTTGCCAAATATCTTCAACATTATATGATGCAGTTGTAATGGCAAATTTAAATGTGACAACAAGAAGAAATCATCAATTTGTAACATCATATGTACCAGCAGGAAAAGATGCAACAGTAGTATGGGGAGCGCAAGATTTTAAATTTGTAAATTCTAGGAAATATCCAGTAAGAATAGTGGCAACTGTAGAAGGAGGCATTGCAACAGTTCAAATATGGGGAATTAAAGAAGAAGTAGAATATAATATATCAATAGAAACAAAAAAGGTAGCAACCATAGAATATACAACACAATATGTTCAAGATGCAAGTTTACCAGTAGGACAACAAAAAGTGATTCAAGCTGGGAACAACGGAAGAAAAGTAGAAGCATATAAAGTAACAAAACTAAATGGTCAAGTAGTTTCAACCACACTATTATCAAGAGATACTTATAATGCAATGAAAAGAATAGTACACGTAGGAGCAGGTCAATAGTAAAAAATATAGAAAGGGAGGGATAAAGATGAAGAAAGAAATAATTAAAAAGATATTATCAGCATTAATGATAGCAATGTTAATATCAACTGACTTTTTTGCACTTGGTTCAAATATAATAAGTTATGCAACAGAAGTACAATCAGATAAAAGTGCAACAAATAATAAAAATATTAAATTCTTCACTTACTTTAAAGATGAAAAAGGAGAAAAGGTAGAAACACTTAAGACAAGTATAAAAAAAGAAGATTTAAGATTATATGCTGAGATTACAGTAAAAAATGAAGGGTATTTAAATGATGCCACTTTAGAGTTACAAAATAGTAATTTCAAGATAAAAAATAATATTTTATCTAATTCGATTGCAAGCATAGAAGGAAACAAAGTGAAATTAAAACAAATAAATGCAGGAGAGACAGAAACTATTGAATTAGCTATAGAACCAGCAATCGGAGATACATTAACATCAGATATGTTATTAAAATCATCTGACTTGAAATTAATGGGAACTTATATGGAAACATCATATAAAGGATTAAAAATTGATGCCACAAAACAAGTTAACTTAGATTTACAAGCAGATCAAAACACATCAGCAGAATTGACAACAGATATAATAACAAACAAAATATTTTCAATAAATAATGAAAATAAAAGAATTGTACAAGCACTAATAAAATCAAGATTATCTGATAATCAATATCCAATAAAACAAACAACTATAAATGTGGATGTTCCAATACTAAGTGAAAAACAACCAGAGAAAGTTGATGTTATATCATTAGGAACAATGGCTACAAATGGTAAAACATCATTATCAGCAAAAGATTGGAATAATAAAGATGGAAAAGTTGAGATAATATTAAAAAATGAGGATAGTACAATAAAATGGAATAAAAATTCTTTTGATGAATTGGTAGTAACATTTGTATATGATGAAAGTGTTGATGCAAATAAATTAGAATTAAATGCAAATTCAGAAATAATAGTACATAATTCTGGAACAAAATATACTGCAAAATATATGAAAGGGATAGAGAATCAAGAACCAAATGGAATTATAACAACACAGTCAAAAATAAGTTCACCTGGAATATATAAAGGGCAAATTGCTTCAAATACAGATGCACAATATAATACTACAACTACATTAAGGATAGCAAATTCACAAATACCAGAAAAAATAACTATTAAAGAAGTACCTGATGTATTAATATCAGAAAACAGTGAATTACTAGTAAATACAAAATATATATCAACAAAGATTAATAAAGCAAAAATGCTAGAAATATTAGGACAAGATGGTAATATTGAAATTAAAAATGGAACTTCAACAGTTTTAGTTAATCAAAATTCGGAAACAGATGCAAATGGAGATATTATAATAAATTATCAAAATTCTAGTAGTGAATTATTAATTACAACAAGTAATCCAAATGCTACAGGGGTACTAGAAATTGTTCATACAAAAGCAATAGCTGAAAATACATATACAATGTCACAATTAAATGCTATAAAAACTCTAAAAACTAAGAATACAATAACAGGAACTGCATCAGTAGACAAACAAGAGCAAACAGTAGTTGAAAATTCTAGTGAATCAGAAATAGAAGTAAAAAACACTGTATCAAAAGCGGAATTTACAGTAAATAGAGATGCATTGTCAACAATGACTGCAAATAAAGATGTTGTATTAGGAGTTAAATTAATAACAGATGGAGTACAATATGATTTATATAAAAACCCAACAATAAGAATACAATTACCATCATCTGTGGAAACAGTTGATATAAATGGAGTAAAACCATTATATGCAGATGAATTTACAGTAAACTCAACATATGATAGTACAAAAAAAGTTATAGAAATAACATTAAAAGGTGAGCAAACAGCACATCCAGAAACTGAAGCTACACAATTATATTTACAACTTGATTTAGATATAACATTATCAAAATTAGCACCAAGCAAAAAAGATAAGATGGTAATGACATATACAAACGAAAATGCAACACAATATGACAATGGAGCAGTTGAAAATGGTTCTATTGAGAAAGAAATAGAAATTTCTGCACCAAGTGGAATGATTACAATGCATAATTCAAAAACTTATAATGTAGCAGGAATAAAAGGAATAAATGAAGAAAAACAATTAGTACAAATATCAAATTCAGATGCAGGAAAAGAAGTGAACTTTGATATAGCATTAGTAAACAATATAGGAGAAGATGCTAAAAATGTAAGAATATTTGGAAAGTTGCCAACAAAAGGAAATACTATAACAGGTGAAGAGATAGCAAATACATTAGATACAATATTAAAAGGTATAACAGCTCAAGATGCCACAATATATTATAGTGAAAATGCAAATGCCACAACAGATATAGAAAATACATCAAATGGTTGGACAACAAATGCAATATCAAATGCAAAGGTATTTTTAATAAAGCTAAATGAATTAAAGGCAGAAAGTAATTATACTGCAACATATAATATACAATTACCGACTCCAATACAAAAAGATGCAATATCATATGCAGAATATGAAGTTACTTATGATACAAATTCAGATAAAAATGTAACAACAAAATCTATAGCAATAGGATTTGCAACACCAACAGAAATAAAATTAGAAACAAACATATCTGCACAAGTTGGAAAAGATGCTATAAATAGCGGAGACACAGTAAAAGCTGGAGAAGTAATAAAATATACAATGACTGCAAAAAATAATGGAGCTCAAAAACTTGAAAATATTGAACTAAAATCAATTATACCTACAGGAACAGTATATGTAACACCAGAAGAAAATTATCAACATTCAGGAACATCATATTATACAGAGCGCCCAGATATGACTGAAGTAAAAGCAACAATACCATCACTTGCAGTTGGAGAGACATATACAACAACATATGAAGTAAGAGTAAAATCTGATTTAACATCAGAAACACAAATATCAAATAAAGCTATAGCAACATGTAATGACACAAATATAGAAAGTTCTGAATTAGTAACAAAAGTGGTATCATCAAATATAAGAGTAACAATTAAAAACATTGTAGAAGAAGGAAATGAAATAGTTTCTGGTGGAACTATGGAATATATGGTTATTGTAGAAAATCTATCAAATCAAGATGTAACAAATTTACAATTACAATTAATAAGTGAAAACTTTAAAATGACATGTTTGTCTTCAGGATTTGACATGTACTTAATAGATGATGAAATTCCAGAAGTAGTAAACATAGATAAAATAGCAGCAAATGGAAATACATGGTTTAAATTAGAAGGAGATACAACAGAAAATTCTGACAAAGTAAGTGCAATGGCAGTTGTAAAAGATTCAAGTGGAAATGCTTATAGATCAAATATGTTAGGAAATATATTAGAAAAGGTAGATGCAAAAATATCATTAACAAGTCCTCAAGATAAAGCATATGTCAAAGAAGGGGATATAATTGAATATAATATAGAAGCAGAGAACACTGGAAACATTGAAGAGGTTATTGAAATTGTAGATAATGTATCAGAATATTTAGAGATACAAGCAATATATTTAAATGGACAACTTGTATTACAATCAACAGAAACTGCTAAATCTGATACATATGCAGAAGAAATAGTAAATAATTTATCATATAAAGTAAATGTTGCAGTTGGAAACAAAGCAATGTTGAAAATTGTTGCAAGAGTAAAAAATACAACTGAGAATATTGATGCAAAAACAATAACTAATAAGGCAGAAGCCAGATTATATGAAATGACAAAAGCTACATCAGAAGAGGTAACACATATATTAAAGATAACTTCAGAAAATATTAAGAATGTAATAAATGGTAAAGCTTGGCTAGATGAAAATAGAAATGGTGCAAAAGATGTAGACGAGAAAATTTTAGGCGGAATAAAGGTAAGACTATATGATGTTTCTACAAATGACTATTTAAAAGGAGAAAATGGAGAAATAATTGAGACAATAACAAATGAGAATGGTGAGTATGCATTTACAAAAATACCAAATGGTCAATATATAGTCTTATTCGAATATGATACAAATGAATATGAGCCAACTTATTACATGAAAGATGGAGTAGATGAAAGTATAAATTCAAAGGTAGTATTAAAAAATATTTCAATAAATGGCGAAGATAAAATGTATGCAGTGACTGATACAATTAATTTAGAAGATAATATTTCAAATATTAATATAGGTCTAAAAGAAAAATTGATTTTTGACTTACAATTAGACAAATATATTAGTAGAATATCAGTACAAAACAGTAAAGGAACCAAAACATATGATTATAATGATTCTACATTTGAGAAAATAGAAATACATAGAAAACAATTTGTAGGTTCTGTTGTAGTACTAGAATACACAATAAAAGTTAAAAACAACGGAGAAATAGTAGGATATGCAAATAATATTGTAGATTACTTATCAAATGGACTAATATTTAACTCTGAATTGAATCCGGATTGGTATTTGTCAGGAAATGAGTTATACACAAAAAGACTTGCAAATGAGCCAATTAACCCAGGAGAAGAAAAAGAAGTTAAATTGGTATTGACAAAAACAATGACAAATGAAAATGCAGGTGTAGTTAATAATAGAGCAGAAATTGCAGAAGATTATAACGAATATGGAAATTCAGATATAAACTCAACTCCAAATAATAATATATCTGGAGAAAATGATATGGGAGCAGCAGATGTTATTATAGGTGTATCTACAGGAGGTTCTATGGTAGCATATATAGTATTAGTAATGATAAATACTATATTAATAGCTATTGCAATAAGACTAATGATAAAAAACAAGATAATAAGAATCAAAAAGGAAAGGAGGTAATCTTATGAGCAAAATGAAGAAATTTATATTAGCAACAATATTTGTTACATTAGTACTTATTTTAAGTATGTCAACTAAGGTATCAGCAAAGACTACTCAAAAGATAAATTATGGTGGAACAATAAATCTTTCATTAACTGATATGGAAAATTCTAATAATGTTTATTGTGTAGCACATAGTAAAAGTTTTACAAGATATGACAAGCTTAGCTTTAAAGCTATTGCATATGTGGATATTACTGGAAAACATGCAGAAGGAAAAACATCATCTGGAAAACAATTATCAAAAGATAGTGATAAAAATGCAGTGCTAGCAGCAATATTAGGAGGGGCTTTATCACCAAGAGGATATGGTACTCAAGGAAATTATACTCCATCACAACAAGCACTATATAGTTATTGGAATGATTGGGTTAGAGATGTAGGTAGTAAATATGGTTTTCAAAAAGATAGTAGAGATTCTAAAGTAGATGCGGATAATTATATAAATACTGCAAAAGCTGCAGCAAAAAGAACAGACTACAAAATAAGAATATATTTACTTCATTCTAATTCGTCAACTAATCCACAAGAACTAGTTTTAGTTGATGTAAAAGAACCTGATACTCCTGAACCAAAGCCAGGCCAAACAACAGTTAAAGGATATATAAATATAAGTGGATATGTTTGGGAAGATATTGCAAATTCAAAAAGCAATACAATAAATAGTAAATATGAAGAAGGAGATATAAGACTAGAAGGAATAATAGTTCATTGGAAAGCTAATGATGGTTCAGAGATTGCCTCAACAAAAACAGGAAAAGATGGTTCATATGAATTGAAAACAGATATTGATTTGTATAACCATCCATACGGAATAAAAGATAAAACAAAATATGATAAAATAAATAATTCATATATAGAGTTTGAATATAATGGACTAAAATATACGACAGTAAAATATAATGGAACACTTTCAAATGATAATACTTCTAAAGGCAAAGAAAATGAACAAAAAAGAACAATATTAGATGAGAAGTTTGACAAAGTTGAAAATAAAGCTGTTTATGATGGAGATAAAGCAATAATATCAGAATTACCAAATACTAAAATTACAGACTCAAATTATGCATCAGAATTTGCAGTATCAGCTTCAACGCAAGGTATTACTACAAAAATATTGACAGATACTGAAAAAAATAAATGGATAGAAACTAAAAAGTTCTGTGCAGACCATTGCGAAGAAAAAGATGGACATCATGTAGTTTACCAAGAAACACATGGAAGTTCTTATCTAAAGATATATTGTGATCAACAAGTTGAGATGAATGATCCAAGTGGATACTGGGCAGATGGAAACAATAAACCATCAATAAAGAAGATAATAGGTGATGCAATTAATACCTCTAAGGGTAGTGAATGTCATTATTATTCAGCAGATGAAAAAGATGGGCCAATAAATAGAGATTGTAGAAAGAGTGTAGATGGAATTTATGTATGGAACATAAAAAATATGAATTTAGGATTAGTAAGAAGAGAACAACCAGATGCAGCAATAACATCAGATATTGAAAAAGTTAGAGTTATAATGAAAGGCCAAGAATATACATATAAATATGGAAATAGAGGAATACAAGATAACGAAGAATTATTTGATTACAAAGTTAAATTTGGAAACAAATATACTCAAACATATAGTAGACCTGTAAATCCATCAGATATAGCATATGTAAATTACAACAACACAGATGATTTAAGAGTATATGTAACATATAATATAATCTTAAAAAATCAATCAAATACATTGCCAATGACTATAAATAGTATAGTAAATTACTATGACAGTAATTATACGATATATACAGGACAAGGAACAGCAACATCATCTGGATGGCAAGAAGCAAGTGGAGATAATAATGGATATAAAATAGCATACAATACAAATAAAGTTGAATTACAACCAGAATCAAAATCAGAAATAATAAAAATTGAATTTGAAGTAAATCAAGATAGAATAAAAGGACTACTAAATGACGATGCAACATTATTTAATGTTTCTGAAATATTCTCATATACAACACATTATGGAAAAGATACAATATGTGCAGAGAGAGAAACAGCAGAAGTAAAAGGAAAAGTTGGTAAACAATATGCAGGATTAGATATTGACTCAACACCAGGAAATGCAACTCCAGGAAATGTAGACACATATGAAGATGATACAGATAGAGCACCATCATTCTTATTAAAGAAAGATCCTAATTATAAGACACTATCAGGAATTGTATATGAAGATACACAAACACAAGAAAGTCAAAAGGATAAAGAAAGATTAGGAAATGGACAAAAAGAAGAAAATGAGAAAGGCGTAGAAAATGTTAAAGTTGAACTAATAGATCCTAATACAGGAGAAACAGCATATTTATATTACAAAGATACATCTGCTGAAAAAGGAGTAAATAAAAAACCAGCTATAACATATACTGATTCAAATGGTAATTATACATTTGGAGAAGCAGGAACTTGTGGTGTAGTAGTAGATGATTACATTATAAAATATACATATGGAAATGCAGATGAAGACAGAAAAACAACAATAGATGGAGGAAAGACATTTATAAATGCAAGAAATTACAAATCTACAATAATAACAGAAGATAATGTTAAGAGCGTAATGCAAGGCAAAGATTCAAATACGTGGCATTTATATATGAATGAAAATGTAGATACATCAGTTGCAACAGATGATTTAAAAGAAAGATTAGAAATTGGAACATTAAAATATGACAACTATAATAATGGAATAAATATGTCAGCATATAGTAAGGAATTTAATGTAAAAGTTGAATATACACAATCACAAGAAGCACAAGTTGATGAAAATGGTGGAGATTTTCAAAGCGATTGGGGAGTATTTGATTTTGGAATAATTGAAAGAGCAAGAGAAGATTTAAAAATAGAAAAAACTATTTCTAAAATAAAACTAACATTAGCAAATGGACAAATACTATTAGAGGGAGATCCAAGAAAAGACAAAATGAATTATGTTAAAGCTATAGGATTTAAAACAAATACAGATGAAAATGGTAGAGAGATAGCTGAATTTTCAACATTAGATAAAATGCTAACAATAGAATTAGACTCAGAATTGACACAAGGGGCAAAATTAGAAGTTTGGTATTCAATAACAGCTACAAATGACAGTGAAAAAGATTATGATTATGAAAAAGATTATACTGATATTATTAACAGTAAAAAAGAAGAAAACCAAAAATTGAATTTTATAACAACAGACTCACAAGCAAATTACTATTATTATGGAGATAAGAATGGTTTAAATATAATAACGAGATCAGCAGAGACAGTAGTTGATTATCTGAATTCAAGACTTAATTGTAAAGTTGGAAGTGACTATGAAGGAGATCCTGAAGGTGTAAATAATGGAGATTGGTTCAGACAAAAACAAGAAGATAATGAAACACAAATAATAAATGCTGATTACCTAAAAGATAATGGATATATATCATATAAAGAGAATGACACAGATGGAGATATGACATATGAGACTATAAAGAACAGAGAATTGCAAACTATTGAAACAAATACATTTGCGGATTTAGGACCAGGCGAGACAAAAACAAGTACAATATATGCAAGCACAACATTAGCAAATCAGGAAGATAATTCTATATATGATAATCATGTTGAAATAATAGGAATTAATAGCAAAATAGCTAGGACAATAAAGAAAGTAGAAGATAATACAAGAGCACAAGAGGATAAAGAATATCAACCAGGTAATTATATACCAGCTTTAGGAAGTGAGCATCAACAAGATGATGATAGAGTTAGAATAATAGTAACACCACCAACAGGTATAAAGACTTATACAGCAATATATATAATATCTGCAGTAGTAGGATTAATAGTTATAGCAGGTGGAATAGTTTTAATAAAGAAAAAAACTATGAAAAAATAATATAACATAAGCTAAGGGAACTCATATTAGGCGAGAGCTAAATGTGTAGTTCTCTTTTTATTGAAAAATTTGTTAAAATATGATAAATTGTAAAAAGAAAGGGCGAAGAAAATGAGAGAAAAAATGAAAGATAAAAAAATAATTGTTATATTTTTAATAATAGCTATATTAACCTTTACAAGTATCTCCATATATAAAGATCTTTTTAGAAAAAAAGATAAAGATATAGGAGAAATACAGATTGAACAAGAAATTAATGAACCAAAATCTGATGAAGAAAATATGGAACAGGAGCCCAAAAACACATATATTAAAATGACTGTTATAGGAGATATAATGTGCCATAATTCACAATATAAAGATGCATATAATTCAACTACTGGAACATATGATTTTTCATATGTATTTTCAGATATAAAACAATACATAAATTCAGCAGATATATCAATAGGTAATTTAGAAACTACATTTGCTGGCAAGGAAAAAGGATATAGTAATTATCCAAGATTTAATACACCAGAGCAACTTGCAAAAAATCTAAAGGATTGCGGAATTGATGTGTTATCAACTGCAAACAATCATTGTATGGATACAAATTATGCAGGACTTGTAAGTACACTAAAATATTTGGATGAAGCGGAAATTGCACATACAGGAACAAGTGAGACAGAAGAACAACAAAATAAAATTCTGGTAAAAAATTCAAATGGTATTAAAATAGCATTTTTATCATTTACCTACGGAACAAATGGAATACCAGTCCCTAAAGATAAGAGCTTTGCAGTTAATTTAATAGATGAAGAGTTAATATTAAAACAAATAAAATTAGCAAAACAAGAAGAGCCAGATCTAATATGTGTTAGCATGCATTGGGGAATAGAATATCAAAATAAACAAAATTCTGAACAAGAGAAATTAGCGGATTTTCTATTTAATAATGGAGTAGATATTATATTGGGAAGTCATCCGCATGTATTACAACCTATGGAGAGGAGGACTATAAAACTAGAAGATGGAACTGTAAAAAACTGTTTTGTAATATACTCTTTGGGAAATTTTATGTCAGGACAAACCAAAGAGAACACAAGGAGTTCAGTCATATTGAACATCGATATTTTAAAGAATGAAAAAGATAAAAAAACGGTTTTAACTAAAGTGGAATATGTACCAATATATATGTATAAAATGCCTACAGGTATTTCTCAAAGATATAAAGTTTTGGACATAAAAAAAGCAATTACAAATTATGAGAGTGGACAAGATATGTCAATCGGACAGCAAACATATACAATGTTACAAAAAGAATTAGGTAAGATTAAAGCAACTATGGGAGAAGACATAACTTTTGAGTAGAACATTTTGGGGCATATGGGGTCGGTTCCGTTTTGGCACTGGGACATTTGGGGTCGGTTCCATTTTGGCACTGGGGCATTTGGGGTCGGTTCC
>ENA-ORLY01001039-ORLY01001039.1-human-gut-metagenome-genome-assembly--contig:-NODE-1039-length-35499-cov-3.292812_pt1 | contig 35499 bp, 42 predicted proteins | sample MGYA00243071_ERZ508832 | MGnify/ENA primary metagenome ERZ508832 (study PRJEB26277, sample SAMN04329777) | human gut metagenome | biome: human-associated habitat | host: Homo sapiens | place: USA... | reverse complement strand
ATTCCCCAACAATCTACCTTTTAAATCCATTTTAATATCTCTCCTTATAGGTTATATGTTTTTAATTACTACAACTGTTATATTATCTAACCCACCATTTTCATTTGCTAAGTCTACAAGTCTGATAGGTGCTTTTTCAATATTTCCTTTTGCAATTTTAAATATATCTTCTTGTTTTACCATGTTTGTTAATCCATCTGATGAAATTAGTAAAATATCATCTCTTAAAAATCCTTTTACCGATACATCAGGTTCAACAAATGCATTACACCCAAGTGCTTTCATCAACATATTTTTTTTTGGATGCTTTTCTGCTTCCTCTTTTGTTATTGTTCCATCTTTTACTAATTTTTGAACATAACTATGGTCTTGCGTTAATTTTCTTATAAAATCTTTTCTTATTCTATATATCCTACTGTCACCTATATGACCAATATATGCCTTATTATTATATATTAAACAAACTTCTAAAGTAGTACCCATTCCTTCAAGTTCTTTATTTTCTTTTGCCTTTTCATATATTACCATATTGGCATATTCCATACTACTTGCTACTAGTTGTATTAAATTCTCTTTGTCTTTTGGTGTTTCTTTAAAATTATTCTCTATATAACTCTTCGTGCATTTTATTGCCAAATTGCTTGCAATCTCTCCACCTTTGTATCCTCCCATGCCATCTGCTAATAAATACAGTTTGACTTCACTTGACGAATCAGATATATAATATGCATCTTGGTTCATTTCTCTAGCTTTTCCAATATCAGATTTTGCATAAGCTATTACCATCGTTTCACCTCGAATCTTTCTTTTTTATGTTATATCATAACTTATTATATTTTTCAATTGTTTTTTTAACATTTGTGAAAGATAAATATGGTTCTTTAATTCTTTTTTCTTCACACTTCTAAATTCTTTCTTCTCAACTGCCCACAAGCCGCATCAATATCTGAACCCAATTCCCTTCTAATTGTAGCAACAATTCCATGAGCATTTAAATAATCTCTAAATTTCATAATATTTTCATTTGAACTTTTAGAATAAGCCCCATTCTCAATTTTATTAATTGGTATCAAATTCACATGACATAACATTCCTTTTAAAAGATGTACCAATTCTTTTGCGTCCTCTAAATTATCATTATTATCTTTTGCCAATGCATATTCAAATGATATTCTCCTATTTGTTTTTGCAATATAATCTTTACAAGCTTGTATTAATTCTTTTATTGGAAATGCATTATTAACAGGCATCATGCTACTTCTCTTCTCATCATTAGTTGCATGTAGTGATATTGACAATGTACATTGAATATTTTCATCTGCAAGTCTATAAATTCCTGGAACTAGCCCACTGGTTGAAACACTTATGTGTCTTGCTCCTATATTTATTCCTTTTGGGTTATTTATTATTCTAATTGCATTTACTACATTATTATAGTTATTTAATGGTTCCCCTATTCCCATAAATACTACATTCGAAATTTTTATTCCATTATCTCTTTCAACTGCGAGAATTTGTTCAACAATTTCTCCTGAACTTAAATTTCTTATAAAATCGATTCCTGTTGATGCACAAAATTTACATCCCATTTTACATCCTATTTGTGATGATACACAAATACTATATCCATGATGATAACTCATCAATACTGTCTCTATAGCATTTCCATCTAACACATCAAACAAATATTTTTTTGTTCCATCTAATGACTCTTGTTTTTTTAATATTTTAAAATTATGCATTTCATAATTTTGTTTTAATTTTTCTCTTAATTCTAATGATAAATTTGTCATCTCATCAAAACTTGTAACTTTTGATTCATATAACCATTTAAATACTTGCTCTGCCCTAAATGGCTTTTCTCCCATTTGAACAAACTCTTCTTTTAATGCTAACAAATCATAATCTTTTATATTTTTCATTATTTTTTTCTCCTAATAATCCAATCTTTTTTACACTCAAATGGAAGTATCATTTTTACTTTTTGATCTTTAACACCTGGGCTAACAGCATCAATTTCTATATTAGTATCAAAATCCCATAATTTATCAATTTTAAATTCAACAGCCTCAAGTTGATTTGGAACCAAAATCTCTAAAGTATCTCCAACTTGTAATCTGTTACGAATATCTATAATTGCTTTTTCTCCATCATAGCCTACAATCTTTCCACCAAATTGGTATTTTTCATTATATTGATGTCCATCATATTCTTGAATATCTGTATTTTTTCTATCATTAAAATAAAATGTTGTTAGTTCTCTTGTCTTTATTTTTTCTATCTCTTTCATATATTTTTCTGCATCATAATGTGTTGGATCTTTTTTATAATCATCTATTGCATTTCTATATATATTTACAATACTTGCAACATAATATTCTGTTTTTAAACGTCCTTCTATTTTTAAACTGTCAACTCCCATATCTATTATTTCTGGAAGTTCATTAATTAGACATAAGTCTTTTGAAGAAAATATACTTGTTCCATATTCATTTGTTTCTATTGGCATAAATTGTCCTGGTGTGTTCTTTTCTTCTGCATATAAATTATATGACCATCTACAACTTTGTGCACAATCTCCTAAATTAGCACTTCTACATACTAAAAAGTCACTTAAAAAACATCTACCTGAATATGCAAAACATATTGCACCATGTATAAAAATTTCTATTTCCATATCTTCTGGTTTATTATCCATTATATATTTTAACTGTTTTTTATTCATTTCTCTTGCTAATATCATTCTTTTGGCACCATTTTTATACCAGAAGTTACAATCATGTAAACTTACAATATTTGCTTGTGTACTCACATTTATTGGTATACTTGGAGCATATTGCTTTAAAACTTCAATTACTCCTCCATCTGCTGCAATGATTCCATCAGGCTTTAATTGTTCTAATCTTTTTGCCATTTCTATTATTTCTTCATATTTTTCATCCCATGCAAATATATTTAATGTTACATAAACTTTTTTACCTATGCTATGTGCATATTTTATTGTATTTATCAAATCATCATCTTGCATGTCTGCTCTTGTTCTTAAAGATAATGATGATGTTCCACAATATACTGCATCTGCCCCATAAAGAAAAGCTATTTTTGCCTTTTCAAATGAACCAGCTGGTGCTAATAATTCTACATCTTTCATATACTTTTTCAATCCCTTCTTTTTTCAGTCATATAATTTTATCTTATTTTTTCAGTTGTTTATAGGCAAAAATGACCCGGTCTAAAATTTTTATATTCTTAAAAGTATTTTCTAGATTTTCATTTGTTTTATATTTAACTAAAATATAATTTTGTGTATGTCCTTTATAATAGGTTATTCCATTTTCAATCTCTTTATCTTCAAATAGCACTTCAACATTTTTTCCTATTAATTTTTCATTGTATTTCATTTGATTTTTATTTGAAAGTTCTATTAATTTTTTACTTCTAGTCTCTTTTATTTTTCCATCTATTTGATTTTGCATAATAGCAGCTCTAGTGCCTTTTCTTGGTGAATATTGAAATACATGCATTTTATATAATTTTGCTTTTTTTAAAAATTCATATGTTTTATTAAATTCTTCATCAGTTTCACCTGGAAATCCAACAATTATATCTGTTGTTAAAATTACATCATTATAATATTTACGCAACCTCGCTATTATATCTTCTATCTCTGATACTGTATATTTTCTATTCATTCTTTTTAGTGTTTCATCACATCCACTTTGTAAAGATAAGTGAAAATGATGACATATTTTTTCTAATTTAACTAATCTCTCCATAAATTCTTCTGTAATAATTTTAGGTTCTAATGAACCTAATCTAATACGTGATATACCATCAATAGCATTTATTTTTTCTAATAGCTCTATTAGTCCATTTTCATTCTCAAAATCTCTTCCATATGATGCTACATGTATTCCTGTAATTACTATTTCTTTTATACCTTTTTTAGCTATTTGAATTATTTCTTTAATAATACTTTCTTGATTTCTACTTCTTACTCTGCCTCTTGCATATGGTATTATACAATATGAACAAAATTGATTACACCCATCTTGTACTTTTATTACAGCTCTAGTTTTTTCTGTATATGTAATCTGCCCCATATCTTTAAATTCTTTTTGTGCAGAAATGTCTTCTATCTCTACAATCTTCTTTTTTTCAATACCTAAATCTCTTTGTGGCTGGTTAACATTGTTTTCTGTTACGTTACAGTTATTTTTTATAAAATTTTCAACATATTGTACAACATCTTTTTTCTCTTCATTTCCAAGAACAACATCTATTTCTGGCATTTTTTCTAATTCTTGTTTTGCAACTTGTGCATAACACCCAACTGCAACTATTATTGAATTCTTATTTTTTTCTTTTACTTTCCTTAAAGCTTGTCTTGACTTTCTATCAGACATATTTGTTACTGTACATGTATTTACTACACAAATATCTGACACCTCGTCATTCATATTTACAATTTCATATCCTGCTTCTTTAAATTTTTGTGTCATTGCATTTGTTTCATATTGATTTACTTTACAACCGTAATGTAAAGAAAGATACCCTTTTTTTATTACTATTTTTATTATTATCCATATATTTATATCCCGCTTCCGATTAATTATGTATTTATAACACTTTATATTAGTGTAGCTCCAATTATTCCTGCATCATTTTTTAATTTTGCAAGTTTTATTATTATATCACATCTCTGGTTAAATAGCAAGTTTCCTTGCAATAAAGCCTTCTTTAGCGGTTCATACAATATATCTTTATATTCAGCAAAACTCCCACCTATACATATGGCATCAGGTTCAAATATATTAATAATATTAGAAATACCAATTCCTAAATCTTCTATATATTTATTTATCATATATTTTAATGTTAAATTATCAGGGTTCTTTCTTATAAAATCTCTTATAATTCCACCATCTATTGTATTTAAATTAAATTCTTCTGCTATCTCTTTCTTAAATTTTTTTAAGCTCGCATATGTTTCAAAACATCCTCTTTTCCCACAATTACATAGTTTTCCATTTTTATGTATGATTGTATGACTAAATTCAAAACCTGGAAAATTTGTAGGCTCTAATAATTTATTATTGTAAATTACTGCACCTCCTACTCCTGTTCCTATACATAAAAACACACTATTTTTATATGGTTCCAATTCCCCATATTTTTGTTCTGCTAGTGCCGCACATTTTGCATCATTTTTTAATTTTATATTTAAATCTAGTTTTTCTTTTAATTTACCTACTAGGTCATAATCTTCTAAATCTAAATTTACTGACTTAATAATTTTGTTTTCTGATATAGTTCCAGGAACTGCAATTCCTATACTCTCTATTTCATGTTCTGCCATCATATCCAAAACCGTTTCTATTATAAATAATTCTATTAATTCCTTTGCATTATTTTTCTCTACTATAAATTTTTCTTCTTTTAAAATAATAGAACCATTTTTAACTAGCCCTATTCCAATATGACTCCCACCTATATCTATACCTATTTTCATATTTGACATCAATCCCTTCAAAATTGAATTGCTTAAATTTTAATATATTTTAAAAGTGCTAATAAAAATAAAATTGCTATATTACTAACTGAAATAAAATACCCCACAGGGACTTTATCAAGCCTAATTTTCTTATTTCCATTTTTCTTTTTATTTAATTGTAATATTAACATATATATAATTATTTCTATCGCTGTCATTACCATTGTATATGCAAATATCTCTGTTTCTGAAAACACTAATATAATATTTAATAACATTAGTATTCCAATGGTGTAGCTGTTCTCTGCATATTTTCTAAGAAGAATTGTATCTATTGTTAATAAAATTAAATATACAGCTAAACATACTGTATTAAAATATATACTAGATGGATCCACTATATATAAGTATACAATATATATTAATGATATTATTATCCCACTTGTGGTCATTTTTTTCTCTATTTTTATACTTTTTTGGTCTATCCCTGCTATTATTACTAATGTAGTTAAATATAAAATTGTGAATAAATACATTATTACAGATGATATTTTTAGACTATTTGTATCTATTTCTAGTATTTTTCCAAATACAACAAATGAAATTCCGCCTAATAATGGATAAAATAAGTGTACTAATCTTTTTAAAAATTTTGATTTACTTTCTGGTTCTATATATGTTACCCCTTTTTTCATCATACTTATATTTCTTGGAATTCTGTATATTGCTCTTTGCCAAAAACTTCCTACTATAGCACCTATTAAAAATAAAATTACATATAAAAATATATTCATTTTAATCTCTTTCCTTTCTTTGGTTTTATATTACAACAGACATATACATTAGTATATGCCTGTTGCATTTTTTACTTAATTATCATTCTTCGTTTTGTATATTTACAGGTCTCTCAGGATTTTTCATCTCTAAAGAATTTTGATTGTCATTTATAGAACTCTGTACATCTGTAGTATTTTGTGTAGTATTTATGGTGTTTGTCGTGTTTTCTTGTTTTTTTGGCTTTTCATATACCATTGCAACTATCACTCCTACTATAATTATTGTTATAACAAGTATTAATATTATTTCTAAACTTGTTTTTCCATCTTCTCTTCTCATAATAAATCTTCTTTCCTTTCATAAATGTATACAAACAATTATACTTATTATATTTTATATGTTTTGATTAAAAAGTCAATATTTTTTAAAAAAATGTCATCTAATTGTCTTTTTTGTAACATTTTTGTAATATTAATTTGCATAATTTTCTTTTTTCAGGAAATACTGTTGATAATAAATTACGAGGAGGTTACTCATGAAACCATTAGATTCTAAAAAAGATTACCAAAATTATGTTGATCAAAAATCTCCTAATTCTCCTATTTTAAAAAACTGTTTTAATGCATTTTGGGTAGGCGGATTAATTTGTTCAATAGGTCAAATAATTATGGATATATGTAAATATAGAGGTCTTTCGCAAGAAACTTCTGGCACTATAGTTTCTATTATCTTAATTGCTATTAGTGCATTTTTAACAGGTCTTAATATCTTTAATAAAATCGGTAAATTTGCTGGTGCTGGCTCTCTAGTTCCTATCACTGGTTTTGCAAATTCCATTGTCTCACCTGCTATGGAATATAAATCCGAAGGTTATGTTATGGGAGTTGGTAGTAAAATGTTTACTGTTGCAGGTCCAGTCCTTGTCTTTGGTATTTCAACTTCTATTATTGTTGGACTTGTATATTTAATTTTTAATACTCAAGCTATTACTTTAGTTTAGGGCAATTTGGGGTCGGTTCCGTTTTTGCCCTTAGAAATATTTATATTTAGAGCATTATTGCTCGAATGGAGGTTTATATGCAAAAATTAGGAAAGCAAACAATAAAATTTGACACCCCACCAGTTATTACAGAAGTGGCTTCGATTGTTGGTCCAAAAGAAGCTGATGGTCCTCTTGCCAAATATTTTGATCAATGTTTAGAAGATGAATTTTGGGGTGAAAAGACTTGGGAAAAGTCTGAAAGTAAAATTATTAGAGAAACTGTTAATATGGCTATAGCAAAATCTGGGATTTCTATAACTGATATTGAATATTGTTTTGCTGGAGATTTATTAAATCAATGTATTTCTTCAAGCTTTGGTTTAAGAGATTTAAATATTCCATTTTTAGGAATATTTGGTGCTTGTTCAACTTTTGTTGAAGGCCTTAGTCTTGGTTCTATTATTACAGAAGCATGTGCCAAAAATGTTATATGTGCCGCTTCTAGCCATTTTTGTAGTGCTGAAAAACAATTTAGATTTCCATTAGAATTGGGAAACCAAAGACCACCTACATCACAATGGACTGTTACTGGTGCTGGCGCTGCTATTCTTTCTAATTCTGGAACTGGACCATTTGTTACACATATCACTTCTGGAAAAATTATTGATATGGGAATTAAAGATGCTAACAATATGGGTGCCGCAATGGCTCCTGCTGCACTAGATACTTTAATTTGCCATTTTAAAGATACTGGTCGTGTCCCTTCATATTATGATGCAATTATAACTGGTGATTTAGGACATGTTGGTAAAGATATCTTAATAGATTTAGCTCAAGAAAAAGGTTATAATATTAAATCTAATTATAATGATTGTGGTGTTATGATGTTTGATAAAGAAAAACAAGATACTCACTCTGGTGGTAGTGGTTGTGGATGTTGTGCAACTGTTTTCTCTGGTTTCTTTTTTAAACAATTAAAAGATAAAAAAATAAAAAGATTATTACTGATTGCAACTGGTGCTCTTACAAATTCAACCTCTTCTCAACAAGGTGAATCTATTCCTGGAATTGCACATGCAATTAGTATTGAAGTGTAGGAGGTGTTCGTGTGGATTGGTTACAAAGTATATCTTGGATTTGTATATTAAAATGTTTTATTACTGGAGGTATTATTTGTATTATTGGCCAAGTTTTAATTGATAAAACAAAACTAACTCCTGCTAGAATTTTGGTTATTTTTGTTACAACTGGTGCTATCTTAGGAGGACTTGGCTTATATCAATATTTAGTAGATTTTGCAGGTGCTGGAGCAACTGTTCCTTTGACTGGTTTCGGCTATAATCTAGCAAAAGGTGCTATTAAGGGAGTTAAAGAATCTGGTATTGTTGGTGCTTTTACTGGTGGTGTTGCTGCATCTGCTGGCGGAATTGCCGCAGCTGTATTTTTCGGATATATTGCATCTTTAATTTCTAAGCCTAAAATGAAAAAAGAATAATTTCTTAATAATATGAACTAAATACTTTCCTAGGAAAAAAAAATCTGAGCAATCGCCCAGATTTTTTTATCAGTTGGAGTATTATTACAGCAAGCCATGGTCTGCCCAGTATTTGAGCGTAAGCAACTCGCCAAAGTCACTAAATGTGTTAGTGGCATTAATATTCTCCGGCTTAGTGGCAAAACTGTATTGTTTCACCCGCTCACCAGTCGGAAGCATAATATCTTCCACAGGAAGATAGAGTGAATAATCACTCTTCCAATTCTCCCTGTTTTTTCTATAGATTGATCTCAATCCATAGAGGGTCACTTTCTTCCCCATAATGGCTTCTTCCGTGATTTTCCACGGTCCCTTGGGGAAAATCTTTCTCTTCAAACTTCTAACGTCCTTAAAAGACCAGAAAGGTTTTTCCTCAACTTTGCCGCATCCCACATTTATTAATTTTTGAGGAATACTGATTCCAAGCCCCCAAAAAATCTCTCTTACTTGTTTTTCCGGAAGCAAGTCCAGAAATTCCTGGACCAAATCGAGTTTTACCTTGTACGAGTTTCCTCGTACTTCTTCCCAAAACCTGTATAACACAGCAACTTGGTCAAAGTTGTTTTCGGCTTCTTTCTCTTTTGGCATCATGCCATCTTCATCAACGTAAAGATTAGGTCCTCCCCTAATTACGCAGTTAAAGACTAAAATCATTTTTAAATTAAAAATGATATCCTCGTTTACACACTGGACTTTCTGCAATAATTTATCGCAGAAAGTTTTCACTTCATCGTCATATAAATACGTGAATTCCACGTCCTGAAGCTTGCTCACTGCTGCAAACCCTTGTTGTTGCATTTTCCAGAGATCTTTCGGAGGCATTTTTTTCCAAAACACCTCGTCATATCCGTCTTCGTTTTTACGAACAACACAATATTGTTCGTATTTAGAAGTTTCTTGGCTTAATAAGCCAAAAAACTTCTCCAGACTTTTTCTTTGTTTAGTATCCAATTTTTTGATGGCCTTTTCCAGACCTTCAAAATTTTCAAACCCCAATTGGATGAGCGCTGGAGTTTTCATCCTATGCAGCCGAAGAACATCAGCTACATTTTTCAGATGGTTTACATTATATGTTTCTTTTTTGGACATTTTTTATACTCCTCTCGTTGTTTCCTCCCTTACAAGGGAGTTTGTGTGTGGTTAACATTTCAACTTTTTTGACAAACGTATTATATCATAGATTTACATAAAAATCAATATTTTTAGAAAAACATTTAAACTCTGCAAAAACAATTTCATTCTTTTTTATTTATATTGTTTATCAATCTCTTTTAATATTACATCATGAGCACTACCCTCTTGAATACTAACATTAGAAACCAACGTTAATCTAGCCTTTTCATGCAACTCTGGAATTGTAATAGCACCACAATTACACATTGTAGATTTTATTTTAGAAACAGTAATTTCTAAATTGTCTTTTAATGAACCCGCATATGGAATATAAGAATCTACTCCTTCTTCAAAAGAAAGTTTTTGCGAACCTCCCATATCATATCTTTGCCAGTTCCTAGCTCTATTTGATCCTTCTCCCCAATATTCTTTTACATAATTATTATTTATTTTAACAACTCTTGTTGGACTCTCATCAAATCTCGCAAAATAACGTCCCATCATTACAAAATCAGCTCCGAGAGCTAAAGCTATTGTTATATGATGATCATGTACAATTCCTCCATCTGAACATATTGGAATATATACCCCTGTTTCTTCAAAATATTCATCACGAGCTTGTACAACATCAATTAGACTACTAGCTTGACCACGTCCAATTCCTTTAGTTTCTCTTGTTATACAAATTGAGCCTCCACCTACACCTACTTTAATAAAATCTGCTCCAGCATCTGCTAAATATCTAAATCCCTCTTTATCTACAACATTCCCTGCACCAATTTTTACATTATCACCATATTTTTCTCTTACATACTTAATTGTATTTTTCTGCCACACAGAATATCCATCTGACGAATCTATACAAAGCAAATCAACTCCAGCATCAACCAAAGCTGGTATTCTTTTTTCGTAATCTCTTGTGTTTATTCCTGCACCTACTATATATCTTTTATTTTCATCTAATAATGAATGTGGATTATGCTTTCTTTCTTCATAATCTTTTCTAAATACTAAAAATTTCAAATTTCCATCTTTACTTAGAATTGGTAAACATTCTTTTTTATTCTCCCAAATTACATCATTCGCCTCTGCAAGTGTTATTCCTTCTTCTGCCCAGACAACTTTTTCTTTTGGTGTCATAAAATTATCTATTGGTGTATTTATATCATCTTTAGAAATTCTATAATCTTTATCTGTAACAAGCCCTAAAAATTTTCCATTTGCTGTCCCATCTTCTGTAATCATTACTGTAGAATGGCCCGTTTTTTCTACTAAATCTATAACATCTTTTAATGTCGTTCCACTTTTTACATTTGAATCACTTATTACAAATCCAGCTTTATGTTTTTTAACATGATATACCATTTCTGCTTGAGCTTCTATTGGTTGTGAACCATATATAAATGCAATTCCTCCTTCACGAGCTAGTGCAATTCCCATTTCCTCTCCTGATACTGATTGCATTATTGCTGATACCATTGGTACATTTGCATAGTATTTAGGTTCCTCTCCTTTTTTATATTTTACTATTGGCGTTTTTAATGATACATTTGTAGGTATACACCTTTCATCAGTTAAATTTGGTATTAGTAAAAATTCATTAAATGTTCTTGAAACATCTTTAAATATTTTAGCCATACTATTTTCCCCCTTCTTTATTAAATTTTTTTATAATATCATATATATGATACCAACTATATGCAGTAATAATGTTCTCTCCATTCACTTGTTTATTATATTGACAATCAAATTTTATAACTTTAATTTTTTTAGATATATCTTCTATATTATTAGGACTATCTTCTATCATTATTTCTACATTATTTTCAATACACTGATGCAATTTCTCGCTATCTCTTGCAAATATCAATTTATCATATTTTATATCTTGATTCTTTAGCCATTCTCTGGTCAATTCCTGCATCTTCCCATAATATTCTGGTGGCATTCCATATTCATTTCTTGCTGTGATTATATAAATATTATTTTCCTCTTTTTTCAACATTTCTATAATTTCTTCAGAAAACATTCTTGGTTTGCTTTCTACAACATATTCCACTAAATATTTATTCCAAAATTTATCTGCTTGCTCTTGCGTCCATTCTAAAGCTTCTACTTCCCAATATTTACTCACATCTATTTTTATTGGCCATTTCTCTTCTACACTCATTTTAGTCCCAAAATCTATTATAGCTTTTTCTAAATCTGTCAATACTCCATCTATATCTATCCCTATGTTCATTTTATTCCTCCTTGCACCAGCTCATTTTATTTTAAATTTAAAAACGAAAAGAGTCCTTATTTTGAATATTATTCAAAACAAAGACCTCCCTTCATTTTATATATTTTTTGTTATTGATTTCTATGCTTTTTTTGCTATTTCAGCTATTTCTGTAAATGCTTTTGGATCATTTACTGCAACTTCTGCTAACATTTTTCTGTTTATTGTTACATTAGCTTTTTTTAATCCTGCAATTAGTTTGCTATATGTTGTTCCATTCATTCTTGCAGCGGCATTTATTCTAGCTATCCATAATTTTCTAAAATTACTCTTTCTATCTTTTCTTCCAACATATGCATATGATAATGATTTTAGTACTGCTTGATTAGCATTTCTAAATCTATAATGTTTTGCACCATAATATCCTTTTGCTTGTTTTAATACTTTTTTATGTCTTGCTCTTGTTGTCATTGCTGATTTTACTCTTGCCATTTCTTTTCCCTCCCTAAACTATTTTTTAGTTACCATATGGTAATAATTTCTTTATTGTATTTTCACATGTCTTATCTGCATATGCTCCTGGGCGTCTGCTTGATAATTTTTGTCTTTTTGTTTTATTGGCTAATAAATGTCTTCTATTAGCTTTTGTTCTTTTTACTTTTCCTGTTGCTGTTAAAGAATATCTTTTCTTTGCAGCTTTGTTTGTTTTTAATTTTGGCATAGCTTTTCGCTCCTTTCGATTGTTTTATTTATATTAAGCCTATATTTATAGAATTACATTTTTCGAATTCTTTAGTTGGCTTTTTTAGCTAGTATAATGAACATGTTTTTTCCTTCTAGTTTTGGCTTTTTTTCGACTACAGATATATCTTCTAAATTAGATATAAATTGATTTAATACAGTTTCTCCCATTTTTGTGTTATTTAATTCTCTTCCTCTAAATCTTACTGTAATTTTTACTTTGTTGCCATCCTCTAAAAATTTTCTTGCATTTTTAGCTTTAAAACCAAAATCATGTTCCTCTATATTTGGAGTTATTCTTAGTTCCTTTGTTTCTTGAGTTTTTTGTTTTTTCTTAGCTTCTTTCTCTTTTTTAGATTGTTCAAATTTGTATTTTCCATAATTCATTATTTTACATACTGGTACTTGTGAATTTGGTGATACTAATACTAAATCTAATTTTTTGTCTCCAGCTATTTCTAATGCTCTTGCTAATGGAACCATTCCTAATTTTTCTCCAGTGTCACTGATTAGTTGTACTTCTTTTGCACGTATTTGACCATTTATAGGTAATTCTTGTTTTATATAAAACACCTCCTAAATTTTTGCACTTTTTATTTGTATATCTATATCATATTTACAAATAAAAAAATTGACTCGCTACAAGTCAATTCCACATAAATATAGATATATTATTTATATAAATCTAAATTTTTTCTAACCTTTTTCCTCTAGGATAAGGTGAGAAGTGGATAACTTCTTCTTGTAACATGTATTATTATACATTGTCTGGTTATTTTTGTCAATATATTTTAATGATTTTTTTATTATTTTTTTAAACTTTTTTTACGATTTCACTTGAATTTATTTTCATTTTGGTATACTATATAGAAAATAATGTCTTTTACGTAGGAGGATAAGAAATGCCATCAAAAACTAAAGAAATTAATGAAGAAAAATTCAAAAAGAATGTAACATCTAAAGATGTACAAAAAAAGACTACAAAATCAAAATCTACAGCTAAAAAAAGCTCTGTAAAAACAAATTTAGTAGCAACAGACTCAAAAAACAAAACTACTGCAAAAGCTAAAAAATCATCTGTTGCTAAAAAAACTGTTGCCAAGAAACCTGTTGTAAATAAATCTGTAAAAAAGAAAACAACATCCAAAAAAGAAAAAAAGGTTACCCCTCTTGCAGAAGTTGTAGAATATTATGATTTACCATATAGATATAATGAAACAATTGTAAAAATACTATATCAATCACCAGAAACATTATTTGTTTATTGGGACATATCAGATTCTGATAGAGAAAATTATATAAAACAATATGGAGAAAATTTCTTCAATATAACAAGACCTGTTTTAATTGTACACAATGACACAATGAATTACAGTTTCGAAATTTCAATAAACGATTTTGCAAACAGTTGGTATTTACATATAAATGATAGTAAATGTGATTATAGAGTTGAACTTGGAAGACGCCCTAACTATTATAATGAAGAGGCTACAAAAGAAATTCAGGAAAAAATTCATACAGATTATATTCATGTATCAACATCTAATGGAATTGAATCTCCAAATGATCATGTATTATTCAATACAAATGAAAATAATACTATTAAAATCAGAAATGTAAAAAATCATAATGAAAAATCAATTTCATTATACGAAATTGTAAAACGTTTACCTGCAATGAAAAGGGTTCAAAATATCCCTTATATCAGTGAAAAGTTATTAGAAAATATTTATGTTGGAATTTATCAAAATGAAGATATTTCACTATTTGACAGAATTACAAATAATCCTTCTTCTGGTGGAAACCCATCATCAGGAAGTATGTCATCAAGAATGTTTTAACTACTAATGTCGTAGAAATTTTTAATCTACGACTTTATTTTAATAAAAAGGGCAAAAACGGAACCGACCCCAAATTGCCCTTTAGTAAAAGGAGAAATTATATGCAAAAAAAAGGTTATGTAAGTTTCGTATTACATGCACATCTTCCATTTATACATCATCCAGAAAGTGATGATTATCTTGAAGAATCATGGTTATATGAAGCAATTTCAGAAACATATATACCATTATTAAAAAACTTCAAAAAATTAGTTGATGAAGGAGTTGACTTTAGAATAACAATGTCAATAACCCCTACTTTACTTTCAATGTTTGACAACAAACTATTACAAACAAAATATATAAATTATTTAGAAAAACTAATTGAATTATCAGAAAAGGAAATTGAACGTACAAAATATGATGAAAGAGTTAATAGACTTTCTCACTATTATTATGATAGATATTCAAATGATTTACATCTTTTTAGAGATGTTTGGAAATGTAATATAATTGAACAATTTAAACACTTCCAGGATATTGGAGTTTTAGAAATTATAACTTGTGGTGCAACACATGGATATTTCCCTATCTTATATGTTACAGAAGAAACTATACGAGCTCAAATAGCTGTTGGTGTACAAACATATGAAAAATATTTTGGTAGAAAGCCTCGTGGAATTTGGTTGCCTGAATGTGGTTATGTTCCAGAAGCTGATAAATTTCTTAAAGAATTCGGAATTGAATATGCAATTTTAGAATCTCATGGAATTTTATATGCAGATCCTACTCCTATTTATGGAACTTGTTCCCCTATTGTATCACCTGGTGGACTTGTTTGTTTTGGTCGTGATATGAAATCTTCGCAACAAGTTTGGAGTTCTATTGATGGATATCCTGGAGATTTCAATTATAGAGAATTTTATAGAGATATCGGTTATGAAGCTGATTATGACTATATAAAACCATATATTGCTCATAATGGTGTTCGTGTTCACACTGGTATTAAATATTATAGAATTACAGGAAAAACAGAACAAAAAGATTATTATGATGTTCAATGGGCAAAAGATTCTGCGGAGAGACAAGCAGGTCACTTTATGAATTCTCGTACAGAGCAAATTGCAAATATTTCTGAATATATGGAAAAACCACCTATTATTTTATGTCCTTATGATGCTGAATTATATGGTCATTGGTGGTATGAAGGTCCTTATTGGTTATATATTTTATTTAAGAAAATTTATTATGATGAGTGTAACTTCGAATTAATTACACCTTCAGAATATATTGATAAATATCCAGAAATGCAAGTTTGTGCTCCTTGTCGTTCAAGTTGGGGTGCAAATGGTTATAGTGGAGTATGGTTAAATCCAACTAATGATTATGTACATCGTCACCTACATAAAGCTGGTGACAGAATGGTTGAACTTGCTACATCATATCCTGATGCAGAAGGAATTATAAAAGATGCTCTTAACCAAGCCGCTCGTGAATTACTTCAAGCTCAAACAAGTTGCTGGTTATTTATTATTACAAATGGTACAATGGTTGATTATGCCAAAAAACGTATTAAAGATCATATTGGCCGTTTTACTAAATTATATTATGAAATTAAAGATAATAATGTTGATAAGGCTTTTTTGGAAGATATCCAATTAAAAGATTGCATCTTCCCTGATATTGATTATCATATTTATACAAAATTATAATTTCAAAGCATTGAGTACATTATACTCAGTGCTTTTTATTTAATAATAGAACAGTAAAATGATATATTACTTTTCTCTCTATTAATTTAAACATCAGAGTCCAAGTTTCATTTTCTCCATTTATAGAATATTATATTTTAGTTATTGTATATATTTTTTATTTTAGCAAATACTATACAAAACAAGAAGAACAAAAAGGAGTTATTTATGAGTTCATTATGTATAAAAACAAACAATGAAGAAATCTTATCATATCTACAAAACGAATTCTCAAGTTTTAATATGTTAAACATATCTTACTCTCTGAACGAATTCAAATCCTACAAGAACATAATAATTCATTATACAGGAATTGATAAGGAACTCTTTTACACTAAACTTGCAACTATTTTTTCTTACTTAGTTATTGACTATTTTGAACATGATTTTATAGAAAATATACTTTCTAATAATTACTTTTATTTTGACAATACAGAACTTGCCAAAATTTTAGAATTATGTAATGAAAACATCTGTGATGATGATGAGTTTTCATTTACTAATAGGCAAATAATACTTTTTGACACATTTTATGAATATATAACAAAACATCATTCTATTGTAATTACTGGTTTTATAAATTTTAGATTAAAAGATTACAAAAATCTTTTAGAAAATTTAATAGATTTCTCTGTAAATGAATTTATTATTGAAAGAGAATATCTTGAATTTGTATCTCTTTTAAGACTATATGTAAATTCACAGATTCCCTCTCCTATTGTTGTTCATTTAGTTGCTTTTGGAGATAATATTATTTTATTAGATGAACATTTAGAAATTATTGATGTTAATAAAAATGCCCTAAAAGCAAAATATTTGTCAGATGTTTCTTTTTCAAATAATGACTATGTTTTAAATACCTTATTAAATTTATTACCTAAAACAATTCACTTACATCTTGTTTCATCATCTACTAATTTAGACTTTATAAATACATTACAACTTATTTTTGAAAATCGTACTAAAATTTGTACTGATTGTAACATTTGCAATCTATATAAAAAAATTCACATTAACCAAAAGAAATAGGGCAAAATAGAATTGTCCCATTTTTGCCCTAACAAATATTTATTTAATTAACATTTCCTTAATTTTCATAAGCCTAGATGTAGATGCTCTCTCGTCTTCAGCTAATTTTAATTGGATATATTTTATAGTATCAATATAATTAGGAATTGTTACATTTTCTATAGCATTAACTCTTCTTCTAGTCTTCTCAATTTCTGCTGAAATAAGCTCAATTGCCTTCTCATTTTGAGCAAGTTCTAAAAGAGATTCAGAAACCTCAGAAAAGCTTTCAATAGCCTTGTCTAGCTCAGAAGTAGTATATGCAAAACCATAAAGTACCTTATCTTCTACTTCTTCATCATTTCTGTCAAAACCAAACTTAGGAATCTTAACACTCATAACACTTGTTTCGCCAATTTCCAAAGAAACTGATTTCTTTGGGATAATCAAAGCCTCTTCAATATACTCTTCTCCAATAACAGCTTTTGCAAGCATAAAATTTTGATATGCGTTTTCTAACATCTTATCAGTTTTTTTACGAAGCACTTGATTCTCTTGAACAAGCTCTAGCAATTTTTTTATAAGTTCATCTAATTTATCCTTTAATAGTTTATGACCCTTTTGAGCTGTTTTCAAAGACTTTTTCATATTGATACTTTCTATACGAGTTAGATTTACATTTAATATAGCCATTATATCATTCCCTTCTTAGTTACATTATTATATAATAAAATTTATTTCTCTATATAATATTTATCAATATATATGTCTTTAATACGTTTAAGCTCTTGCTTTGGTAAGTCAGATAACAACTTCCAGCCTATATTTAAAGTTTCTTCTATAGTTCTATCAGTTTCAAAACCTTGATCTATGAATTCTTTTTCGAAATCATCTGCAAATTTAGCATAAACTCTATCCAATTCTGAAAGAGCACTCTCTCCAAGAATTGCCATTAATTCTTTAGCATCTTTACCACGAGCATATGATGCAAATAATTGATTTAATACTCCAGAATGATCTTCTCTTGTTTTATTCTTTCCAATACCTTCATTTTTCAAACGAGATAGAGAAAGTAATACATCAACAGGTGGTGTCATTCCTCTTTTACTTAAATCTCTGCTTAATACTATTTGTCCTTCTGTTATATATCCAGTTAAATCTGGTACTGGGTGTGTCTTATCATCTTCTGGCATTGTTAGAATAGGAATCATAGTTACAGATCCTTCATTACCTTTTATTTTTCCAGCACGCTCATATATAGTAGCTAAATCTGTATATAAATATCCAGGATATGCTCTTCTTCCAGGTATTTCTTTTCTTGCTGCTGAAATTTCACGTAAAGCTTCTGCATAGTTTGTCATATCTGTCATTATTACTAAAACTTGCATTCCTTGTTCATAAGCTAAGTATTCAGCTGCTGTTAATGCCATACGAGGAGTTGATACACGCTCTACAGCTGGGTCATTAGCCAAGTTTATAAACATAACTGATCTATTTATTGCTCCAGTTTCTTTTAAGCTATTTATAAAAAATTCTGCATCTTCAAATGAAATTCCTATTGCAGCAAATACAACAGCAAATTTTGAATCTTCTTTTAACACTTTTGCTTGTCTAGCTATTTGTACAGCAAGCTCTGCATGTGGAAGTCCTGACCCTGAGAATATAGGTAATTTCTGTCCTATAACCAATGTATTTAATCCATCTATTGAAGATACTCCTGTTTGTATAAATTCTGATGGAAATATTCTTGCTGCTGGATTTATTGGTTTTCCATTTATATCAATTTTTTTATCTGCAATTACATTTGGCATTCCATCTATTGGTTTTCCCATTCCGTCAAATACTCTTCCTAAAATGTTTTTAGATACTCCAAATTCTAAGCCCTTTCCTAAAAATCTAACTTTTGACTCCTTTAAGTTTATTCCTGAACTACTTTCAAATAATTGAACTAATGCCGCTTGTTCTGTTACTTCTAAGACTTTGCATCTTCTTATTTCTCCGTTTTGAAGTTTTATTTCACCAATCTCATCATATTTAACATTTTCAACATTTTCAACTAACATCAAAGGTCCTGCTGTCTCTTTTATTGTTTTATATTCTTTTATCATTCTGCTAGACCTCCTTTTTCTATTATTGCTTCTGTTTCAATACTCATAGCTTTTTCTATATCATCAAATTCTGTATCAGCTTTAGCTTCTTCAATAAATTTAGCTTTACCTATTCTTGATACATATGGTAATCTTATATATTCCTCAACATTTACTCCTGCTTCTGTAGCTTTAGTAACTTTGTCATAGAATTTGAATATCATTTTTAGAATTCTTTCTTGTTTATGACTTGATGTATAACAATCAACATCATCAAAAGCATCTTGTGCTAAATAATCTTCTCTCAAAATTCTTGCAACTTCTAATGTTACCCTATCTTTAGTAGAAACAGCATCAATTCCTACTAATTGAACTATTTCTTGCAACTTTGCTTCTTCTTGTAGTATAACCATAGCCTCATTCTTTAATTTTACAAAATCATCACTGATATTTTCTCTTTCCCATGTTTCAGCTTGTTCTTTATATAATGAGTAACTTGTAAGCCAGTTAATTGATGGGAAATGTCTTTTTGCTGCTAATGATGCGTCTAATCCCCAGAATACTTTTACTATTCTAAGTGAACTTTGACTAACAGGCTCTGAAATATCTCCACCAGCTGGTGATACAGCTCCTATTACTGTAAGTGTACCTGTTCTTTCATCATTTCCTAAACATTCTACCTTACCTGCTCTTTCATAGAATTCTGCGACTCTTGAGCTTAAATAAGCTGGATATCCTTCTTCTCCAGGCATTTCTTCTAGTCTGCCACTCATTTCTCTTAAAGCTTCTGCCCATCTTGATGTAGAATCTGCCATAAGTGCTACATCATATCCCATATCTCTATAAAATTCTGCGATTGTTATTCCTGTATATATTGAAGCTTCTCTTGCAGCAACAGGCATATCTGATGTATTAGCAATTAATACTGTTCTATTCATTAATGAGTCTTTTGTTTTTGGATCTATTAAATGAGGAAATTCTGTTAAAACTTCTGTCATTTCATTTCCACGTTCTCCACATCCTACATAAATTATTATATCTGCATCTGCCCATTTTGCAAGTTGATGTTGAATAACTGTTTTTCCACTTCCAAATGCCCCTGGTATTGCACATGTTCCACCTTTTGTAATTGGGAAAAATGTGTCTATTACTCTTTGTCCTGTTACTAACATGTCATCAGGATTTAATTTTTTGTTTACTGGTCTTGGTCTTCTTACTGGCCACTTTTGCATCATTTGTACTTCATGTAATTTACCTTTTTTGTCTTCAATTACACATATAGTCTCACATACAGTATAATCTCCAGATTTTATCTCTTTAATTATTCCTTCAATTCCTACTGGAACCATTATTTTACATTCAATTACTTTTGTCTCTTGAACTCCACCTATAATGTCTCCTGATTTTACTGTATCCCCTACATTTTTCTTAGGAACAAATGTCCATTTTCTTTCTTTATCTATGCTACTTACTTCAATTCCTCTTTCAATATTTTTACCTGTATTTTCATATATTTTTTCAAGAGGTCTTTGAATTCCATCATATATAGAAGTTAACATTCCAGGACCTAATTCAACACTAAGAGGCATTCCTGTTTGGATTATTTTTTCTCCAGGTCCTACACCAGATGTTTCTTCATATACTTGTATTGACGCATTTCCTCCATTCATTTCAATGATTTCACCAATCAAGTTCTTGCTAGATACTTTTACTACGTCAAACATATTTGCATCTTCCATTCCTTTTGCTATGACAAGTGGTCCTGATACTTTTGTTATGATACCTTGTTTCAATGCTTTCATCCCTTTCTTGTTTTTAAGAATTATCTTCCTTAAAATTGATTTCTATTCCAACAGCTTTTTGAACCATATCTTTTATTCTCTTTTCTCCATATTTTAGGCTTCCTGTATTGCTTGGTATTGTTATTATTGCTGGAATCTTATTTTTTTTCATTTTTTCTAAATATTTTTCAGCTTTTATACTTACATTTTCTGTTATATATATAATCGCATAATCTTCTTCTATTAATTTCGGAATGATTTGTTTTATATCATTCTCTTCATATGCAGGATACATATCCATTCCTATAGCAGAAAAACCCAGTATTGACTCTTTATCTCCTACTACTGCTATTTTATACATAACTTTCCCTTAACCTTTCTTTTATTTTTTCATTACTTATGTTATTTAGTTTACCAGTAAAAATAATTCTGATATTCTTAAATTCTGTTTGTTTTGCATATATATATGCTACTACAGGTTCTATTGTAAGTGCTTTTAGCTTAGCTTCTTTCATATAGCTCATTATATAATTATCGCAAAATTTGTCTAAATTTTCATAATTATATAATGCTTGCTCTATAGTATCAGAAAATCCCATAAATTTATATTTTAAATTTTGATCATCTTCGTTTAAGTTTTCAATAAAAGTTTTTAAATTGATTTTTCCTCCTTCTATATACGAAATCTCAAATATTGATGATTTTTTATATATCTTTCTTACTCTGAAAAATGTTTTTATATTTGTTATATCTATTAATTTTTCAATATATTTTGATATATATTCATTTTTTATTTTTTTAGCTAATTCCTTCATTTTGCCAAAACATGCCTTATCTAATATAGAATCTATTACAAATGGCATCTTGCTTTTTTCATATAGTTCGATTGCTTGTTCGATAGCTTCTTTCATATTATTTTCTAATTTATCATATTCTTCATTTATCATTATTTCGTCTATTTCTGTTTTTGAAATAGTTCCACTATCAATTAAACTATCTTTATATTCTTTTTTTTGAATCTTTGATTTTAGTATAAGCTTTACATTATAGTAATCATTTTGACTTAAAAATATCTCTACAAAATCACTTTCATCTATTATTTCTTTTATTAATTTGTAAAGATTTTCTTCTGCGTTTTTTAAAACTAATTCATAATCTTCATATCTTTGAACTATGTCAAAATCATACTCTTTTTCTCTTAAAACTGATACTATTCTTCCTATATCTTTTTCAGAAGCTAATTGTTCTAAATTTGCTTTCGTCAATAATCGATTCTCTTTTGCTTTTATCTTTGATACCGCATACGGATATATTTTTTCCATAAATACCTAAATCTCCAGTTAATATTAAATCATAGTAGTCTATATCTCTTTTTGTATCTTTTAGATGATTATATATAACATCTCCTGCTGCAGGAGCCATTACTGCTCCCATATGATTTACATCAGTAATTCCAAGATCTGCTACTCTACCAATGGTTGTACTTTCTATTTTTATTTTACTTTTTTTATTACTAAGTAATAGACTTCCTGCTCCAGTAGTTGTAAAGGTTGCTGTTTTTGGTTTTGGAGTACCATATTCGGTTGGATTTCTAAATTGTTTTTCACTTACCATATTGTGACTAGAAGTAGATACTATTACTCTTTTGGCCTTCTTACTTTCTATAAAGGTACTTGCTAATATTATTCCTTCGCCACTAGTGGCACAAGCTTCATATATACCAATAAAAGGAATATCAAAATCTCTAGCCATATAATCAGAAGCTGCTATTTGATTTTGTAAGTCTCCTGATATTAAAAGATCAATGTCTTTATCTTTTAGTTTATTTTTTTCTAAGATGCTTTTACTTGCTTCTTTTAAAATATGAGTTTCGGCTTTTTCCCAAGATTTTTCTCCGAAATATAAATCTTTTTTATATTTCTTATCAAAGTATTTACTAAGTGGTCCATCATTTTCATAGTTACCACATATTGTATAAGTATCTTCTATGAATACATTATTATATTTTGTTGTCATTTTATCCTCCAATTATTATTAATCTTAATATTCCAAATATATATACTGATACTATTCCATAGAGTATTACTGTACCAGATAGTTTAAAAATATTAGCTCCTATTCCTAATATTGGTCCTTCATTTTTATATTCAAGAGCTGCTGAAGTCATTGAATGAGCAAAGCCTGTTATTGGTATAATAAGAGCTGCTTTTGCTTTAGTTACTAGTGTATCAAATATTCCCATAGCGGTAAGAATAGAGGCAATAGCTATTAATGATAATGTTACAATGACTCCTGATTCTTTTCTAGGTAAATTAAACCAAATACTATAGCATCTTAAAAGAAGTTCTGATAATGCTCCTAAAGAACCTCCTACAAAAAAAGCTATAAGAGCATTCTTAATGTAATTTTCTTTAGGAGTATTTTTATCTACTAACTGTTTATATTTATTTTTATCCATCTTCATCACCAATAATAGTATTAATAAATAATGGTAAAATATGTAATATAAATTTAAAAAAGTTATTTTGCTCCTAACAAAATAACTTTTATTTGTTATTATTATGAGCAATAAAGTATTTTTAATTATTTTTTTATATATGTTTTTCATATATATTATTATGAAAAATAAATTTATTAAATCTACTATTATCCTTATTATTGGAGGATTTATTACTAAAATACTCGGAATGATAATTAAAATAGTTTTAACTAGAACTGTATCTACTGAAGGTATAGGACTATATATGTTAGTTCTTCCTACTTTTAATCTTTTTATAACACTATGTAATTTAGGAGTACCTACCGCTATTACTAAATTGGTATCAGAAAAGAAAAATAATAGTAAAAGTATTATTATACCTACTACTATTATTATATTAATATATGATATTATTTTAATATTTATTATTTTATTTATCTCTCCATATTTAGCTAATAATTTACTTCATAATAGTAATACTTATTATCCTTTAATTGCAATTGGAACTACGTTACCATTTATTACTATATCTAGTATAATTAAGGGATATTTTTTTGGTAAAGAAAAAGTTTTTCCTATAACACTTTCTAATATTATTGAACAATTAACTAGATTAATTCTTACTATGACATTAGTTTCATATATGCTTCGTTATTCTTTGGTAGTAGCTATTACTACAGTTGTACTTATTAATATTTTAAGTGAAGGTTTATCTATAGTAGTTCTTCTATTATTTTTACCAAAAGAAAAGATTCATAGAGAAGATTTTCATAAAGATAATAAGATCTTGCAACAAGTATTTGATATATCTATTCCTAATACTGGGGCTAGACTTATTGGTTCTATTACTTATTTTTTTGAACCTATAATACTAACTAATATTCTTAAATTTATTGGTTATTCTGGTGATTTTATTACTCTTGAATATGGTGTTATTAACGGTTATGTATATCCTCTATTACTATTACCATCTTTCTTTACTTTAGCTATTTCTTCTTCTATACTACCAGTAGTATCAAATAGTTATAGCAATAGAAATTATGATTATACAAAAAAGAAAATAAAACAAGCCATTTTATTTTCTTTATTAATAGGAATACCCGCTACTATGATATTTATGTTTATTCCTCATATACCACTTAAACTTGTTTATAATACTACTCTTGGTTTGGAATATATTAAGGTTACCGCTCCATTCTTTCTTCTTCATTATATACAAGCTCCACTTACTAGTACTTTAAATGGTATGGGATATGCTAAAGTAGCTATGCGTGGTACTTTATATGGCGGAATAATAAAAATACTAAGCCTCATAATCTTTAGTTTAATGAAAATAGGATTATGGAGCTTAGTAATATCTACTATACTTAATATAGTAGTAGTAACTATTCATCATATATATTATGTTAGGAAGTATTTAATTAACAGATAGCATTAATAACTTTTAATAAAAGACAATGAAGAACTATATTACACTTTTATTTCCTCATTGTCTTTATTATTATATTTTGGCGTTATCATAATCATTTTAATTAATGGTATTTTATAACAATCTTATAATCTTGCTTTTCTAAGCACACCATTTATTTTCTTTTTTTAGTTTATTTATTGTATTATCATGTTCTGATTGTGTTTTAGTTAAATATAGTTTTCCATCACAATCATTTACAAAGTAATAGTATTTATGTTCTTCAGGATGTAATACTGCTTCAATGGATTCTATAGAGGGATTGCCAATAGGTCCGACAGGAAGACCTATATTTGAAGGACATCTAGTATTATATTTATTACTACAATCATTTAATTCTTTACTTGTTAATCTACCAGTAGTCCAATCATCTACTTTGGCACCATAATAAGATGTAGCATCACTTCCTAAGGTAGGAAAACTTTTAGAATTTAATCTGTTATAGAATACTTCCGCTACGGCTTTTCGATCTTCTTTATTTGCTACTTCTAATTCTACTATTGAAGCTAGTGTTATTATTTCATGAATACTTAATTTACTTTTTTCAATATCATCTTTATACTTTGATAATTGTTTATCTGTTTCATTAAGCATTGTATCTATTATCGTACTTATTTCAGTATCTTTAGAAATACTATAAGTATTAGGATATAAATATCCCTCTAATGGATAATATATATTAGAGTTCTTTATATCTTCTGTTAGAAACCAATATTTTGATATTAAGGTGTTTATATTATTACTATCAGTAATATAATTTAATATATCTTCATAACTATTATTTGTTTTTTCACTTATTAATGTTGCTACTTTACGTACGTTTATTCCTTCTTTAAAAGTTATTCCTTTACCTTGTGAAGTATCACCTTTTTCTAGAACATCAACAATTTTTTTAACTCCCATATCTTCGGATAAATCATAAGTACCCGCTTTTAAATTTGTTTTACTAGTTAAATAAGTATATACTTTAAATATTGTTTTATTTTTTATTAAGTGATTTTCTTTTAATGTTGTTGCAATACTATTTATACTACCTGCTTTAATAGTTACTTCTTTTGGTGTACTATCTTTAGATACTTTCCCCATGTTTATATTATAGTAGGTACATAATGTTAGTACTAAAGTAAATCCTATCACTACTAATCCAACCGCTGCATTTCTAAACTTCTTCATGTTTCCTCCATTTAGTTATTTGTCTCGTTATTCTTTTTATTTTCTTCTTCAATTGATGTTATTATGGTTTCAATTACTTTCCATTCTCTTTCTGTTTCTACTGGCAATAATTCTAATGGTTCAGCATTAGGATTAAATACTGAGGCATAAACTTTTGTATTACCTTCTTCATCAGTTGTATTATCAGTATATACCATATAGTTTTTATTTGTTTCATCTGATTCGAAAGTAAATAGTATTTCAAATTCTATTTCTTTACCATCTTTATCTATTATTTTAAATGTATTTTCTTTATTCATTTTTATTTTTCTCCTTATTTAAGTAATCTTGTAATATAATTTGAGCGGCAATACTATCTACTTTCTTTTTTCTTTTTTTTCTAGATATATCTGCTTCTATTAATATAGAGTTTGAAATTACGGAAGTTAATCTTTCGTCTAATAATTCTACTGGTACAGATATATTTTCTTCTAATAATTCTTTGTATTTTAAAGTTATTTCAGCACGTTCTCCTAGTGTATTATTCATATTTTTTGGTAGTCCTAATATTATTTTTTTGATATTATAATCAGTAACTATTTGTTTTATTTCTGGTATAGTGGATTTGTAATCTTCGTTACTGAAAAATATTGTTTTGAAGGAAGATGCTATAGTAGCGGTTGGATCAGACATAGCTAGTCCAACGGTTTTACTTCCTAGATCAATACCTAAATATCTCATTTGATATAATTCTTTAAAAGGACTTCTACTAGGAGTGATCTATCTATCTTAGCTATTCTATTTCTTGTTTCTTTGTATGATGATATATATCCTAAATCACCTGATATTATATATCCTACTAATTGATTTATGGGATTATATCCTTTTTCTTCCAAGGCTATGATTGCACTATTTAGTGTATCTTTTATTAGTTTTTCATTAACTTCTGATACATCAAATAAAACTGTATCGCCATTCATTATATCACCTCAACTATACATTATCATTTTATCATATATTTATATTTTTAACAAGGTGTTTTATTTATGTTTACAATATTAGTACCAATTATTATTGATATTCATAAACTATTATAGGTGATTATTATGTTTAATAATTTTTTTAACTTTTTTCGTCTTTGTGCTGGTTTTAAGCTGTTTCTTTTTATTATGGTTAGTATGCTGATGATTATTACTTTTTATCAGTTATTAATTACTTTATTTGCTCCTTGTTTTGGTAATGTTTTTATACTATTATTAGAATATATAGCACTTATTTGTCTTAGTTTTTGGCTTATATTTGGATGTTAAAAAGAGCTATTTACTCTCGATATCAAAGATGATATCTCTAAGAGACATAGCTCTTTCGAAGTCTAGATTTGCCGCTGCTAATTTCATTTCTTTAGTTAGATTATCTATTAAGTCTAGTTTTTCTTTTTTACTTAGTTTTTCTTCATGAATTACTTTTTCTTCTGCTTCATTTGATATTACTTCTGGTATTTCTTTTAATATTGTCTTTGGTACTATGTTATGCTTAATATTATATTCTTCTTGAATTTTTCTTCTTCTATTGGTTTCGGTAATGGCTTCATTCATACTATCTGATATGGTATCAGCATACATTATTACTCTACCAGATGCATTTCTAGCTGCTCTACCTATTGTTTGAATAAGACTTCTAGTACTTCTTAAAAAGCCTTGTTTATCAGCATCCATGATGGCTATTAGTGATACTTCTGGAATATCTATTCCTTCTCTTAATAGATTTATTCCTACTACTACATCATATTTACCTAGTCTTAATTCTCTTATTATTTTAAGTCTTTCTAATGTCTTTATTTCATTATGTAAATAGGCTACTTTTATATCTAAACTTTTTAAATAATTTGTTAATTCTTCAGCCATACGTATGGTAAGAGTTGTTATTAATGTTCTTTCATTCTTTTCATTTTGTTTTGTTATTTCTTCTATTAGATTATCTATTTGATTCTTAGTAGGTCTTACTTCTATTTTTGGATCTAATAGTCCTGTAGGTCTTATTATTTGTTCTACTACTTTATCTTTAGCATGGGACATTTCATAGTCTCCAGGGGTTGCACTTACATATATTACTTTATTTATCTTTTTTTCAAACTCTTCAAACTTTAGTGGTCTATTATCTAGAGCACTTGGCAATCTAAATCCATAATCTACTAGATTCATTTTTCTTGCTCTATCACCATTATACATGGCTTTTATTTGTGGTATTGTTACATGTGATTCATCTATTAATAATAAGAAATCTTTAGGAAAGAAGTCAATTAATGTACATGGAGCTTCGCCTTCTTCTTTTAAGGCTATATGTCTAGAATAATTTTCTATTCCTCTACAGAAACCTGTTTCTCTTAACATTTCCATGTCATAATTTACTCTCTCTTCGATACGCTGAGCTTCTATTAATTTATTATTTTCTTTAAAGTATTTTATTCTTTCTTCTTTTTCTTTTTCTATTCTTTCAATACTTACTTTTAGTTTTTCTTCATCTGTTACAAAGTGTGAAGCTGCGAAAATTGATATTGTTTTTTTATTTTTTATAACATGGCCTGTTATAGTATCTACTTCACTTATTCTATCTATTTCGTCACCAAACCACTCTATTAATATGGCATTATTTCTTTCATTTGATGGTACTATTTCTAGAGAATCTCCTCTTACTCTAAATGTACCTCTTTTTAAGTCCATATCATTTCGTTCATACAACATGTCTACTAATTTTTTTAGTATTATATCTCTGTCTATGCTATCTCCTACGTTTAGAGTTAGCATTTTCTTTTTATATTCTTCTATTTCACCTATACCATATATGCATGATACTGAAGCTACTACTATTACATCATCTCTAGATATTAAACTACTAGTGGCACTATGTCTTAGTTCATCTATTTCATCATTTATCATTGAATCTTTTTCTATATATGTATCTGTTGATGGTACATATGCTTCAGGTTGATAGTAATCATAATAAGATACAAAGTATTCTACTCTATTCTCTGGAAATAGTTCTTTGAATTCATTATATAATTGTCCTGCTAGAGTTTTATTATGTGCTATTACTAATGTAGGTTTATTAACTTTGTTAATTATATTAGCCATGGTAAAGGTTTTTCCTGTACCTGTTGCTCCTAATAATATTTGTTCTTTATATCCTTTATTTAATCCATCGACTAATTTTTCAATGGCCTGTGGTTGATCTCCATTTGGTTTATATTTTGAGATTAATTTAAACATTTTTATCCTCCTTACTATTGGTATTTAGGATTGTAATTCCATAGAATATAATTTATAGTCTTCTTCTTCAAAACAAACGAAAATTACTTTTATATTGGGATTATTTATTTCTTTTACGGTATTTATAGCTATAAGTGAGGCTTCTTTTTTGGGAAAATGATATATTCCAGTACTTATACAAGGAAATGCTATAGTAATGTTGTTTAAATTGTTTTCTTTACGATAGGTTTCCGCTAGGAAAAGAGAGTTTTTGTAACAATTCTTTAATAGTTCTCTTTCATTATGATTGCCTCCATAGTATACTGGTCCTACTGTATGAATTATTTTCCTTGCTTTTAGGTTATATCCATTAGTTATTTTGGCTTCTCCTGTATTACAGCCATGTAGTTTTTTGCATTCTTCTAATAACTCTTTACCAGCTTTACGATGAATAGCTCCATCCACTCCACCTCCACCTAATAAGCTTTTATTAGCGGCATTTACTATTATATCTACATCTAGATTAGTTATATCTCCTTTTATTACTTCTATATTATTCATTTTATTACCTACTTTCTTTGATTAGTATTAATTCTTTTAATGCTTCATAGTATAATTTTTTAGTATCTTCATCGATGTCGTTTACTTCGTTAATTAGATTTACTATTTGATTCCATTTTAATTTTTTTAATTCTTTAAAACTTTTGATATTATTATTTTCTAATATTTTAAAGAATGTTGTAATCATTTCTTCTAATTCTTCATCGCTATATTTTTTATTCCATTCTTTTATTTTATTATTAATTTTAATACTTAATTTAGATTGTTTTCCTTCTTCTAAAAAAGTACCGAAGCATAACCATGTATTACAGTCATGCTGCATGATACCATTTGTATTTGATTTTACTACATTATAATTTTTGGTACTATATAGTAACATTCCTACAACACTATCTTCAGGAACATACATCTCTAGTTTTGGTAGTATTCTTTTTAATTCTTTGGAATGAGATTGATTTTCTTTAAAACCAGGACCGTCTAAATTATAGATATATTTTATTCTTGTAAAAATATCTTCTTTGGTGTACATAGCGGCTGTCATAGCTAGATTTCCTCCTTTGGAATGGCCACCAACATATATTTCTTTATCTTTATTTGTAATTACTTCATTTAAATAATTTATAGCATATTTTTGAGAAATAACAGGGAAATGGTAGCCTAATGTAAAGTCCTCTTTCCAACCTATTACTGTTCCATTTGTTCCCTCAAATGATATAAATACTTTTTCTTTAGCAAAATGAATACATAAGGCTCCAAATTGTTTTTCTGTATCAACGTATTCTCTAAAATTACTTAAATATATATTTTGGTATCTCTTACCAGTAAGCATATCTTTTAAATTAGAAATATTACTTTTCATAAAGTTACTTAAATATTTATTGTTTACTTCTAAATACTTCATACCAGCTTCTTTTAATGTTACTTTTTGAGGACCTTTTGAAACGATATTGTTCCAATCTATATAAGATAGTTCTGTAAAAAGTATTACATCGTTAATATTTATTGGGCATTCTTCAAAATTTAAATTTTTATAATATTTTAAGTATTCTTTAATTGTATACATATATACACCTTCCTCTATTTATATTATACAATAAATTATAATTATTGTATATAAAAAGTAAAAGTTAATAACTTTTACTTGATAATATAATTAACTATAAAATCTATACAGAATAAGCCTCCTAAAAAAATGGTTATGTATTCTGTTTTTTTACTTTGATATTTATTTATTATTTTAGTTATTAATGGTAATACTATGTTCATTAGAAATACTCCTGACAAACCAAAAAATAATACTGATCTTAAACATATATAACCACCAATATTACCATAATTTAATATTTCTGTATTATAATCCCATAGTCTTATATGACTTATATGTAGTAATAAATATCCCACTATGAATTCTAATAGGCCACACATTACGGCACTATTTATAAATATTTTTAATATATTATTTTTGTTTTTTATATTGCTTAAGTATATTAGTAGGCCCCCTGTAGCATATATTGGTAACCATGGTCCTATGGTATAACCTCTTTTAACAAAATACCCTAAATCTATACGATAAAATATTGTTTCATATATGAAGCCAAAAATGGCACTTATTAATATTATTTGGATAATTAAGACTATATTTTCTTCCTTTTTATTCATTTCTTTATACATAAATACTCCTATAATATGTTGTTAAACATTTGAATAATTGTTTTAACTACTTTCTTTTTATTTGATTTTCTTGTTAATTTATCTGCTATTATTATTTTATTGTGATATGTATCATTATCTTTATTATATATACTTATATATATTTTCTTATCTTCATTAGTTTTATTATTAGGATCTTTTCTTTTTAGTTGTCCTGTTACACCAATGCTATAATTAGCATTGGTATATTTACTTATTGTTTTGCTCATTTCATTAGCGGTTTCTATACTATATACGCTATATTTATTTATTACTTCTTTATTTACTCCCATTTTTATTTTATATTCATTAGAATATGTTACAGCGGAAAATTCAAAGATATTACTAGCTCCTTCAATATTGGTAATAGTACTTGCTATTTCACCACCTGTACATGATTCCATAGTACTTATTTTTTTATTGTTTTCGATTAAATATTTTACTAATGATTTCATTGTTTTTATCTTTTTCATATTACTCTTCCCTAAAATATATATTGTTTTCAATTTCATGTTCAAGTGTTGTATTAATACCATGACCAGGATATACTTTTATATCGTGAGGATATTTCTTTATTTTATCTATGCTTCTTTGCATATCTTCTATTGAACCTCCTGGTAAATCACATCTTCCTACTGTTTCATAAAAAAGAAAATCACCAGAAAAGAGCATTTTTTCTTTCTTAAAATAGAAGGATATAGCATCTTCCTTATGACCGGGAGTTTTTATTACGCTGAAATTAAATGGCCCTATACTATATTCTTGTTCCTTTAAATTTTCATTTGAATATTCTTTATATTCTTTAAAAAATGGTAAAGCTCCAACATGATCAAAGTGTTTATGAGTTATTAGTACTCCTAATATATTTCTATTTCCAATTGCTTCTTTTATTTTAGTTGGCTCATCGCCTGGATCAATAATTAGTACATCATTTTGATTACTTAGGATATAGCAATTTTCTTTAAAACTTCCAACTATTATTTTTTCTACTTTCATTTTTCTACTTTTGCCTCTTTACTTAATGCATCTTTTGCAGCTTCTTGTTCTGAAGCTTTCTTGCTGCCCGCTGTTCCCTTTCCCATAATGATACCATCTATTTTGACAATAGATGTAAATGTTTTATTATGAGCAGGTCCTTTTTCATCTATTACTTCATATATTATGGATTTTTTTACTGTTTGGACTAATTCTTGTAATTTTGATTTATAATCATGTAAGAATTCTATTTCATTTTCGATATATTTCACTATGATATCTAAAACAAATTTCTTAGTAAACTCAAAGCCTTGATCTAGATATGTAGCTGCTACAAAGGCTTCAAAGACATCAGCCATAATAGTTGTATTTATTTCTTCTCCTGTACCAACTCTTATATCTTCATCTAATCCTAATTCTTTAGCATAAGTAGCACACGCTTCTTCACATACATAAGAAGCACGCATCTTGGTCATTATTCCTTCTTCTAATTTTCTTTCTTTGTATAAATAATCACTAATTATTATTTCTAATACAGCATCTCCTAAAAACTCTAATCTTTCATAATCTGGATAGCTAGGATTCTCATTAGTATATGATGAATGAGTTACAGCAGTACTATATAAGTTCATATTAGTGGGATTTATATTAATATGTTTAAATACTTTCATGATTATCTCCTTTCTTACTAGCTTCTAGGTAATTTATCTTTAATCCTTGACTAGTAAATTTGTCTTCATATTCGGTAGTAATTATATTTTCTTTGGAATTATGTAAATCATTAGTTAAATAATTTATTGTATAGCCATATTCTTTTAATGATTCTACTGAATAATCAAAAAGTGGCTTATTATCAGTCTTCATTATTATATTTTTATCTTTTTTAAATATTTTATCATATCTTGCTAAAAATCTTGGGCTTGTTAATCTTCTTTTAGCATGTCTATCTTTAGGCCATGGATCGGAAAAATTTAAATATATTAGATCTATCTCTTTATCAAATATATCTTCAATTAATCTTGCATCCATTCTTACTAGATATAGATTATTTAATTCTAATTCGTTTGTTTTTTGTATTGCTCTTAGTATAACTGAATCATACATTTCTATACCTATGTAATTGATATTGGGATTATTAATGGCATTTTGTATTATGAAATTTCCTTTTCCCATTCCTATTTCAATATATATGGGGTTATTATTATTAAATAGTTTATTCCATTTTCCTTTATATTCATTTGGATTAATAATAAAATATTTTCCTTCTTTTATTTTGTCACTTGCTCCTTTTATGTTTTTTAATCTCATCTTCTCACATCCATATAGTATTATAACATTATTTTTTATTTTTGCATATAATAAAGTAAAAGGAATGTGATAATATGAGCGAAAGAGATATGATGTATGGCGGTTATTATCAAAACATACCAGGTAATATCTCCTACGGTAACTTTGGTTATCAGGGAATGCCTGGTTCTCTTATGCCTATGCAAGGGATGATGCCAAATAATCAGTATATTATGAATAATGATAGTAATAATATTATTGCTAGAATCAATAGTCTTGAAAGTCGAGTTAAAGCTCTAGAACAAAGGGTTAATGGTAATATTTCTTCTGATGATAATTCTCTTTATATGTTATAAAATAAGGCCACTACTTAATAGTGGTCTTATTCTAAATATTAATCTAGTAAAATATAAATAAACTCGAGCTAAAATAAATAGTTCGAGTATCAAACAATTTGGTGCGGGTGAAGGGACTTGAACCCCCACGGATGAACCACTAGATCCTAAGTCTAGCGCGTCTGCCAATTTCGCCACACCCGCATAAATAATTAAGTGGTGGACCCTGTAGGACTCGAACCTACGACCGCCCGGTTATGAGCCGGATGCTCTAACCAACTGAGCTAAGGGTCCATCATAAATTAGTATTTTTTCCTTTAATCAGGAACAAATTAAGTATATCATTTTTAGTGTTCTCTGTCAATAAGATAATTTTATTTTTTAACTTATTTGGATTATTTTTTACTATTTTATGCTTTATGTGAATAAAATTTACTATGAATAATATTAATTTTGATGATAAGTCTCTTACTACACTTGCTTTTGTTATTGGTTTGGCACTAATTGATAATCTTTCTAGTACAGAGCAAAATGCCGTTGGTAATTGGATTATGTTAATTGCTCAAACTTTATGTACTAATGGTAGTTATACTTTTAATAAAGAATGGAAAAGTCATATTGGAGACGATAATGGTATAACTAAAGATACGCTTAGAAAAACTAGTGATATTATTAATAGAGAAATTAATAAGTTATAAATTTATTTTTATTTATTTAAAAATTTTAATATATCTTTGTATATTATTTCTTTTTCATTTTCATTTAGTATTTCATGTTTTAAATCTTTATATAACTTGCTTGTTACATTTTTATATCCTAATTCTTTTAAAAAGTCTACTAGTTCTAAAAACTTGTTTTCATTTTGAATAACTGGATCATCACTTCCCGCTATTAAAAAGATTGGAAGAGATTTATTTTGCATTTTATAATTTTCTTTTTGAAATGCGTTATCCATTAATTTATATAAATTTGTAAAACCATTACTAGTAAATATAAAGC
>ENA-ORLY01001029-ORLY01001029.1-human-gut-metagenome-genome-assembly--contig:-NODE-1029-length-35668-cov-5.766542_pt1 | contig 35668 bp, 20 predicted proteins | sample MGYA00243071_ERZ508832 | MGnify/ENA primary metagenome ERZ508832 (study PRJEB26277, sample SAMN04329777) | human gut metagenome | biome: human-associated habitat | host: Homo sapiens | place: USA... | reverse complement strand
GCCCATCTGCCGCATGATCGCGGCCAAACTGGGCGGCCGCCTCGAAGTCGATTCCGGCTATACGCAGGGCTGCCGCTTCGTGTTCGAGGTCCCGTTCGACTTTCCCGAAGAGGCTGCCTGACAGGACGAAGAGTCCCCTGAAATCCTTATTCCCAATCCAATCGGCGTGCGACCGGACAACCCGCGTTGTTCGGTTTGTCCGCATTATTCCCTGTCCGGTGCGGAAATTGCCTGAAAAACTCTAAAAAATAAAAAACTTTTTGGGTTTCATAAGTTTTCTTTCTATATTTGCCCCCGACGCTAAAACTGAAAGATTATGACTCCTCCCCAACGAGAACGGATTATCGACCAGGCCATGCAGATGTTCGTGACGCAGGGCATCAAGTCGGTGCGCATGGACGACATCGCGCAGCAGCTCGGCGTGTCGAAGCGGACGCTCTACGAGCTGTTCGGCGACAAAGAGGGTTTGCTCTACCTGGCGATGGAGCGCTATTCCGAGCGCAACCGCCAGCGCTGGACGGAACTTACGGCCGATGCGCACAACGTCCTCGAGGCGATGTTCATGGTGTTGGGCGAAGTGATGGACAATGCGGAGCTGACCCGCCGCATGATGGACAACCTCAAGAAATTCTATCCCGTCGTACACGACAAACTGATGCGCGAGGGGATGGGCAAGAACCGCAGGAGCCTTCGCTGCATGCTCGAACAGGGCATCGCCGACGGCCTTTTCACCGACACGTTCAACATCGACCTGGCCATTTCGGTGCTCTACTACACGGCTTCGGCCATCGTCACGCGCCGGGAGCTGCTGCTGCCGGCCGGGCTGACCGAACGCGAAGCGTTTCTGCAAATCATCAGCAACTTTTTCCGCGGCATCTCGACGGCCAAGGGGCTGCAGCTCATAGACGACAACCTGAAACGGTACGAACTGGCAAAAACGGACAATAAATTGAATTTGGACAAATAGTATGAAAAAACTGATTCTGACATGGTGCCTCGCGGCGGCCGGAGTTTTCGGCGCTTCGGCACAGATGCGCCTTACGCTCGACGAGGCCCTCGACCTGGCGTTGAGCGAAAACCCGACCATCAAGGTCGCCGAAATGGAGGTGCAGCGTTTCGACTACGTCAAGCGCCAGACCTGGGGCAGCTGGATTCCGCAGATTGCGGTGGGCGGAACCTATACCCGTTCGATTGTCAAGCAGAGCATGACCAAGGGGCTTTCGTTCGGCGCCGACAACACGCTCGCCGCGCAGGGCGACGCCACGTGGACGCTTTTCGCACCCGCCGTGTTCCGCACCCTGAAGATGAACGACGTGCAGCGCGCTGCGGCCGTCGAGTCGGCGCGCGCGTCGCGCATCGATTTGGTCGCCGAGGTGAAAAAGTCGTTTTTCAACATCCTGCTGGCCGAGCAGTCGCTCGACGTGCTCCACGAATCGGAGGCCACGGTGCAGCGCACGGTCGACGACACGGAGCTGCAGTATAAGAACGGATTGGCCTCGGAATACGACCTGCTTACGGCGCAGGTGCAGTTGAGCAACCTGAAGCCCTCGATTCTGCAGACCGAGAATTCGATACGCCTGGCCAAGCTGATGCTCAAGATGTACCTGTCGATTCCCGAAGACATCGAAATCGAGGTCGTGGGCGAACTGGACGCCATGCGCGACGCAGTGCTGGCCGGGACGGACGGCATGACCACCGATGTTTCGGAGAACTCCGACCTGCGCAGCCTCGAATTGCAGGAAGATCTGCTTAAGCGCCAGCTCAAGGTGTCCAATGCCAGCCGCTGGCCGACGGTCACCGCATTCTTCACGGCGACCTACACGGGTAACGACATCGACATGACCAAACTGAATTTCGGCGGCACGGGCTCCGAAGGCGGACAGGCCGGCGATGTGCTCGACGGCACCAAATTCTGGTGGCAGCACCCGATGTCGGCAGGCCTGCAGGTGTCGATTCCGATTTTCGCGGGCCTTACGAAGATGAACAAGTCGCGCGAGATTAAGAACCAGATTTCGCAGGTCAGCCTCCAGCGCAGCTATGCACGGCAGCAGGTCGATGTGCAGGTGCGCTCGGCGCTGAACGACCTGCTGACGGCGCGCGAAACGATGTATGCACAGGAGCTGACCGTCGAGCAGGCCCGCAAGGCCTACCGGATTTCCGATACCCGTTACCGTGCGGGCGCGGGCACGATTCTCGAGCTGAACAGCGCCCAGCTGTCGCAGACGCAGGCGCAGCTGAACTTCTCGCAGGCGATCTACGATTACCTTTCGGCCAAGGCCGAGTACGACCGCATCGTCGGCCGCGAACACGGAAATAAATAAAAAACAGGATAAAGAACGTATGAAAAAAATCGTGATTTTGTGCATCGCCGCCGTCTCTTTCGCCGGCTGCACGGGTAAGAAAGGCGTGACCGCCGTTGCGGAAGACAAAGGCGTGCTGACCAAAAGCGCCGTTGCCGAAGAGGCTTCGGTGCAGCTTACGGAGGTCTTCACCTCCGAGATCGAGCCTTACAAGGAGAACGACATCACTCCGGCGGCTTCGGGCGTGCACATCGACAGGATTTACGTCGAGGTGGGCGATCCGGTGCGCGAGGGGCAGCTCGTCGTGACGCTCGATCCCACGCAGTACACCCAGCAGCTGGTGCAGCTGAAGACCGTCGAGGACGACTACAACCGCCTGCTGCCGGTCTACGAGGCCGGAGGCATTTCGACCCAGCAGATCGAGCAGGCCAAGGCCCAGCTGGACGTGCAGCGCGAGGTGGTCGCCAACCTCAAGAAGAACATCGAGGTGCGTTCGCCCATTTCGGGCGTCGTCACGGCCCGCAACTACGAGTCCGGCGACCTGTTCGCCCAGCAGCCGATCCTGCACATCATGCAGATCGACCCGCTGAAGGTCATCGCCAACATTTCGGAGCAGTACTTCCCCAACGTGAAGGTGGGCATGCCGGTGAAGCTGGCCGTTGACATCTTCCCCGACGAGGAGTTCACGGGCACGGTGTCGCTGATCTATCCGGCGCTCGACCCCACGACCCGCACCTTCAAGGTCGAGGTCAAGGTTCCCAACGCCAAGCGCACGCTGCGTCCGGGCATGTACGCCCGCACGACGTTCGACATGGGTAGCAAGGAGGGCGTCATGGTGCCCGACGTGGCGGTGCAGAAGCAGGTCGGCACGGCCGAGCGCTTTCTCTACGTCATCGTGGGTGACAGCGTAGCCGAACGCCGCCGCGTGGAGGTGGGCCGCCAGGTCGGCGACCGCGTGGACATCCTCTCGGGGATCGAAGCGGGCGAGCCGGTGGCCGTCACGGCGTTGTCGAAACTTTTCGACGGGGCCAAAGTGGATATTAAAAAAGACTAAAACAGCCCCTTTCCAATGAAAATTTACGAAAGCGCGGTCCGCAAACCGATCTCAACGATCCTGCTGTTCGTCGGCGTGATGGTCTTCGGACTCTTCTCGCTGATGAACCTGGCCGTAGACCAGTATCCCGAGATCGAGATACCCCAGATCTCGGTGATCACGATGTATCCGGGCGCCAACGCCGCCGACATCGAGACCAACATCACCCGTGTGCTGGAGGACAACCTCAACACGGTGAGCAACCTCAAGAAACTGACCTCCAAGTCGCAGGACAACGTCTCGATGATCACCGTCGAGTTCGAATACGGCTCCGACCTGAACGAAGGGGCCAACGAAATCCGCGACGTGGTGTCGCGCGTGCAGTCGCAGCTGCCCGACGACATCGACTATCCGACGATCTTCAAGTTCTCGACCTCGATGATCCCCGTGATGATGCTTGCCGTCACGGCCGAGGAGAGCTATCCGGCGCTGAACAAGATTCTCGACGACAAGTTGGTCAACGTGCTCAACCGCGTCGACGGCGTGGGCGCCGTGTCGATCATCGGCGCACCCGAACGCGAGGTGCAGGTCAACGTCGACCCCGCCAAACTGGAGGCCTACAACCTCACGGTCGAGCAGCTGGGGCAGATCATCGCCGCCGAGAACGTCAACATCCCCAGCGGCACGATCGACGTGGGCAACAACACCTTCAACATCAAGGCCGACGGCGAGTTCAAACTCTCGGACGAGATGCGCAAGGTCGTGGTGTCGAACGCCGGGGGCCGCACGGTGAAACTTTCGGACGTGGCCCAGATCCGCGATACGCTCGAAAAGTCCACGATGGACGAGCGCGTCAACGGCCAGCGGGGCGTGCGCGTGATGTTCCAGAAACAGTCGGGCGCCAACACCGTGAATATCGTCCACGAAATCCAGTCGCGCCTGCCGGAGATTCAGAAAACCCTCCCGAAGGATGTCAAGATGGAGCTGATTTTCGAAGGCTCGCAGGAGATCACCGACGCCATCGGGTCGCTCTCGGAGACCATTCTCTACGCCTTCATCTTCGTCGTGCTGGTGGTGATGGCCTTCCTCGGACGCTGGCGCGCGACGCTGATCATCTGTATGACGATCCCCGTGTCGCTGATCTGTTCGTTCATCTACCTCTTCGCTACCGGCTCCACGCTGAACATCATCTCGCTCTCGTCGCTCTCCATCGCCATCGGTATGGTGGTCGACGACGCCATCGTGGTTCTGGAGAACATTACGACGCATATCGAGCGCGGCTCGAACCCGAAGGAGGCCGCCATCTACGCCACCAACGAGGTGTGGCTGTCGGTCATCGCCACGACATTGGTGGTCGTCGCGGTGTTCCTGCCGCTGACGATGGTCCCGGGCATGGCGGGCATCCTGTTCCGCGAGCTGGGCTGGATCGTGACGATCGTGGTCTGCGTTTCGACTACGGCGGCCATTTCGCTGACCCCGATGATGTCGGCTTACCTCTTGAAACTCGAAGGCGGCCAGCACGACTACAAGGGCCTCGGCGTGATCTACAAGCCGATCGACCGGGCGCTCGAATGGCTCGACGGCGCCTACGCCCGTTCGCTCGACTGGGTCGTACGCCACCGCCGGATCACCTTCTTCTCGATGATGTCGGTCTTCGTCGTGTCGCTGGGGCTGCTGACGCGGGTTCCCACCGAGTTCTTCCCGCCCTCGGACAACGGCCGCATTTCGGCCATGGTCGAGCTGGAGCAGAACGTCGGCGTCGACTACACGGCGCGCATCGCCCGGCAGATCGACAGCATCATCTATGCGAAATACCCCGAGATCGTGCTCGTCTCGGCGTCGGCCGGCGCCAACTCGTCGGACAACGCCTTCGCGGCGATGCAGACCACCGGTTCGCACATCATCAACTACAACGTGCGCCTGACCGACGTGGAGGAGCGCGATCGGTCGATCTACGTCATCTCCGACCTGCTGCGCGGTGATCTCGACCGGATTCCCGAGATCCGCCAGTACACGGTCACTCCCGGCGGACAGTCGGGCAGCATGAGCGGTTCGGCGACGGTCAACGTCAAGGTCTTCGGTTATGACATGGACGTGACGAACGCCGTTGCCAACGACCTGAAGGAGAAGATGCGCCGTCTGGAGGGCGTTCGCGACGTGAAACTTTCGCGCGACGACCTGCGTCCCGAGTACAACGTGGTCTTCGACCGCGACCGGCTGTCGTACTACGGCATCAGCAGCGCCACGGCGTCGCAGGCCGTGCGCAACCGCATCGACGGCCTCGTGGCCTCGAAATACCGCGAGGACGGCGACGAGTACGACATCATCGTGCGTTATGCCGAGCCGTTCCGCAACCGCATCGAGGATGTCGAGAACATCACGCTCTACAACGCGCAGGGCCGCCCCGTGAAGCTCAAGGAGGTGGGAACCGTCGAGGAGGAGTACGCCGCGCCGATGATCGAGCGCGAGAACCGTCAGCGCGTCATTTCGGTCCAGTCGACCCTCGGGGCCGGCGTCGCGCTGGGCGACGTGGTGGCCGAGGTCGAAAAGCTCCTCGCCGACTATCCCGCGCCCGACGGCGTGGACCTCGAAGTGGGCGGTACGGTCGAGGATCAGGGCGACGCCTTCGGCGACCTGGGAACGCTGCTCATCCTGATCGTCATTCTGGTGTATATCGTGATGGCCACGCAGTTCGAGTCGCTCAAGTTCCCGTTCATCATCATGTTCACCATTCCGTTCGCCTTCACGGGCGTGTTCCTCGCGCTGTGGATGACCTCCACGCCGCTGTCGCTGATCGCCCTGATCGGCGCCATCATGCTGGTGGGCATCGTGACGAAGAACGGTATCGTGATGGTCGACTACATGAACCTCCTGATCGAGCGCGGCTCGGGCGTCTTCGACGCGGTGATCGCCGGCGGCAAGAGCCGTCTGCGTCCGGTGCTGATGACCTCGTTCACGACCATTCTGGGCATGCTGCCGCTGGCGATCGGCACGGGAGCGGGCTCGGAGACGTGGCAGCCGATGGGCATTGCCGTGATCGGCGGTCTGACGTTCTCGACCATTCTCACGCTGTTCATCGTTCCGGTGCTCTACTCGATCCTCGTGAACCGTTCGCAGCGCAAGGAGCGTGAGAAACTGGCGCGCCTCTCGGCCGAACACCAGGCAAGCAAGCATTGAAAGTGAAAAGCTGAATTAAAATTGATCGATACTATGAAAGCAGTATTTTTGTCATACAACCAGGCGCTGACCGACCGGGTGAACGCCATCCTCGACAAGCAGGGTATCCGCGGCTTCACCAAATGGGCCTTGACCGAGGGCCGCGGCTCGGTCGACGGCGAACCCCACTACGGCACGCATGCGTGGCCTTCGATGAACGCCTCGATCCTGGCCATCGTCGACGACGAGAAGGTGGCTCCGCTGATGGACGCCTTCCGCGAAATGGACGCTGCGACCAGGATGCAGGGGTCCCGGGCGTTTGTCTGGAATATCGAAAGCGGATTCTGATTCCCCTGCTTGCGGTGCACCTGCCGCACATCCCTCCGGCGGGGCGAACGGATCGTACTCGGGTACGATCGGTTCGCCCCGTTTTTCACGACGCCCGGCATCTGCCCCGCACGGACCGGAATCCCGGTTCCGTCGGTTCCGCGATATTCGGAGACCGGAAGCCGTATTTGAAACGTATGCGGCAATGCGGTGCGAAAAATGAAGCAATGCATCACAAAGTGCCGGGAATTGCGCTATTTTTTCTACATTTGCATCCATGAAACTCACCTTTCTGGGAACCGGTACTTCGCAGGGCGTACCCGTCATCGGCTGCCGCTGCAAGGTATGCACGTCGGCGGACCGGCGCGACAACCGTCTGCGCACCTCGGCGATGGTCGAGACGCGGGGCGTGCGCATCGTCATCGACGCCGGACCCGATTTCCGCTACCAGATGCTCCGCACGGGCGTGCGGCATCTCGACGCCATTCTGCTGACTCACGAGCACAAGGACCATATCGGCGGTCTGGACGACGTGCGGGCTTTCAATTTCGTCGATTACCCGCCGACCGTCCACAAGGTCCATATCTGGGCCGCCCCGCGGGCGCTGGAGTGCGTGCGCAAGGATTTCGACTATGCCTTCGCGCAGGACAAATACCGCGGCGTGCCGGAGATCGAACTGCACGAAATCGACACCGCAAAGCCGTTCCGTGTCGGCGATGTGGAGATCGTGCCCGTGTCGGGCCACCATTCCGAACGCTTCGAGGTCACGGGCTTCCGCATCGGGCCGCTGGCCTACCTGACGGACTTCAAGACCATCGAGGACGCCGAGGCCGAAAAACTGCGCGGTACGGAGGTGCTGGCGGTCAATGCGCTGCGTTTCGCCCCGCATCCGTCGCATTTCAACCTCGCGGAGGCGCTGGCGCTGATCCGTCGCGTCGGGCCGCGCGAGGCCTATATCACACATATGTCCCACGAAATAGGCCTGCATGCCGAGACGGAGGCGACGCTCCCGCCGGGCGTGCACCTGGCTTACGACGGGTTGGAGGTGGAAATTTAGGCTCGCATTCCGGCCGCATGCGGTAAGCTTCCGTCAAGGCGGGGGCGGGGCCGGACTTGTAGATGCGGCGGAACGCCGCGAAAACGGCGGGCGGAGATGCAAAACATGAATAAAAAAGATATGAAGACATTGGCAAATAAGGTAATCGTCATTACGGGCGCATCGTCGGGTATCGGCGAGGCGATGGCGAAAGTATACGCCGCGCAGGGCGCAAAAGTGGTGCTCGGAGCGCGCAACGTGCAGAAATTGCAGCTTCTTGCGGGCGACATCCGCGCCCGGGGCGGGCAGGTGGCCTACTGCGGGGTGGACGTGACGAAACCCGAGGAGTGCCGGGAGCTGATCGAAACCGCCGTGCGGGAGTTCGGCGGCATAGACGTGCTGATCTGCAATGCGGGTATTTCGATGCGCGCCATTTTCGACGACGTGGACCTCGGGGTGCTGCACCGGCTGATGGACGTCAACTTCTGGGGTACGGTCAACTGCTGCAAGTTCGCATTGCCGTATCTTCAGGCGTCGAAAGGCTCCGTCGTGGGCATTTCCTCCGTCGCCGGGCTGCACGGACTGCCGGGCCGCACGGGCTATTCGGCTTCGAAATACGCCATGACGGGATTCCTCGAAACGCTGCGTATTGAGAACCTCAAAAAGGGATTGCACGTGATGATCGCCTGTCCGGGTTTCACCGCATCGAACGTCCGCTTCTCGGCTCTCACGGCCGACGGGAAGCAGCAGGGCGCCACGCCGCGCAACGAGTCGAAGATGATGACCCCCGAGGAGGTGGCCCGCATCGTGGCGAAGGGCATCCTCCGGCGCAAACGCCTCTGCCTGATGGAGAGCGAGGGGCGCGCCACGCACTTCGTCAAGAAGTTCGCCCCGGCGTTCCTCGACCGGATGTTCTATCTGGTGATGTCCCGCGAGCCGGATTCGCCTTTCAAGTAGCCTGCGGCGGCATACTGCACGGGGGTTCCTTTCGGGAACTCCCGTTTTTTGTGCCTTTTCCGGCCCGGAAACGGCACTCGGAACCTTCGGTTTCACCCTGTCCGAAAACCCCTTTCGAGGCTGTTTTTGGACAAATTCCGTATCCGGTTGCACAAAATTGAAGTTAATTTGAGCGGTTTTGAAAATCAATTCTTCAATTCTCGGGGTGCGTGCGGGGGCTTATCGGTAATTTTGCTTACCGAAACAAGTAAAACCTAAACCAAAAACCAGAACCTCTCATGAGAAGAAATTTTCTCCCCATTCTGGGTCTCCTCTCGCTGTTTGTGCTGGGTTCGTGCTCTGCGGAACGCGACCCCAAAATCGCATCCCTGAAACATGCCATCGGGGTGGCCGACAGCCAATTGCTGGACGCCGCCGCCGAACTCGACACGACGAACTGCTTTCCCCGTTCGCTGATGCCCAGGTTCCGGGCCGTCGATGCCAAAGACTGGACGAGCGGATTTTTTCCCGGGTCGCTTTGGCAGTGCTACCGCTTCACGGGCGACGAAAAACTCCTTGCCGAAGCGGAGAAATACACCGGCCGGCTGGAGGGTATACAATATTATAAGGGGACGCACGACCTGGGTTTCATGGTCTTCTGCAGCTTCGGCCAGCAGATGCAGACGCTGCATGACCGGCATTCGGAAGCGGTGATCGTCGAGGCCGCCAAGAGCCTCGTTTCGCGTTGCGACCCCCGTATCGGCCTGATCCGTTCGTGGGATTTCGGCGAGTGGAACTACCCGGTCATCATCGACAACATGATGAACCTCGAGATGCTCTTCTGGGCCTCGAAACACACGGGCGATCCCGTCTACCGCGACGTGGCGGTCCGCCATGCCGACATCACGATGAAGAACCATTTCCGCGACGACGCCAGTTCGTTCCATGTCGTGAGCTACAACGACGACGGCACGGTCGAGAGCCGGGGCACGTTCCAGGGTTATTCCGACTCTTCGGCGTGGGCCCGCGGACAGGCGTGGGGACTCTACGGCTATACGATGTGCTACCGCGAGACGGGCGATGCGAAATACCTGAAGCACGCCGAACGGATCGCCGATTTCATCATGCACCATCCCAATACCCCTGCTGACCGCATTCCCTACTGGGACTACAACGCTCCGGACATTCCCGACGCTCCGCGCGACGCTTCGGCCGCGGCGGTCGTTTCGTCTGCTCTGTTCGAGCTTTCGACGCTGGTTCCCGAAGCCGACGGCAAAAGGTATTTCGATTATGCCGAGACGCTGCTGATGAATCTTTCGTCGGACGCTTATCTGGCCAGGAAGGGTGCCAACGGCGGTTTCATTCTGATGCACAGCGTCGGCCACCTGCCCGCCGACAGCGAGATCGACACTCCGCTCAATTATGCGGACTACTACTACCTCGAAGCCATCGGGCGTTATCTGTCGCTGCGGGGCCTCGACCCGCGGCGGATCTGACTCCGGCACTGAAAAAACTAACATAACCTATAACCTATGAAACGCATTTTTACTGAAATTTCGGCGTTCGCTTTCATCGTGGCGGTCCTGTTCTCGGCGGGCTGCCTGTCGGATGATCTGGGACGATCGGACAATGGCAGCGGAACCGGTTCCACGGAGCCGACGATTCCCGACAACAGTGTGATCGACGCGGGTATGTTCAGCGCCCTGAACCTCGATTACCCCGGTCTTGCCGCCGTGAAAGCCTACTACGATTCCGACCAGTATTATCTGGCGGCGCAGGCTTTGCTGGAGTACTACCGCGGACGGACCGATGTGATCAACGGCAATGTCAATCTGATTGCACCCTCGATCTCCGCACAGGAGCAGGAGTGGGCCGATTACGCCCTTGTCAAGAACGAATACCGTTTCTACAACGGCACGTACATGGACGGCGACAAACCCTATTCCTACCTGACGTCCAACAAAATCGACTGGGCGAAACGTGTTTCGGGCGATCTGGAAGAGCGTTACAGTCTGCATCGCCATCAGTGGATGGTTCCGCAGGGCAAGGCCTACCGTACGTCGCTTGACGAGACCTATACTACCGGGTGGGTGACGGTCTACGAGGACTGGCTGACGAATTTCCCCCGCCCGACGGGCGATGTGGACTACGAGGCCGATCCCTCGACGCAGCCCGAGGAGTCGCGCGAGGCGCTCTACGCCTGGCGTCCGATCGACGTGGCCTACCGCGTCGAGAACCAGTGCGACCTGCTTTATTATTTCATGCAATCGACCTCCTTCACGCCGCAGCTGCTTTCGAAGTTCCTGGCCAATCTCACCGAGCAGGCCGAGCATATCAAGGCGCACTATTCGGAGGATGCCGATACGAAGGCCACGGAGGCCCATGCCGTGTTCCGTGCCGGCACGATCTTCCCCGAGATGAAGAAGGCCGAAGAGTGGGTCGAGAGCGGCTCGGGGTCGATGAACGAGGGCATCGACGCCAGCGTGTTCGAAGTGCTGAATCTCGATTACAGCGGCCTGACGAAGGTGAAGCGCGCCTACGACATCGGCGACTACTATATGGCGCTGGAAGAGTTGATGAACTACTACCGTTCGCGCACCCACGGGCTGAATCCCAATGTCGACCTTTCGAGTGTGACGCCCACGGCCAACGAGCTGCGTTGGGCCGATTACGCGCTCCGTGAGAACGACTATCGTTTCTATGTCAACAATTACTATGATGCCGCAGCCGGTGAAAATGTGCCTTATTCGTATAAGAGCAAGAGCGGCGACGGCATCGACTGGACGATCTGGCCTACCGGCGAGCAGGAGCAGCGTTACCAGCTCCACCGTCACCAGTGGATGGTTCCGCAGGCCAAGACCTACTATTCGTCGCAGGACGAGAAATACGCCCTGAACTGGATCGAGGTCTACGGCGACTGGATCAAGCAGAATCCCAAGCCCGAGCAGGGCACCGACGTGACCAACCACGCTTCGTGGCGTCCGCTCGACGTGGCAGCCCGCCTGATCGACCAGTGCGCCCTGCTGGAGTACTACCAGCAGTCGGAGTCCGTCACGATCGAATGGCTGACCGAGGTGCTGAAGCATCTCGACGAGCATGCCAACCACATTATGAACAACTATTCGGCCGACTCCAACCACCGCATTACCCAGGCGCAGGCCGTGACCTTTGCCGGCATGCTGTTCCCCGAGTTGAAGAACGCTGCGGCGTGGAAGACGAGCGGCACGGGCGTCCTTGGCGACGCGGTGACCTCGGAGTACTTCCCCGACGGCTGGCTGAAGGACGGAGACCTGCATTACCACATCTCGGGTATCGAGGATTTCCGGGTGTCGCTGGACGTGGCGCAGCGCAACGGCGAGGAGAGTCGTTTTTCGTCGGGTTACGTCGAGTCGATGCGCAAGATGACCGACGTGGTGATGAACATGATCTATCCCGACTACACGGTGCCCAACATGGCCGACACGCGCCGCGCCACGTGGACCGCACGGGTGCTTCAGCGCAACCTGACCAACTACTACAACCTCTTCCCCGACAACGAGCAGATGCGCTGGATGGCGACAGCCGGTGCTGAGGGGACGATTCCCGAAACGAAGGTCAAGACCTTCCCCGACGGCGGTTACTACGTGATGCGCACGGGCTGGACCGTGGCCGACATGATGATGGTGTTGCAGAACACGCCCGACGGACCTTCCGAGCAGTGGCACCGCCAGTACGACAACAACACGTTCGAACTGTGGGTCAAGGGCCGCAATTTCTTCCCCGACTCGGGCTGCTTCTCCTACGGGGGCACCTCTTCGTCGAATGCCGACCGGCGCAAGTATGCCGCTTCGACGGCCCACAACACCGTCACGCTCGACAATAAGAACGTTTCGAGCGACGGCAAGATGCTCAAGCAGTTCTCCAAGTCGGGCTCGGGCCACTCGTACCAGGCGCTGGTGCTGGAGAATCCCTCCTACGAAGGGCTGACGCACCGCCGCACGATCTTTATGGTAGATGACAAATTCTATGTGATCCTCGACGAGGCTTACGGCTCGGCTGCGGGCACCGTCAATCTGAATTTCAACATCACCGAAGGAACCGATGCGCAGGTGGTGTACGATACCTCCGAGGGCGGTTTCCACACGGCATTCGCCGACGGCAACAACCTGCTGGTGCGCACCCGGGCGAGCAAGTCGGGCGCTTACGTTCAGAAGACGGGTTTCGTCTCCTACAACATCAACCAGACTGCGGAGCGCAAGGCCTACCAGCTGAACCTCGAAAAGACGGCCGACGAACCGGTCGTGCGTTATGCCACGGTGCTGCTGCCGACGTCCGACGCTTCGGCCGAAGAGGTCTCCATCACGCTGGGCGACTGGTCGGAGACCGGCGGTTCGGTCCGTGTGCAGGTCGGGGGTGTTTCCTATCCTGCGTTGTCCTATACCCTGTAACCTTAAAACCGCAATAACCTATGAAATCCCTGTTTCGAAACGTATGTTTCGCAGCGCTGACCGCTCTTTGCGCGGTCGTGCTCGCGGCCTGCGAAGACGACGATACCAAGAGCGGCGACCTGCAGCTCTTCTATCCGACGGTCGTGGACATCGGTCCTTCGATGAATTTCGTGTCGGGCACCCCGACCTACTACGGCCCCGCGCCGTCCAACTTCTCGATTGCGGGCATCACGCTCGACGACAAGGCCTTCACGTCCGAGTGCTTCTCGATCGGTGCCGATACCGGCATGGTCAGCATCTCGAATACGGATGCCCTCGATCCCGGTACCTACAAACTGACGATCGCGTGTCAGGCCGGCGGCGGCGCCTACCGCTTCGAGAATATCTTCGTGGTGCGGATGGTTTCCGCCACGCCCGAGGCGATCGAGGTGAGCGAGCCGACGCTCGTGATTCCCTATGCCGAACTGGAGACCACCGAAGCTTCGGTCACGGTGGCGCCGGTGGGCGAGTCGGTGTCGATTCTGAACTATTCGCTCGTTCAGGCGGAGGGTTTCGAATACTTTACCATCTCCAAAGACGGCGTTGTGACATATAACGCTGAATTCACGGGCGAGGTGATGCCGGGCAGTTATCCGCTGCCTGTCAAGATCGAAACCTATGCGGGTTCGGCGACCTATGAGAATCTGCTGACGGCACGCATCACCAGCGAGCCGTTGGAGGTGCGCTATCCTTCGGCTTCGGGGCGTATGGAATACAACATGGCTTTCCAGGGTTCGACGCCTTCGCTGAAGGGTTCGCCCGACGAGGTCGTGTGGGCTATCAAACAGGTGATTCCGGCCGAGGGAACCGATCCGACCGACAAAATCAAGATTGATCCGGCTACGGGTGTCGTCTCGGTCGATGCCGGCAGCGAATTGCCCATCGATGCCTCCTATACGCTCGACCTCACGGTGAAGAACAGTTTCGGCTCGACCGATTTCGACGGCGCCTATACGTTGAGCGTGATCGAGTTCATAGCTCCTATCGAATCCGATAAGTTTGGCTATGAGGATGCTGTGGCGATTCAGGGCGGAGAGTTCAAGGTTTCCAAGAAGGCCGGTTTCGTCGGCGACGAGGTGACCTTCTCGCTGGGCGACGTTCCCGCCGGAGTTCAGGGCCAGATTTCGATCGATCCGGTGACGGGCGATGTTTCGGCCGCCAAGGGACATTCGATCCCGATGGGGGTGTATGACATTCCCGTCAAGGCTTTCAACCTGAAAGGTGAGGCGGAAACCACCCTCAAACTGACCGTCAACGAGAATCCTTACTATTTCACGACGATTACTTACGGCAATAACCTCGGCCTCACTCCGGTTGAAAACTATGCCAACCAGTTCTATTTCGCGGCCGCCGCGGATTTCACGGAACTGACGCCGACGACCGACGCCAAACCGGGCACGAAACTTTCGTGGTCGATCAAGATCAAGCACCAGTGTTCGGGTACGCTGATCGATTCGGAGACGGGCGCCATCACGCCGAAGGGATTCAAGTCCGGCAACGGCGGTCTGGTCCTGGTGACGGCTACCGCCGGTGAAGGCGAGGTCGGCGAGACGTCGATCACGGTTCCCGTTTTCTTCTCGTTCCACGTTCCCGTGTCCGGCGTGACGGTTCGTTACAAACCGTTCGTCATGCAGGTCAATCCGCGCCGGGGAGGAACCTCGGTTGTTCCGGAAATCACCGGTGTGCCCAATCTTTCGTCGTTCCTGCTGGATTACCGCCGCACGTTCAACTACTACAATATCGGCGGTCCCGCGTCGCACAAGGACGGCACTCCGGCCGCAAGTACCGACACGTTCCTGTATCAGATGTGGAAGGCGTACTACAACAGCATCGGTTCGGCAACGGTGGGCACCGGTTCGAAAGACCCGATTTCCTATTACGTGAATACGGCGCGTCTGGGCTCGGCGCTGGCCTATGTGGAACCTGCCACCAAATCGGTCGTCGTGAATGCCAACAAATGGATCGACTCGAACAACGTGGCAGCCAACGGTGCGTTCATCGCCCAGATGACTTTCGTCACGGACGGCAATTCGGGCGGTATCAACTCCGGCTCGCAGATCTTCCCCATCTGGATTTGGTTCGACGAGAAATTTTAAACCTAACTGAACATGAAACCTATGAAATACATGATAAACCGGGCTTTCGGGCTGAGAGGGGTGCTGACCCTTCTCGCCCTGATGCTGGCCTTCGCGGCGTCGGCCCAGAACAAGATAACGGGTAAGGTCGTCGATGAGAACGACCAGCCGGCTATCGGAGCCAACGTCGTGGTCAAGGGCACGACGCAGGGCGTTTCGACCGACCTGAAAGGTATGTTCGCGATTCCGGTCAAGACGGGCGACGTGCTGGTTTTCTCCTACCTGGGTTATAAGTCCCAGGAGGTGAAGATCGCCGCCCAGACCCGGCTGGACATTAAACTCGTTCCCGAAGCGAACATCATGGACGAAGTGGTGGTCGTGGGTTACGGCGCCGTGAAGCGCGGCGACCTGACGGGTTCGGTCGCTTCGGTCTCCTCGAAGGATGTCGAAGGCTTCAAGACCGGTTCGGTGATGGAGGCCCTCGGAGGCCAGATCGCCGGTGTGCAGATCACCGCTACGGACGGTACCCCGGGTGCCGGTTTCGACATCAAGGTGCGCGGTGTGGGGTCGGTCAACGGTGACACTTCGCCGCTCTACATCGTCGACGGGTTCCAGGTCGACAACATCGACTACCTCTCCAACTCGGACATCGAGTCGATCGAGGTGCTCAAGGATGCCTCTTCGTCGGCCATCTACGGTTCGCGTGCGGCCAACGGTGTGGTGATGGTGACGACCAAATCCGGTAAGGTGGGGCGTCCCGTCGTGACTTACAACGGTTCGGCCAGCTACCGCCAGATTTCCGGGACCCTCGATCTGCTTTCGCCCTATGAATTCGTGAAACTGCAGACCGAGGCGTGGCCCGACAAGTTCGGTTCGACCTACTACAAGGCCGGGAACGACGACAACGGCATTCCCTACCGGTATCAGTCGATCGAGGACTATCTCAACGTGAAGGGCGTCGACTGGCAGAACGAAACGTTCCGTCCCACCTGGTCGCAGGACCACAACGTCTCGGTTTCGGGCGGCAACGACAAGACCAAGTACGCCTTTTCGTTCGCCGACTTCCTCGAGAACGGTATCTTTAAGAACAGCGCCTTCAACAAGATCACGGCCAAGGTGCGCGTGAGCCATAAAATTTCGAAAGCCGTGACGATCGAAACCACGGTCAACTACGCCAACACCGACAAGCGCGGTGTGGGCACCTCGGGCGACAACGGGCGTTTCAACATGCTGGCGCAGATTCTGCGTGCACGTCCCACGGCCGGCCTCAAGATGACCGACGAGGAGCTGCTGGCGTCGTCGATCGACCCGCTGGAGCTTGAGTCCTCGGAGTCGCTCTCGCAGGTGAACCCCATCAAGCAGGCCGAGTCGGTGATCAACACCACGAAGACCGAAATGTGGTCGGGCAACCTGGCGCTGAACATCAATTTCGGCAAGGGCTGGACCTTCCGCACCGCCGGAACGTACAACACCTCCAACGCCCGCAACTACATCTTCTATCAGGACGGATCGAAGGAGGCCTACCGCAACGGCCAGACTCCCTACGGTTCGACCCGTATGACGCGCAATGTCCGCTGGACGAATTTCAACTACCTGACTTATAAATACAAGCGTAAGCGGGGCCATGCTTTCGACGTGATGCTCGGGCAGGAGACCGCGTTCCAGGGATCGGAGTACCTGCTGGCCGGAGCCACCGATTTCCCGTTCGACAACATCGCCAACGACAACCTCGGGCTGGGCGCTACGCCGACCACAGCGAATTCGAACCGTTCGGACAAGCTGCTCGTCTCGTTCTTCGCCCGCGCGAACTACAATTTCCGGGACCGTTACCTCTTTACGGCGACGATTCGTGCCGACGGTTCGACGGTGTTCAGCAAGAACAATAAGTGGGGTTATTTCCCGTCGTTCTCGGCGGCATGGCGCATCTCGGAGGAGAATTTCATGAAGAAACAGGATGTCGTCTCCAACCTGAAGCTGCGTGCCGGCTGGGGTGTCGTGGGCAACGACCGCATCACCAACTACCTCTCGCTGGAACTCTATTCGCAGGGCAAGTACGGCTACGGCAACAACGTCATCACGGTCCTGTCGCCCAAGCAGCTGCCGGAGAGCATCAAGTGGGAGGCCTCGCAGAGCACCAACATCGGTATCGACCTGGGCCTGTTCCGCAACCGCCTGAACGTCACGACGGATTTCTTCCTCAAGGATACGAAGGACCTGCTGATGGCCGCCAACCGCGCCTATGTCTCGGGTTTCGCGTCGCAGTGGATGAATGTGGGTAAGATTCGCAACAAGGGTGTCGAGATTGCGATCAACTCGACGAACATCGCCTCGAAGAGCGGCTTCCGCTGGACGACCGATTTCAACATTTCGTTCATCCGCAACGAACTGCGTGCGCTGGCCGGCGGAGCGAAGGAGATGATGACCACGGCGAGCTGGAACAGCGATTACACGGGTTACGACTACACGGCCCGCATCGGTCAGTCGCTGGGCCTGATCTACGGCTATGTTTTCGACGGCGTCTACCAGACTTCGGATTTCAACGTCAATGCCGCCACGGGCGAGTATGTCCTCAAGGAGGGCGTTACGGACATCACAGACCACGCCGGAGTGGCCGTGAAGCCGGGTATGGTCAAATACAAGGACACCGACGGTGACGGCGTGATCACGACGGCCGACCGCACGGTGATCGGAAACGGCACGCCCAAATGGTACGGCGGTATCACCAATACCCTGTCGTACAAGGGCGTGGACTTGAGTTTCATGTTCCAGTTCAACTACGGCAACGACGTCTACAACGCCACCCGCCTCTACGCTTCGCAGACGCAGGACCAGCGTTCCAACCTGATGGCCGAGGTGGCCGACCGCTGGACGGCGACCAACGCTTCGAACAAGGTGCCGGCCTGGGACGGTTATATCAAGAACGAGATTTACTCGCGCTTCATCGAGGACGGTTCGTTCCTGCGTCTGAAGAACCTGACCGTCGGTTATACGTTCCCGCAGCAGTGGACGCGCAAGTTCTATGTTTCGAAACTGCGCCTTTACTTCACGGCCCAGAACCTCTTCGTGGTGACGGGTTATTCGGGCTACGACCCCGAGGTGAGTATGCGTGCGTCGAATCCCATGACCCCTTCGCTCGACTGGGGAGCCTATCCGAAGAGCAAAGTCTATACGTTCGGTATCGATCTGACCTTCTAATACGATAAAAACCATGAAAAAGATACTTTTATACTGCCTGCCGCTCTGCCTGCTGTTCGCCTCGTGCTCCGATCTGCTCGACGAAGAGTCCTATTCGGAGACCGGCAAGGACAACTACCTGAACAATGCCAAGGAGGCGGAGACCGTCCTCCAGGGCGTTTACAAGAACCTGGCGAACGAGTATACCTATTCGTATCACCTGTCGCTGCTGTTCACGATCTCGACCGACATTGCCCAGTGCGAGGGCAGTTCGACGACTTCGTTCCGCGAGATTCCGACCAATTCCCACAACGCCTCGACGTCGCAGATCTCCCGCACGTGGCAGAAGCTCTACTCGGCGATTTACGATGCCAATGACTTCATCGAGACCGTTTCGGGTCGTATGGACAACTGGGGCTCTTCGGACCGCGAACTGGCCACTATTTACCTGGGCGAGGCCCGTGCGCTGCGTGCGTTGTTCTATTTCGAGCTGGTGCGCTGGTACGGCAACGTGGTGCTGATGACCTCGACGGCCGATTCGCGCAGGAAGGACGAGACCTTCGAGCAGACCGCTGCCAAGGATGTCTACGCCTATATCGAGGAGGACCTGAAATATGCCGCCGAGGTGCTTCCGTGGGCCGTCGACGACACCCGGCGCACGACCAACGCCTATCGTTTCTCGAAGGGGGCCGCGCTGGGCCTGCTGGCCAAGGTCTACTGCACGTGGGCCGGTTATCCCGTGCGCGACGAGTCGAAATGGGCCGAGGCCGAGAAGGCCGCCCGCCGCGTCGTGGAGTCGGGCAAGCACCGTCTGATCTCCGACTACGAAACCGTCTGGAAGAACACCTGCAACGGTATCTGGGATGCGGGCGAAAGCCTGATCGAAGTGTCGTTCTACTCGCCGACGGGCCTCGACAGCGACAACACGGCCGGACGTATCGGCAAATGGAACGGTGTGTCGGCTACCACGGTCGAGGGCGAGCGCGGACGCAATGCCGCCAACTGGAAAGTGACCTATAACTTTACCCGCGAGTGGGAGGCGCAGAACGATCCCCGCATGGCGCTTTCGATCGCCGACTACAAATACGATCATACGCTGGGTAGCGGCCCGATCACCTATTTCTCGACCATTTCGGGCGCGACTCCCTCCGAGGAGCAGAAGAACCGCCAGCGTCAGTTGTTCACGCCGGGCAAGTGGGACACCGAGAAGTATGTCGAAGCGGCGAACTACATCGTCAACAACGACAAGTCGAACGTCAACTGGTACATTCTGCGCTATTCGGACGTGCTGCTGCTCTTCGCCGAGGCGCTCAACGAGTCGGGCGGCTCGGTCGTCGATGCCGTGGACGCCGTGAACGCTGTGCGCCGCCGCGGTTTCGGCGACACGAAGCACGACCTTTCCTATGGTCTTTCGCGCGAGGACCTGCGCGAGGCGATCCGCAAGGAGCGTGCCTACGAGCTCTGCTTCGAAGGCCACCGCAAGCAGGACCTGATCCGCTGGGGCATCTACTATGACCGCGTTATGGAGACCGCCCAGGAGCTGGTCGACTGGTATTCCAATGCCAACTATGCCGTCTCGCGGTACATCATCAAAGGCCGCCACGAACTGCTGCCCATTCCGCAGCGCGATCTCGACATGATGCCCAAATGCAAGCAGAACCCTGGCTGGGGCCAGTAATCCGGAAATACCCCGACATGGCGGGCCCGGTATGGCAATCGCGCATGAACGAAAAGAGGCGGGACCGAAATCCCGCCTCTTTCTGTTGTTTTTGCCCCGGATCAGCGCTGCCGCTGGGCATATCCGGCGAGGTTGTAACTCACGGGCTCGGTGCTGTCGCCCACGCGGTAGATGCCGAATTTGAAGTAGTAGCCGTCCTCGTCGTTGCGGCCTATGAGTATCTGCTCGTTGTCTACCAGATGGTTCGTCCGGCTGTCATGGGCCATCCATACGTCGAGGCGTCCCGGACGCACGATCGTCTCGGCTTCGCCGCCGTACTGCGTCCAGTCGATCTCCACGGTGAAGGTGACCCAGCGGTCCTTCGGGAACTCGCTGAAGGGCATCCGCGCGGCGATCGTCGAGGCTTTGAACTCCGAGGTGACGGGAACCATCACCTTGGCCTTGGCTGCATTGGCGTTGCAGCGGTCGGTTTTGTCGGTGAACCAGCGGCGGTCGGAGTTGGCCTTGATGTAGAAATACCCGTTCGAGAACCCGAACGCCAGCGGAGGATAGCCGCCCTGTTCGACTTTCCAGCCTGTCGGCTTGCCGACTTTCCAGACTTTGTTGCCCTTCGTATCCACGGTTTCCACGCGTTCGTAGACGATGTCTTTCTTGATGATGACGGTGTCCTGCATGGCGAGGAACTCCTCCGCCGGGAGCTTCATCACACGGCCGTCGGGAGCCGTCACCAGCGTCCGGTCGGGCATGCCGTGCCACTGGGCGAAGATCGTCGACACCTCGGGACTCAACTCCGCGGGAATCCGGACCGCGAACGTGTAGCTCCACGACGTGCCCTGCGGGCAGATGCCCTTGCCGTGGTGGTAGACGGTCTTCATCCGCTGGGCGTCGGAGTAGGCCTTGTCGGGAAGACCCGCGAAATCGGCTGCCGTGGCATAACACCAGGCAAGTTCCGAACGGCCTTTGGTCTCGCCCGGGGCGTAGCCTTCGAGCGTGTTGTCGTCGCGTCCGAGGGTGAAGCGGTAGGAGGGCTTTCCGCCGTACATGCGGGAATGATCGAGGCCGAGTGCTTCGTCCTTGCGGATGCCCACGGCGACCCACTCGTTGTCGATCACCTGACTCATCCGGGCCGAGTCGGCCTGGATGTTCACCCGCTCGGGCAGCGCTGTAAACCCGTTCGGGGCCTCTTTTTCCCGGGCAACGTCCGGCGTGCAGGCCAGCAGCAGCAGGACTGGATACATGATTGTCATCGGAGCCTTATTTGAGTTCATACCCTAAATCGTATGTTTTGGCGCCCACGCGCACCGCGAAGCGGAACGTGTCGCCCATGGGGGCCTTTTGCGGAACGATGGCGATCGAACCCTGGAAAGGCGCCTCGTCGGGGGCGATCACCGTGATGAACAGCAGTTCGCCGCCGGCGGTCTTCGGCGCCTCGACGGCGTAGGCCGGACGCTCCTCCTTCTTGCGATAGGCGGTTGAAACCCATCCCTCCTCCTCGCGGATCTGCACGGGGACCGTCGCCGAGGTCTTGATGCGGATGTTGTTGCCGTCGGCGAACAGCGTGCGCACGGTGCCGTCCCTGGCGTATTCGATCCGGCCCGGGCAGAGGTTGAAATGCACCCCGACATTCCCGGCGGCCGGGCCCGAAACCTGGTCGGCGATCACCAGCAGGCCCTCCCCTGTGAAGAACATCGCCCGGCGGTGGGTTAGGCCCTCGTAGGAGGGGTTTTCGGTCACCAGCATCGTCAGCTCGGGCGTCGCGTCCCAGAGCAGGAGTTTCGAATCGGTCTTTTCGAGGTCGCGGTCGTCGAGCGTCACGGTGTTGTGCACGCGGGTCTGGCGGAACCAGTTGCGTTGGGCCAGCACGGCGCTGTCGCCGCCGTAGACGTAGCTGCCCGAGTCGGGGAAGAAGTTGCGCCCCCGGCGCCAGTACTCGAACGTGCCGTTGTCGGGCTGGTTGTGCCAGAACGCCGGGGGACCGGCCTTCACGACCGTCACGGTGGCGTTCTTGTCCCATCCCGTGCGCAGGACGTAGAATCCCGATTCCGGGAACTGCTGCGAAGTGTAGTCGGGAAGGGCGCCCTTGCGGCCCTCCGTGGCGAACCATTGCAGCTGTTTGTCGCCGGGGAACACCTTGCTCCAGCTGCGGAACTGCCGCTGGAGGGAGTTTTTGTCGTGGCTCTTGGTGTCGCCGAACATCGGGTTGGACCAGTCGGGGAAGAGCAGGTTCCAGGTGACGGCGGTCATCTTCCCGACCGTCTCGATGTAGCTGGCCGGGAATTCGCCCTCATAACCGTTGGCGCGGGCCATGCCGAGGGCCTTGAGGAAGATGTCGATGGCGGCGATGTGGTATCCGAAATCCAGCTCGAACTGCATCCCGTCGGGATAGACCTGCACGCCGATCTCGCGGTTGAGAATCTCGATGCCGCTGCGACGCCACTCCTGCGCTTCGCGGAACTCCGGGAAATAGATGCCCGCGAACAGCATCCGCTGGGCTTCGAACAGCAGGTGGTTGCCCTGCTTGGAGTAGTTGTGCAGGATGTGGTCGGCGTGCTGGCGGTAGGTGCGCAGGAAGAGGTTGAGGAACCGGGGCGTGAAGCGCGGCGAATGAATCGTCAGCGCGAACTCCGTCAGCAGGTCCTGCAGACGGCGTCCGGCCTCCATCGGACGCCATGCGAAGCGGATGTTCTCCTTTTCGGCGGCGATTTCGGCCGCGGAAGCTCCCGCAGCCTTCAGCCGTTCGACGCCGTCCAGCGGGTTTTTCTTCACCCAGTCGGTGTACTGGTCCATCCAGGCGTCGATGTATTTCGCGTCGCCCGTGGTGTAGTAACACTTGGCCAGCGGGATGAACCAGTAGTGGCGGTGCAGCTGCCAGCGCAGTTCGTTGTCCTTCACGGGCCAGTAGCGCCAGTCGATGTCGTCGCCGTAGAAATACGAGGGTTGGTAGCCCTTGTGGGCGTAGAATTTGTGCTCCAGGGCTTCGTCGGCCTGCTTCTGCTCGAGCTTGTTCACCTTGACGTTCTCCAGGTCGAGGCCGAAGAGTTCGACGGGCTTGCGCGTGCGGAAATATTTCAGCAGTTCCTTGTCCGCGGCGGCGACGTTGCCTTTGGCGACGGCTTTCTTCACGGCCTCCATGCCCGGACGTTCGAGGTCCAGCAGGTCGTAGAGCGACTTTTCGTCGCCCAGAGCCGGGGTGGTTCCGGCGGCCGATGCCGCGCCGAGCGTCAGTGCGGCGCAGAGGGTCATCAGGATTCGTTTCATGGCTGTTATTTTAGATTGTATTTTGTTCCGTTGATTTTGACTTGCAGTCGATTCCCGCGCCAGACGGCTTCGACGCGCTGCCCCGCGGCATCCTCCGCCGGAAGCAGCACCGTCACCAGCCGCACGGGCTTCCCGGCCCGCTTCCGCACCGTGAAGGCGTAGGCCGGACGTTCCGTGCGCTGACGGTAGGTGCGCGACACCCAGCCTTCGCGGCGTTCCATCCGCTCCGCTCCGAAAACTTTCAGCAGCAGGTTGTTGCCGTCGCTGAAGCGGGTCGCTGCGGAGCACGCGGCGAAATCCTCCGCCGGGTCGCACTCCACGAGGTTGTAGTGCAGGCCGACCTCTCCTTCGGCCGTTCCGGACGCCTCGTCGGCGATGACGAAGAACTGCCGGTCGACGAACCACACCGTGCGGCGGTGGGTGAGGCCCTCGTAGGAGGGATTCCCGACCGTCACGATGTGCGTCGCGTCGTCCGTCTCCCAGCGCAGGCATTTCGAATCGGTGTGTTCGAGGTTCCGGCCGTCGAGCGTCAGGGTGTTGTGCACCTGCGTCTGGCGGAACCAGTTGCGCTGGTCGGTCACCTCCTTGTCGCCCGCATAGACGTAACAGCCCGAGTCGGGGAAGAAATTGCGGCCCCGGTGCCAGAGTTCGAACGTGCCGTTGTCGGGTTGGCAGTGCCAGAATCCCTGCGGCCCGGCCTTGAGGACCATCACCGTGGCGTCGGCGTCCCAGCCGCTGCGCAGGACGTAGAATCCCGAGGTGCGCAACGCCCGCGAAAGGTGCTCCGGGGCGGTTCCCTCGCGGCCTTCGGTCGCCATCCACCGGATTGCGGCGTTGGCGGGGAAGACCTCGGCCCACGCGCGGTAGTAGGGCATCAGTTCCTCCCTCTCCCGGAACCGGTTGTCGCTGAACAGCGGCGTCGTGTAGTCCGGGAACGAGCAGTCGATATAGGCGTCGATCATCCGTTCGACCGTGGCGAGGTACGCGGCCGGGAATTCGCCCCGGTGGCCGTTGGCGTCCATCATCCGCAGGGCCTTGAAGAAGATGTCGATCGATTCGTGGTGGTAGTGCAGGTCCAGTTCGTACTGCATGCCGTCGTCGTAGACCTGCTCGCCGATCTCGCGGTTGAGTATCCCGACGCCCGTCGCCCGCCAGCGGGCCGCGTCGCGGAATTCGGGAAAGAAGACCCCCGCGAAGATGAGCCGCTGGGCCTGGAACAGCAGGTGGTTGCCCTTGGCCGAGAAATGGCGCGTGATATGCTCTGCGTGACGGTGGTAGTTGTCCAGGAAATGCAGGAGGAAATTCCCGCTGAACGCCTCGGCGGGCAGGAAATAGAGAAACTGGTGAATCTGGAACTCCAGCCGGTCGCTCACCTCCAGGGGGCGCCACGCGAAATAGACGTTTTCGGCCTGCGTCCAGTTCCCGGCCTTTCCCTCGTCATACGCCGTGAGGGGATTCTTGCGCATCCAGTCGAGGTATTCGGCGCACCACTCCGCGGCGTAACGTTCGTCGCCCGAGAGGCGGTAGGCCTTGCCCATCGGCACCCACCATTTCATGCGGTGCAGCTGCCATCGCAGTTCGTTGTCCTTCACGGGCCAGTACTCCCAGTCGATGTCGTCGCCGTAGAAATAGGAGGGCTGGTAGCCTTTGTGGACGAAGAAGCGGTGGTGCATCGCCTCGTCGGCCCAGCGCTGTTCGTCGGGGGTGATCGTGATGTCGGCGAGGTTCGCCTCGGGGCAGACGACGCCCGTGCGGCGGCGGTAGTAGTCGAGCAGGGCTTCGGCGGCGGCCGTGTCGTCGCCCGCGGCGTGCAGTGCGGCGACGCGCTCCAGTCCGGGACGGGCGAGGTCCAGCAGTGAGAAGACCGTGGTGTCGGTCTGCGCCCGCAGCGGGGAGGGCCCGGCGGCGAGCAAAAGCGCGATAAGCAGTTTTATAGGTTTCATCGTTACAAAGGTACGACAAAGCGCGGGGACCTTTTATTAATAATGACCAATCCTTTCCGGAATTTCTGCAAAGGGGTTTCAGTTTTGTGTAGTCCGATGCCGGATTTGTCGAATGACGGCTTCCGAAGGGTCTTCCGGCGGGGTTTTAGGACAAATTTGGGGTCCGATTCTACAAAATCGAAAGGCTTTTGCACACGATTTGCGTTTTTGGGGACAATCTCCGGGGCTTTCGCTGTAGGTTTGTGGTAATTTTGTATGACCGAAAAACTACACCTATGACCTGTCTCAATCACGCTTCGCTGGCCGCGTCGCTCGCCGCCCTGACCGTGACCGCCGATGCCGCCGCCGCTTCGAAACCCAAATCCCCCGCCGGGAAACGTCCCGACGTCATCGTCATTATGACCGACCAGCAGACCGCCGGAGCCATGTCCTGCGCCGGCAATCCGTGGGTCCGGACCCCTGCGATGGATGCGTTGGCCGCCGACGGCGTGCGCTTTACGCGCGCCTACTGCCCCTATCCGCTGAGCGGTCCCTGCCGCGCCGCGCTCGTCACGGGCCGCATGCCCTTCGAGGTCGGGGCCTTCGACAACGCCATACGCCCCGCCGACGCCGATATGCAGGCCGGTATCGGCCTCCGCCTCGCCGAGGCGGGTTACGAGTGCCTCTACGCCGGGAAATGGCACGTCCCGGAGGTCAATCTGCCCGATTCGGGCACGGGTTTCCGCCGCATCTCGAAGATGAACGACCCGGCGCTGGCCGACGCCTGCGACGCGGCGCTGAAGGAGTACGACGGACAGAAGCCGCTTTTTCTGGTGGCTTCGCTGCTCAATCCCCACGAAATCTGCGAATACGGACGCCACGAGACGCTCCAATACGGCGAACTGGCGCCCTTTTCCACTGAAGAGTGTCCCAACCTTCCGGCCAACTTCATGCCTTCGACCTATGCCGCCGAGGCCCTGACGCTCGAACACGCCTCTTCGCCCCGCTACCACGACACCTACACCTATACGCAGGACGACTGGCGGCGTTATCTCTATGCCTATTACCGTCTGGTGGAGCGTGCCGACCGCGAGGTGGGCCGTATCGTCGGGGTGCTGAAGGCGCACGGGCTTTACGACGACGCGGCGATCGTCTTCCTCTCGGACCACGGCGACGGTACGGCCGCCCACGGCTGGAACCAGAAATGGAATCTGCAGGAGGAGGTCATCAACGTGCCGCTGATCGTCAAGCCGCCCAAGGGCGCCGGCCTGCGGGGCGTGCGCAACGACGAGGCGCTGTCGAACGTCGGCCTGGACCTCTACGCCACGGTCTGCGACTATGCGGGCGTCACGCCCGACCCCGAGCGTTACCGTGGCCGGAGCCTTCGCCCGGTGGCCGAAGGGCGTCAGGCGACGCTTCACGACAAGGTGTTCGTCGAGACGCTCCTCCCGGGTCCCGGCATGCGCGGCTGGAGCGTCGTCGGCCCGCGTTACAAATACGTCCTCTACCAGTGGGGCCGTAACCGCGAGGCGTTGTACGACCTGCAGGACGATCCCGGCGAGATGGTCAACCTGGTCGTCGATCGCCGTTACGAAGCCGAGCTGAACCGTCTGCGCCGGGCGATGTACGACTGGGGCGTGCGCATCGGCGATCCGAAGCTCGTGCGCAACCTGCGGCCCTTTGCCGAAACCCGAAACTGAAAACCGATCTGAATATATGAAAAACTTCGATTCCATGCGTTGTAGGGTGCGTTATGCCGCCGTGCCGCTGACGCTGGCAGCCCTCGCGGGGTGCAGCGAGGGGCACACCAGACGCCCCAACATCATCGTTATGATGACCGACGACCACACCGCGCAGGCCATGAGCTGTTACGGCAGCCTGCTGGTTGAAACCCCCAACCTCGACCGTCTGGCGCGTGAGGGCATGCTCTTCGAGAGCTGCTACGTCTCCAACGCCATCTCGGGTCCCTCGCGGGCCTGCATCCTCACGGGCAAGTACAGCCATGTGAACGGCTTCACGGACAATTCGCGCACCTTCGACGGCGACCAGCAGACCTTCCCCAAACTGCTGCACGACGCCGGTTACCAGACGGCGATGATCGGCAAGTGGCACCTCAATTCCGATCCGCAGGGATTCGATTTCTGGAGCATCCTCGTGGGGCAGGGCGAGTACTATTCGCCGCTGTTCATCGAAAACGGCGAGGAGCGTATCGAGCCGGGCTACGTCACGGATGTCATCACCGACAAGGCCATCGGGTTTCTCGAACGGCGCGACAAGTCGCGTCCCTTCGCCATGCTCTACTACCACAAGGCCCCGCACCGCAACTGGATGCCGGCGCAGCGTCACCTGGGCATCAACGACGATCGGGTCTTCCCCGAGCCTTTCAACCTGCTGGACGACTATTCGGGCCGCGGCAGCGCCGCCCGCGGGCAGGCGATGGAGATAGGCCGCGACATGTGGCCCGAGTGGGACCTCAAGCTGATGACCCCCGAACAGCTGGCGCAGTCCTACGTGCTCGAAACCTCGGGCGACGCCAACAAGGACGACGTGTCGCGTGCCAACGACTGGCGCAGCAGCGTCATGCAGTACCAGGCGGCCTACAACCGCATGACCCCCGAAGAGCGGGCGAACTGGGACCGGGCCTATGCCCCGCGCATCGCCGAGTACGAACGCATGAAGGGCCGCGTGTCGCAGGAGGAGCTGACGCGCTGGAAATACCAGCAGTACATGAAGGACTACTGCGCCGTCATCAAGGGCGTCGACGAGAATGTCGGGCGTCTGCTGGATTATCTGGAAGAGATCGGCGAACTGGACAACACGATCATCGTCTACACCTCCGACCAGGGCTTTTTCTTGGGCGAGCACGGGTGGTTCGACAAGCGTTTCATGTACGAGGAGTGCCAGCGCACGCCGTTGCTGGTGCGCTATCCGAAAGCCGTTGCGGCGGGCGTCCGCACGAAGGCGCTGGCCATGAACATCGACCTGGCCCCGACGTTCGTCGATATGGCCGGGCTGGAGGTTCCCGCCGACATGCAGGGACGTTCGCTGAAGGGCGTGCTCACCTCGGGCGGCAAGATCCCCGAAGCCTGGCGCACGGGGGTCTACTACCACTATTACGAATACCCCTCGTGGCACTCCGTGAAGCGTCATTACGGCGTCCGGACCAACGATTACAAGCTCATTCATTTCTACAACGACGTGGACGAATGGGAGTTGTACGACCTGAAGAAGGACCCGCACGAGATGTGCAACGTCTACAACGACCCCGGTTACGCTCCGGTGCGCAGCGACATGCACGCGCGTCTGGAAAAGCTCCAGCAGGAGTGCGGCGACACGGACCCCTGCGAACGGGAGTACGAATTTTTCCGCGGCGCGGACCGATTATGAAATTAATAATTAACAATTGATAATTATATGGATCGGAGAAATTTTCTGAAGGCTTCGGGCTGGACCCTGCTCGGCCTGGCGGCTGCGGAGACGATTCCCGGATGTGCGAAACTGGGTGACAGGGATTCGCTGCCCGGCGATCTGAAAAAGGGATTCCCTTCGCTCAAGGACCTCAAGGTCTTCTGGGGCGACGTGCACAACCACTGCAACGTGACCTACGGACACGGCGACCTCTCGGACGCCCTTGCCGCGGCCGAACAGCAGCTGGATTTCGTCTCGGTGACGCCCCACGCCTTGTGGCCCGACATTCCGGGCGAGAACGACCCGCGCCTGAACTGGGTCATCGGCTACCACACCGAGGCGTTCAGGCGCCTGCGTGCCGGGGGCTATGACAAATACCTGGCGGCCGTCAGGGCGGCCAACCGCCCGGGCGAATTCCTGACCTTCCCCTCCTACGAATGTCACAGCATGGAGCACGGTGATCACGTGGCGTTGTTCCACGGTTTCGACGCCCCGCTGGTCGAGTGCACCTCGGTTCCCGACCTCAAGGAGAGGCTCAAAGAGTACGACTGCTACATTACGCCCCACCACATGGGCTATATGACCGGATTTCGCGGTTACAACTGGGCGGCTTTCAGTCAGGACCGGCAGACGCCGTTCGTCGAGATGTTCTCGCGTCACGGACTGGCCGAGAGCGACACGGGCGACTACGACTACCTCCACGACATGGGGCCGCGCATCTGGGAGGGCTCGATCCAGTACGGTCTGGAGCAGGGCCACAAATTCGGCCTGATGTGTTCCACCGACCAGCATGCCGGTTATCCGGGCAGCTACGGCGACGGTCGTATCGGCGTCTACGCCCCGGCTTTGGACCGCGACGCCATCTGGGAGAACATGGGCAAACGCCATGTCTGCGGCGTCACGGGCGACAAGATCAAAATCGACTTCCGCATCAACGGCGGCGTTTCGGGCGATGTCATCCGGGCCGGACGGCGCGAAATCTACCTCAATGTCGAGGGGCAGAACGCCATCGACTATGTGGACCTCATCAAGAACGGGGAGTGCATTGCGCGGCTGAACGGTCCGCACCGCGCCGCGGCGCCTTCGGACGACGTGATCCGCACGAAGATCAAGGTCAATTTCGGCTGGAACCGCGAGGAGGAATACGTGCATTGGCAGGGGCAGCTGCGGCTTACGGACGGCACGATCGACGACATGCAGACTTGCTTCCGTGGTGCGGCCTTCACCTCGCCGCAGCCCGGCGAGACGGAGTTCCACACGCGTGTCAACCGCGTCGTCGGGCGTGACGCACGCCACGTGGAGCTCGACATGTACTCGTCGAAGAATCCCAACGTGATGACCCCTGCCATGCAGGGCGTCGTCCTCGACGTGACGGCTTCCCGCACGGCGAAGCTCGTCGCCGAGTTCAACGGCCACACCTACGAACACCCGATCGCCGAACTGCTGGAGGGTGCCCGGGCGCATTTTCTGCGCGGATGGCTCTCCGAGGCCGTGCAGTTCGAACGCGCACAGCCCGAGGCGGCTTTCTGCGTCGGGCACTGCATGGTCGACGACAAGGCCCAGCGCGATACCGATTATTACTATGTGCGCGTGCGCCAGCGTGACGGACAGTGGGGCTGGAGTTCGCCGATCTGGGTGGAAAGGGTTTAGGATATGGAACGTTATGCAATCGGAATAGACCTCGGCGGCACTTCGGTGAAGTACGCCGTGGTCGCCTCTTCGGGGAAGATGCCTTTCAGCGGTCAGCTCCCTGCTTTTGCGCAGGAGAGCGCCGAAGCGGTGCTCGGACAGGTTCTGAAAGGCGTTGAAGCCTGCCGGGAATACGCCGTTAGCGAGGGCCTGATGCTGGCCGGGGTCGGTGTCGGCACCCCGGGAGTCGTCTCGGCCGACGGACGCACGGTGCTGGGCGGTGCGGAGAATATCGCGGGGTGGGAGAATATTCCCCTCGCCGGCCGCGTCGAGGAGGCCGAGGGGCTGAAGACCCTCGCCGGCAACGACGCCAATATGATGGCGCTGGGCGAGACGCTGTTCGGCGCCGCGAAAGGGGCTACGGACGTGGTTTTCGTCACCGTCGGCACCGGCATCGGCTGCGGTGCGCTGATCGACGGACGCCTCTACCGGGGCTACCGCAACCGCGGCATGGAGATGGGCCACATCACCGTCAAATGCGACGGCGAGGGGTGCGCCTGCGGCGGGGTGGGGTGCTTGGAGCACTACGCCTCGACCTCGGCGCTCGTCCGGAGGTTCTGCGAGTTGAACGGCAGCGCCCGGGATGCCGAAGTGGACGGCAAGGACGTGGTTCTCTTTTACAAGGAGGGCAATCCGGCTGCCGTGCAGGCCATGGAGGAGCATTGGAACTACCTCGCACACGGCATCGCTTCGATGATCAACCTCTTCGCTCCGCAGCGCGTGGTGGTCGGGGGCGGCATCTCCGAAGCCGGGGATTTCTACCTCGAAAAATTGCGCGAAGGGGTCCGGCGGCAGATGATGTCGGTCTGCGGCGAAGAGACCGAACTCGTGGCCGCCCGGCTGGGCAACCGCGCCGGGTGCATGGGCGCCGCGGGACTGGTGCTGGATAAAATGGGATGACGATGAAAAGAATCTTGTTTGCAGCCGCGCTTTTCGCGGCCCTCGACGCCGCGGCGCAGCTCCCGGCCGAAATCCGGATCGACAAACGCTCGCTGCGGCCCCGCTACCGCGAATGGGCGCAACCTGCGGGCGGCACGGCTGTGACGCAGAACCCGCCCGCGCTGCTCTGGCCCGCCGCGGGCGATTCGAAACGCGCGGTTTACCGCGTGCGGCTGTCGCAGGACAGCACCTTTGCCGGAGTTACGCCCTCGGAGCCTTTCGAATGGGCGGCTTATGCCTGCCACGAGCCGCTGGCCGAAGGCCGCTGGTACTGGCAGTGGTCCGTCACGGAACCCGGCGGTGCGGAGCGCTGGTCGGCGGTCAATGCCTTCACGGTCGATGCTTCGTGCAGGAGGTTCGCCACTCCGACGGGAGAGGAACTGGTGCGCAGGGTCACTGCCATGCCGCACCACCGGCTCTATGTCTCCCGCGACGGGGCCGATGCCTTTCGCACCCGGGCGCAGCGGAACCCCGAGGCGCAGGAACTGGTGCGCAAGGCCCGCAGGAACCTGAATATGGACCTCGTGCCCGTCGCACCCACGCGGCCCCGCGACACCACGGGGATGACTCCTTTCCAGAAAAAGTCGCTCGTCAATTTCATGTACCACAAATTCGGCGAGGTGGTCACGCAGCCCGTCGTCGATTTCTCGATGGCCTACCTGCTGACGGGCGAGGAGCCGTTCCGCGACGAGGCGGTGCGCCACGCCCTGCACGCCGCGTCGCTGCCCGTCGATAGCGACGCTACGTCGGAGGATTTCAACCGCTCGGCCATCATGTACGGACTGGCCGTGGGGTACGACACGGCCTGCGACCGCATGACCCCCGCCGAGCGGGCCGCGGTGCTCGAAGCCATCCGTGTCCGCGGGGAGCATTTCTACAAACACTATGTCAAGGATTTCGAGACCCACTCGATGGACAACCACGTCTGGCAGCACACCTTCCGCAACTTTCTCTTCACGTCGGTCGCCACGCTGGGCGATCTGCCCGAAGCCGAAAAATGGTTCCGCTACTGCTATGAAATCTGGTGTGCACGCTTCCCGATCCTGGGCGGCGACGACGGCGGCTGGCACGACGGCAGCAGCTACATGCAGGCCAATCTCGTGACGTTCGTCTATGTGCCGTTCGTCCTCTCGCGCCTGACGGGTACGGATTTCTTCGACCTGCCGTGGTACCGCAACCTGCCGTCGTTCCTCGTCTACTCCTTTCCGAAAGGCTCCTATGCCACGGGCTTCGGCGACGATTACGAAAAGATGACCTCCCCGTCGCAGCTCTACATGGGCTTCGCCGACGCGCTGGCCCGCGAGCTCCCGAGTCCCGAGGCGCGGTGGTATGCCGACCAGCTGATCGGCAGCGACCCGACGAACCTCTACCGTTCGAAGGGTTTCTCGCTTTACCGCATCCTGACCGACAAGCCTGCCGACCGAGTGGCTCCGAAAGCCCCTGCCCGCAACACCTCGCGGTTCTATCCCGACGCGGGGTTCTCGCTGATGCACACCGATCCGGCCGACGCTTCGGACGACCTGATGGCGGCCTTCTTCGCCCTGCCGTTCGGCTCGACGGGACACGCCCACGCCGCGCACAACGGTTTCTCGATCAACTACGGCGGCCGCCAGTTGTTCGGCGGCACGGGTTACTATTCGAATTTCAACGACAAGCATACGCTGATGCACTACCGTTCGCGGGGACATAACACGATCCTCGCCGACGGACTGGCGCAGGTCATCGGCGAGAACGGCTACGGCTGGCTGGCGCGTTTCGCCGACAACGAGGCGCTGACCTATACGCTGGGCGACGCCTCGCACGCCTACGATTCGATCCGCACGCCGTTCTGGATTGACCGCATGGAGAAGTCGGAGGTGGCCTACACGCCCGAAAACGGCCTCGGCGATCCGGGCGTCACGCGCTTCCGCCGTCATTTTCTCTTCCTGAAACCCGACGTGATCGTCGTTTACGACGAACTCGAAGCCCGTAAACCCGTCGCGTGGACGTGGCTGCTGCATAGTCACAACCGCATGACGCCGGCCGGGAGAAATGCCGTCGCAGCCTCCAACGGGCTGGCCGATGGGCGGATGGACCTCTTCACCTCAAGTGATTTGGAGCTGAACCTGACCGACCGGTTCTTCTCCCCGGCGATCAACTGGAAGAAACGCACGGGGCCAGACGGCCGGGTGCAGGAGTATGTGAACCAGTGGCATGCCGAATTCACGACCCCGGCGAAGAGCCGTGCGCAGCGTTTCCTGGCCGTCTTCCGCATCACGCCCGACGGGCGTAAGCCGCTGGCGCTGAAGCGCGATGCGAAGGGCCGCGTGACGGTCGGCGGATGGACCGTCTCGGCGGAGCTCGACGTCTCGAAGCCCGCGTCGCTCTCCGTCACGGATCGCCGCGGCAATGCCGTGCTCTACAACACCCCGGCATCGGAAACCGGGGGCAGCACCGTCGTGCGCCGCAAGGGCGAGCCTGCCCGCGAACTGGTAGATACGGTGCCGGCCTCGGTGCGTTGACGCCGCATGCAGACCTGCCGCCGGACGTGTTTCACGCCCGGCGGCGCTTTTCCCGGGACCGAAAAAACGTCCCGAAGCTGCGGATTTTCCGAAAAAATGACATATATTTATACATTAAGTCGTTGTACTATGCTGAAACTCAAACCTACGCTTTTTCTGCTTGCCGTCCTTTCCCTGTTTTCCGACCGGGTTTCCGCCGCCATCGAATTCCGCACGCTGTCGGTCAATGAAGGCTTGTCGCAGAGCACCGTGCTGGCCATCGCGCAGGACGGGATGGGACGTATCTGGATGGGTACGCAGGACGGGCTGAACTGCTACGACGGCTATTCGTTCACGGTGTTCCGCCATGTCGAGGGCGATGCGCAGAGCCTGGGCGACAACTCGGTCAATGCGCTCTTCGCCGACGGGGGTCTGCTCTGGATCGGCACCGCGTCGGGACTGTCGTGTTACGATGCGGCGACGCAGTCGTTCGAAAATTTCCGCCTCGAGGGGCGCAACATGCAGGTCGCCGACATCGCCGCCACGGCCGGCGGCGACCTGATTCTCGCCACCGATCTCGGCATCGTGCTCTTCGACCGCGCGAGCCGCGAACTCGAAATCCGGACCTACCTCACGGGCATCAGCGTACACGCCGTCTGCCCTTCGCGCGATGGTTTTCTGGTCGGGACCTCCAACGGTGTCTACACCTACTCCTCCACCTACGGCAATGCCGTGCGCATCCTGCCGCAGATGGCCCGTTACGACATCGCCAGCATCGTCGCCGACGGCGACGGATATTGGGTCGCCACCCACGGTAACGGCCTCTACCGGCTCGACGGGGCGCTGCAGGTCACCGCCCGCTATGATGCCGCGTCGAATCCCGGGCTGGTCTCGAACTACATCCGCGTGCTGAAAACCGACTCTGCGGGACACCTCTGGATCGGCACCTTCGACGGACTCTCGATCCGCGATCCCCGGAGCGGACGCTTCGAACGCTATGTGCACACCTCCGAGCCGGGGTCGTTGAGCCACAACTCGATCCGCTCCATTTTCATCGACGCCCAGCGCGGCGTCTGGCTCGGGACCTACTACGGCGGGGTGAGCTACTACCATCCGCTGGCCCGCCGTTTCGGGGTGCTGCGCCACGACCCGACGCGCAATTCGCTGGGCGACAACACGGTGAGCTGTATCGTCGAGGACCCCGAGTCGGGGAGCCTCTGGATCGGCACCAACGACGACGGCGTGAACCTCTACGACCGTCGCACGGGGCGATTCTCGGAGTTCAACACCGCCAGCGGTTCCCTGCTGTCGAACAACGTCAAATGCGTGCTTCCCGACGGCCGCGGCCGCGTATGGATCGGCACCCATGCCGGGGGATTGAGCTCGATGGACGCCGCCACGCGGCGCGTGCGCCACTATCCGGTCAACGCCTCGATCCCGATCAACAACAGCTGCTACGCCCTGCTCGACGGCGGCGACGGTACGTTGTGGGTCGGCACGCTCAACGGACTGTTGTCGTTCGACACCGCCGCGGGACGGTTCTCGCGCCACCTCTGCGCCGATTACGAGCCCCGGCTGGGGTCGCTGCAGATCACGACGCTCTTCCGTGATTCGAAAAACCGCGTGTGGATCGGTACAGGGGCCGGGCTCTACCTCTGGCAGCCCGACGTGCGGCAGGTGATGACCTGCGAACTGACGCCGGTGAAGGACGAAACTTGGCGCCCCCCCCCGGCGGGGGGGGCCGGGGGGGGGGGGGGGGGGGGGGGGCGGGGGGGGGGGGGGGGGGGGGGG
>ENA-ORLY01001023-ORLY01001023.1-human-gut-metagenome-genome-assembly--contig:-NODE-1023-length-35751-cov-24.515894_pt1 | contig 35751 bp, 30 predicted proteins | sample MGYA00243071_ERZ508832 | MGnify/ENA primary metagenome ERZ508832 (study PRJEB26277, sample SAMN04329777) | human gut metagenome | biome: human-associated habitat | host: Homo sapiens | place: USA... | reverse complement strand
TGCGACATCGGTTCCATCTACGGAGCCCCGCCGGACTGCATCTGGGGAGGCGGCCGGGTCTCACTGGAGGATCACGACGCAAGAGAAGTGCTGGCACTGTTACAGGAATACGGGATCTCAGCCCGTCTGACCTTCAGCAATTCAAAGCTTATCGAAGAACATCTTTCCGACAGAAAATGCAATGAACTCTGTGCCCTGTTTGCGGAAAATACAGAGCCGGAAAACGGCGTGATCGTCCATTCGGAACTGCTGTTACAGTATTTGAAAAGTCATTATCCGCAACTTTATCTGATATCCTCCACCACAAAAGTCCTGACGGATTTTGAAGCGTTAAAAAAGGAAACAGACAGAGAAGATTTTCGCTACGTCGTACCGGATTTCCGCCTGAACAAGGCTTATGAAAAATTAAATACGCTGACAGAATCACAGAAAGACAAAGTGGAGTTTTTGTGCAATGAGTGCTGCTATTTTGGCTGCAAGGACAGGAAGGAATGCTACGAAGCCGTCAGCCGCAGGAATCTGGGAGAGGAGCCGGATTTTAGTTGTACCTCACCGGGGGCGGAGGAGGGCTATCGTTTCTCCAAAGTTATGAAAAATCCCGGATTTATCAGTGTGGGAGATATTCAGAAGATCTATCTGCCTATGGGATTTTCCAATTATAAGATCGAGGGCCGAGGACTGGGCAGTGCACTGGTTCTGGAATTTTTACTGTATTATATGACGAAACCGGAGTACCAGCTGCAGGTCAGAGAAGAAATATATCTGGACAATATGCTGGATCTGTTTTAATTATTTGAGTCACCACCTCATAAATGAGCAAAATTAGCTGCGTAGCAGCGAGAAAGAACGAGCCAGCGAACGTTTTGCGAATGTATGGGTGAGATTTGAATAATTACGATTTACTATAATGAGGAGTACTATCATGGAATACGAAGCTAATGAACCAAAGCATATCAAAGTAAGAGGTGCAAAGGTTCATAACCTGAAAAATATAGATGTGGATGTTCCCCTACACAAAATCGTGGGGATCGCCGGGGTATCCGGTTCGGGGAAATCTTCGCTGGCGCTGGGTGTCCTCTATGCAGAGGGCTCCAGACGTTATCTGGAATCCCTGTCCACGTATACGAGAAGACGCATGACAGGTGCGGCGAAAGCACAGGTAGATGAAGTACTCTATGTTCCTGCGGCGCTGGCATTGCATCAGCGCCCCGGAATTCCCGGGATCCGCAGTACCTTTGGAACCGGAACGGAGCTTTTGAACAGTCTGCGTCTGATGTATTCCAGACTGGCATCCCACCGCTGCCCCAACGGACATTATGTGCCGCCGACCCTGAAAGTAGCGGCGGAGCAGGAGATCCTGTGCCCGGAATGCGGAGCAAAGGTGCATGCTCCCAGTGCAGAAGAACTGGCATTCAATTCCCAGGGAGCCTGTCCGAAGTGCGGTGGTACGGGAAGTGTGCGGACCGTGGATCTGGATTCTCTGGTGCCGGATGATTCCCTAAGCATTGATGAGGGAGCGGTAGCACCCTGGAACAGCCTCATGTGGTCATTGATGACGGATGTCTGCCGGGAAATGGGAGTGCGGACAGATGTACCCTTCCGAGAACTGACAGACCGGGAAAAAGAGATCGTTTATCACGGACCCGCGGAGAAGAAACATATTTTCTATAAGGCGAAGAAGACCAATCAGGCGGGAGAACTGGACTTTACGTATTTTAATGCGGTATACACGGTAGAGAATGCTCTGGCAAAGGTAAAAGATGAAAAGGGCATGAAACGTGTGGAAAAATTCTTAAAGGAGGATATCTGCCCGGAATGCGGCGGCAGCAGACTTTCGGAAGCTGCCAGAGCACCGAGACTTAGGGGGATAGGGCTGGCACAGGCCTGCCAGATGCCCCTGAAAGAATTGGTGGACTGGGTAGCGGGAGTGCCGGATTCTCTGCCGGAAGAGATGCACCCCATGGCGGAATCCATCTGTGAATCTTTCCAGACTGTGGCGAAAAGGCTGATGGATCTGGGACTTTCTTATTTGTCTCTGGACCGTGCGGCAGCCTCCCTGTCCACTGGGGAAAGACAGCGGATGCAGCTGGCCCGGGCGGTGCGAAACCGTACCACCGGGGTACTCTATGTGCTGGACGAGCCCTCCATCGGTCTGCATCCTTCGAATATCGTGGGACTGAATGCCGTGATGCATGATCTAATTGCTGATGGCAATTCCATCATTTTGGTAGATCATGATACCCAGATATTATCCGAAGCGGACTGGCTGATCGAGATGGGACCGGAAGCCGGTGCCGGAGGCGGCTATGTGATCACACAGGGTACGATTCCAGAGGTAATCGCCAAAAAGGAGTCCATGATCGGTCCTTTTCTGGCGCAGACTGCGGATATGCGTATCCGTAAGCCCATCGCTCGGGAGGAAATATTTGCACTGGGAAAGCTCCATCTGTCCACAGATGCCATCCATACGGTAAAACCTCTGGAAATAGACATTCCCAAAGGAAGACTTACGGTCGTTACCGGTGTCTCCGGCTCCGGTAAGACCACCATGGTGCTGGAAAGCCTGATTCCCGGACTGGAAGCAAAGTTAAACGGCGAACATTTGCCCGGCTATGTAAAAAGTATCACCGCAGAGGGCATCGCCCATGTAAAACTGATCGATGCATCCCCCATCGGCATCAATGTGCGGTCCACGGTAGCCACTTATGCCAATGTGCATGACGAACTGCGGAAAATTTATGCAAAAACCGCGGATGCGAAGAATAAGAAATATAAGGCGGGAGATTTTTCCTACAATACCGGAAAATTAAGATGCCCGGTCTGCGACGGTACCGGACAGATCAGTCTGGACGTGCAGTTCCTGCCGGATGTGGATGTGCCCTGCCCGGAGTGTGGCGGTTCCCGTTATGCCAGAGAAGCCTGGGAGATTTGTTATGAGAACAAACAGGGGATGCGTTATTCCCTGCCCCAGATGATGGAGATGGATGTCACGACGGCGCTGCAGGCAACACAAGAATGGAAAGTGGTTCATCAGCGGCTGGAAGTCCTGAAAAATCTGGGACTGGGATATCTGACTCTGGGAGAAGAGACACCCAGCCTTTCCGGCGGGGAAGCCCAGCGGCTGAAACTGGCCAGTGAACTGGGCAGAGGACAGTCGGATTCCGTGTTTGTATTCGACGAGCCGACGATCGGACTGCATCCGTTAGATGTACAGACTTTATTGCAGGTATTTCAGGCGCTGATAGACAATGGGGCAACGGTACTTGTCATTGAACATGATCTGGATGTGATACGCAATGCCGATTACATCATTGATATGGGACCCGGCGGCGGAGAAGACGGCGGCAGGGTCGTTGCTGTGGGAACTCTGGAGCAGATCAAAGCAGATGCCGACAGCATTACGGGAAAATATCTGTAAAAAATCAAAAACCCGGATACGGCAGAGGCATCCGCTCACCGTACCCGGGTTAAAAAAACTGATTTTTACAGAATCACCTGCTCCAGCTTCTCACGGAAGTCTGCTTCGGACATGGCGCCGACGAAGTTGGCCACGGGTTGTCCGTCTCTGAAGATCACAAAATTCGGAATGCTTGCCACGCGGTACTTCTGGGCGATGGTCATGTTCTCATCCACATTGATCTTGCCGACCTTTACTTTTCCCTCGTAAGCTTCTGCCAGCTTTGCCACGGTAGGAGCCATCATCTTGCAGGGATTGCACCAGTCTGCGTAGAAATCTACCAGAACGGGCAGAGGGGAGTTCAGAACTTCTTCCTCAAAATTAGCAACGGTAAACGTATATTCCATAAGTATCCTTCCTTTCTGTTATCTGTTGTTGATAGTATCTCAAAAATAAGATTCTATATTCGGGGCCTTATCTGTAAATAATATATTTGCAGATGGGATTGCCAACGGAGGAAAACTTTTCCTCGTATTCGGTCATGACGTTCCCCTCCATCAGCGCGGCATCGTTATGCAGATCGTAGGTGATCACCTGCGCTTTCCATCCGGCGGGCTCCAGTTCCTCTATTGCAAAATCAAACAACGGGCGGTTGTCTGTCTTGAATTCCAGCGTACCCTCTTTTTTCAGGATCACATCATAGCGGGCCAGAAACTGTCTCGAAGGAAGTCTTCTCTTCGCATGACGGTCCTTGGGCCAGGGATCGGAGAAATTCAGATAAATGCGGTCCACTTCACCTTTTCCGAATACCTTATCGATGTCTTCTGCATCCATACGGATGAATTTCAGGTTGGGAAGCTCGTCCTCTTCCATTTTCTGGATCGCGCGGAGCAATACGCTGGAATATTTTTCAATTCCCACATAATTAATCTGCGGATTCTGCTTTGCAAGGGTATTTAGGAAACGTCCTTTTCCCATACCGATCTCAATATGGATCGGATGATCGTTTCCGAAAATCTCATGCCAGGTTCCGGGGCATGCTTCCAGGGTATCTTCCGGTACGACATAGGGACTTTCCGCAATAACTTCCCGGGAACCGGTAATATTTCGTAACCTCATGGTAATCTCAGCCTTTCTTATAGTAATCTGTATTGTCAATGTACTTTATCTGAGAAAGCTTGTCAAGTCACAGGCAGGGGGATTATACTGGCAGTAGGAGGAGAAAATTTATGAAATGGATGATTGCATCGGATATTCACGGATCGGCATATTACTGTCGAAAACTGTTGGAAGCATATACGGAGGAAGGGGCCGACAGGCTGCTTTTACTGGGGGATATTTTATACCACGGCCCCAGAAATGATCTGCCCAGAGATTATGCGCCCAAGGAAGTGATCGCTTTATTGAACGAGCGGAAAAATGATATCTACTGTGTACGCGGTAATTGCGATACGGAGGTGGATCAGATGGTGCTGGAATTTCCGGTGCTGAGTGATTATTGTGTACTTGCGGAAGGGACGCAGGCAATCTATGCCACCCATGGACATATCTATAATGAGCAGAAACTGCCGCCATTGCATTCCGGAGATATTTTACTGCACGGTCATACTCATGTGCCGAAATGCGTTGTTCATGAGACAGAGCAGTATATCTGCATGAATCCGGGGTCCGTGTCGATTCCCAAGGAAGAAAGCTGGCACGGATACATGATCTGGGAAGGCAAAAATTTTGTGTGGAAAGACTTCGACGGACAGGAACATTTACGGTATTCCGTATAGAGAATGACAGCGTTCGCAGAAGGTCTTAAAAAGAATTAAAAAATAGAGATAAGACTTTGGTTTTTAGGTAAAATGGTGTATGATAAAGAATGCGCATTATCATACACCATTTTATTTTGAAGATATCAGGAAGGATTTATACATGCAGTTTTTCAGGCATTTTTCATATAGAAGTTTTTTAACCAGGGCAGTGATGGGAATCAGCGCTCTCTGCCTTTTTGCATCTCAGGGGCTTAGTGTCTCTGCTGCAACGATCAAAGAAGAGAACATCGCCCGCAATCAGGCACTGGCCATTCAGTCCAATGAAGTGGCAAACTGGCCTACGGGACCGGTAGTCAGCGCAGAATCCGCCATTTTGATGGATGCGGATACCGGAGCGATCCTTTATGCCAAAAATATCCATCAGCAGGAATACCCTGCCAGTACCACCAAAATTCTGACAACATTGATCGCATCCGAGCGCTGCAGCATGGATGAGATCGTGGATTTCTCCTATGATGCGGTACACGATATTGATCCCGGAAGCAACCATATCGCTATTGACCCCGGCGAGCAGCTGACCATGGAGGAATGTCTGAATGCCATTCTGATCCGCTCCGCCAATGAAGTTTCTTTCGCGGTAGCAGAGCATATTTCCGGAACGACCTGGCAGGACTTTGCACCGATCATGAATGAAAGAGCCAAGGAACTGGGGTGTGTTGATTCCAATTTCGTCAATCCCAACGGACTTCCCAATGAGGATCATTACACCAGTGCCTATGACCTGGCGATGATCGGAAGAACTTTTTTTGCCAACGAAGCGCTGTGTAAAATGACAATGACACATATGCTGCACATTTTGCCGTCGGAACGCCAGCCAGATGATATTATGGAAGTCAACAAGATGGAACTGATCCCCGGCGGTAAATATGCATATCCGTATCTGGTAGGCTGTAAGACCGGTTACACCGATGTTGCCCGCAGTACACTGGTGTCCTGTGCGGAAAAAGACGGCATGAAGCTGATCTGTGTGGTCATGAAAGACGAAAATCCGAATTACTATGAAGATACAATCGCTCTGTTTGATTATGGTTTCAGCAATTTTCAGAGAGTGAACATTTCTCAGACAGAGACCAAGTATAATATCGAGAATGCAGGATCTTTTTACAGTGGGAATGATATTTTCGGCAACTCCAAACCGATTCTGGAACTGAACCAGACGGACAGCATCACTTTGCCGAACACCATCACCTTTCAGGATGCAGTGTCCAGTATTTCTTATGATAATACAGAACCAGGACAGGTGGCTGTGATCACTTATACTTACAATGATGTGGTACTGGGAACGGCATCCCTGGACTTTACGGCAGCGGAAAAGGGCAGTAGTGTCTTCCGGGAAAATACGGCAGAGACCACGGAGTCTGCAGAGGAAAGCGGTGCAACCGATGAAACGCAGTCAGGCACAACGACCACAGAGGCAGGCAATACAGAGACAACCGAAACAGCAGGAGATAACACCGGAAACAATGGTGGAATTCCAACGGTTGCACAGGAGACATCTCCGGAGGAGGAAAACAGCACTTCCGGTGGTCCTGCGGTTATTTTCATTAATGTGGTAAAAGTATTTTTCTGTATCGTGGGAATTGCGGTATTGATCTTCCTTGCACTGCTATTACGTACGTTTTTCAAGAATTATCATTTTGCCCACCGCAGTACCCGCCTGACCTGGAGATTTAACCGCAGAAGAAATCGTTCCAGATCCCGGTATCGTTCGGTGGATCAGGACCTTCGTAACCGACGCAAAGAAGCAATCCGACAGGCGAAAAAACGTCAAAAGCCCAAGAAGTCATCCCACTTTCGTGGGTAGTATTCCGAAGGGGAGATTTCCATACATTTTGCCCAGTTTGATTTTGACATATCAATGGGTACTATGGTACACTGAATAAGAAAAAAGTGGGGTAGTATACCCGGGGGAATGAGAAGCTTAGGATAAGAAAAGGTTAAGGGAGCGAAATACCTTGGATAAGAGTGAATATAAATTAAGAGCGGAAGAAATCAAAGACCTGATCAGCCGGGGAGAATATGCACAGGCGGCTGAAATTGCCGACACGATTGACTGGCGTCGTGTAAAAAGTGTCATGATGTTGTGTACGATCAGCGACCTCTATAAGATCAATCGCAGATATGAGGATGCCAGAGATATGTTGCTTTTAGCATACGAGCGACGTCCCGGCGGAAGGACCATCTGCTATTCTCTGTGCGAGCTTTCCATTAAAATGGAAGAATATGTGCAGGCAATAGAATATTATAAGGAATTTGTACAGGTGGCGCCCAAGGATCCGGGAAGGTACATTTTGCAGTATAAATTATATGAGGCGCAGGATGTGAGCCTGGAAGAACGAATTGCTGTTCTGGAGGAACTCAAGAAGAGAGACTATAGGGAAAAATGGGCATATGAACTGGCCTATTTGTATCATAGAGTCGGACTGGCAGCCAGATGCGTAGAGGAATGTGATGAACTGATCCTCTGGTTTGGCGAGGGAAAATACGTTATTAAGGCAATGGAACTGAAAATGCTCCATCAGCCGTTGACACCGGAGCAGCAGGAAAAATACGATCATCGGTTCGACGCGCCCGGAAGCCATATCCCGTCGCAGAACTCTGTGCAGGATAACGAGTATAGCGGGAATGAAAGTTATGAGCAAAGTTACGCCAAGGACGGAAGCTACGATCAAGAGCAGGGTTATGCACAGGACGGCAGCTATGATCAGGATCAGAGTTATGCACAGGATAGCAACTATGATCAGAACCAGAGCTACGTACAGGATTCCGGTTATGATCAGGTGGCCGGAGATACACAGATATATGATCCGGTGCAACCCGCACAGCAGGAGACACCGACACAGCCGGTACAGGATGATTACGATATTCATGTGAAGACCATGGATGTGGGGCAGTATAATACCATCAATCTGCAGGCAGAACTTGCAGCGGGACTTCGTGAAGTCCTCGGTGAGGAGCCAAAAGGAGATACCGCAAAAGCGACATCGGACTCCATTACCCGTTCTATCGTAGCACCTATGATGGATTCCGATACAGAATCTCTGGATTATCCGGAGATTGCAGAGGTCAGTGAGGATGATCTGGAGCCGGAGACCGAGCAGATCGAAGGTTCCGAGGTATTCTTTGGTGAGACCGGAGAGATCGGTGACCTGTCTCAGGTTCCGGAGGTAGAGACCGAGGAAATCCTGCCGGAGGAACCGGCATCTCTTAAGAAACAGGATGTTGTGCCGGAATTGTCGGAAGCAGAAGTGGAGCCGGAAGCGACCACACCGGTGGAACCTCCCAAGGAGCTGGCGAATGTACTGGCACAGGAATCCGACGGCCAGATCAGCCTGGTAATGCCCGAGGCGGAAAGCATCGAGAAGCAGATTACCGGGCAGATGAATATAGAAGACATTCTGGCAGAGTGGGAGCGTAAAAAGAAAGAAAACCTCGAAAAGAGAGAAGAAGAAGTCCGCCAGCATGTACTACAGCAGACCGGTGCCATGTTCACGGAATTTGAACAGGCGGTAAGAGATGGCCTGTTAGAAAAACTGGAAAAAGAAAAAGCGGTGGATGCTGATACGGTTACGGATACAGATGAAGTTGAAGAGCTGGAAGAGATTGCGGATGTAAACGATGAAACAGAAAAAGCTCCTGCGGAAGTTTCTGAAGAAGAGCCAGAGCGGGAACCTGCTGATACGGATATCGTTGACACTGAAGAGGTAGAAGAACTTGAAGAGGAACCTGCCGTAGCGGAATATGAAGAAGAATCCGCAACAGAGGAACCGGACGCTGTCGTCGATATGGAAGTGACGCAGGAGCCGGCTGCAGAAATCCCAGAAGTGCCGGAGGAAACCACAGCAGAGATCGAAGAAGCATCGGAAGAAACCACAGCAGAGACCGAGGAAGCATCGGAGGAATCCGTAGCAGAGGCTGAAGAGGAGCCGGAAGAAGCGGTAGAAGAAGTCCATGAGGATGAGCAGCCACAGACCCAGGAGCCTCCCGCAGTGGAGAGAGACAAGGCAAAAGTCCGTGCGCTTACCAGAGAAGAGCGCGAGTTGTATGCGCCCTTTATTCAGAGTAAGTCCGCAAGAGAACAGTTAGTCAAAGCCATTGATAATATCAGCCTGGCTGCCTATACCGGCAATGTGATCATCACCGGTGAAGAAGGCATGGATACCTTATCTCTTGCGAAAAATATGATCCGGGAGATTCAGGCTACAGACAGCAATTTCTCCGGAAAAGTTGCCAAAATCTCCGGCCATGCGCTGAACAAAAAAGATGCAGCCGAGACCCTGAACAGACTGCAGAACGGTGCACTTATCATCTGTAAGGCATCGGAAATGAATAGTAAAACTGTGGACACGATGTATAAAGCGCTGCAGCAGGAGAATCAGGGCATTGTCATTATATTGGAAGACACCAGGAAAGAGATAGATCGTTTTCTGGAAAAGTATGAGAAATTGCAGGAAAGCTTCACTTCCCGCATGGATGTCGAAGCACTCAGCAATGATACGCTGGTAGCGTTCGGAAGGCAGTATGCACGGGAGAGGGAATATTCCATCGATGAACTGGGTGTTCTGGCACTGCATACCAGAATCGAGGATATGCAGACGATAGATCATGTAGTTACCGTGGTGGATGTAAAAGAAATCGTGGATGAGGCAATTGCGCATGCGAATAAAAAGACATTAAAGCATTTCTTTGATGTTCTGTTTGCCAAGAGATATGATGATGAGGATATGATCATCCTCACGGAGAAAGATTTTGTATAACTATTCAGAGCCATGTAAACATTGACGAATGGGCGTCGAATGCTTGCATTCGTAAGAACATTTATCAATGTTTATAGGGCGAAGTAACCACATGAGCAAAAGGAAAGCATTGAAAATGCGATTTTGCGAATGGGGTTCTGAATAGTTAAAAATATATAGCGGGAGGCGCAGCTATGACGAAGGAGAAGGTATTTATTTCCGAAGCAGATCAGTATCTTTTTGCCCAGGGAACGCACTATGATATTTATAAAAAACTGGGTGCGCATCTGTCGACGGAAGATGGTGTGCAGGGAGTCTATTTCGGGGTATGGGCACCAAATGCAGCACAGGTGAATGTCATCGGAACATTCAATGAATGGAACGAGGAATCGCATCCCATGCAGAAGCTGGGAGAGGGCGGTATCTGGGGGCTGTTCGTTCCCGGCGTGGAAGAAGGAACAATGTATAAGTTCCTGATCTATGCGAGGGATGGCAGAAAGCTGTACAAAGCCGATCCTTTTGCCAATTATGCGGAATACCGACCGGGCACAGCGTCCATCGTTACGGATATCACGGGATTCGACTGGAAGGATTCCAAGTGGATGGAAGCCCGGGATAAAAAAGATATGAACAAGGAACCCATGGCAATCTATGAGTGCCATATCGGTTCTTTCATGAAGCATCCCAATAACGGCACTGCGGAAGGATTTTATAATTATCGTGAGTTCGCCGACCGGATCGTGGAATATCTGAAAGAGATGAAATACACCCATGTAGAGCTTATGGGAATCGCGGAGCATCCGTATGATGGCTCATGGGGATATCAGGTGACCGGATACTATGCGCCTACTTCCCGTTACGGAACGCCTAAGGATTTTATGTATCTGGTCAATGAACTGCATAAGGCAGGTGTCGGAGTCATTTTGGATTGGGTACCGGCACATTTTGCAACCGATGCACACGGACTGGCAGAATTTGACGGACAGTGCATATTTGAACATCCCGATCCTCGTTTGGGAGAACATCCTGAATGGGGAACGAAGATATTTAATTATGGCAAAAATGAAGTGAAAAACTTCCTGGTAGCCAATGCTCTGTTCTGGCTGAGAGAGTTCCATGTAGACGGTATCCGTGTAGATGCAGTAGCATCCATGTTGTATCTGGATTACGGTAAAAAGGACGGACAATGGCTGCCGAATAAATTTGGCGGTAATAAGAACCTGGAAGCCATTGAGTTCTTCCATCATCTGAATTCAGTGATCCGCGGAACTTATCCGGGATTTTTGACGATTGCCGAGGAATCTACCGCATGGCCTAATGTTACCAGTGGTATCGGGGAGGAAGGCTTAGGATTTTCCTTCAAGTGGAATATGGGCTGGATGCATGATTTCTGCGAGTATATGAAGCTGGATCCGCTGTACCGGAAAGGCGATCATTACGCCATGACCTTTGCTATGAGCTATAACGACAGCGAGAATTATATTCTTCCATTGTCTCATGATGAAGTGGTACATCTGAAGTGCTCCATGGTGAATAAAATGCCAGGATATCCGGCAGATAAATATGCCAACCTTCGTGTGGGGTATAGCTACATGTTCGGGCATTCCGGCAAGAAATTATTATTTATGGGACAGGATTTCGGACAGGAGCGAGAGTGGAGCGAAGAGCGTGAGCTTGACTGGTATCTGTTAGGTGAGAAGCTGAATCAGGGCGTACATACTTATGTAAAGGAGCTGTTAAAGCTGTATCGTAAATACCCTGCTCTGTACGAGATTGACAATAACTGGGACGGCTTTGAATGGATGAACGCGGATGATGCGGAACACAGCACTTACTCCTTTGTCCGGAAATGTTCCAGTGGCAAGAATAATCTGCTGTTTGTACTTAACATGACCCCGATGAAATGGGAGAACTATACTGTTCCCGTGCCTAAGAAGAAAAAATATAAGCTTCTGCTGAACAGTGATGAGGAACGGTTCGGCGGCTGGGGAAACGAGATTCCCACAGAGATTACGGCGGAGAAAAAGCCTTATCATTATAAGGATTACTCCATCAGCTTTGATCTGCCACCCTACGGCGCTGCGGTATTTCTGTTCTAGGTCAGGTTAAGAAATCATATAAAACAACCGAAATAAAAGATGAGTGTGACCAAAAAGTGCACTCATCTTTTTTCTTAACTATTCAGAACCGGCGGGCTCTGGGAACTGTACAGAAAAGGACGAGAGACGTGAAGATAACATTTCAGAATCAGACGATCAATGAAAATGACAATAGAACAGAAAGTAACCGGACAGAGAAAAACAGCTGGGGCAAAGACAAGACATGGCGCAGTAAAAAGAGCGTAAATGTGAATTTCGGGGCAGTATACGAGAGTGGACAGGCCGCAGTGCCCATGTCTTCTTTAGAAAAGGAAGAGAACAACAAAGGAAAATCTCTGATGGAGCTGCAGCAGGATGCCGGGAATGCTAATGTGGCGTTGCAGCAGGACTATATGACATTGCTGTCGCATACCATGTCACAGGAGGACTATGCGAAGGCCTGTGAGGATGGATTTGATCCTAGAGAATTAGATCAGGATACAGCGGTCACCATCGTGGATAAGATCAAGGCAGAGCTGGTGCGTTCCGGACAGCAGATCGCAGGATATACGGATGATATCGACATGGATACCCTGGCGGCAGCGGTAGGAAGTGATACTTTAGCCCGAAGCATCGAAGAGCAGTTCCGTTCCGCGGATCTTCCTTTGACACAGGAAAATATAAATGAACTGAAAAGCGCCTGGGATATGGCAGCTTCCCTGAAGGAACCGGAAGAAGGTGCGGTCAGCTACCTGGTGGATAATGGACTGGAACCGGAGATCTGGAACCTCTATGTGGCAGAGAACAGCGGTGCGAAAGTACAGAATAATGATGTTCCGCAGGAACTGCAGGAGCAGATGGACAAGGTAATTGCGGATGCGGGATTGACGGTAAACGATGAGAACAGACAGAAGGCACAGTGGCTGGTAAGTGCCGACCTTGCGCTGACCACGGATACGCTGCAACAGCTTGTGGAACTGGACGGCATTTCCTATCCTGTCACGGAGGACACTTTTGCGCAGGCAGCAGCGGCGGCAATTGCGGAGGGAAAATCCCCGATGTATGCGAACCTGGGCAGACAGGATACGATTTATGAAAAAGCAGATAAAATGCTGCAGGACTGGTTCTCAGATGCAAAGTGGAATGCCACGGCAGAGAATCTGGCAGCAAGAAAACAGTTGGAAGAGATTCGCCTTCGCATGACGGCAGAAGTGAACGTAAAGCTTTTACAGAGTGATTTTTCTATTGATACAGCCCCCATGGAGCAGTTGATCGCAGCGCTGCGAAAGGCGGAGGCAGAGGTTGCCGGAAAATATTTTCCCGGTGAGTCTCAGGCAGTGACGAAATATGAGACTTATACCCAGGCAGTGCAGGTGGCTTCTGAATTGCCGGGATTGCCTGCTGGAGTACTGGGACCCTATAGCCTGGAACAGAATGCTGCCACAGAGACAGTTTCTGACTTCCATAAGGAAGGCGCTGCAATGCAGAAAGCCTATGAGGAAGCGGGCGAACGTTATGAGACTCTGATGACGGCGCCGAGAAGCGATCTGGGAGACAGCATCCGGAAAGCATTTTCTAATGTAGATGACATTCTGACAGATATGTCATTAGAAAAAACATCGGAAAATCAGCGGGCTGTCCGGATTCTGGCATATAACAGTATGGAAATTACACCGGAAAATATCGAGAAGGTCAAGGAAGCTGACAGACAGGTCAGCGCAGTAGTGGACAGACTGACACCGAAAAATGTGTTACAGATGATCCGGGATGGTGTAAATCCTCTGGAGAAGACCTTTGACGAACTGGGATCCTATTTTTCACAGAACCCCGAAAGCTATGAGGAAGAAGTGGAGGACTACAGCCGTTTCCTATATCAGTTGGAACGGAAAAAGGATGTTACAGAAGAGGAACGAAAAGCGTATATTGGAATTTATCGAATGGTGTATCAGGTCGAGAGAGAGGATGGCGCAGCAGTAGGCGCGGTAGTAAATACCGGTGCAGAGTTGCAATTTTCCACTCTGCTGACGGCAGCCAGGAGCAGAAGGGCTTCTCATATGGACTGGAAAGTGTCGGAGGATACCGGGCTGACACAGGAGATTCATTTGTCCGAGAATAATATATCTGAACAGATTCGGATGGGTATGGCAAAAGAGGTTCTGACAGAGGTGTCAGATGATGGCGAAAGCAGAGCAGCGTATGACCGGGAAGGACTGCAGCAGATGCGTGAGGCGGGAAATACGGCACCGGAAGTCGCAGAACTACTGCAAAAAGGAGAAGTTTCCATCAGCGCGTCGAATCTTTTGGCGGCCCAGGCACTTATGGATGATCCGGCGGAGATGTTTGGCAATCTGCGCAGATACAGAGAAAAGTATCGGCAGGAAAAAGAAATGCTGCAGACAGCAGGCAGCGAAGTGCCTGCCGGGACAGAAACTTCCGAACTGTGGGAACAGCTGGATCAGCAGAATTTTGCAGAGGATTATCGGACCATGCTTCAGAATACGGCAGAAGATGTGGAGACCATGAGTCTGGAACAGGCGGATGAACATCTGGATGTAAAACAGCTGCAGCTGGTACACAAGCAGCTGCGCCTTGCGGAGAGCCTTCAGGCGAAGCAGGAATATTTTCTTCCGATGTTCCTGGGTGAGCAGCTGGCGGGAGTCCATCTTATCTTACAGCAGAGAGCCGGAGCTGTAGGAGCTGTGGAAATCCGGGTGAATGCCGGAGATATGGAGTTGGAGGCACATTTACAGGTAAAGGGAGACACCATCGATGGCTATCTCGTAGGAAATACACCGGAAGAGGTTACGAAATTAGAGAAGACCTCCGATATATTCCTTGAACGGATTCAGACAGATACTTCTGCAGACTGGAAAGCGGAAAAGCTTCCCATCGTCAGCTCCCGGGATATGACAAGGATGGCAGCCGGAGAGACAAAAAATGCAGATACCATAGAGAGTCGGATCGATACGGAACAGCTGTACCGTCTGGCAAAAGGATTCCTGCAGGCTGTCGCAGACAGCAGCGGAAAGTAAGGAGTAACACATGAGAATCAATTACAACGTATCGGCAATGTTATCCAACAATGCCTTATCCACAAATGACGATCTGCTGTCCAAATCATTGGAGAGACTTTCTTCCGGACTGAAGATCAATCACGCCAAGGACAACCCTGCCGGATTGGCAATGTCCAAGCGTATGAATGCTCAGATCGAGGGACTGTCCGTGGCCAATCAGAATGCCAGTGACGGCGTATCCATTATAGAGATTGCGGACGGAGCAATGACAGAGATCAGTGAGATGCTGCAGCGTATCAATGAGCTTTCCGTCAAGGCTGCCAACGGCACTATGACAGAGGATGACCGCGCAACCATACAGGATGAAGTAGCGCAGCTGAAGGAAGAGATTACCCGTATCTCGGATACCACGGAATTCAACGGGCAGAAGCTGTTGAACGGAGAATTTGATCTCAAGGGATACACCGATAAGCAGGAGATTAAAGTAAATTATTGCTCTCCGGATGTACCGGTAAAAGAATATACCATACAGTCTATGAAATTTAAGAAAGATGCAGAGGGAAATTTTGAAGTAGACGGAGATATTAAATTCGGAGACGGATTTAAAGAGGTAGAACCCTTAAAGACGGATATGAAGGATAATCTTCTGACGATCACCGGCACGAACGGCTTTGAAATGCGTCTGGATGTATCGGAAGCAAAAGAGGGAGATTCCTATAATGGCATGAAGATCGATGCTACCGGTATCGGAGCAATGCGTCTGCAGATCGGAGCCAACGAAGGACAGGTACTGGAGGTTAATATTCCCGCGGTTACTCTGCAGAACATGGGAATTGAAGATATTGATGTGAATACGCAGGAAGGGGCAAAGGATGCCATCTCAAGAGTAGACGGAGCCATCAAATATGTATCCTCCGTCCGCGGCAGACTGGGAGCATTTCAGAACCGTCTGGAGTCTTCCATTAACAGCCTGGATGTTACCAGTGAGAACATGACCGCGGCATATTCCCGTATTATGGATGTGGATATGGCGGAGGAAATGACTTCCTATACCACTTATCAGATCCTGGCACAGGCAGGAACCTCCATGCTGGCCCAGGCAAACGAGAGACCGTCCCAGGTGTTACAGCTGTTGCAGTAATGGATTCCGATGAAGTGAGGATTCAAAATGACAAAAGAATGTAAACAACAATTTACCTTGCGGATCACACAAGCCAATGCCACACAGCTGGTGGTCATTCTCTACGAAATGACATTACAGTATCTTGCAGATGCTGAGCAGGCAGCAGAAGATGCGCAGTTTCTGGAAGCGGTTCGCAGGACCAGGGGATGTATCAATGAACTTTTGAATTCTCTTCACAGAGAATACAGTCCGGCGACAGAGCTTTCCAAGCTGTATCTGTATTGTATCCGCAGACTGGCGGCGTGCGAAGCAAAAGCCGACAGAACGGCGCTGCAGGACATCCGGAAGGTAATAGCACCGCTCTGTGATGCTTACAGACAGATTCAGGATCAGAATTCTTCCGGTCCTGTGATGAATAATTCGCAGACCGTGTATGCGGGACTGACTTACGGAAGAAATCAGTTAACCGAAAACATGGCTGACCAGGGCTCGAATCGGGGAATGCTGGTATAAAGTTTTTTCCTGCCGCACCGGCTGGGAAGCGGCGAGTTCGGTGAGGTGCTGATACCGTTTCTGCAAAGCATTAATTTCATAGATATAACTGTCGATCAGATCATTTTCGATTGCATTATCGAAACCCGCATAGGCGATATCCAGAGCCTGGCGGGTTTTTCTTATGGATTCTTTTAAATCCAACGGTGCGAGGTCTTCTTCGATCATTTCTGAATTCGTATTTACCTGACTAAAAAAGATTTTCATGTAAAAATCCATCCTTTCTGCTAACAGTATAGGAAGCAGAAAGGGAAAATATACCTGCCTAACATAAAACTGGAAGACATTTTTGCGAAAAATGGGAATAGATTATAACAAACAGTGGGAAATTGGGAGGACAACAATGGAACATCCGGAGAATCTATTGTGGATTATTGGGGCAGCAGTCCTGCTCTTTGCCATAAGTTTTTTGGGAAAAAAGGCGGAGTGGTTTTTAAACCTTGTATTGCGGAGTGTTTTTGGAGTGATCTTTATGTATTTTCTAAATTGGGGGATAGAGATTCTGGGATTTACGGTAGCAGTGGGAATCAATGCAGCTACGGCTCTGACAGTGGGTATTTTGGGCTTCCCGGGAATCCTGGTATTATACGGCCTGGCAGTTTATCATATGCTTTGACAGATGAAAATGCCGTAAAATCAAGGAGTTGCGGGATTTTGGAAGGCCGTATGAGAAAGGTGATTGTTAAAATGTGCCAAAGATTATTTTTTTACGGAAAAACACTTGTCAGACGAAAAAACAACGTCTATAATCCATCTTACAACCAATCGCGATGGTTGTATCAAATATCTTATAAGATCTGAAAGAATTCTTTTATGGGATAGAGTCATCCCACATTACCACTTGTAAATCGAAGGAAAGGAGAGTGAGAATGCAACGAACACAGTAATAAAGGGTGTATTATGTTTTCTATTAAGTATTGCCTGCGGATATGATTACAGAAGCCGCAGAATCCCCAACGGGCTGATCCTGAGCTGCCTGATCGCCGGAGCGGCATTCCGCTGGTGGGAACAGGGGATTTATGGAATTATGGAATATTTTTGCAATGTTTTACTGACGACAGTGGCATTCTATCTGTTTTTTTATATTGGTGCCATGGGAGCCGGTGACGTGAAGCTCCTGGGTGTCTGCGCAGGATATTTTTCCGGTGAAAAAGTTCTCTGTTTTCTATTTTTCGCGCTGCTATTCGCAGCAGTTTTTGCACTTTGCAAAATGTACCTGGCACGTAATCTGTGGGACAGATTGTGTTATCTGGGTGAATATGTGTGGGATGTTGTCCGCTGTGGACGCTGGAAGGCGTATTTTGCAGAGGAGAGAGCACATCCGGCAAGCGGAATCTGTATGGCCGGTCCCGTGTTTTGCAGTGTGCTGTTATACATAGGAGGAATTTATTGATGGAACAGAAGGAAGCGGTTATGGTTCTGTTCGACCGTGAAGAAGAGTATGCGAGACTTCTTTCGGAGTTTTTGAGAAGGCAGAAGGAACTGCCATGGGAGATCCATACATACACAAAGATGGAGGAACTGTTGGAACGGGAGAAAAATGGGGAGGTGACAATGCTGGTAGTGGCGGAATCTTCCTGCATGGATACGCTGAGTACATTGGAGCCGGCATGCCAGGCGATTCTTAATGAAAGCGGGACACTTCGCTTTCACCAGTTTCCGAATATCAATAAGTACCAGGAAGCTGACAAGGTGTGGAAGGAATTGCTGGAATTGTATGTGGAGACGGTGGGAACACAATTGCCGTTTTTGTGTGCAGAGTATAAGACAAAATTTATAGGTATCTATTCCCCGGTACATCGATGTCTGCAAAGTTCTTTTGCACTGACGCTGGGCCAATTGTTGTCAGAAAAACATCCCACTTTGTATCTCAATTTTGAACACTATATTGGGATCTCAGAACTCCTTCCGGAGAGACAGAGCAGAGACCTTGCAGATCTGCTGTATTTTCTGACAGGAGATGCGGGAAAATTTTCTTTACGGATGCAGACGGTCATCCAGCACAAAGGCGGTCTGGATTACATTCCCCCGATGCGCAACGGTCAGAACCTGTTGGAAATCCCGCCGGAAGAGTGGAGAAACCTCTTCCAACGGATCGAAGAACTCGGAAAATATGAATATGTCATACTGGATCTGAGCGAAAGTATACAGGGATTGTTTGAGGTACTGCAGATATGTACCAGAGTATTTACGCTGACCAAAGAAGATAAAATGTCACGAATGAAACTGGATCAATATGAGCAATTGCTTGGTTTGTGCGAAAAAGACACGGTAAAAGGCAAAACCCGTAAACTTGCTTTACCCTTTTTTCAAAAGCTTCCCACAGAAATGGAGCAATTTACCAGAGGAGAATTGGCGGAGTATGTGAGGAAAGAAATAGCAATGCTGGAAAATTAGAACAGGGAGAGAAAAAATGGATTACTTGGAACAGAGAAGAAAGCTTCGACAAATGGTGCAGGAGAGACTGGATTACGGAAGAGACTATACGGATGAAGAGGTAGAGGATACGATTGATGAAGTTCTCATGGAACAGGAAAATCTGGAATTGTGTTCTGTGGAATTGCGGAGACGATTGCGTAAGGAATTGTTTGATTCCCTGAGACGGCTGGATATTCTGCAGATTTTTGTGGATGACAGCTCTGTTACGGAGATTATGATCAATGGACTGGATCATATTTTTGTAGAGAGGGACGGACAGCTGCAGGAACTGGATCGGGCTTTCGATTCCATGGAAAAGCTCCAGGATGTGATTCAACAGATCGTGGCCGGATGTAACAGAGTGGTAAATGAGGCATCACCAATTGTTGATGCGCGATTAAGCAATGGCGCCCGTGTGAACATTGTGATGAGTCCCATTGCATTGAATGGACCCATCATTACCATAAGACGTTTTCCGGATAAACCGATCACCATGCAAAAACTGATCGCGATGGAAACTATATCTCCGGAAGCTGCGGATTTTTTGAAGACACTGGTAAAGGCGGGATATAACATTTTCGTCAGTGGAGGAACCGGTAGCGGGAAGACGACCTTTTTGAATGTATTATCCGGATTCATTCCGCCGGAACAGCGGATCATCACCATCGAAGACAGCGCTGAACTGCAACTTCAGGGAATTCCCAATCTGGTGCGCCTGGAGACACGTAATGGCAATGCGGAAGGATGCAGAGAGATCGGAATCCGGGAACTTATCCGCTCATCTCTGCGGATGCGGCCCGAACCCCACCATTATGAAATAGTGAGACTTAGAGCGTAATAAAAAGCCGCTCCCCGTCCCAAGTACACTCCTGAATCACAGCGCGAGCGATCGCGTTTTTTTCTTTGTCGTCGAAGCCATCCAAGCCATGAATCAGCTTTGCGATTTCCGCAGCCGTGGCCTTGGCATCCTTCGCACTGGCAGCAGCCCGGTGGCTTTCCATCTCGGCCAGCGAGGCTTCACGCTTCAGAGCACCCAGCTCAACGTCCAAGCGTTCCATTTCCGCGATGATATACTTTGATGCAGCGGAATCTTCGGCCAGAGCTAACGATGCAGCCAGGCGGCCGATCTTGCGCTCACAGGCAGACACGCGAGCCTGCGCAGCCTTCAGATCAGTAACATCGGCCGGAGCTTCCGCTTTGACGAATTTCTGAATCAGGGCAGGATCCGCAGTGATGCCACGGAATAGCTCCAGGACTTCCTCGTCCAGCAGATCGCATTTGATATGCCCCATGTCGCAGGCATCCACACCCTGCCTCATTCGCTTCCTGCAGTAGTACCAGGAAGAACAGGTACCGTCGACCTTTTTCTTTCTGGAGACCTGCATCAGATTTCCGCACTTGCACCGGAGCACGCCCTTCAAAAGAGGCACCGGCCACTTTGCATCCTTGATGCATTTGTTCTGAGTAAACCGGGACTGCACCGCGAGCCATTTCTCGGCTGGCATGAAGGGCTTGTGCTTTCCAAGACACACGGTCCACTTTTCCGGCGGCTGCAGCTGGTGCTTTTTGTTTTTCTCGGTCGACCGGCCGTAGATGATCACACCGGCGGATCCGTCCCACATTTCACGCGGGGAACCAGGATCCATGATGCAGCCCTTCGCGGCATAGAAGTCGTACACTTCCGGAGTCGCCTCGACGCAATATGGCATGGTCAGCATTTTATGCAGCTGAGCGGTCGAGAAGAACTTCCCGTTTTGCGTCCGGATGCCCTGGTTTTTGAATCGCGTCTCCATCCCCTGCAGGCTGCAGTTATAAGCCAGGAAGGTATCGAAGATCTGCGTCACGTAGCGAGCCCCGTCCGGATCCACCTCAATGGAGCAGTGCTTCTTCCCATTCACAACAATATGCTTCCTGACGTAACCAACCGGAGGATTGCCGCCGGTCCAGTATCCCTTTTTAGCAAGGCCCAGCATATTATCCGTAACACGGGCCGCGATGGTTTCACGTTCCATTTGAGCAAAGACCACCGTGACATACATCATGGCGCGCCCGATCGGCGTCGTGGTGTCGATATTTTCTTTTATGGAAATGAACATCACGCCATGCTCCTCCAGGAGCGCGTAGATATTCGCAAAGTCCCGGACGTCCCTGGAAAGACGATCCAGCTGATAGACTACCAGGACATCACAGAAGCCACCCTTTATAAAAGACAGCATACGCTGCAGATCCGGCCGGGACGTATTCGCACCAGTGAAGTCTTCATCAGAGAACTGCTGCCAGGAATCCACCTGGCCGGAAAACTTCGACTCGCAGTATTCCCGGTTCATCCGGAACTGATTATCGATTGAATCTGATTTATCAGAAAATACGGATTTTCGTCCGTAGGAAAAGAACCTCATCGTCCCACCTCCAAAAAAGAGTATAAAAAATAAACCCTTGCGGATTTATCGGAAACGCTGTAAAATTTATTCGTAGAGTTTACAGCTTCCGCAAGGAAGAACAGGTCGCCTGGTGTTCGCAGCACTGGGCGATTTTTTTATTTACATTTCTTAATTAACGCACGCAATCCGGGGAGAGTCTCCACGAATTCATCCTCCAGATCTGAAACAGACAACCAGGAAGACAAAAGCAATTTGTGGTCAATTAAAAATTGAAGTATTGGCCGCGGCAGGCCCCGATCTGGAAATAGCGGCTTTTCGTCAAGGGCGTGCTGGATCAGAGCTGACGCATCAGCGCGATACATCCCATCAAGCATCGGAACTCCTAACTTTTTCATAAGCTCAAGCTGAGCCTCCGTAACTTCTGGCATTTCCAACTCGCAAGTAAATGGAGGGAGCAGACCAGTACGTGCCTCCACGTCAGAGATCGCCTCCCAGGAACCGCAGAGAACACGCCTGGTGTTTTTTCTCCTGGTCCCTGGGTTTATTCCGGTAATCTTATACCGAAGAATGCGATCGTCAGGCAGTACGGATACAGGCCGCCGCGGAACAATTCTATCAAAAAATTCCACGACTACGCCTCCTTTTTATTTGCTCCTCCGTTTCCACCATTCGAGAGAGATGATCCTGCCGCCGCTTTTTTCTGGAGCTCAAGCTGCTGCCGGTATGCCTCCACTTCCGCATCGATATCCAACTCCGAAGCAGAACCCGAAGGAAAAGCCTTCGCATTCGGATCCAGGTCTTCAAGAGCAGCCACGACATCAGTAATGAAGTCGATAATCGTCTCGCGCGAGCCAGCCTTCAGGTTTATGTATTTTTCAATCAGAACCTGGTCGGCATTGGAAAGATCGTACCTTTTAACCAGAGCCTCCAATTCATCGCTGGCATCCGGAGCAAACATCTCACCGGTTCCATCACGGAGCCATTCTTCGTTCACACCGAACTCCCTACAGATAAGAGAGACCACAGAATCGATCGGTTCATTTCTTCCAGTTTCGTAATTAGCGATAGTATTTCTTTTTATTCCGATACGATCAGCAAACTCCTGCTGAGTCAAATCAAGATCGCGCCGGATTTTTCTAATTCGGTCTTTCACGATTTCACCACCTTTCATGAATGATTATACAGCAAAAAAGTGCGTTCGTCAACAAAAAGTCACACAATCAACAAAAAATGCTTGACGATTGTGCGGATAGGACGTATAATAGTCCCAGAAGCACAAAAATAGAGCACCAAACGGAAGGAGGAAACACCATGGCAAAAGCTAAGAGATACACAGCCGAGCAGCTCAGCGACGCTGAGAAGATGGCAGCAACCCTCGCGAACGTTCCGGAGGAAAAGAGAACCCTCGTCATAATGATGACAAACTCATTCATGGCCGGAATGGAAGCACAGAAAGCCATTGACGATACAGCCAAAGCAGCAGCGCTGGCATAAACACACAACTGAATAAGAAGCAAGAGGAAGCATGACACCTCAATAAAAACTGTCTGGTCTGGCGGAGCCGATGCAATAAATCCGCTCGGCGGATAACCGGAGCCTGCGGCCAACCGTCGTAATTGGGAGAGATAGCGTGAGCCCAAGTAAAACAATGGCGGCTAGGAGGCAGATGAGAACACCAGGAGAGAGAACATCCGGAGCATGGACTGGTGGGTGCGTAATACACCCGGATGGCGGCGATGAAACAGACCGCACTGCAGGCAACAGCTATACGGCTACCCCACACAATACTCAGGGAGCAAACAGCGGACAGGTTCTTCTTCAACCCTATGGAGAACCTGTCACAGACTGCCGGGCCCAGCCAAGCCTAGAGAGCAATATAAACAGCTCCGGAAGTCAACTACTAAATTAAAGAATTTATAAGAAGGAAGTGAGTAAGATGCAGAGGTATCAGACAGAGGATGAACACCGGAAAGTAATGAGAGCTAAGATCGATAAAACAATAAAGAGAGGAAGACGCCGGAAACGAATCATCCGAAGATTGAATAAGGCAGTGCCAGGAATCTGCATCGGAGTACTTATCGCAGGCATGGGAGCTTGGTGCATAGCAGCTCCACTCCCGGATCCAGACGACTATGAGCCCTACCGATTCCAGGCAGAGAACGGTCAATGGTACACCCAGGAAGAATACGAACAGATGAGCCGAGAAAGAGATGCATACCATCAGCGGGAGCGTGAGGAAGCAGAGAAGGAAGCTCAGATGATCAGAGACTACCAGGAACAGTACCAGAAGGACCAGTCGCAGTTCTTCCCTTACTTCATCGTGAGAATCGAAGAAGGCAACACACCGACGGACGATGAGCCATGGCTCGTCGGAACCACGGTATTATTTGGAATTTGCGACTACGACAAAGAAACGAACGGACACAGAACCATCCTGGAGATGATCACAAAGATTACAAACCGGTTCCTGGAAAGACCGCTACTGGATAGCAAATTCAGAGCAAACCAGAATGTGAGCTTTGCGCTTCAGGATGAGGACACGTATCCGTTTTACTTCGGAGCCATAGATATCAAATTCTACGTACCAAAAATAGGAAGGAGCGATGACTGGTCATGAGCGAATCAGTAAAGGCGCCGGAAACAAAAGCACCGGCAAAAAAGACACAGGCAGTGACGGAGGCAAAGACTGAAGCAGTCCTCTACGTAGGACCAACAATCAGCGGAATCGCCATCACCGGCACAGTCTACACGACAATCCCGGAGGCAGCGAAAGCAGCCAAAGCGGATGCACCAATGATCCTGAACCTTTTCATTCCGATCGGAGAATACGGCGAGGCCGAGAGAATGATCAGAGAAAAGAGAGGATACGTATACAGCGCTTACGCAGAAGCGCAGAAATTCAAACTTGAAAGAGGAGGTAAGAACTAATGAGCATCAGACATGGAGTTTATATCCAGGAAGAAGCTACAGCCGTTCAGGTACCAAAGACCGGCAACAGCTCCGTCCAGGTAGTCGTCGGAACAGCTCCGGTCAATATGGCCGAGAATCCAAGCGAAGCCGTGAACGTTCCAATTCTTGCGAATTCAGGAACTGAAGCCATGGCAGCACTCGGATATTCCGTAGACTTTAAGAATTTCACACTTTGCCAGACGATGTTCGCAACATCAAACCTGTTCCAGGTTAGTCCGGTCGTTTACATCAACGTCTTGGATCCGGCAAAGCACAACAAGGAACTCGCAGAGGCAGAGTACCAGGTAAACCAGAAGCAGGCAGTGATCGAGAAAGAAGGCGTCATCCTCGAAGGGCTCACCGTCAAGAATTCAACCGGCGATACAGAGCTCAAGGCTGGTGAGGATTACAGTGCTGCATTTGACAGCACAACTGGATTCCTCACAATCACAATGCTCGCAGGCGGAAAAGGCGCAGCAGCAACAGCCATCAAGGTAAGCGGAAAAGTCATCGATCCGTCCAAGGTTACGAAAGAGGACGTCATCGGAGCCGTGGATCCATCCACAGGAGCTGAGACAGGAGCGCAGGTCATTAGACAGGTATACCCAAGACTCGACATCGTTCCGGGACTCATTCTCGCACCAGGCTGGTCACAGATTCCGGAGGTCGGTCTTGCACTTGCAGCCAAGGCGGCCAAGATCAATGGCGTATACAGCGCAATGGCACTTCTTGACCTTGATACAGCCAAGGCAAAGAAATACACAGACACCAAGAGCGTGAAAGAGGAATCCGGATACACAAGCCCATTCTGCTATCCGCTCTGGCCATGCGACAGAGTCGGCGAGTACATTCTCGCAAAATCTGCAGTGGCAGGCGCCATGATCCAGTACATGGCATCAGATAACGAGGACGTACCGAACCAGTCACCGTCCAACCATTTACTCGGAGTCGGCGGCCAGTGCCTCGAAGATGGAACGGAAGTATATCTCGACCAGGACCAGGCAAACACGGTCAATGGCTACGGCGTAACCACAGCGATCAACCAGAACGGCTATCGCTTATGGGGTAACTACACCGGAGCGTATCCAGCGAGCTCAGACGCGAAAGACATCTGGTTCGCAGTTCGCCGCATGTTCAGCTGGCAGGGAAATAACTTCATTCAGACATACTTCGATGAAGTCGACGATCCGATGAACAACGTCCTGGTTCAGAGTGTAGTAGACAGCGAGAACATCCGCTGCAGCGCATACGCACCTAAATACTGGGCCGGAGCTTCCATCGAATACAAGTCAGATGACAATCCAAAGACTGCCATCCTGGCCGGAACGATGAAGTTCAGACAGCACATTGCACCGTACACACCAGCGCAGGAAATCGTGGACATCATCGACTACGATACAGACACACTGGCAGCAGCAGTAGGAGGTAACTAATTATGGCAAGCATTATTCCTGAAGTATTAAACCACTTCAACATTTATAACGGCGCCAATGCCCTCGTCGGAGTATCCGGCGAGGTGGAGCTTCCGGAGCTTGAAGCCATCACGGATACCGTGGAAGGCACCGGAGTGCTCGGCGAGATCGAGGATCCGGTAACTGGACAGTTCTCCAGCGCCACAATCAAGATTCCATTCGCAGTTTTATACAGCGATATGTTCTCCATCGTAAACACTACAGAGCCGCCGCTCCTGACACTCAGAGGATCTATGCAGTGCACGGATCCAAAGACCGGAGCAACCGGATACTACCCGATCAGAGTCGTGGTACGAGGCAAAGCCAAGACAACCACACTCGGCAAGGTAGCCAAAGGAAAGAAGATGGAATCAGAGGTCGAGCTTGAGATTTTATACATCAAAGTAGAGATCAACAACGCCGTTGTTTTGGAGCTCGACAAACTGAACTTCGTATTCGTATTAAACGGAAAAGACATGCTGGCGCAGATCAGAAGCCAGTGCTAGATAACAGGAGGAACGCAAAATGAGTGAAAAAGTCACAGAAATCAACAAGCCAGAAGACAACGAGATGAAGCTCAAGCTCAGTAGAGAGTATGACTTCGAAGGACAGAAGATCTGCGAGATCGACCTCAGCGGGCTCGACAATTTGACTGCTGCAGATATGATCCAGGCCAACAAGGTCCTCACAAACAACGGAACCGTGTCGGTTCTTCCAGAGACAACTCTGGAATACGACCTCATCATCGCAGCCGGAGCTTTGAAGATGCCGATCGAGTTCTTTAAGCAGCTGAAGCCAAAGGACGCCCTGGCGCTCAAGAACAGAGTGACATCTTTTTTATTCGGCGAGGAATAAATCCTGCGGACTTCTCAGAGTTGCGGAAATGCTGTCTAACCCTGTCGCTGAACCTCAGCACAGGGTTAGATTATTTTTTGCAAATGAACATCTTTGACCTTATTGATTTATGCGCCGATTTGAAGGAGGTGACACCTAAGAAATGAGCGAATTCGAAGTAGCGATTAAGATCGCCGGAAAATTAGATAAATCGCTGCAGACGTCAGTCAGCAGCGCACAGAAGATGCTCGGCAGCCTTGGAAAAGGCGGCCTGTCTTCCGCATTAACCGGTATCGGAAATGTAATGGAAAGTACCGGAAAAGCGCTCACCACAGGAGTCACGATGCCGGTAATCGCGCTCGGTGCCACATCCGTGAAGGAGTTCGGATCCGTAGATAAGTCCATGAAGCTCGTCCAGGCAACCATGGGATCAACAGACGCCCAGGCCAAACAGCTCGAATCAACAATGAAAAAAGCAGCGGCAAATTCCGTATTCGGAATGCAGGACGCAGCAGACGCAACGCTGAACTTCGCACGCCAGGGTTTCAATGCAAAGCAGGCAGGAGACATGCTGACGCCCGCACTGAACCTGGCAGCAGGAACGGCGACGGATTTATCAGTCGTAACCGGCGGCCTCGGAAACGCCCTGAAGATGTTCGGTAAGGACTCAAACTACGCAGCGACAGCAGCAGACATCCTATCGACAGCCCAGGCGCAGGCCAACACGACTGTCACGGATTTATTCGACGCCATGGCAACAGCAGGACCGATCTGCAGCTCAGTCGGATGGTCAATGTCCGATCTGGCCGCAATTACTGATATCTTCGGCGATGCCGGAATCAGTGGCGCTGAAGGAGCCACGGCACTGAAAACAGGTCTGGCCAGATTAGCAAGTCCGGCCAAAGACGGAGCTACCTGGATTAAAAAACTAGGCCTGGAGATATTCAATTCAGATGGATCCATGAAAAGCATGGTCGACGTGCAGAAGCAGCTGCATGATAGCTTTCAGGGCTTAACCAGCCAGGAACAGATGAGTGCGGCGGCCGCAATCTTCGGAAAGAACCAGATGGCCAAGTGGATGACGCTGATCAATGCATCACCGGATCAGGTACAGAAATACGCAAGCTCGCTGGAAGGAGCGGCCGGAAGCTCGCAGAAGATGGCAGACGCACTCCTATCCGGAATGGGTGGATCCCTGGAAAAACTGAATTCATCCTTTGACGTTATGAAATATACGGTCGGAGGAATCGCCAGCGAAGTCCTGAAGCCTTTCGTGGATAATTTGACCGGGCTGATTGACAAATTCAACAACCTGGATCCGTCGATGCAGAAGAACATCGTGAAATGGGTAGGCATTGCAGCCGCAGCGGGACCAGTTCTGCTGATCGGCGGTCGACTGTTCAAAATGGCCGGATCCCTGGTGGGAACATTCGGCAAGGTTGGAAAAGCGATCGGAAGCATCGGAAAGAAAACTAAAGGCATGAGCGCACCGCTCAAAGAAGGAAGCAGCGTAATGTCCGCAGCAGCCAAGAATGCGCTCGGATTCGGAATCGGATTCGCAGCCGCAGCCGCAGGCGTGTGGATATTAGTAAAAGCAGCCAAGGAACTCGCTGCAGCGGGACCAGGAGCGCAGATAGCAACCGTCCTGATGGCCGGAGGCATTATCGCATTGATGGCAGTAGCAGCGCAGCTCGCACCGAAGCTGCAGGCAGGCACGCAAGGTCTCCTGGCATTCGGAGGTGCAATCTTAATGGCCGGAGCCGGTATGAGTTTGATGGCAATGGCAGCAACACAGGTGGCAGCCGCAGGACCTATGGCATTCGCAAGCCTGGCACTCATGGAAGGCGGCATCATTGCACTATTGGCAGTAGCCGGAGCAATGGGACCACAGCTCGCCGGAGCATCTGCGGGACTTCTCGCATTCGGCGGAGCAGTTCTGATGGCAGCGGCCGGAATGAGCCTCATGGCGATGGCAGCAACACAGGTAGCGGCAGCCGGACCAATGGCAATCGCAGCACTCACAATCATGGAAGTAGGAATGATCGCAATGATGGCAGTAGCCGGAGCGCTCGGACCTGCACTCACAGCAGCATCAGTCGGACTGATTGCATTCGGAGCTTCTATCGTTCTGGCGGCAACAGGATGCCTGATCATGGTCCAGGCGGCGACACAGATCGCAAGCGCAGGACCGGCAGCGCAGATCGCCCTCGCACTCTTAGCGGCGGGACTGATCGCATTTGGAGCAGTAGCCGGAGCCTTGGCGCCAATACTCCTGGCAGGAGCTGCAGCGATCGCAGCACTGGGAGCAGCGCTCACATTAGTGGCAACAGCGGCCATGTTGGGAGCAGCAGCGCTGGCCATTATATCGGTATCGCTTCCGCTTTTATCAACATACGGAGCGACCGGAGCATCGGCAATCCTGACACTTAGCGGAGCACTAACAGCATTCGCAGCATCTGCAGCAGTATGCGGAGCCGGAGCATTAGTGGCAGCCGCAGGACTTCTCGCAATGGCAGCCGGAGCCTTGGCGGCCGGAGCGGGCGTTTTAATGGTTGGAGCTGGAGCCGTGGTACTCGCTGCAGCAATCGCAATGATCGCAGCTGGAGCAACAGCCAGCATGGCTTCATTTATGCTTTTAGCAACAATGGTCCGTTTATTCGGAACCGCAGCACTATCAGCAACAGCACCAATCCTGGCACTCACAGCGGCAATGCTGCCATTCGCGGCGGCCGCACTTGCAATGGCAGCCGGAGCAACGGCAGGAGGCGCAGCCCTTCTGATACTGGCAGCCGGAGCACTAGCCGCATCAGTCGGCATGGTACCACTTGCGGCAGCCCTGGCACTTGCAGCAGCATCGGTGGAAATCATCGGAGCCAGTGCAAAGGCAGCTGGATCGGCGCTTAAATCAATGGCCAAAGGTGCAACAGGAACCGCGGCCAAGATGGCAATCATAGCTGCAGGAGCCACACCACTTGCAGCAGCCCTGGCACCACTCGCGGTCGCAGCGGCAGCAGCGGCAGCAGCAGTCCTGGCCTTAGCGGCAGGAAGTACAGCGGCGGCAGCAGCAATCATGCTCCTGGCAGCAGGAATCACAATGACAGCCGGAGCGCTGACACTTTGCAGCGCATCGATAACAGCATTCAAGGCAAGCGCGGCAGGAATCAACGCAGTGGCAACGCCAACAGCTGCAGCATTCACAAGGATGGCAGTGGCAGTGGCACCGTTCACTGCAGCGATCACAGCGCTGGCCGGACCGATGATGGCAACATCAGCATCCATGGTCGTATTTGCAGGAGGCATCACAGTAGCGGCAGCTTCAGCAACCGCGCTGGCCGTATCCCTGCGGTCGACAATGGCAACACTTGGAACGCTCGGAGCTTTAACCACAGTAGCCATGAATATGGTCACAGTGGCCATCAGAAACTCCATGACACAGTCGAACCAGGCCGTGGTAACCGGAATCACCGTGATGCGGACAACAACGCAGACCGGAATGACAACCATTGTGGCTGTGACTAGAAACGGCATGACCATGTTCGTGGTGGCGGTCAGAACAGGCGGAAGCCAGGCAGTGGCAGCATGCAGAAGCACAAGCAGCCAGATGGTCGGAGCTTTCTCCGGACTTTCAGGAAGCATGTACAGCGCCGGATCGTTCGCGATGGCCGGACTCAGGAATGGTATCGCAGCCGGTGGGGCTGCAGCGATCGCCCAGGCGAGAAGCATAGCCAACCAGGTAGCAGCAACCGTCAACAGCGCACTGAAGATTCACTCTCCATCAAGAGTCCTGGATCAATCAGGACAGTACGCAGGCCAAGGTCTCGCAGGAGGTATCCAGAAGACCGGAGCACTCGTTCAGAAGGCAGCCAACGAATCACTCGCGCAGCCAGTAATGAACGCAGGATCCAAGACGCTGGAAGCTCCACAGTTCGAGAACCGGTCGAGCGTGATCGGAGACACCGTGAGCGCATTTACTGGACAGAAGCAGTCCGGGAATGGTAACAGCAATGAATCTGCAAGCCAGCAGTTCGTATTCAGTCCAACGTACCGATTCGAGGCGGGCACACCGTCCAAGGAGGACATGGTAGAGGCGAACAGAATGAGCCAGGCAGAATTTAAGAAAATGATGAAAGAATACCTGCGGACGGAAGGCCGCCGGGCATTCGCATAGAAAGGAGGATATAAGTGGCGAACGTTTACTACACGGAAGCAGGAGACACATGGGATAAGATCGCATACGACAAGTATGGATCCGAAAAATTCATGCAACAGCTAATCCTGGCCAACTGGGACAAACTGGACGTGCTTGTATTCTCCGACGGGGAGGAAATCATCCTCCCCGATATCCCCGAAGATGAACTCAACGACACACCGGTATGGAGATCTGATTCAGACAGAGACGATGGAATACCGGCGGCAGATGAAGACGAATCGGAGGTGGAGTAATGGCAGAAGCAAGACGCGTGATCCCGGATATAGACTTCAATGGGAAAAGCGCAAAGAAGTCGCTGGACGGTCTCACGGAGCAGATCGAATACGACGACGTGGCATCCGGAGCCAGCGACACGCTCTCCATTCAGGTCTTCAATAAAGACATGAAATTCTTAAAAGGCTGGCTGCCGAAGAAGGGAGACCGGATCACGGCCAGCCTCACCTTTAAGAATTGGACCAAAGAGGGAGCAGACAAAAAGCTATCATGCGGAGACTTTCTCCTGGATGAGATGAAGATGACCGGAGGTCCGCTCGTGGCCACGCTTGGAGGAATATCAATCCCGACAAACTCGGCCATCAAATCAACTAACAGGACAAAGACCTGGAAGAAAGTCAGCATTAAACAGATCGCCCAGGAGATCGCAAAGAGATACGGCCTGAAGCTCATCTTTGATGGACCGAACTACACCATCAAATCCATAGAGCAGACAGACAAAAGCGACAGCTCATTTTTATATGATTTGTGCAAGGATTACGGTCTCGGAATGAAAGTCTATAAGAACAAAATCGTGATATGGGGAAAAAGCAAATACGAAGGCAAAAAAGCCACGGCAACCATAAAGCGTGCAGACTTCATCGGGGATGATTGGGACTACACAGACACACTGGAAGGCACGTACACCGGAGCCCGGACGTCATATAAAAAGGGCAATGACAGCAAGGAAATCAGTATCTATGTCGGACTGGTTGGAGAAAAAGCAAAAGGAGCCCGGACGCTGAAAATCAGCGAGCAGAGCGACAGCGAGAACGACGCCAGATACAAAGCTGCAGCCAAGGTCAACCTGGAGAACGAAAAAGCAACCGTGCTCACAGGAACGATATTCGCAAGGCCAGAAATCGTGGCCGGAATCTGCGTAACCGTGAAAGACCTCGGCAAAGCAGACGGAAAATACTTCGTGGACGAAGTGAAGACCAAAGTATCAGACAGCGGAACCACACAAGAGATTCAGCTGCATAAGTGTCAGAAGCAGCTCAAAGGAGATCCGCCACCAGCGCCACCAGCACCACCGGCGCCAGCAAAGAAGACGTACAAGGTCGGCGACATTGTAAACTTCCATGGCGGAACACACTACTACAGTTCATATCCAGGAGCGCGAGGCTACAGAGCAAGAGCAGGCAGAGCAAGGATAACGCTCGGACCTGACTGCAGAGGAAATGGCCACGCACATCCATGGCACCTGATACACGTAGACAGCTCGTCGAACGTTTACGGATGGGTAGACGAGGGAACATTTGACTAGGAGGTAAATCATGGCAGACAGAACCATCAGAATCGGGAAGGTCTCGTCCGTTGATTACGGAAGCGGAATGATCAAGGTCACATATCCAGATCTCGACAATTCCGTGACCGACGACCTCCCTTATTTAACATTCAACGATGAATACAAGATGCCGAAGGTCGGAGCCAGCGTGCTGGTCGTTCATCTTTCCAACGGATCCGCGATGGGAATCGTGGCCGGAACGTACTGGAACAGCAGCCACAGACCACCGGTCAGCGGCAAAGGCGTATACAGAAAAGACCTGGCGCAGGCAATCGGTGAAGCCTTCCTGCAGTATTCAGGAAGCTCGCTGCAGATTCATGCACCAGCAATCACTCTCGACGCTTCAAGGATCAAGCTGGCCACAAAGAGCGGAAGCATCACCGTGGCCGAAATCATCAACCATATCAAGGGATAGGAGGTATTCAGATGGCGACATACAAAGTCACAGCGAGGTCAGGGCTCCGCGTGAGAAGCAGGCCGAACGGAACCATCATGACAGCAATGCCATACGGAACCACGGTATCCGGAGATGGGAAAAAGCAAGGCGGATGGTACCACGTAAAATACAAAGGAAGATGGGGCTGGTCTTATGGCCAATACCTGAAAACGGTCGCAGAGAAAAAGAAGACCGTGGCCAGTATTGCAGCCAAGAAGAAACCGGCCAAAAAGCCCAATACGAAAAAAGCTAACAGCAAAAAGAAAACAGACACTAAGAAGAAGACCGATGAATCAAAGAACCGTGCAAAAGCAAAAGGAAAACTTGGCTGCTGGGGCACAGATCTGATATTCGAGGTCAATAGCAAGAAGATCCTGACAGCTAAAGATATCAAGGTATCGCAGGACTCCCGATGGACGAAGCACAACATCCTTCAGAACGTGCCGCGCGGGGAATTTAGCGGTCCGGATACAATGGGCGTCACTCTTACCATCACGCTATCTGCAGAGCATGGCGTGAAGCCAAGAAGCATGGTCGAGAAGATCCGGAAAGCCAACCGGAGCGGACAGGTGGAATACCTGGTCATTGGAGGCAAAATCATGGGCTACAATAAAATGGCAATCACAGCAACATCGGAGGCCTGGAACACGATCTACAACAAGGGCGAGCTTGTGAAAGCTAAGATCGACGTCACATTCATGGAATATTCATAAGGGAGGGAATCTAAGTGGCTTTTATAAGAATTAACCAGATCAAAGACGCGGACGGTTCCATCGAACCGGATGAATTGGAACTGGCCAACGACATCATCGAAGCAATGATGATCACAAGAAAAGGATCTATCCCTGGAAGCCGGGGATACGGTCTTACACAGATTTTTATTGACATGCCAGGGCCGGACGCAATCAACATGATCACAGTGGAGCTCGCAGAGGCGATGGACGAATACATACCAAGCCTGGAGCTTCAGGACATAAAAGGAACCCAGGACGAAGAAGGCGTGCTGGAGCTAGATATTTACTTAGGAAGGAGGTAAAAAGAGCATGGCAATCGAACAGATCGAGAGACTCCCGGACGTCAGCTTCATCGATGAAGACATCAACCTGGATGGAATCCAGAAGCAGATGCTCCAGGACTACCAGGACAAATACATGGAGGAAACCGGAGAAGAAACCGTGCTGGACAGAGGCGAACCGATCGCCCTGATCTTATACGCCTGCAGCGTGCAGATTTACCAGATGTACATGTACGTCGATAGAGCCGGAAAGCAGAACCTTCTCAAGTACGCATTCGGAGCCTTCCTGGACAACCTGGCAGCGCTCAAGGGCATCGAGAGAACTGCCGCCAAGCCAGCGACCGTGACGATGCGCTTCACACTTTCAGAGGCGCAGACCGGAGCGATAGCAATCCCGGCCGGAACCAGAGTCACGGATGGCGAGGCATACTTCACGACCGATGAGTATGCGGAAATTAAAGCAGGAGAGACCACAGTCGACGTGGCCTGCACTTCCATCGAGACCGGCGTAGATCTGAATGGAATCCATGAGGGAGCCATCCAGACACTCGTGGATCCAATCCCGTACATAGAGAGCGTGACCAACATCACGGAAACAGATGGCGGCGCGGATCCGGAGAGCGACGAATCCCTGAAGGACAGAATCTACATCGCACCGTCCCGCTATTCAACAGCAGGAACCGAGGAAGCATATATCTACTGGGTAAAGACTTACAACAGCACCATCGCAGACGTCAAGGTTTCAAGTGACAACCCAGGCGAGGTAGACATCGTATTCCTGATGGATGACGGAATCCCAAGCCAGGAGATGATCACAGGGCTGACAAAGTACATCACGGATCCGAACATCCGGCCGCTGACTGACAAGGTCGTCGTGAAGGCGCCAACAGCGGTGAATTACAGCATCAGCCTGACCTATTATATCAATTCTTCAGATTCAGGATCCGTGGCAACAATACAGAGCGAGGTCGCCAAGGCAGTGGATGACTTCGTAACCTGGCAGCAGTCTAAGATCGGCCGAGACATCAACAGCTCAGAGCTGATCAAGAGAGTGACTGCAGCAGGAGCCAAGAGAGTAGAGATTAAGAGTCCGGTCTTTCAGAAGATCGGCGGCACTTCCATCGCGTACTGCACAAGCAAGAACGTGACATACGGAGGTGTTGAGGATGATTGATATTAGAAACGGAGAGCTCGCAGACCTCTGGCCGGATGAGACAAGTCCGGAATTTAAGAGCATAAGCTACGCGCTGCACATGGCAATTATTAGAATGCTGGAAAAAGCTGCAGGCGTAGGCAGCTCCTGCGACATCGACCACCTGGCAGAATCCACGCTGGACTACCTGGCCGTGGAGATGCGAGCCATGTACTACGACCAGGGCGCAGACATCGAGACAAAGCGCTCAATCATAAAGAACACGCTCAAGTGGTATACACAAGCCGGAACAGTCAAAGCAACAGAGGAACTGATCGCCTCGGTGTTCGGAGGCGATGCGAGACTGATCGAGTGGTTCGACTTTACTGAGCCGCCGATCGAAGCGAACACATTCGATGTGGAGACGGAGGCGTTGATGACAAAGGACATCATCAACGAGCTGACCTCGGTCATTAAAAAGGTTAAGAATTCAAAGTCCCACATCCGAAGGGTGACCGTGCTGCGAGAACTCCACTCAGCAGCAACCATGGCCACCTGCATCACAGCAATAAATGAATGCACCGTGAGCAATCACGAGATATCAGATACAGACGTAACCGAAGGAATGAACGTGGCAGCAGTCGCCGCACCGGTTACAGAGACCT
>ENA-ORLY01001011-ORLY01001011.1-human-gut-metagenome-genome-assembly--contig:-NODE-1011-length-35989-cov-6.609518_pt1 | contig 35989 bp, 35 predicted proteins | sample MGYA00243071_ERZ508832 | MGnify/ENA primary metagenome ERZ508832 (study PRJEB26277, sample SAMN04329777) | human gut metagenome | biome: human-associated habitat | host: Homo sapiens | place: USA... | reverse complement strand
AGTTAAGCTCACTCGTGCCGAAGATAGTTGGCTGGAGACGGCCTGTGAAAATAGGTAGATGCCGACTTCTCTTTTAAGCAAAGCGCCTTATCCCGCAAGGGGTAAGGCGCTTTTGCTCTTTGTTTCGTGATTTGTGATAGGGGATATGGAGATAGTAGGGACGCACACTATGCGTCCGCAAAGCGAGTGACAACGCAAATCCGCGGGTGAACAATATTCGTCCTGACGATGTGCAATTACGAAAAATGACATCTATTTTACCGTGAATCTCTTTACAATATAAAATTGTCGATTTATAATAATGGCAATGTACGTGCTGCATAATTTCTCCGAGTTTCACATTTTTGGGCCGCTTAGGTATCTGGAATCTGCCTGGCTTTCAAATGTGGGCAGAGCTTTGCTTTGCCAAAATGGAGGAATACGACGATGATTCGTAATACGGCTGTTACTGTATGTGGCCCGTTAAATGTAAACAAATTGGGCGTTACCTATGTGCATGAGCACCTGATGGTAAAACCCCAGCTGCCGGATGAGTATTATATCCCTTATACGTTGGATGACGAGGCGGCTTCGACGGAGGAGACCCGCAGTTTTTCCGCAGCCGGGGGTGAGACCCTGGTGGAGATGACGCCGATCAACTACGGCCGCAACGTAAAGGCCTATCAGCGCATTGCGCAGGCTACCGGTGTGCATGTCATCTGCTGCACAGGCTTCCACAAGCAGCTGTTTATGCCGCCCTGGTTTGGCGATAAAACCGACGGTGAGCTGTATGATATTCTGATGGACGAAGTGACGAATGGCCTGGATGGCACCGAGATCCACCCGGGTGTTATCAAGCTGGGCACCAGCTTTGAGGAAGTGACCGCCGCCGAAAAGCGCTCCATCGAGGCAGTGGCCCGCGTACACCGCGACACGGGCATCCCCATCAGCACCCACTGCGACAAGGGCACAATGGGCATGGACCAGCTGCGCCTGCTGGAAAAACACGGTGTCGATCCGAAGAATGTGCTGCTGTGCCACATTGACAGCAAGATGGATACGGACTATGCCATCCGGCTTTGCCGCGAGGGCGCTACTATTTGCCTGGACCATGTTGGCCGAGAACTGCAGGATCGCGATTCCTATCGCGTGCGGATGATCACGGCGCTGGTGGAGGCCGGCTGCGTAGACCACGTGACCCTGGCCGGCGATATGGGCAAAAAGAACTATCTGCCTGCCTACGGTGGTAAGCCCGGCTTCACCTATATCCTGACCGACCTGAAGGCGGAACTGCTGCCTTACATCGGCGAAGAAAACTTCCACAAAATGATGGTAGAGAACCCCAAACGAATTTTCGCCTGGAAATATAACGACTAACATAGAAAAAGGAGGGGCAGCAATGGCCACTCTGACTGAACTGATCCGACAGGAAGACCCCAAACGCCCCTATACCGATGAACAACTGGCCCAGATGTTGCAGCTGCGCCGCGAACAGGTAGTGGAACTGCGGCGGATCAACGGCATTCCTAACTCCTGGATGCGGCTGCGCCCGGCGCTGGTGGTAGAGATGCAGAAACTTCTGGAGCAGGAGCCGGGACTTTCGGATCGGTCGCTGACCCTGCGGCTGAACGCGATGGGCTACAATGTCTCGCGCTATCTGGTAAAGGAACTGCACAGCAATTTGCCAGAAAAAGAAGCCGAGCCGCAGCCTGAACCGGCCGTAGAAATCACCACGCAAGAGGAGACCGAGGACACCAACGTGTTTGCCGGGATGATCGGCTACGACGGCGGCCTGAAAGCGCAGATCCATCAGGCGAAGGCGGCGGTATCTTATCCGCCCAACGGCCTGCACACACTCATTATTGGGCCGTCTGGTTCCGGCAAAACGTTTCTGGCAGAGAATATGTACCACTATGCGGTGCAGCAGGGCCTGCTGGCGCCGGATGCCCCCTTTGTCTCCTTCAACTGCGCCGATTACGCCGACAACCCGCAGCTGCTGAACAGCCAGTTGTTTGGCTATGTGCGCGGCGCGTTCAGCGGCGCCAACGCCACCAAGGACGGCCTGGTGCAGAAGGCAGACGGCGGCATCCTGTTTTTGGATGAGATCCACCGTCTGTCCGGGGAAGGGCAGGAAATGCTTTTCTACCTGCTGGACAAGGGCAGCTACCGCCGACTGGGCGATTCCGGCCCGGCACGCAAGGTCAATGTGCGGCTGATCGCCGCTACCACCTCTTCGCCGGAGTCGGCCCTGCTGCTGACGTTCCGCCGCCGTATCCCCATCGTCATCTCGATGCCCGGCATCGCTGACCGCCCGATGGCGGAGCGGTTTGCCGTGCTGCAAAGCATCTTTGCGGGGGAGTACAAGAAGATCGACCGCAAGCTGGTGGTGGAACGGGAGGCCGTGCGCATCTTATTGCAATATGATTGTCCCGGCAACATCGGCCAGATGCAGAGCGACATCCAGGTCTGCTGCGCCAACGCGTTTTTGGAGAGCGTCTCCAAGCAGCAAGACACCGTTTACATCCGTGCCGAACTGGTGCAGCAGTTGATCTCGGCAGGCAGCCTGACCCGTTCGCTGGAAGTGGAAAGCTGTTATGATCGGCAGCTGGTCTTCCCGCAGATGGAGGACGACGCCAGTCAAACGCTGGATAAAATGTACTACCGACTGAAAGAAATTGCCGAGGAAGACTGCACGCCTGAAGCGCGGATGAAAGCCCTGCAGACCGTACTGCTGGGCCGCGTGCTGCCGCAGAACAACCTGCACAATAACAACACGGCGAAATCGCTGGAGCAGGAGCGGCAGGAAGTGCGCAAGGTCGTGCTGGCTGTGCTGGCCGAGATGCGGGACAGCCTGAATTCCTGCCGCAAGGACTTTGAGGACGCGTTAGTGCTCAGCCTGACCACAGATGTGCCCCAAAACGCCAACGGTACACAGATTTCACTGGCGGAAAAGTACCCGGCTGAGATGGAACTGGCCCAACAGTTCATTGACCGTTTCCGCGCCAAGCGGCCTTGCAATATAAGCGACTACAAGCGGCAGATGCTCACCCTGTGCCTGGTGGCATTCTCGGCCCGCAAGATGGAGCGGCGCATCCGGATCATACTGATGGCTCACGGCCAGGTCGGCCCGGCCATGGCCGAGGTCGTGAACCATGTGCTGCAGGACGACAACGCCATCGGCTTCTCCATGGGCTGGGACGAGCCCAACGAGCGGGTGTTGGAGCGCGCCATCCGTCTGGTCCAACAGGTGGATGAGGGGCTGGGCTGCCTGCTGCTGGTGGATATGGGTTCGCTGGCGTCCTTTGCGCCGGAGATTTCCCTGCGCACCGGTGTCAGCGTGCGGTGCGTGGCCCGCGTGGATACGCTGATGGCGCTGGACGCCGTGAACCGGGCCAGCTTCCGGGATAAATGCACACTGGATGAACTAGCGGATGCGCTGGAAATCGGTCGTCTGCACGCCGGATTCTCCGACCTGGAGCAGCGTACCGGTAAACCGTCTGCGATCCTGACGGTCTGCATCACCGGCGAGGGTTACGCCCGCCGCATAGAGAGCTTCTTGAAAGCCACCGTGGTGGAGTGCAGCGACATCAAAATTGTGGATGTGGGCCTGCTGAACCGCGATGCTATGCTGGCCCGCGTGGAAGAACTGCGCCGGGACTACGACATCGTGGCCGCGGTAGGCACCATCAACCCGGAACTGCCGGGCATTCCGTTTTTGCCGATGAACTACATCTTCTCTGGCCGCGGCTCGATGGCGCTGACAAACCTGCTGGAGGCCCACTGCCAGCACAACAGCGGCATCGGCGATCTGCTGGACCCGCAGCTGATCCTTTGCGATGCGGATTTCCAGGACAAGAACGATGCGCTGGACACCATGTGCACGATGCTGATGGAGAAAGGCTGCGTTAAGCCGGAATTTTTGCTGAGCGTCTACAAGCGGGAGAACTTAGGCGTAACCTGCCTGCCGGGGCATATTGCCATCCCCCACGGCGAGCCCGCCTACGTCACAAAACCTGCCATCTGCGTCGCCAAAATCTGCCATCCGTTGGACTGGGCGGGCGGATTTGTGGCTGAAATTGTTTTTTTGTTTGCGCTGGACGAAAAATGCCAGGGATTTGTACAAAATTTCTGCGATATTATTAAAGACGAAAATAACGTAAAGAAGTTATTATCTGCAAAAAATGCCAAGGAAATCTACGATTTCCTAAAATAGAATCAAGTTCTGCCAGAAAGTTGGCACGTAACTTGCTACATATATGGGTGTAAGGGTTCCAGATCCCTTGCACCCACATTTTTGTATTGGAGCAAATGCAGCACTACGGTACAAGAGAAAAGGAGGTGAACTACACAGATGGCTATGCGAGATATTCTTTTCCCTGAATGTGTGATTACACACATGAAAGCAAAAAGTAAAGAGGATGCTCTGCACCAGCTGTATGAAGTTCTTTTGAAAAACGGGAAGGTAAAGACCAGCTTTTACGATGCTGTCTTGGAGCGTGAGCGCGATTACCCCACCGGCCTTGAACTGGAAGAGTACAATGCAGCAATTCCTCATGTGGTCCCGGCTCATGTTGAACATTCTGCCATGGGCATTGCGGTCCTGGATACGCCTGTTACGTTCCAGCGCATGGATGACGATGAAGCCACGGTGGACGTCAATGTGATCTTCAACATTGCATTGGATGTTAACGGCAAGCAGATCGACATCCTGCAGGAGATCATGGCGATCCTGGCGGACAAGGACGTGATGGGGCAGTTGGTCAAGGCCGACACCCCGCAAGATGTTATGAACATTTTAAAGAAAGAAGGATGATTTCTTATGAAAAAGATTATGGTTTGCTGTGGTTCTTCCATGATCACCTCTACCATCGCTATTAACAAGCTGAAGACCGCTATGGCCAACGCTGGCATTGATGTCAAGTTCATTCAGTGCAAGTTCGCCGAGGTCCAGGGCAAAGTCAAGGTCGAGCGCCCCGACGTTATCGTGCCCACCGGCGCACTGAAGGACAGCCTGACCGATTCCGTTCCCGTTGTGCGTGGCACCTGCTTCGTGACCGGCGTTAGCGAGAAAGAGGCCATCGACGAGATCATCAAGATCTTGCGCGGCTGATTGCAGAAAGAAATAGGAAAGCGCGGCGGTACCACTGCCCCTGAAATGGCCGCTGCAAAATTATAAAACCGGAGGAGTTATAAAATGCAAGTTGTTATTGACGCCTTGAACTGGATCTGCGGTTTGGGTCCCATGTGCATGATGCCCATCATCATGTTCGTTATCGGTATTTGTCTGCGTGTTAAGATCGGCACCCTGCTGAAGTGCTGCATCACCACCGGTGTTGGCTTCTGTGGTGTCAACCTGGTCATCAACACCTTTGTTGCACAGGTTGGCCCCAGCGTGCAGAACATGGTCGCCCGCTTTGGCCTGCATACCGACATCATGGATGTGGGTTGGCCTGCCCGTGCCGCCGCTACCTGGGCTTACCCCTTGGCCGCTGTGGTCGTCTTCGTCGTCCTGGGCATCAACATCCTGATGCTGGTTCTGAAGGCTACCAACTGCGTCATGGTCGACTTCTGGAGCTACAACCACTTCATCTTCTGCGCTGCTATCTGCTATTATGCTTCCGGCAGCGCCATCATCGGCCTGATCTGCGGTGCTATCTGCGCTATCGTTACCTTCAAGCTGGCCGACTGGACCCAGCCTGTCGTTGAGGAAGAGTTCGGCCTGCCCGGCGTTTCCTTCCCCACCTCCAACAGCATCAGCTGGGCACCTCTGGCTTACCTGCTGAACAAAGTTTACGACCACATCCCCGGCCTGAACAAGCTGCAGGCTGACCCCGAGAGCATCCAGAAAAAGTTCGGCGTCCTCGGCGAGCCTCTGATGATCGGCACCATCCTGGGCGCTGTGTTCGGCATCCTGGGCGGCAACGATGTTGCCGGCGTTATGACCGTTGCTATGTACACCGCTGCTACCATGGTCCTGACCCCGAAGATGATGCAGGTCCTGATGGAAGGCCTGATTCCGTTTGCTGATGCCGTTAAGGAGCTGCTGAACAAGAAGTTCAGCGGCAATAAGTTCCACATCGGTATCGATGCTGCCCTGACCATCGCTAACCCCAGCTGCATCGCCGTTGGCATCCTGATGGTCCCCACCACCATCATCCTGGCCATGGTCCTGCCCTTCAACCGTCTGCTGCCCATCTCTGATATTGCTTACCAGGCCATGTGGCTGTCCGCTTACCCGGTCGCATTCAGCAAGGGCAATGTTGTCCGCAGCTATATTTCCTGCGTGATCTTCACCATCATCATGCTGTTCATCGCCACCTCTCTGGCTCCTGTCCACACCGCACTGGCTGTGGCTGGCGGCTATGACCTGGCCGGTGCCGCTCTCGTCTCCACTGAGGATGCCGGTACCCACCTGCTCTCCTACCTGCTGAGCGTTGTTGCAGGTCTGTTCCACTAAGCAATTCCGCTAACGAATTCCAAGATAGTGCAAAGGGCAGTTTTGTAGGCCGTGAAACGTCTGCGGCTGCCCCTTTGCACTGTATGTTAGGAGGTTTCCCAATGAAAATTTCCGGTATTACCGTATATGAGGTCAAACCCCGCTGGATCTTTGTTAAGATCACCACCGATGAAGGCATCGAGGGCTGGGGAGAGATGATCTCCGGCACCAAGACCGAAACCGTCGTGGCCGGTGCCAAGGAAATGGGCGAGTATCTGCTTGGCCGTGACCCGTTCGAGATTGAGCGCCTGTGGCAGGAGATGTACAAGTCCTTCTTCCGCGGCGGCCCTATCAACGGCACCATCGTCTCCGGCATGGAGATGGCCCTGTGGGACATCAAGGGCAAGGCTTTTGGCGTGCCCGTGTATGAGTTCCTGGGTGGCAAGGCCCGCGACCGCATCAAGGTCTACTCCTGGATCGGAGGCGACCGTCCCGACGATGTGGCCAAGGCCGCGCTGGAGCGCCGTGCCATGGGTTTTGACGCTGTCAAAATGAACGCTACCGAGGAGCTGCACTACATTGACTCCTTTGCCAAGATCCAGGCCGTTGTGGACCGCGTTGCCTCCATCCGCGAGGCCTGTGGCAATGATTTCGGCATCGCTGTCGACTTCCACGGCCGTGTGCATAAGCCGATGGCCAAGGTGCTGGCCCATGAACTGGAGCCCTACAAGCTGATGTTCATGGAGGAAGTTGTCCTGCCCGAGAACGAGGAAGGCTTCCGCGAGGTCGCCAACCAGGTCTCCACCCCGCTGGCTACCGGCGAGCGCCTGGTCAGCCGCTGGCAGTACAAGAACCTCTTCCGTGAGGGTGCCATCGACATCATCCAGCCTGACGTTGCCCTGGTCGGCGGCATCCTGGAGACAAAAAAGATTGTCGCCATGGCTGAGGCCTTTGATATGGCTGCCGCGCCCCACGCCCCCTACGGCCCCATTGCGCTGGCCGCTACATTGCAGGTGGATGTCTGCTCTCCCAACGTCTTTATCCAGGAGCAGAGCTTGGGCATCCACTACAATAAGGGCTTTGACCTGCTGGACTTCGTCAAGAATAAGGACATTTTCCAGTACAAGGATGGCTATGTGGATGTACCCACCAAGCCCGGCCTGGGTCTGGAGATCGACGAGGACCTCGTCAAGGAAGTTTCCGCCGAGGGCCTGCATTGGACCAACCCCAAGTGGCGTAACTACGATGGCACCATGGCCGAGTGGTAAGCAGACCAGAAAGGAAATACCATTATGGATATGTATGCAATTACCGCAGAGCACCCGCTGCTGGGCATCCTACGCAATGTCCCGCTGGAAAAAACCATCGACTATGCCGATGCTGCTGTGCGCGGCGGCGTAGCGTTCTTTGAGGTGGCCCTCAACAGCCCCCACGCGCTGGAGCAGATCACCATGCTGCGCAAGCACTTTGGTGACCGCTGCCTGGTAGGCGGCGGCACGGCCATCACCACCGAGCGCTGCCGCACCGCAGTGGACGCCGGTGCCCAGTTCCTGCTGACCCCCGGCACCCCTGTGGACGTGCTGGAGTACTGCGCCAAGAACGATATTGCCCTACTGCCCGGCGTGCTGACCCCCACCGATGTGGCCGTCAGCCTGGAGTATGGCTTTAAGACCATGAAGCTTTTCCCTGCTGGCAGCATGCCGATGAGCTATCTGAAGGACCTGAAGGGTCCCTTCGACGATACCCACTACATGGCCATTGGCGGTGTGAACCCGCAGAATATCCGCCAGTTCTTTGACGCCGGCTACCTGAGCGTAGGTCTGGCCAGCAGCCTGATGCCCAAGGACGCCGTGGCTGCCAACGACTGGGAAACATGCGAGGCCTATGTCCGTGACCTGGTCAGCCGCATTGGCCGCAACTGATTTGCCATTACCGTAAAAGCATCCTTCATAAAAATCGCCGATCGGAACCTATGAGGCTCTGATCGGCGATTCTTTTGTAAGTATTTAGTCAAAGCTGGCGGTCACTGCTTGCGCTCAAACGCGCCGGGGATGCCCAGCAGCAGCCGATACTTGGCCACGGTGCGCCGGGTGGTGGTAATACCCTGGGCCGTCAGCTGATCCGCCAGCTGTGCGTCAGAGAGAGGATGGACGGGATCTTCCTCCTGCAGCAGTTTATGCAGGGCGGCCAGAATCTCGCTGCGGCTGTCCGGTGCAGCGTCCCCGCTGCGGTTGCCTGCCCTCGTCAGGAAGTAGGAGAGGGGATAGACCTTGGTGGGTGTTTTGACATATTTGCCCTTGATGGCACGGCTGACGGTGGACGGATTGACGCCCATCTGCTCGGCCAGCATATCAGCCGTCAGGGTGTGCAGGGGCTGGCCTTCGGCTAAAAAGGCAAGCTGGGTGTTCAAGATCAGCTGACCAAGCTGCTGCAGGGTGCTGCGGCGCTTCTCCACACACTGCACGATGTAGTCCGCGTGACGGTGCTGCTCCTGTAAATAGGTGCGCAGCTCCGGCGCTGCGTCCGTGCCGGACAGGTCGTAGTAGCTGCTGTAGGGCACGCCGCTGCTCCAGCGGTCCTGCACGCGCACGCCCCACTGGCCGTCTTTGCAATAGAACTCCAAATCTGGCACAATGAAACCAGCGCTCTCACCGCCGCCAAAGGCTGCCGTCGGGTACGGCTCCAGCGTGCGGATCAGTGAGATATAGTGCTGCACTTCCTCCATCGTCAGGCCGTAGGCCCGCATGATGGTGCGGTAGCGCTTGGCGGCCACATCCTCCAGATGATCGAACAGGATGCCCAGCAGCGTCGGGTCTGTCATCCCCTTGTGGAATGCCTGCAGCACCAAACTTTCCGAGGTCGTGGCCGCGCCCACACCGGCAGGCTCCATCTGGTGCAGCCAGGACAGACAGCGCTCGACCACATACAAGGGTGCAGCCAAAATCTCAGCCACCTCTTCCACGGTTTCGGGCAGCAGGCCTGTGCCGGGTTCAAGGAACTCCACCATATGGCGAAAGACGCCGCGCTCGGCTTTCGTGGCATTGGCGGGGAGCTGACTCTCCAAAAACAGGTACAGGTCCTGCGCCGTTTTGTCCGGGGCAGCCCGCTCCGACAGGTCGCCCTCCTTATCCGGCGTCTGCACGCTGATGGGCCGCTCGACCGTGCCGTGGATTTTGTCCAGGTCGAACAGGGGATTGTCGATCTCCTCTTTTTTCAGCATCTCGTCCAGGGCGGCACCGTCCAGAGACAGGATGTTCAAGGCTTGCAGCTGCTGCTGTGATAAGATTTGCCGCTGTTGTAATTCTTGTGTCGGCATGATAATTTTTCCTTTCTTTCGGATTTCCGGTGCGTTTGCTATCAGTATACCACAACATCGAAAAAACGACAATTATCTTATAAAATCGTGCATGCCCGGTTACGGAGGAACGCAGATGAAAACAGTACTGACGATCGGCGAGACCATGGCCACCGAGACTCCCGGTTGACATCGAGGGCACTCCCACCCGGCACCAAATGCAAACCGCTCTGTAGGGCAGGGGAGAGATTTACCGCTGAGTTCGTCGTTTGCAAAAGTATATAAACAAAATATCCCCCTGCTGAATTCATCGGCAGGGGGAGTTGTTTGTAATAGGGTCACACCCAGCGGCCAAAGCGGTATTGCGGCTTGGTCGGCTCGGGTGGGACAAGTTCATTACCCAGGTAGACTTCAATGCTGTTGCGGCGCAGGCAGCGGGCGATGGGGGTTGGCAGCTTGCTGTACCCGGCTTTCAGGTTTGGCGGGCGGGCGTCGATCGAGTGGCAGTCGGTGCAAAGCAGATGCACCAGGTTCCATTCCAGCAATTTTAGCAGCCAGTGGGCCGTGCGGCCTTCCCGCACCAGGCCGCTGGCGTTGATCTGCGCCAGACAGCCCTCGCTGACCCAGTTATACAGCAGGGTAGGGTCCTCGGTCACGAAAGGATAACGCTCCACATGGGCCAGAATCGGCGTATAGCCGCGCTGGCGCACAGCATACAGCGTTTCGTCAATGCCTGCGGGGTGGCAGGTGGTAGGGAATTCGATAAGAATGTAGTTTGATTTGGCAAAGGCCAGCGCGCGCAAATCAAGACTGGGCAGAGCCGTTGTAAAGTACACCTCCGCACCCAACTTGGCCGCCAGCGGCAGGCCGGTCTCTTTGGCGGCCTTGGCTACCTGTAAAAACGCGGCGCGGCGCTTTGCGGCAAAATCCTCTACCGAGATACGCTCATAATGGAAGTGTGGGGTAAATACAATGCCAGCCACACCGTCCTGGACTTCTTTGCGCAAAAGCGTCATGGATACGTCCAGATTTTTGGCACCATCATCGATGCCCGGCAAAATGTGGCAATGCAGGTCTACCAGATTTTGGCTCATTTATCACCAGTATCACGATTGTCATAGTAGCCGTAGGAGTATGCGTAGGAATACCCATCCTTACGACCGGTTTTCTTTGCGTTGTAGCCGTTCATAACAACACCCAGAATGTGTGCATTGACAGCTTCCAGGTTTTTCTTGCTCAGCTGGGCGCCCTGGATGGTGGTAACGCCGGGGCGCACGATTAGCAACACACCATCAGATACACGGCTAATAACTGCCGCGTCCGTAACGACAGAAACGGGCGGTGTATCAATGATTACATAGTCAAAAGTGCGCTGCAGGGCGGAGAAGATCTCCTCCACAATCGGCATCGAGAGCAGCTCGGTCGGATTGGGGGGCGTAATGCCGACAGGCAGCACCATGATGCCATTGTACTCTTTCATCCGCACCAGAGCACCGGCCAGGGTGGAGATGTCGCGGGAGGAAATCACGTTGCTCAGGCCAGCCTGGCTACGGGAAATATGCATGTAGCGGGAAACCGTGCTCTTACGCATGTCGCAGTCCACCAGTACAACACGTTTGTTGGAGGCAGCCAGCGTCATAGCCAGGTTGACAGCTACGTTGCTTTTACCCTCCTCGGGAACCGAGGAGGTGATCAGAATCGTTTTGCAGTTGCTGGTGGTGGAAAGGAACTCTAAATTGGTACGCAGGGATTTGTACGCTTCTACAAAAGAAAACGGTGCATCCTTGCCTACCAGGAACAGCTTGCGATGGGAAGCGAACTTCTTGTTTGCCTTTGCACTCATTTATTTTTGCCTCCCTCATAAACCGGGATCACGCCAACAACCGTCATATCCAGATACTTGGCGACATCCTCTTCGGTGTTGATTTTGTTGTCCAGAATGACCTGCAGCAGAATCGCGCCCAGGCAGAGCACCAGGCCCACCATGGCACCTAGTATCGTGTTCTTTTTAATGTTGGGGGATACAGGCACGTCCGAGTAGGATGCCTGGGAAATCACCTTGACCGAGCCAGCCTCGACCGCTTCCAGAATCACATCCGGAGAAACGGCCGTGATGTCATCGCAGACCTGGCGGGCCCATTCGGGGTTGTTGCTGCGGACCGTGATCTTCATGACCTGGGTGTCATCCACGGCAGAGACCGTCACGCGGCCTTTCAGATCACTGTAGCTCAGGCTCAGGCCCAGGTCATCGATGACCTGCTGAAGTACGGTATCGCTTTTAATAATGATGCTGTAGGTGGAAACCAGCTTGGTAGCTGAGTTGATCTGGTCGCTGGTGACGGTGGAAGTCGTGTCCTGACGGGTATTGACGATCATCAAAGCAGAGGACTCGTACTGCGGGGTAATCAAGAAATGCGTGATTGCAAAGCCGGCAATCGCGGTGGCCAGTGTGCATAAAATCAGCACAGCAATATGCTGCCGTACCGCATTCAGTACTTCCAGCAGGTCTATGGTATCGTATTCTTCGTTTTCCACGGGTCGGGTCCTCCTCAGGTGTTATTTTGGTATCGGCGCTTCAGCTGATGACGCGCCACGAACATAAAGCCCAGCAGAATAGCGGCCACGAGGGCATATACAGCCGCAAAGATGCCCAGGCTGCCAAGCATACTGTGAAGATAGGTAAGAACCAGTGCCCGGATAGAGGCGGGCTCCAGCGAAAAATTGTCCAGTCCCAGCAGGGGATACAGAACGGTGGCACCTAGTGCGCACAAAATTGCACCGGCCGTAAAGGTGAAGGTAAGGCAGCGCACCCCAAGACGGGAGCTGCCTGCCAGACGGATCATCAGTACCAGAGAAACTGCACAAAGCAGGGCTGTAACAATTACACCCGGCAGTGCCAGTCGGTTTACCTTGGTGATAACCGTGTAAAGCTGGCTGGCCAGCGGAATGGCAACATAGTTGGCGTAATCCAGGCGGCAGGCATCGGCCACAATCTCAACAGCGGACACTACATCCTCGGTCACATCCTTGCCGCGGCTGTTCAGGTCGGCTACCAGAACAGTATTGAGGTCGGTTTTGACATTCTCACGGGCATTGACAGCCGTATTGCCTGCATACAGGTCTGTCACAGCCTGTTCCATATCCGTGTTAATCTGGTCGCGGGAAAGGGTAGAGGTCATCACATCGGCATCAAAACCGGTGGATGCACCATAGCTGACATAGTTATCATACAGGTAGCTGTAGGCATAATCAGCAAAGCTGCTGCGCGTTACCTGCTTGCGCATGAATCCCTCGCTGCATATAGTGGTCAGCAGCATCAGAAAAATGGCCAGAATCGCCAACAGCAGCGTGGACAGCCAGGACAAGCCCAGTACCCAGCCGACACTGCCGCGTTTCTTTTTTACACTATTTTTTTCCAAACAATCGCCCCCTTAGCTGTTTCTGTCCAGCACGGGGCCGGAGATATACCGTGCATACACAAAGAAGCGGTCCGGGGTAAAGCCCATAGCATCAAACGGGTAGCAGGTATACAGAATCAGATTTTCATCCTCGCGGGAGAAGTCGTAAGCGGACGAGTCCTGATAATCCAGGATTTTTGTCTCCGTAACCTCATAGGTGTACACACCGTAGTGGGTGGTAATGGTTACGGTGGCCCCTTCTTCTGCATGCTGGAGATCATTGAAGAAAGTGTTGTTGTGGCCGGACAGCAGAATTGTTTTCCCTTCACCGGGCAGGCCGGCGCTGCTGTTTTCCATATAGGTGCCGACGCCCTGGTTCAGGATTCGGTTGGTATCACCGTAATATACCGGGGCGTTCACGTTGGTGCCGGAAATCGTAATATCAGCATAGCGGTCACCCAACGTGGGGTAGGTAATGCTGCTGAAGGGAATCGTCTCCGGCTGGGCAGCGGCTTCCTCTGCCGCACCGCCGTCAATTACCGTACCGGCTTCAGCCAGCAGGTCCTGCGGCTGAGAAGCAGTTGTGTTGTCAAAGAACCAGCCCAGCATCATCTGGTAGGGCTGCAGCAACACAAAGCTGAGTGCCGCCAGCAGGGCTGCCGTGACAGCCGCCAGCGCCAAAGGCACAACAACATAGGCCAGCGGACTGCTGCAAATGAAAGACCTTTTTTTACTATGTGGCAAGTTTTTAACCCCTCCTGAGCCAGGACGCAGACACCAGCCGCGCCCGGCTATCCGTAAAGTATCTATCTGAAACAGGTAAGCACACTGCCTGAAAAGAACCTACAAAACGGGCATCACCGAAGTGCTGCCCGTCCTCCGATTAAGACAAGCTCATCGGATGCTGTATTGGCTTACAGAGCCAGCGCACTCTCCTTACGGACAGCCAGACCCAGGACACCAACAACAGACAGAACGATGGTAGCAATAACCATAGCGCTGTTGTCACCGGTAGCCTTGATGACTGCAGAAGAAGAAGCGGTGAGCGGGTTGGAAGCAGAAGCAACCGAACCATCAGTAGCCAGCTTCCACTGCGTGGTGCCAGAGACACCGTTAGCGGAAGCAGTCGGGACGACAGCAACCTCGCTGCCAGAAGCAACGACATCGATGTTCAGGCTGATGCCGGCATCGCTGAAGATGCCGCCAACCTGGCTGAGAGCGGTGCTGACAGCAGTGCGGACATCGGCCTCGGTCTTGGCGCCGTTCAGGGCGTTCTTGGCCTGGGTCAGAGCGTTGCGCAGGGCAACGGAATTATCACGCAGGACACGCAGCTGGGTCTCGTTCAGGCTGTTGACAACACCGTCCATGCCGTAAACACCGGCGCTGGTCAGATAGCCGTTCACTTCGGCGCGGGCAGCACTCAAGTTCTCTACGTAATCGGTAGCGAACACACCGGTAGCAAAGACGCAAGCCATGACAACGCTGACCAGCACCGCAACGAGCTTCTTGAACTTGTTCATGATTTTTGTCCTCCTTTCTTCAAAGGTGCATCGCTGCGCAGGCAGTTATGCGCTTATAAAGCACAGTTGAAAAACTCCCCTTTATAAGTATTCTCATTTTATCATAGAACCGGATGGAATGCTATATATTTTAGCCGAAAATGTCGAAAATGGTCGTTTTACCCAAAACAACCCTATATATAGGTTGGCTTGTTTGCGTCTTGGTCATTCCAGTGGGGCACGAAAATGAAAAAGGGCTCGCACCCGACAACGGCGGGCTGGTGGGGTGAACAAACACCCCCTGCCTTGTACAAAAGCAAGGCAGGGGGTGTTTGTTTTGGGCTTATTCAGGGGGCATAGGGCAGGGGAGAGACTGCCGCTATTCAGGGGGTAAACTTGTCCAGGGGCAAAAACGTGTTGTTCTCGGCGGTGTAATTGCCGCCGCCCATCTGTGGGCGGACGAAGGGCACGCCGTCCCGCACATAGAATACATTGTCGGTAATCAGCGCGTCCGGGTTCTCCGAGGGGCTGATGGTGCCGCCCAAATCGTCAAAACTGACGTTGTGGCAGAAGGTATTGTGGATGGCTTCCTGCAGGCAGAACATCACGCAGCCACCCTCGTTCTGGCGGCTGAAGTTGTACTCGTACACCGTGCCGTCGCCGGAGTCGGCATCATAAGCCATGCTGTCCTGGTTCAGGCGGGTGTCGGCGGCTTCGTTGCAGCGGAACAGTGCATCCTTGCATTTCCAGGGCCAGATGCCCGCCGCCACTTTGCCGGCGCGGTCGCCGGGGTGGGAATACACGCGGTCATTGATCTCACAGGCTACGGAATCAGCGGTGTTATGCTCCACCAGCGGGCGCAGGGCGTACATCACGGTGATGCCATCGCCGCCGGCCAGCTTTACGTAGTTGTCGCGGATGGTCACATTCTCGTGGCCGTACTTGAGGAACGGGGCTTCCTCAAGCGCCGCCCCCTGAAAGTAAGCGTGGGCGTAGGTGTAGCCCACCGCCAGGCCCCAGCGGCTGACGCGGTAGAGGTAACAGCCCTCCACCAGCACATCGGCAAAGCGGGCCGGGCCGGTGGCGGCTTCGTCAGCAGGGGACAGGGCAGTCATGTAGATGCCACCGTTGTTCATGTGCTTGTCGTAGACGTTGCCGTTCACATCGTGGATGGCGAGATCGCGCAGCGTAATGCCGCGGCATGTGCCTTTGTCCTTGGCCACCACAGCCACGCCGGTGCGCTCCATCTTGTCGGGCTGGGAGTAACTCTCGCCCAAAATGGCACCGCTGTGGTTGGTAATTTCTAAGTCCTGCACGGTCACATACGCGGCATCGTACAGCAGCACGGCCGAGGAAACATAGCCCCGGTACACATGGGTGGGGCTGTCCAACGGGCAGCCATAATCCTGGTACCAGATGCCCTGCCCGTCGGCGTCAATGCGCGGGGCTGGGCCGTCGCCGTAAGCGCCCACCACAATGGGGGCATCTTTGCTGCCGCAGCAGGTCAGGTGCAGGTATTGTCCCGCAAACACACTGCCGCGAGCCAGCCGTACGCTGTCTCCGGGCTGCAAAGTCAGGCAATTGACAGCACGCAGGCTGGCAAAAGCAGTGGCCTCGCTCAGGCCGTCGAAACTGTCGCGGCCGGTTTCAGCGTTGACGTAATAGGTCTTGCACAAGGGCATCATACGCCTCCTCTCGCAGCCGTTTTTCAATGATCTGCTCCACGTCCTCATAGGGGAAGCTGTCGCCCCAATAGCGGGTAAAGAGATCGGGATTATTGCGATAGTACGCCTGTTTCTGCTCTTCTGTGATGACAGGGCAAACAGGCAGCGCTCGGATGGCTGCCGTGGGCTGGGCAAAGTCCAGCTTAAAACGGGTCAGCTCATATTGCAGGTACATGGCCGGGGCGTACTGCCGCGGGCCGTAAAACACCGTGCCGGCGGCTTGCAGCCGGGCATTCTCGGCATTTTTGGCCTGACGGCGGGCTTCCAGCGCTTCGGGGCTGGCATCGTCGATAAGTCCCAGCTGTTTGGCCAGCTGCAATTGCACCAGCGCATTTTCCCACTCGGCAGGGGAGAGACAGACATCACGTGCGGTCATTTGACTGCACCCGTAATGCCGTTGGCAAAGCTCTTTTGCAGGCAGAGGAAGATGATGGCAGTGGGCAGCGTGCAGATCAGGACACCCAGCATCAGCATGCCGTAATCGACGCTGTAGCCGCTCTTCAGGTTGGCAACCAGCATGGGCATCGTGATAGAGGCATTGTTTTGGAAGATAATCTTCGGCCAGAGGTAGCTGTTCCAGGCATTCATGAAGGTAACCGTCATAGCCGCGCCGTAGGTGGAGCGCATGATGGGAACGAACATACGGAAGAAGATGCCGATCTCGCTCAGGCCGTCCAGACGAGCAGCCTCGATAATATCATTGGGGAAGGACCTCGACGCCTGGCGGAACAGCATGATCATGAACGGGGTCGAGATGGAGGGCAGAACAAACGCCGCCCAGCTGTTAACAAGGCCCCAGTGGGACATCATCTTGAACAGCGGGATCATGATGGCTACGAACGGCAGCATCATGGCCAGCAGCAGCACGCTCATCAGGGCGTCCTTGGCCTTGTCGTGGTAGATCTCAAAGCCGTAACCGGCGATGGAGCAGACCAGCAGCGTGATGAAGGTCATCAGGATGGCATTGCGGAAGGAGTTTGCCATGGCCAGCCCCAAATTCTGGTTGGCGATCAGCGACTTGAAGTTTTCCATCAGGTAGGTGCCGGGGATCAGTTTGCCGCGCACGACGTCAATGCTGGGGTTGGTAGCGCCGCACAACATGTAGTACAGCGGAAAGACCGACAGGAAACTGGCCAGAATCAACACGGCATGGGCCAAAATCTTTTTGCCTTTAGTCACGTTTGTCACCTACTTTCATCTGGATAGCAGACAGGACGGCCACGACCACCAGGATAAACACCGACAGCGCCGCCGCGTAGTTGAACTTGGGCGTTTCCACAAAGGAAATGTTGTAGATGTAATGCGTCAGCGTCATCGTTGCCTTGCCGGGGCCGCCAGCCGTCAGGTTGACGGACTCATCAAACAGCTGCAGCGTGCCGGAGGTGGACATAATAGCCGTCAGCAGAATGGTGGGTTTCAGCAGGGGAATGGTCAGGTGGATAAACTGCTGGATGGGGGACGCACCGTCGATGCGGGCGGCCTCGTAGATGGAGTAGTCGATGTTCTGCAGGCCAGCCAGGTAGAACACCATGTTGTAGCCGGTCCAGCGCCAGATCAGCGCAATAACGATGACCCAGCGGGCCGCCCAGGCGTTCTGGAACCAATCCACAGTTGGGATGCCTACAGTGGACAGCACCCGGTTGACCAGACCATCGTTGGCAAACAGCGATTTGAAGATCATCGAGTAAGAGACCAGCGAGGTGGCGCAGGGCAGGAAGATCATCGTGCGGTAGATGCCCTTGCCCTTGATGTCGGGGCTGTTGAGCAGCTGTGCCAGAATCAGCGCCAGAATCAGCATGATAGGCACCTGGATCACGAAGTAGAAGATCGTGTTAAACAGGCACTGCTGGAAGGTGGCGTCCTTTAAGATACGTGCATAGTTGACAAACCCGGCCGGCTGCACGGCGCTGCCGGTACCTTTCTGGAAAGAAAGGATCAGCGCCTGCACCATGGGGTAAAAGCAAAATACAAAAATCAGGATCGAGGCCGGCAGCAGGAAAGCCCAGCCGGTGAGGTTGCGCTTCTGCTCCATGTTCAGCCCTTTTCGTTTGTTCATGGTAACTCTCCCTAATTTGCCCATGTGTTTTTTCATAAAAGCAAGGGCACGGCTTGCAAAAGGGGTATCTGATGCAACCCGTGCCCTTGGCGGACGTTCAATTGTGTAAGCGGTACGCGTCAGGCGCGGCGGATGTTAGCCAGCGATGTTGAACTCAACGGTATCCTGGGCATTCTGCATCTCGCTGTCGATGTCGGCGTTGTTCTGCACAACGTTGGTAACAGCATCGGTCAGGGCGCTGCGCACGTCAGAGTAGTAAGCGCCGCAGTCGAAAGCGGGAACCTGGCCAGCGAACTCAACGATGTCCTTGTAAACGGTCTGGCCGCCGTAGAACTCGGAAGGCTGGTTGTAAACGTCGCTATCAGCAGCAGGCAGGTAGCTGGAGATCGCACCGGCGTTGGGCAGCAGGTCGTCGTACAGTTCAACACTGGAACCGAAGGTGCTCTTCAGGAAGTCGAAGGCCAGCTCGGTGTTTTTGCAGTTGGAGGAAACGGCCCAGCTTGCGCCGCCGCAGTTTGCGTAGTTGGTAGCACCATCGATGCCATCCAGCTTGGGCATGTTAACGATAGCCCACTTGCCGGACTGATCCGCGGCAGCCTGGACACTGGACATGATCCAGCAGCCGTTGATAACGCCGGCAGCCTTGCCGTCGTTCATGGAGGCAATGTACTGATCCCAGTCGGTGTACTCGGCCAGGATGCCCTTGTCGACCATATCCTTGTAAACAGTCAGGGCCTCTTTCAGGGCAGCGTTGTCAGCGATCTTGACCTCGCCGTCAACAACAGGGGAGGCACCAGCGGACTGCATCATCTCGATGATCAGCTCAGAGCCGCCGGAGGAAGTCAGCATCGGCACGCCGTTGGCGTCCACGACCTTCTGGGCCTTCTCCTCGAACTCGCTCCAGGTCAGGTCCTTGAAGTCCTCGACGGTCAGGCCGGCATTCTCGATCATGTCAGAACGGACAGCCATGACAGAAGCGCCGTTGTCGAAGGGCAGGCCGTAGTGGTGGCCGTCGACGGTGGAGTCAGCCAGCTTGCCGCCGGAGAACTTGTCCCAATCCAAGCCGGAGTCGGTCAGGTCGGTGTAGATGCCGGGGAAGTTGGCGACCATCTTGTGGTAAGAGTAATCCTGCATCAGGAAGATGTCGGGCAGGGTGCTGTAATCTTCGCTGGTAGCAGCGGTGATGAGCTTGGTCTCGATGTCGCTGTAGACGTTCTCTTCAATGTTCAGCTTGAAGTTGGGGTGATCCTTCTGGTAGAGGGCCTCCGCCTGCTTCAGGGCGTAGATGTTGAAGTTGGGGTCCCAGGCCCAGACGGTCAGGGTCTCGTCGCCGTCTGCGGTGGTGGTCTCAGCTTCGCTCTCGGCGACGCTCTCAGCGGGGGCGGACTCGGCAGGGGTGGAGGCAGCGGCGCTGCTGGCGCTGCTGCCGCAGCCGGCGAGCATGGAAGCCGTGAGGGCGGCTGCCATAAGGGCTGCTACATTCTTCTTTTTCATGGATTTGTCCTCCTTAGAAATATTGTTTCTCCATCTTTTATAAAATACGGTCCGCAGGCGCGGCCCATAAATTATCGGGTTTTACTCTGCATCGTCGACCCAGCGCATCTCACGCGGGGCCAGGGTCAGCTCACTGATAAGCTTGCCCTTGATGTACAGGTCGGTCTTTTGCTCGGATTCCGAGTTGTTGATGACGGCAATGCGCTTCGTTTCGGGGAATACCGTCACCTCGGTGTCCACGTTGGTCACGTAGTAGTGCTTCATCTCCTCCGGCATACCGGCGGCGTAGTAGATGGCCCGCAGCAAAATGCGGCAGTTCTGGGGGGAGTAGGGCAGGCCCGCAAAGTAAACGCTGTGGCCCTTGCCGTACTCGTTCACCACCAGCTGGCTGTACTCGCCGTCCTGCGCCAGGATCTGGTAATGCTTGCCCTGGGCGTAGATGCGGGACGTACCCTCGCCAAAGTCAATCTTGCCGGTAAAGGATTCATCTTCGAGGATGAAGTGGTGGGGATCGCAGGTGTTGTATTTGTCGGTGCTCAGGGAGAAGCCCATCTCGCGGTCAACGCCCATCACATCGGACAGCTGGAAGTACCGGCCCTGGTGCTGGCAGGCGGTGGGCTCGCCCACACCGATGAAGCCGCCGCCCTCGTCCACAAACTTGCGGATAGCGGTCACGACCTTCTCGTCGATCCAGTTCTCGGCGCCGCTGAAGGCGGTGTAGGCATCGCCTACATTGATGATAACGCCGATGTCCTTGGGGATGCCGTTGCGGACATCATCAAAGTTGATGAACTCCACATCAAAAGGCATGCCGCTCAGACATTCCAGCACGCCCTCGGCCGAGTAGGTCTCGCGGTGGTAAATGGAGTGGTGCACCTGGTTGCTCATCCACTTGCGCTGGTGGCCCCAGCAGTTCAGGATGGCCACTTTGAACGGTGCCACGTAGGACTTGGTGCCCTGCATGTTCTCGTGGATCTGGCGGAACTCGCCTACCACGTTCTGGATTTCGTCGATAAAGCCGGGCCAGTTGCTGGCGAGCTTTAGGTAGCCGCCGTAGCCGATGCGGTCCAGCGGGCTGCGCAGCACCGCGCGGCGGGCTTTCAACCAGTTGGTGCGGGCCTCGCCGATGGGATCGCCGCCCGGGCAGAACACATCGGGGAAGAAGTAGGGCAGCAAGCGGCCCTCAGTGTACTTGACGCCCTCAATGTCGGAGATCATGCGCAGCGTAACGCCGCTACCCACGGAACCAACCACGGCGTCCAGTCCAATAGACTTGAAGTACTTGCCGTAAGGCTCGGTGCCGATCCAGTGGTCGCCTAGGAACATCATGGCCTCTTTGCCGTAGGAGTGGACGATGTCCACCAGCTCCTTGGCCAGGGCACAGACTTCCTGCTGCTGGAACTCGATAAAATCTTTAAATTCCTTGCTGGGCACGCGGAACATCGTATTGTGGTAGCCCTGGTCCACAATGAACTCAGGGCGGAACTTGTACCCGGCCCATTTCTCGAACTTTTCCAAAATGTAGGGGCTGACGCTGGCACTGTAGCCGAACCACTCCACGAACTTTTCGCGCTTCTGGTCATCAAACGTCAGCGTGAACTGGTGGAAGAAGGTGGTAAAGCGCACCACATCGATATGGGGGTTCGCCTCGCACCAGCGGCGCAGCTTTTCTTTTACGTAAGCCTGCGTTTTGGGCTGGCGCACATCGTAGGTCAGCTGGTGGGGCGTGTCCTTCCAATCATTGGTCAGGAAATTGTACATATGTACGGGGTCCCAGATCAGGAACGCCAAAAAGCTGACAGTGTACTCGTGGTAGGGGATGGTCTCGATCTCCACCTCGCCGGCGGCCTCGTCAAAGGACCACTTGTCGGTGGGTACGACCTCGCCGGTCGTGCGGTCGATGACCTCCCACCAGCGCTTGGGGTCATCCAGCGTGTTGACTTTCAACTGCTGGGTGTGGAACCCGTCCATCAAATGGATGCGCAGCGTGGTGCTGCGGGCGGTGTGCCGGTCGCTGATGAGGTACTCCTGCTGGATCTCGTCGGGGTTTGCCTCAGCCCAGGCGTTATCTTTGCGGGTGGTGTAATAGGTGGCGTATTTCTTGGCGGGATCCTGCAAAAGGGCGTCCGGCATCTCGGTGCCGTCGCAGTCACGCAGGGCGTCGGCCCCCAGCAATGCTTTCAGCCGCAGGGTCTCCTCCACAACATCGGCATCAGTGGGCAATGTTAATCTTCCGGTCTGCTCCATTTCCCCGTTTCCTTCCTCTCACAAGGGGTGCCTCTACAGCACCCTGTCTTTCTTGACGGTATCATCATACCCTGTTTTAGGGCAAAGAAACAGATACTTTTTTGAGCAGTATTTTAGAAATCTTGCTATTTTTGCGCTCTTTTTAGTCTTTTTGTGGCGGCGGCCGAAAAGTTGCACAAAATATCGATGCGTTCTTTGTACGGTTTGACAAAATTCGCTTTTTATGTCATAATTTTGTAATTTTTTGTAAAATCGTCCCACAAATCTGCACTTATGTTACGTGTCTCGCCTTGCCAATCGACGTAGGAATGAGTATAATAAGGGCAAAAAACGATATACGCCTTTAGGATTAAGAGAAATCTTGCACTTGGCTTTAGATAAATTGTTGCTTAAGCACTAAAACTTTGCAAAATTCAGAAAGGAGTGCCCGGCAGTGAATACACGGTACGATCTGAACATGGAGGTCCCCCCGCGGGAAGCGGTGCGCCTTTTGTACATTAGCAAAAGCCGCTTCGGCGGCGACTGGCGCAGCGTGCCACACACCCACGCCTGCACCGAGATGTTCTACTGCGTCAGCGGCCGCGGGCAGTTCAACATCGAGGGCAAGCTGTTCGATGTGGCGCCGGACGACCTCATCATCGTCAACCCCCGCGTGCAGCATACCGAGCTGAGCTACCAGACCTACCCGTTGGAGTACATCGTGCTGGGTATCGACGGCGCGGAGTTCCTTTTTAATGAGAAGGATCTGGGCTACACGATGCTCTCCTGCGGCATGATGCGGGAGGAACTGCTGTTTTTGATGCGGATGCTCCTGCGGGAGATCGACAGCCGCGCCGACGGCTGCGAGATGGTCTGCCAGGACATTCTGGAAGTGCTGCTGGTCAAGATCGTGCGGGAGGCCGCCGTGTCGATGCGCATCGTGCAGCCGCCGTCCAAAAGCAAGGAGTGTGCCGCCGCCAAACGGTACATTGACGAAAACTTCAGTGAGAACATCACGCTGGACAAGCTGGCCGAGATCACCCACGTAAACAAATACTACCTTTCCCACACTTTCCAGCGGGAGTACAACACCTCGCCCATCAATTACCTGCTCAACCGCCGCATTACCGAAAGCAAGGCCCTGCTGACCAGCACTGACTTTAGTCTGACTCAGATCAGCGAGCAGATGGGTTTCAGCTCGCCTGCCTACTTTTCCCAAAGTTTTCGCCGCTTTACCGGCCAAAGCCCGCTGGAATACCGCCGCAAAAACCAGCCTGGAAAAAAGTAAACCCCAAACCTTATAAAAGCAAAACACCGCCGCCCCGGCAGGCAAACCGGGGCGACGGCAATTTGTTTAATAGCATCCACATAAACCGCCAGCCCGTGGCCGAAATCATTGGTGCCGCCGATGCCTTAGTTGCGGGCTGCGATCGTTCCTGCATGATTGCCCTAAAGGCACTGTCTCGCCCTCCGGCCCTTCGGGCCGTCTTCCTCGCAGAGGGAGGCTTTGCAGATGCCGCCCCTATACTAACTGCCTAACAAAAACTGCCCACACGGGAAATTCTCCGTGTGGGCGGTTTGCTTTATAAAATCACTCGATGACCAGCAGCAGGCTCATCTTGAACTTGCCCTGCGGGGTGACGCTGTGCAGGCCGTTCTTGTCAAAACGGAAGCTCTCGCCAGCGTTCAGCTCGTAGTCCCTGCCCTCGTAACCGATGATGGCCTTGCCCTCCAGGGCGGTCAGGATAGCGTTGCCGGGGGCGCGGTGCGGGGTCAGGCCGGTACCCTCGTCAAAGGCCATCAGCACAAACTTCATGTTGTCAGCATGCACGATGTCCAGGTTGGCGATGCTGCCTTCCTCGTAGGAGATCAGGTCTTTCAGGGCGGTGGGCTGGCCCGCTTTGATGATGTTGTTCATGGTAAATTGCTCCTTTTTTAAAATGATTTCGGTGTAGATCATGCCGGTGCCGTCGCTGTCGGCCAGGGTGCCGCACAGCGTTTTGGAGGGCAGTACCAGCAGTTCACCGGGGGCAAGGGGTACGTGGCGGGCCTCCGCGCCCAGCACAAAGCATCCGCTGCCCTCAGCCCCCAGGTACAGGGTGGTACAATCATAGCTTTCCGGGGTGATGGAGGTGCCGGCGCCCATTGAAAACCAGGTCACAGGCACTTCTGCACCCAGGCGGGCCGGGCGTGAGATGGTCATGGCCTCCCGGATGGGACGCATTTGCGCGATGGTAAAGGGGGTGTTGTTCATACAGCGTCTCCTCGCAGGGCCGCAGATACAATGCCGCGGATCGAGCGGCCCTCATACTTCAACTCATCCACGATCACCTGCACATCGAACGAGTAGGAGATGTTCTCCTCGTTCAGAATATCAGCAGCCGGGCTTCGGCTACCACACTCATAGCATTGGTCGGATAGTGGGTATTTATGATGGCGCTGATCCTTTCTTCGCGGGCCAGGCGCTTTATCATATCCAGTATAAGGATTTGATTGTGGAAGTCAAGCCCTGTTTCGGTCTCGTCCCGGAAAAGGTTCGGATACAGCCCTGAACACCTCTTGCGGCCGTACAGCGGAATGACCCGCGTTTCCTGCGCGGTATTTCAGGTGGTCCTCCGCACTGCCAAACTCAAACCAGCAGCGGCGCTGCAGGTCCTCCGGCAGGGCAGGGAAGGGCTTGTCTTCCAGGCTGTCGGCCATCTGGCGGCGCATATTGATTAAAGTTTCCGTTTTGCATTTTGGACAGAACAAAGGAAATTTTATCAGTTCCGTATCTTCTCGCACTTTAGTTCGTGTCATATTATTGCAAATAGGACATAATACCCATAATTGCTTATCCATAGAACCCCCCTTATTCTTTTAAGAAATTTAATTTTTGCTTTTTCGTAGTGATATAAACATATTTTTTCGGCGTAAAATGTCTATTTCCAAAATACCTTTTGAAATTTGCTTGCATCTCTGGGTATGTACTATTCATAAATTCTTCAGTATCCGCTCGGACGTTAGCAAACAATAAACCCTCAGTCTATATGCAGATTTTAATCATTTTCTAGACTGAACATATAATACTGGTAAGTTAAGTAAATAAACGAAGTAATAAAAATCAAAAGATAGGCTACATTATCTTTCAAACTTCTCAAGTAAAAAGCAAATAGTATAAATCCGACTGTTTGAATCACAATTTTGAATCGTTTATCTTCAAGTTTTCCCATTGTAAATAAGCAACGGTTTACAAGGGGCTACAAGCGGTATAAAGAAACAAGTGGTTTGATGGAGTGGAAAATAGGTCATATTTTCCACTCTATCTTTACATAGTCGCTGGTTGCGCTGATTGATGAAATCAGGCCGTCAGCGGCTTTCCTTTTGTCCTCAAAGCTGATGTTTTCCCAATCGTCCAGATACCCGGACAACAATTCAATCTGCTGGGAGGACAGCGTTTCAACGGACAGGTCTGCAATCGCCTTGGACAGCGTTTTGCGGCGGTTGTCCAAATCCTCGATTTTCTTGTTGGCGTAAGCCAGCAAGGTGGCGTTGGCCCCGGTCAGCGTATCAAGCAGTTTTTCAATCTCGGCTTCAACCTGTGCGAGCTCCACCTGATAGGCGGTGATCTTCGGGTTGGCCTTTTCTTCGCCGCCCCGGAGTAGCTTGAACTCCCGGAACTTTTCTCCCATAGCGGTGAAAATGAACTGTTCAAACTCATTCTTGCGGAGTGTGCCGCACCCCGGACAGCCCTTGTGGTCGGCCCGTTTGGAACAACGCAGGTATTCATAGCCGGAGGGATTATGGGTCGTTTTGAGAGCGTACCCGCATTTCCCACATTTGATTTTCCCGGCCAGCCAAGTGTTCCGGGCCTTGCGCCCGTTCTGGAAGGTAATGTTTGTCATCAGCTTCTTGCGGCACCGTAACCAAATGTCGGAGGGTACAAAGCCCTCATGGGGAGCAATCACAAGTATCTGATCTTTCAGGCTCTTGTCCTTGTCCTCCTTCACATCCCGGCCCTGATAGAGATAGCAGCCATTTGTCCCGGCGAAGTCGACGGCGTCATTAACTACCACCGCACCTTGACTTTTGAAAAACTCGTACATTTCCAAATCGGCCTGTGCATAGACCGGGTTTCGGAGTAGCTGGGACAAGAAGGGGCGTGTCAATGACTTCCCATAAATCTTGATACCCTGTTCCTCAAAATACCGGGTAATGTCTCCGAAGGAGGTTTCCGGCTCGGCGTACATTTCAAACATCAGCCGAACATGGTTAGCGGCCACAGGGTCAGCCGCCATCATCTTTGTGCGGATACCCTCTACCACCGTAGGCTCCAATTCAAAGCCATAGGGGGCTTGGCCGCTCATGTGAAAGCCTTTCAGGCACCGGGAATAGTAAGCGTCTGTAACACGCTTCTGAATTGTCTCCCGTTCAAGCTGGGCGAACACGATACAGATATTCAACATGGCCCGGCCCATTGGGGTCGAGGTGTCGAACTTCTCCGTGGAGGAAACAAACTCCACATCGTATTCCTGAAACAGCTCCATCATATTTGCGAAGTCCAGAATGGAGCGGCTTATTCTGTCCAGCTTGTAAACGACTACCCGGCGAACCTTGCCCTTGCGGATCTCGCCAAGGAGCTTTTGGAACTCGGGCCTGTCGGTATTCTTTCCCGAATAGCCCTTGTCCTTGAAAACCCGGCAACTGCCTCCCTTCAACTCATACTTGCAGAAATCAATCTGGCTCTCAATGCTGATACTGTCCTTGCGGTCTACCGACTGTCTTGCATAAATTACATCTTCTCTAATATTCATGTTGGGCTCCTTTCCTGTGGGAATGGAGCTACCAACCTACAAGTATATTATACCATTGATAGCCCCGGACAACAATGTTGTGGAGCGTTAGTGCCGTTTGTCCCCGGCCACCCGGTATTTGCTGAATACCTCATACAAACAGCGTTCAATCTCTTTTTTTCGTTTCTCCTTTTCCTTGGGGGAAAGTACCGGCGTAAGACTCTCCAGCACAATGGTTTTCCCCTGAAAAGGGACGGTCTTGGTTTCGCTTTGATAAGTAACGGATTGCACCATAGAAGCCTCCTTTTCAAAGTGGGTTGACTGCCAGCATATTTCCCGCATCCTCCTTTGCTTCATCAGACTTCGGGCCAAGTTGGCCCGAAGCGGTAATGCCGGGATTGCTGAAAAACTCAGCCAGTTCGGCGGGCGTCAGTTTCAGAGAACGAACAGCCTGAACAATCATGCTGTTTTCTTCTTCCTGACGCTGTTTCTCCAAATCCCGGATTTTGGTCTGCCACTCTGCGGCTTTCTCACGGGCCTTCGACAGCTCTTTGTCGATTTTTTCAAGTTTGGTCATGGATAGCTCCTTTCTGAAAATCAGTTCAAGCGCCCAAAGGCGTAAAAGTGTTCCTGCCAGTAACTTGTATTGATACTGGCGTATTTGATGGGGTCGCCCGCATGGATCATCATTCCACCGCCCACATAGATACCCACATGGGAAACGGGGCCATCGCAAGCATAGGTTTTCGTGAAGAAAATCAAGTCCCCGGGCTTTGCGTCGGCAGGTGATACATAGGAGCACTGGTTGAAAATCCCCGTGGCCGTGGTGCGTGGCAGGCTATGAACGCCGCTTGCCGTGTAAACCCAGCAGACAAAACCGGAACAGTCGAAGCTGGTACTTGGAGAGGAGCCGCCCCACACATAGGGCCAGCCCAGATATTTTTCTGCCTCCGAGATCAGCGCCGCAAAGGCCGGGTCGGAAAGGGCCTCGCCCGGAATGGTATAGTCGCTTCCGGGGTCATAGCTGCCTCCGCCGCTTGTGTAAATGTCATCCCACAGATAAGGCTTGTTGCCCTTGAGCTCCAAGGTTATGTCGTAGATTTCCTTCTGCTCGGCGTCCAAGAGGGAGCCAACCACCACGGGGAGGGTCTTGTTCTGGAGCCGCACATGGAGAATGTAATACTCATACGGCACTTCATAGGTGTCGGTGTGGGTCGTTCCGTCCTCGTCCGTCCATGTGTCCGTTTCGGTGCGGTAGCGTATCTCCACTTCCTCGGTCAGCGTCAGTTTGTACTGTGCCTCAAACAAGGCCCGGAGTTCTCCCTGCACATTCTCCCGGGTGTAGGTGCGGAGCTTGGCAATCAGGTAAGAGGTCAGCTCATAGGGATTGTGGCCCAGCTCGTCTACATTGTAGCGGTACTCGTCATAGCCGGGATGGGTGTGTTCGATATTGGCAATTTTCTCCCGGAGCTCATTTTCAAGGGCGGTATAGTCCTCGTTGGCCCCTAAAATATCCTCGTCCTCGGCGGTGTAGGAGGTGCCGACCACGGCGTTCATCATGCCAGTACCCAGCGAAGGGAGGGCAGAAAAGACGGAGTTCAAAATCAGGAACAGGCAGAACAACAGCAGAATAATGACAGCGCCGCCCTTATGCCGCCGCACGAATTGGGCTGCATAGGCCGCCGCTTTCTCGGTGGTGGTTGTTGCTGCTCCCGCCGCCTTGGCGGTCTGCCTTGCGGCCTCACGGGCCTGCTTGGCGTATTCCCGCTTGATTTTCCACTTCTGGGCCATGCGGGAAAGAAAAGTGCTGTTTAGTTCCGGGTTCTCCTGCACCATTTTCTGATAGTGGAGGTCTGCGTTGGCCTTTATTGTTCGCCGTTCCCACTTCCTGACCTGACGGGCCGGATGTTCCCGGATACGCTGCTTGGCATAACGGCTGACCTTATGCGCCCCGGCCTCCGCCAGAAGCTCGGTCTTGTGGGCTCCCTCTACGCCTACATTCTCATGCTCGACCTCATGGATTTTGCGGTGTCCATAGGCCCACACACCAGCCCCCGCCGCCATGACCGCCTGTTTGGAAAGGCTGGGCGGCTTCGGCGGCTCCTGACGGGATAGCTTTTCCTTTGCCATTTCCAGCCGGACAGCGGAATGTTCCGCCTTGGCCTCAGCTCGTTCTTTCTTTTTCTCCCGCTTGTCTTTCTGGTCTTTGCGGGCGGCCTGTTCCTCGCAAACGGTATCTTCCCGGGCTTCGCCCTCCTGCCGCAAGCGGGAGGACGGCTTTTCTCTTTCGCCGTCCTCCCTGAATTTCCCGGTGCTCTGGGGCTTCGGGCCAACTTGGCCCGAAGCCTGCTCCCCAGCCTGATGGGTCACTTCTTCCTCAGTGAAGTGGAGTCGCCCACGCTTTACCCGTTTCTCACCGTTTGTTTTCTTCGGGTCAACCTGTCCCGAAGCGTCCTTACTCATTCTGGGCCTCCTTTTCCTCCGGGCGGGTGGTCATAATGGAGTAGAGTTTGGTATTCTTCGGGAAACGGTCAACAAACGGAATGGTCACATTTCCGAAGAACAAAAGGCCCTCGCCGGGATTGGAGTGGGTCACATAGGAAAGCTGGTGGGGGCTGATACCCAACTGCTTCGCCAAAATCTGCCTGTCTCCCTGTGCCTGTGACAAAAGCACCATGAAATCAGAGTTTTCAAAGATGTTCTCAATCTGACGGCTGGCAAGGAGGTCTTTCACATTCTGGGTCAGGGCGCTGGGAACACATCCTTTTTTGCGGAGCATTTTCCAGATGGAGATCGTCGCTTTTCCCAGCCAGTTTTCCGAAATGTCCTTTAGCGTGGAAGCCTCCCGGCCTCCCAGAAACACAATACTGTCCATATTGCCCATGATGGTTTCGGCATGGTCTTTATAAAGGGCTTTGCACTGGCTCATAGCCTGATAGAACAGGGTCAGACTGATTTCTCTTGACCGAATAACAGCCACGATTTTCTCCAGCCCCGGCACCTGCCCGGTATTGGCCGCCTCGTCCCACAGTACACGAACATGATGGGGCAGGCGGCCACCGTATTTATTGTCGGCCCTCTCGCACAGAAGATTAAACATCTGCGAAAATGCAAGGGCCACGATAAAGTTATAGGTACTGTCCGTATCGCTTATCAGGAAGAACAGGGCCGTTTTCTCGTCCCCGAGCTTATCAAGCTCCAACTCGTCATAGCTCATAATCTCCCGGAGCTCCGCTATATCAAACGGGGCAAGCCTTGCGCCGCAGGAAATCAGTATGCTTTTGGCGGTTTTGCCGCTGGCCAACTTGTATTTGGCATATTGGCGCACAGCGAAGTGCTGGGGATTGCGCTTGGCAAGGCCGTCAAACATATAGTCCACAGCGTTTTTGAAGCTCTCGTCATCCTCCCGGACTTCCATGCTGTTTATCATTTCCACCAGCGTGTTCATGTTCCGTTCTTCCTCCGGCCCCTCAAAGACGATATAGGCCACAAGAGCACAGTACAGAAGGGTTTCCGCTTTCGTCCAGAACTCGTCACCTTCCTTGCCGTCCCCCTTGGTATTGGCAATCAGGGCGTTGACAAACTTCAAAACATCGCTTTCCTTCTTGATATAGGACATGGGGTTATAGTGCATAGATTTTGAAAAATCAATGCTGTTGAACACCTTGACCTTGTAGCTCTTCCTCTTTTGCAGAAAATAGCCGCATTGGGAGAGTGTGCCGCCCTTTGGGTCTACCACCACATAGGAGGAATGAGCCTGCAAAAGCTGGGGCGTGAGCCAGAAGCGGGTCTTGCCCGAGCCTGACGAGCCGATGACGCAGGCGTTTAGGTTGCGGGCGTTGGCCGGGATTTTTGGCCGGGTGTTCATGGTCAAGAACTCCGTCCCGGTCAGGATGACATTGTTTTCAAACTTGGAGTCAACAAATGGCTTTATATCGGCCTCTGTACCCCAGCGGGCCGAGCCATATTCCATATCCCGGCGAAATTTCCGGGCCTTTTTGATTTTGGACTGTACCACGAAATACAGTATCACGGCCCCGGCTACACCTACGGCAAGGTCAAGGAGGCCCAGCCCCGGTGCATAGCTCTGAAATACCGGGCCGATGGTCTTGACCATACCGAACAGCTTTTCTCCGAGGTTGGCTCCCGCCGCCATGCGGTAGGCTGTGCCGCACTTGGAGAAAAACCAAAATGCTATGAGATAAGGGAAATATGGAAGTACATATTTCTTGATTTTCTTACTTACCGTTCCTCCTTCACCGCCTCTCTGACCTGTTCTTTCTGCTTTGGCCTTGCCGCAATCTGCTCTACGAATTGTCGAAGCTGACCGAGGATAGACGGCCTGTCCTGACTGCGGCCCATGACCTTTTCCGTATATTTGCCGAAAGCCGCTTGAATGGCGTCGGCCTGATCTGCCTTGAAAAACAGCAGATAGTGGCCGGGGCCGGTCTTGTGAAAAGCGTAGTCCACATGGAACGTCTTGGCGATACGGTCAAAATCCTTGGGAGCCCCCACATATTTCATGGCGTTTTTACCGCCGTGGTGGTTCATCAGTTTCCGCACGCTCTGCCGACCCTTGGGCCGTTTGGCGGCTTCTTGTTGTTTTGCAATTTCCGCAAATACCTTTTTGCAGGCCGCAGCCAGCACCTTACCCGAGAGCTTTGCCGCTTTCACGGATATGGCGATTGTCCGTTCTTCTACATATTCCTGCATACTGCCTCCTTTCCTCCGAGTGGGTCAGAAAACCGGACGCCTCGGAGCATCGCCCGGAAGGGAGAACCTCGGGCCAAGTTGGCCCGAGGTCTACCGTTCCTCATGGGAAGGCCCCGCCTTCTCCTTGCGAGGAATAGGTGGGGCCTCCTTAAACTGCTTGATTGCCGCCAGAATAGAATGGGTTTCCTCCTTCTCGTCTCGGGCGTGGACTTTGGAAATCCGGTACTCGTCTGGAATATCGTCCAGCCCGGTATAGTGCTCCACAAAGTTACTCCGATTATCCGCCACATAGCCTCCGGGAGCGAAGTGGCCGCCGTCATTGATGCGAATATCCCGCCCGTATGCCTCATAGTCGATGTAGTCAATCAGGTGTTCAGGCACCTGCATAGCCTCAAAATCCTGAATATACATACGGCCCAGTTCTTCTTCGTTGTTGACATCGGAGTAAAAATCGAAGCAGTCAAGGTTCTGGGTCAAATTGATTAAGTCCCTGACGCTGCTTGTGTACTCCCCAGCATCCATGACCGCCTCCAACTTTTCCAGCTCGTCCGGGGTCATTTCTTCCAGAAGATGTGCTAAGTAATTGAGCTCGTCAAGGCTTTCATATTCCCCGAGGTGGTCAGTCAGCCCCAGAATATCGCTGTCATAGTCGGTAATGAAATACTCCTCATACTGTTTTCCGTCTATACCGATCCGGGAAAAGAGGGCCTGCACTTCCTCAACAGTCGTAGGAAATTTCAGATATTCCCCAGCCCCGGCCCCTCGCTCCGGGTAGAACCCCAGATTGGTCACATAGGCTTCAAACATCGTGGCGGCCCTGCTGGTTGACCGTCAGGATACCGTCAAGGGTGGTGGCCGTGATATTGAGCCGCTTGGCAACGGCAATATCGTTTTTCACATCCTCGTCCACCTCGTCACCGCAGACCACAAGCACATGGGAACGGCGCAGCATATCCCGGCGCATATCAATCCCGTTTTTGTGTTCCTCCGGGATAGCGTCGTTGATGAACAGCGGCAGATAAAGAATAGGGCAAATAGGAGAAAAGCCCGCTTCGTATGCCATGCGGCAATAGCGGGCGGCCAGCTCCATATCGGTATCAGGGTCGCCGCACTTTGCGGCGGTAATATACGCTAAAGGTCTTTTCATGGTTTTGTACCTCCGTTTCTACATATTAAAAAGAGCCAGACAGAGGAGCCCAACCCCTCTGCCCCTTCCCGTGGGAAGGGGAACGGCTCAAAGGAATATATATCCCCGTCGCTTGCCGCCTGAAAGCATAACCGGGAGAAATCCGTCAAGGGTGCCTTTGGTACCGCCCATGGCGGCTTTGGCCCTTGACTGATTTTCCCGGATATGCTACCTGAAAACCGGCGACGGGGAATATTTAATATCCTTTGAGCTTCGGGGTGCGGGGCAGAGCCCCGCATACTGCCTCGGGCCAAGTTGACCCGAAGAAGCGTTACTTTTCCTGCTGGGCGGCCTTTTTCTCCGGCTTGGCCACTTCCTTCTGCTGGCCCTTCCAGTCATCCAACAGCTTGATAATCTGGTCTTTCATTTCCCTCGGAGTGGTTTCCTTCCCGAAGTATTTGCCCAGTTCTGCACCAGTTAAAATCACTTTGTCTACCTCCTTTTTATCCTCCATCATAATTCCGTCGATCACATCGCCATTCAGAACGCCCTTCTGGTCAAGCTCCCTCATGCGCTGGGCCTGCGAGAGCGAAGGGGCCGACTGCTGGCCTTCAATGGCAACGGCGATATACCTCTGATTTTTGGGCTTGATATAAGCCAGCTCCACCGCCGGGGTAAATTTGATTTGCCCGGCGTCCATCATTTTCTGCAAATCAGGAACAAGGTCATTGAGCTTGATATAGCGCTGTACCTGTTTGACCGTCATTTTGTTGCGCTCGGCTACGATCTCATTGGAGCGCCGCCCGGCGTCCTTCGGGTCAAGTTGGCCCGAAGTGGCCTCCTTGGCTCCTTGGTGCTTGATGGCCTCCAACTGCATTTTCAGGGCCTTGGCCCTTTCACTCGGCAGGATATTTTCACGCTGGTTGGTATTGTCCTCCACCATCTGCGTGATGGCCTGCTCGTCTGTCAGGTCACGGACGATACAAGGCATATCCACGAAGCCCGCAAGTTCGCTGGCCTTCTGGCGGCGGTGGCCCGATACGATTTCATACCCGCCGTCCTCACGGGGACGGACGATAGCGGGCTGGGTCACGCCCTTATCCCGGACGCTGGACACCATGGCCTTCATTTCCTCGTCATTACGGACTTGGAAGGGATGATTTTTGAAGGCGTGGAGCTCAGACAGCTTGATATAAACAATCTGTTCCTCCTTGCCCGGGCGTGGAGCCTCGGCGGGAGCCGCAGGTGTTTCAGCCTGAACGGGAGCCTTTACCTCCGGCGCACCCTTAGCAGGACTGGGAGCCTTGGGGGCTTTCTCTGTCTTTTCGGAGGGAGCGGCCTTTTCCGTTTTTCCCGGCTGTGCAGATTTCTGTACTGCCTTATCCTTCTTGCTGGGCGCTTCCTTCTGTGCGGGAGCGGCAGCCTTGTACTTGTCGGCCTTGGGCGGTCGGCCCCGGCGCTTCGGTGCCTGTTCCTGCTCTTTGGACTTTTCCTGCTTCGGCCCGTCCTCCTTGGTCGGCGTAGGGGAAGTCCCTTTGTCCGGGGCCTTTGCCTCCTGCTTGGCGGCGGCTTTTCCCGCCGCTTTCTTCTCGGCCATGATTTCAGAGAAGTTAAAGACGGACACGCTGGCCGCCTTCTGCTCCTTGGGAGCGTCAGCGCCTTTCTCCGTCTGGGCGGGTGCCGCCTGCTCGGGAGCCAGGGCCTTATCCGGGGAAACCGCTTCGGGTGCAGGCTGTTCCTGCTTGGGTGACGGAGCTCCGCCGCCCGCCTCGGGCTGTAACGGGGCCGAGCCAGCGTCCGGCCCGGTTGTGTCGGTCACAACTTTTGTTTTTTCATCGACCATTCGCATTACCTCCTTCTTATTTGATGGCATGAAAAAAGGGCCTGACCGTTTCCGGTCAAGCCCCACAGATAGGGATACCTCCTTTCCCTGCCCATGAAAAAACCGCCCTGTGTCTCGATAGGGCGGTAAATTCAGTAGGTTGGCAGTCCATTTTTAGTTGTTTTTATATGTATCCCTTTGTAAACCGACGCAAGCAATAGCGAATTCCTATTATTATTGGAGAAAATACCAGAGCAATAACAATCAAAAATATAGTTTGCTTATTATGAGCAAGTTTCTGTAATATTGTTTTCTCTTCATTGTTAATTTCCAAACATTGATATAGTAAATTTAGTGATGCTTCATCAGGTATACTTTTCCCTAACTCCCATTTTGAAATAGTCTGTCTGGTAACATACACTGAATCTGCGAGTTGTTGTTGAGTCATTCCTTTTTTTATTCTTGCCTCTTTTATTATTTTTGAAATTTCCATATTTCCTCCATTATCTGCTTTTAGTATCCAAAACATTTCCAACGGCGACAGCTATACACATTAACAAAAAACTCAAATTCCATTCCTGCTTAACTATCAATAGGTATATACATATCAAAGAAAAGGCAACAAGGGCAATCCATGTAAATACTTTTGGATAACGTTTTGATATTTTTATAATGAATATAACAACCGGTACAAGAAACACTCCAACTAGCCCAAACAGAGCAAAGGTAAGCACTAAAAAGATATATCCCATATTTTTTTCGTTTGATTTCCACATAAGCAAAACCTCCTTTATTTATGCTATTATTTTAGGAAATTTGCTTATTAAAGTCACGCAACGATTACTATAAACCACGCAACACCTAAATCATCACTCTACACAGAGCATCATAATTACAATAATGCAAGTGGCACTTCTAAGAAACATTGTCAATAGACGTCCATTTCTGAACGTCTACATTATTGAAAGGCTTGCCCTCTCACACATATTCTATTTTAATAGGTACAACAGTTGCCTTTCTCCTTGTATTTTCGTTGTTTTCATCACTTGCGTTATCTACAACCCCCATGGCGCGGGCGTAGACGGTCTGCAGCATCGTTTCCGGTACGCCGGAAAGGTTGATCGTTTCACTCATGGGGAAGCCCCTCTCTTTTTAGATTCTGCGGGAATCGGCCACGGGTTAGAAGATGCTAACTCGCGCCGTGTAAAAATGCCGCCCTCACGGCAGCCGCTTTATTATACGAAAGAAGAATCGCTCTGGCTTTATTGTAGCCGTGCCGCCCCGCATTGTCAAGCCGCGCGGGGCCGGATGGAGACTTACAGCGCAGAAAAGTTTGCATGTTGGCGCTTCCTGCGGTACATCGGTTGCAAGTAGCTAAGGCAATACCGCATAATTCTAAGTGCCGATACGGCGAGCGAGGTGCGGCAGATGCTAAGCCAAAAGCGCAGA
>ENA-ORLY01001001-ORLY01001001.1-human-gut-metagenome-genome-assembly--contig:-NODE-1001-length-36244-cov-8.115713_pt1 | contig 36244 bp, 33 predicted proteins | sample MGYA00243071_ERZ508832 | MGnify/ENA primary metagenome ERZ508832 (study PRJEB26277, sample SAMN04329777) | human gut metagenome | biome: human-associated habitat | host: Homo sapiens | place: USA... | reverse complement strand
CGGGCGCTTCTCGGCCTGATCCGCCCGGAACCCGCGCGCGGACAGCTCGTGTCCGGCGCGACCACGATGCAGCTGGGCAAAAAGAGCCTCACCGAGCGCATCACGCTCATTGCAAAAAAGCCGAAAATGGCGGCCTGTACGCTGGTTTTCGTCCTGCTTTTGTGCCTTGCGCTCGCGGCCTGCACATTTACCGGCGCGCCTGCGCAGCCGGAGCCGGAACCCGAGACGGCACAGCCGGAAGTGCAGCCGCAGCCCGCGCCGGAGCCGGAGCCCACGGCCGACACGGAAGCGCCGCAGCCCGTCGAAGACGACCCGGAGGCCAGTTTCCAGATGGCGTTCCCGATGCTGAACTACGCGACGTTCCAGCGGTATCTGGCGGAGCACCCGGAGACACTGGCGGACGGCTGGGAGCACATCCGCATCAACGAAGCGGGCCTTGACGACGCGGGCACGAGCATCGAGACCAAACAGGGCGACCAGGTGCTGGCCATCGACGCCGAATACGGCATCCTGCTCGTGCGTGTGACGGGCGAGGGCTACCGCGGCGTGCTTGCCGTCTGCCGGTATCCGGAGCTTCTGCGGCTGGAAATGGCCGAAAATTCCGGCGCGGAAGGAGAGCTGGCCGGGAACATCGCGTCCGACCACGGCGGCATCCTCGCCATGAACGCCAACGGCTTCCTCGACCCGAACGGAGAGGGCGACGGCAGCCAGCTTGCGGGCTGGTGCATGTCGAACGGCGAAGGGTACGGCACGCACTTTGCGGGCGAGGCCTATCAGCGCATCGAGCTGAGCGAAAACGGCCTCGACTGCCGCGTCGTCCCTGCCTCCGACCCGGTCGGGGAGGGGACGTACAGCGCCGCCGAGTTCATGCCCGCGCTCATCCGGGACGGCGAAAAGCTCGAGAATCAGGATTGGACCGGCGAGCAGCCGCGCGCGTGCTTCGGCGCGGGCGATCAGGGCATCTGTATGCTCGTCATCGAGGGCAGGTACCCGGACGAGGGCATCCGCGGCACGAGCGTCAATACCTGCGCGGATATCCTGCTCGCCTACGGCTGCCGGAACGCCATCAACATGGACGGCGGCTCGAGCGCGATCTTGTGGTACGACGGCGAATACGTCACGCAGTCGTCCTCCGTGACCCTGCGCTATACCGGCGGGCGGCCGCTGCCGAACGCGTGGGTCTACGGGTGAATTTTCATGTTGACAATCGAAGGAAATGTGGTAAAATATCTGCGATATCAAAAAACCGCGTTGAAAAACCGAGCGTTCCGGAGCGCTTTCAGAGAGAAGGGGACAGTGGGAGCCCTTCAGCAGGCCCGGCCCGCAGCCAGTTTGGAGCGGCCGCGCGAAAGCGCGGCGGGTGCTTCCCGATACAGAAGCGCTGAGATATGCGAACGCATGATCAGGGTGGTACCGCGACCGACCTCGCCCCTGTACAAGGGGCGGGGTTTTATGTTTTTGCGGGATCCCCCGCCCCTACAACCTGCCCCGCAAGAAGGTAACACCTATCAAAATTTCGGCTGCACCGTCTATTGATGGCAGTTGTTCGAAGGCAACCAGCTGCAAATCTGCAGCAACCTCTCAGTCTCGGCTGCGCCGAGCCAGCATCCCTACCCCTTTTGTCCCTTCGGGACATTTCCCCCTGATAGGGGGAATCGGCCCCTGGGAGGGGAGCCGGGGGCTCCGGAGGCTTAGAGGTCGTCGGCGTCCTGGACGGGGGTCTCGTGTTCGTCGGCGGGCAGACCGGTCCAGCTGCCTTGGGGGTCTGTGAAGCTGGGCGGCGTGTCCATGATTCTCTGCACCGCGTCCGCGCGGTCTTTTTTCCGTTTTTTCATGCTGCACCTCCTGTTTTCTTTCAGGATGCGCAGCTTTTGCAGCTTTTATTCGAAATGGTGCCCGTTGTGGTCGCAGCTCGGCGCGATATCGTCCGCTTCTTTGGAAAAATCGAGCGTTGGCGGCGCATAATGCCGGAGATCTGCGAGGAAGGCCGCATAATCCGGGCGATTCGTCGGGATGAGCACCTTCTGCGGCTGCTCCAGCAGCCGGTCGGCCGCGGTGAAGCAGAGCGCGTCGACCAGCTCCCGGTCTGCGCGCACATGGTGCAGCAGGCAGACCTCGCGGAGCTGTGCAATCTCAAAATAAATGACCGTGCGCGAGCAGAAGATCTCGATGGCTGCGCCCGCGCCGTCTTCGGGCGGGAGGATGCGGAGGGTATCCTCCGGGATCAGAACATAGCGATTCATAAGCTGCCCCTCACTTCAGATAAATTCTCGCGCCGCCCGTGTAGGGCTGCACCGTGCCCACGCGCTGCGCGCTGGGGACCGCATCCTTGAGCGCGGCGAACAGCGCGTCCGCGTCGGCCGGGTCACAGGCGATGAGCAGACCGCCCGCGGTCTGCGGGTCGTAGAGCATATCCTGCACGGCCAGCTCCACGCTGCCGGCGTCGACCATGGGCTCGGCAAAGGTGCGGTTGCGGTACATGCCGGCGGGCAGGATACCCATGCGGGCAAAGTCCAGCGCCTCGGGGATGAGGTCGATGGCCGCCGTGTCGATTCTTAGCTGCACGTCGCTGCCGGCCGCCATCTCGGACGCGTGGCCGAGGAAGGAGAAGCCCGTCACGTCCGTGCAGGCGTGAACGCGGAAGGGCACCATGGCGTCGCGCGCGGATTTGTTGAGCGTCGTCATGAGCCGCTGGGCAAGCTGTTTGCCGTCCTCGGACAGAAGCTCCGCCTTCTGCGCCGTGGTGAGGATGCCGATGCCGAGGGGCTTGGTGAGGAACAGCACGTCGCCGGGCTTCGCGCCGGAGTTCGTGAGGATCCTGTCGGGATGGATGAAGCCGGTCACGGCCAGGCCGTATTTCGGCTCGTCGTCATAGATCGAGTGGCCGCCGGTGATGAGCGCCCCGGCCTCATAGACCTTGTCGTAGCCGCCGCGAAGGATCTCATGGACGGTCTGCTTCGGCATGGACTCCGGCACGGCCATGATATTGAGGCAGAGCTTTGGTTCGCCGCCCATGGCGTAGACGTCGGAAAGGGCGTTCGTCGCGGCGATCTGGCCGAAGACGTAGGGATCATCGGCGATGGGCGGGAAGAAATCGACGGTCTGCACGAGTGCAAGCTCGTCCGAGACCTTGTAAACGGACGCGTCGTCGCTCTTGTCGAAGCCGACGAGCAGATTGGGGTCGCTGTGCACGCGGATATCGCCCAGCAGCTGCGCAAGGATCCCCGCGCCGACCTTCGCGCCGCAGCCGGCGCACTTGGCAAGCTTTGTCAGCTTGATCTCATCTTTCATTCTATATTATACCTCCCATGCGTTTTGACCCGTGACATTCGAAAGAACGCCCGTATATTCGAGGATCGCCTGCAGCACGCCGCCGCCGATGGCGATGGCCTTGTCCGAGGCGGTATAGCAGTAGGAAAGCTCGCCGCGCGGGTCGACATCGCCGGATTTCATGCCCTTATAGACCGGCGTCCCGTCGGCCAGCATCCCGCGGATGACGCCCGCGATCGTGCAGGCCATCGGCTTGCCATTCACCTCGCCGACCACATCGCCCGCCTGCACGCGTGCGCCGATATCGGCGAGCTGATGGAAGATCCCGTCGTCCGGCGCGCGCAGCACGCGCTCGCCGGTGAAGCCGCCGATGAGGCCGGGGATATTCGTGTTCGGGATAGGCTTGCCCGTGCGGATGACGCGGCCGAGGGTATGGCCGCGCATGGTCTCGATGACCGCGTGGCAGTCCTTCCCCGCGCAGAAGCCGGGGCCGACGCCGATGACGAGCGGCGCGTCGGTGATCGCGGTGCCGAGATTCTTTTTTGCGAGGATCGCGTCGACCACCACGTCCGGCCGCAGCCACGCGCGGCAGACGGCCCTGGGGTCGGCGAGCACGGGGATCTGCCCGGCTGAGAGGATGCGGCGGACGTCATCTTCCGTCTCCGCCCGCTCCGCCGTCACGTCCTCGACCTGATAGCTTCCATATAAGATCGCCTGCGAAAAGCAGACCGTGCGGCGGATGGCCGTCGGCTGCGGCAGGTCGGTCATGACCACGCGCAGGTGCGACCGGAACAGCCGCAGGGCGATGCCCGTGGCAAGATCGCCCGCGCCCCGGATCAGGACAAGCATTCGATCCACTCCTTCTGTAATGCCGCCGCGCAGACCGGGCAGCAAAGTCCCGCCGCCAGCCGTCGGGCAAGCTCCCTGCCCTGCGGCAGATCAGCCTGATTGACGAGCACACGGGTATGCAGGTGCTCATGCTCCAAAAAACGCGCCCAGAGCGCCGGCGTCACGACCGTATCCTCCGGCACGCCGAGCGCCTGCGCGGCAAGCGGCGCGCGGTGGACTGTCTCACACATCGGCCGTCCGAAGCCGGATGCGCCGACGACCAGAATGGTCTGGTTCGCCTCCGGCGGGATGACAGGCTCGTGGGCCGCATGCGCCTTCAACGGCAGCCGCTTGGCCCCGTCGGCCTCGACGATCACGTAGTCCGCCAGCCGGGCCAGCGTCCCGACCGGCAGCTCCGGCGGGCCGAATTTCCCGTTTTCCGACCACGCGCCCACACAGATGCAGGGGCTTTTCTCCAGCGCCGCGGCGATCTCCGCCTGCGCCGGCGAGACGAGGCAGGGCATGGTCTTTTCGGGGTAGATATGCGTCGTGGTGCAGACGATGACGCGGGCCTTCCCAGAAAGCTCATGCGCGAGCCGCTCCATGAGCGTGGTCTTTCCGCCGCCGCCGATGATGGCCGTCACACCGGGTCTTATCTGCAGCGCTTCCGACAAGTTCACGGCGCATACCTCCCTTCTGTTTCCTTTCTTAAGGATAACACCCGCGCGGTTCTTCGTCAAGAATATCGGAAGAATGTTGACAATCCCGAACCGAACATGGTAAAATTCAGACATGGAAAATAACTTTCGGCCTGTCCTGACGATTCGGATCTTCGGCGAGGACAAATGCTTCGGCCCCGGCGTAGCCGTGCTGCTGCGCAGAGTCCGCGAGCTGCACTCGCTGCGCGCGGCGGCCATGTCGATCGGCATGGCCTATTCGAAAGCATGGACCATCCTCAAAAACGCCCAGCTGTCGCTGGGCTTCAAGCTGCTCGATTCCACAACCGGCGGAAAACACGGAGGAGGTGCGACTTTGACGCCGGAGGGCGAAAAACTGCTTGATGCTTACGACAGCTACTGCACCCGGCTCCGCGCCTATGCGCAGGAGCTGTTCGGCGAGACCTTTGATGAAATTCTTCCGTAAACCGTCCTTCTCTGCGCGCCTCCGGCAAAAAACTTTCGTTTTTTCCGCCGGGGGTGTTGTCTTGCGCAGAGCTGCGTTGTATAATGGAGACTAGATAATTGCGGGATTTCCGCAAAATGGAGGTAACACACCATGTTTACAAAACTGATCAGCGCCCTCAAGGCGACCCGCCGCACCATCGTCTTCACCGAAGGCCCCGACGCCCGCATCCTCGAAGCGGCCGACCGCCTGATCAAGGACGATCTGATGGACGTCATCCTCATCGGCAATGTCGACGAGGTCAAGGCTGCCGCAGCCAAGGGCGGCTTCGACATCGCCAAGGCCGAGATCATCGACCCGGCCACCTACGCCGGTATGGATGAGATGGTCGCAAAGATGGTCGAGCTGCGCAAGGGCAAGATGTCTGAGGAAGACTGCCGCACCGCGCTGGCCAAGGGCAACTATTTCGGCACCATGCTCGTCAAGATGGGCAAGGCCGACGCGCTGCTCGGCGGCGCGACCTACTCCACCGCCGATACCGTCCGTCCGGCTCTGCAGCTGGTCAAGACGAAGAAGGGCGCGCACCTCGTCTCCTCCTCCTTCATCCTCTTCCGCAAGGATAAGGACGGCAACGACGAGAAGTACTGCATGGGCGACTGCGCCATCAACATCGACTATCAGGACACCGTCGACAAGGCGACCGGCGCCGTGACCTTCACCGCAGCCCAGAAGCTGGCGGAAGTCGCCGTCGAGTCCGCCCGCACGGCAGAGTTCTTCGGCATCGACCCGAAGGTCGCGCTGCTGTCCTTCTCCACCAAGGGCTCCGGCAAGGGCGGCACCGTCCAGCTCAGCCACGACGCCACCATCGAAGCGCAGAAGCTCGCGCCCGAGATGGCCATCGACGGCGAAATGCAGTTTGACGCGGCGGTCTCCCCGGTCGTCGGTCAGCTGAAGTTCCCGGGCAGCAAGGTCGCGGGCTACGCCAACACCTTCATCTTCCCGTGCATCGAAGCCGGCAACATCGGCTACAAGATCGCCCAGCGGCTCGGCGGTTTTGAGGCCTACGGCCCCATCCTGCAGGGTCTGAACGCGCCCATCAACGACCTCTCCCGCGGCTGCAATGCCGACGAGGTCTACAAGATGGCCATCATCACGGCTGGCATGGCCTGATCGGGCAAGTCTTACATATACCGATGGCTCCCTTGTGTTAAGGGAGCTGTCACCGAAGGTGACTGAGGGATTGCTGTCACCGAAGGTGACTGAGGGATTGCTGTCGCAGATTTGTGACTTCCCTATGTCTCCGACGGCCATATCTTTTCCCGTGCGTGGGAAAAGATATGGAAGAAAAGGACGCTGATTACTCAAAAACCGCCATCACGTATCTGCTCAATGGACAGACACACTTTTACGCCGTCCCTTTTGCCGATCGATGAATGACTGCCGAAAGAGCACGCCATTGTTGGTGATGGCTGAATCGGATTTTTGAAATTTGCAGCGTGCGCCTGCGGGCGCAATAAATCCAAAACGCAAGTTCAGCTTGTGTTTTGAGAGGAGGGACCGGGCTCGTTCCGTCGAGGCCGGTTCCGGCGAAAAGGTCTCTCACGCGACCAATCGAAAAACTTCGTGGGGATACCGCCTTGGGGCGGCATCCCCATATTTTTGCCTTGGAGTATTTCTTCTATGAAACTGACTGATTATCTGGGCGATAAGCCCTTCTGGCGCGTGACCGCGCGGCTGGCGCTGCCGGTGGCGCTGCAGAACGTGCTGACGAGCTCGTTCCAGCTGGTCGATACGATGATGGTCTCGCGGCTCGGCGACGTGACGCTCTCGGCCGTCGGCATGGCCGCGCAGTGGGGCTGGCTGTGCAACCTGCTGAACTTCGGCCTGTGCTCTGGCATGAGCGTATTCATCTCGCAGTACTGGGGCGTCAAGGATCACAAGGGGATCCGGCGCGTCATGGGGCTGGGGCTGGTGTTCTCGCTGTTCGTGTCGCTGCTGTTTCTGGCCGTCGCGCTGGCGGCCCCGGCATGGGTCGTGGGACTTTTTAATCAGGACCCGGGCGTGTTGGACGCGGGCTGCCGGTATCTGCGGATCGTCTGCTTCTCGTATCCGGCCGTCGCGCTGACGTATCTGCTGTCCAACGTCCTGCGCGGGACCGAGCGCGTCCGGCTGCCGCTCTATGTCTCCATCGTCACGACCATTGCCAACGCGTTTGCCGACTACGGCCTGATCTTCGGCGCGTTCGGCCTGCCGGAGCTCGGCGTGCAGGGCGCGGCGATCGCGACGTGCATCTCGTCGTGGCTGGGGCCGGTGCTGATCCTGCTGTTTTCCGTGTTTGAGAAAAACATACTCATCGGACCCGTGCGGGAGCTGTTCGCGTTCAGCTGGAAGCAGCTGGGCGAGTTCTGCACGCGGGCGCTGCCCGTCATGTCGAACGAGGGACTGTGGGCCCTCGGCATGCTGACGCTCAACCGCATCTACGCCAACATGGGCTATGAATATTACGCGGGCATGACCATCTTCAAGACGTTTTCGGAACTGGCCTTCGCCTTCTTCGTCGGCCTTGGCGGCGCGTGCGTCATCATGGTCGGCAAATCCATCGGGCAGGGCAAGATCCGGCGCGGCGTCGCCGACGCGCGGCGGTTTTCCGTGCTGGTGCCGCTGATGGGCCTCATCGTGGGTCTGTCCATGATCGCGGCGCGGCACCCGCTCGTGTCGCTGTTCGCCGCGGGCGACAATCTTTCGGCCACGACGATCTCGACTGCCTACGCCGTGACGATCTTCTGCTCGCTGGAATACTGCTTCCGCAACATCTCCTACGTGCAGGTCGTGGGCGTGTTCCGCTCCGGCGGCGATACGCTGACGGGCATGCTGTTCGACCTCGGAAGTCTCTGGTGCGTGTCGATCCCGCTGACGCTGCTGGCTGCGCGCGTGCTGCAGCTGCCGTTTATCGGCGTCGTGATCTTCGCGTATCTGGGTGAGGACATCCCGAAGAGCATCCTCTGCCTGCTCCACTTCAAGCGCATGCGCTGGATCCGCCCCGTCACCGAGGAGGGCCGGGCCGGTCTGCGTGACTATCAGGGCAAATGAGCCCATTTCCCGGCATTCTGCCGCCGCTCCTTCCCTTTGGAAGGCGCGGCGGCTTTTTATTTTCTTTTTACATTCCCCGAAAGATTTGACCAAAGTTTTACCGAAATCTGCTTTCACATTTTAGGTCATAGCAGTATCTTGATGCACGTAGACAAGATGTCGAATCAATTGAAAGGAGATCATCAAAATGAAGAAGATGACCAAAGTTCTCACCACTGTACTTGTAATTGCCCTTGCCGCGCTGACGCTCGCCGGCTGCGCCAAGAAGGATACCTCCCCCGTCACGACCGACGGCTCGACCTCCATGGAGAAGGTCATCGGCACGCTCGGCGAAGCTTTCACCGAAAAGGAAGGCATCAACGTCACCTATAATCCCACCGGCTCCGGCTCCGGCATCCAGGCCGTCTCCGAAGGCCGCTGCGACATCGGCCTGTCCAGCCGCGCGCTGAAGGACGATGAGAAGGCCACCCTGACCGAGACCGTCGTTGCCCTTGACGGCATCGCCATGATCGTGAACCCCGAAAACCCCGTCTCCGATCTGACCGTCGAGCAGATCGCCGACATCTACACCGGCAAGATCACCAACTGGTCCGAGGTCGGCGGCAATGACGCCGAGATCGTCCTCATCGGCCGCGAAGCCGGTTCCGGCACGCGCGACGGCTTCGAATCCATCACCGGCACCAAGGATGCCTGCCAGTACCGTCAGGAGCTGACCTCCACCGGCGACGTCATCACGACTGTCTCCCAGAACCCGGATGCCATCGGCTATGCTTCCCTCGCAGCCCTCAAGGATACCGTCAAGGCTCTGACGGTCGGCGGCGTGGCTCCCACGGAAGAGACCGTCAAGGACGGCAGCTACGTCATCCAGCGTCCGTTCGTCCTCGTGACCAAGACCGGCGAAACGCTCTCCGACAACGCCCAGAAGTTCTTCGACTTCGCCCTGAGCGCGGAAGCTGCCCAGTACATCACGACCGCCGGCGCAGTTCCGGTGAACGGCTGATATGAAGAAGAAACAGACAATGGAAGACGTCGTACACGGCGTCTTCCTCTTCTTAGGACTCATCACGGTCGGCTGCGTGCTGCTGATCACTGTATATCTGATCGTTTCCGGCCTGCCCGCCATCTCGAAGATCGGGCTCGGCAAGTTCCTGTTCGGCAGCGAATGGGCCTCGACGGCGGCGGAAGCGAAATTCGGCATTCTCCCCTTCATCCTCACGAGCGTCTACGGCACCTGCGGCGCGATCCTGATCGGCGTGCCGGTCGGCTTTCTGACGGCCGTGTTCCTTTCGAAAATGGCGCCCAAAAAGCTCCGCACCGTCATGGAATCCGCGGTCAGCCTGCTCGCGGGCATCCCGTCGGTCGTCTATGGCCTTGTCGGCATGCTGGTGCTGGTGCCGGGGATCCGGAAGCTGTTTCACGTGCCGGACGGCGCGAGCCTGCTCGCGGCCATCATCGTTCTTGCCATCATGATCCTGCCGTCCATCATCAAGGTCTCCGTCAACGCGCTCGACGCCGTGCCGAAGGAGTATGAAGACGCGTCTCTGGCCCTCGGCGCGACGCCGGTCGAGACCTGGTTCCGCGTGTCGGCCCCGGCGGCCAAGAGCGGCATCGCGGCCGCCGTCGTGCTCGGCGTCGGCCGGGCCATCGGCGAGGCCATGGCCGTCATGATGGTCTCGGGCAACGCGCCGAACATGCCGTCGCTGTTTGAAAGCGTGCGCTTTCTCACCACGGCCGTGGCGAGCGAGATGTCCTACGCCTCCGGCCTGCAGCGGCAGGCGCTGTTTTCCATCGCGCTGGTCCTCTATGTGTTCATCATGCTCATCAACGCCGCGCTCAACTTCTTCCTGAAGCGCAAAAAGGAGTGACCGTATGCTGACGAATCGACTCTCTGCCTCCCGGCGGATCTATATCACCATCATGCGCGTGCTGCTGGTGCTGGCCGCCGTATTGACGGCCGCGCTGGTCGTGTTCATGATCGTGTACGTGCTCAGCAAGGGCCTGCCGTATGTCACGTGGCACCTGCTCTCGACGAAGCCGAGCTACGTCTCCGGCACGATCGGCATTCTGCCGGATATCTGCAACACGGTGCAGATCCTACTCGCTTCGCTGCTCATCGTCCTGCCGCTCGGCGTGGGCGCGGCGGTGTACCTCACGGAGTACGCGCAGAACAAAAAGCTCGTCGCGGCCATCGAATACGCCGCCGAGACGCTCTCGGGCATCCCGTCCATCATCTACGGTCTGGTCGGTATGCTGTTTTTCTGTGAATTTCTGGGGATGCAGACCTCCCTGCTCGCGGGCGCGCTGACGCTCGTGAGCATGAACCTGCCGACCGTCCTGCGCACGACGCAGGAAAGCCTGCGGACCGTCCTGCAGAGCTACCGCGAGGGCGCGTTCGGCCTCGGCGCGGGCAAATGGCGCGTGGTGCGCACGGTCGTGCTGCCGGGCTGCATCGACGGGATCGTGACCGGCTGCATTCTTTCGGCCGGGCGCATCCTAGGCGAGTCTGCCGCGCTTCTGTTCACCGCGGGCTTCGCGCACACGCTCAATAAATTTATCGTAGGCCTTGCCAGCCCCGGCGCGACGCTGACCGTCGCCCTGTACGCCTATGCCAAGGAGGAGGGCGAGTTTGACGTGGCCTTCGCCATCGCGGCCATCCTTATGATCCTCACCCTGCTCATCAACCTCGCAGCCGGGATCGTCGGCAGACAGATCCAGAAACGGAGCCAGGCATGAAGGCAGTCAACCCCTGCGGCCTGAAGCGGGCCGCGATCATCAACGATCTGTCCTGCTTCGGCAAGTGCTCTCTGAGCGTCTCGATGCCGATCCTGTCCAGCTACGGGATCGAGACCGTCCCGCTGCCGACGGCCCTTCTCTCGACGCACACGGGCGGCTTCACCGGCTACGTCGTGCAGGACACGACCGAAGCCATGCGCGCGTTTGCCGCGCACTGGAAGCAGGTCGGCGTGCAGTTTGACTGCATCGCCACCGGCTACTGCTGCTCGCCGGAGCAAATCCGGCTCGCGGCGGAGTTCATCCGCAGCTTCGCAGACGGGCGGACGCTCGTCGTGGTCGACCCGGTGCTGGGCGACCACGGAAGGCTCTATAGCGGCTTTACCGACGCGCATGTCGACGCCATGCGGGAGCTGTGCAGTCTGGCGGACGTGATCACGCCCAACCGGACGGAGGCGGCGCTGCTCTCGGGCCTCGCCTGCTCCAGCGCGGACGAGACGCTTCTCTACGCGCAGCAGGTCAAAAACACCATTCTCACCAGCGTCCGCACCGAGACCGGCATCGGCTATCTTGCGCGGCTGGACGGCGGCATCCGCCTGGTGCTGCGGCCCTTTGTCGAGCTGACGCTGCACGGTGCGGGTGACGTCTTTACGAGCGCCCTGTGCGGCGAGCTGCTGTGCGGAAAAGCGCCGATGGACGCGCTGGACAGCGCCGCGGACTTCTGCGACCGCTGCATCCACGAAACGGTCAAGCGCCAGCCGTGGCACTGGTACGGCCTGGCCTTCGAGCCGGTATTGAAAGGAAATCACGTATGAACGATATCATCACGGTGAAAGACCTGCGGCTCTGGTACGGCCAGACGCAGGCACTCAAGGGCGTGTCCATGGACATCCCGAAAAAAAGCATCACGGCCCTCATCGGCCCCTCCGGCTGCGGCAAATCGACGTTCCTCAAGACGCTCGACCGCATGAACGATCTCGTGCCGGGCGTGCGCATCGAGGGCGAGGTCCAATACAATGGGCAGAATATCTTCGCCCCGCAGGTCGACGTCAACGAGCTGCGGCGGCAGATCGGCATGGTTTTCCAGAAGCCGAATCCCTTCCCCATGAGCATCTATGACAACATCGCCTACGGCCCCCGGACGCACGGCGTGCGCAAGAAGGACGAGCTCGACGAGATCGTCGAGCAGTCGCTGCGCGGCGCGGCGATCTGGGACGAGGTCAAGGACCGGCTGAAAAAGAGCGCCCTCGGCCTCTCCGGCGGCCAGCAGCAGCGGCTGTGCATCGCGCGGGCGCTGGCTGTGCAGCCGCAGGTCCTTTTGATGGACGAGCCGACGAGCGCGCTCGACCCCATCTCGACCTCCAAGATCGAGGAGCTCGCCACGAACCTCAAGGAGCAGTACACCATCATCATCGTCACCCACAACATGCAGCAGGCGCTGCGCATTTCGGATAAAACGGCGTTTTTCCTGCTCGGCGAGCTCATCGAATACGATGACACGCAGAAGCTGTTCTACCAGCCGAAGCAGAAGCGCACCGAGGATTACATCACCGGGAGGTTTGGCTAATGAGAAGTAAATTTGACCAGCAGCTCGCCGCCCTCAACCAGGAGCTGACCGAGATGGGCGCGACCTGCGCGCAGGCCATCGGCCTGGCCGCACAGGCCCTGGAGCAGCAGGACGTGGCGCTCGCGGCCCCCGTGGGGCAGCTCGAGGAGCAGACGAACGAGCAGGAGCGCACGATCGAGGCCCTGTGCCTGAAGCTGCTTCTGCAGCAGCAGCCCGTCGCCCGCGATCTGCGGCAGATCTCCGCCGCGCTCAAGATGATCACCGACATGGAGCGCATCGGCGATCAGGCCGCGGACATCGCGGAGATCATCCCCTTCTTCCTCAGCCACAACACCTTTGACTGCACACTCGTCTGCCGCATGGCGCAGCAGGCCAGCTCCATGGTCACGCAGAGCGTCGACGCGTTCGTGCGCCGCGACGTGTATCTGGCCCGCTCTGTCGCCGGGCAGGACGATCTGGTCGACGAGGACTTCACCGCCGTCAAGCAGGCGCTCATCGCCGCCATCGCCCGCGAGCCCGGGCAGGGCGAGGTCGCGCTGGATCTTCTGATGATCGCCAAGTATTTTGAGCGCATCGGCGATCACGCCGTGAACCTCTCCGAGTGGGTCGAATTCTCCGTCACCGGCGTTCACAAGCACGACGGCGTGGAGTACGAATAAGGCCCGGTTTCGCGCAAAAAAGCCGCCCGGATGGGCGGCTTTTCGTCGTTATTCGGCAGAAGGCTTTCTGCATTCGTCGGTGATCTCCCGTTTGAGCTCGCGCAGGGCGGGCGACTCGGGGTCGCGGGGATAGGAAAAGCCGGTCAGGTCAAAGGAGCGGAGGGTGCTGTCCGGGTGCATGACGAGGATCCGCTGGCCCAGCAGCAGCGCCTCTTCAAGCTGGTGCGTGACCAGCACGATGGTGCGCGGGAGCTTCCGCTGGATGGCCAGCAGCTGCGTCTGCAGCTCGCCGCGGGTCAGAAAATCGAGCGAGGCGAACGGCTCGTCCATCAAAAGCAGCTGCGCCTGGCTGGCAAGGATGCGCGCAAGGCCGAGCCGCTGCTTCATGCCGGTCGAAAGCTCCATGGGCGTGAGGTCGGCATAGTCCTCCAGCCCGACCAGACGGACGAAGTCCGCGGCCTTTTCATACCGCTCCTCCGGCGTCTTGCCGACGCCGCAGGCCATGGCGACGTTGCGCTGCACGTTCGTCCAGGTGATGACATAGGGGTCGGGGCTCAGCATGGCGCTGTGCCAGCCCTGCGGGATGCTGATCTCGCCGGCGTCCGGCTGTTCCTTCCCGGCCAGCAGCTTCAGAAGGGTGCTCTTGCCGCAGCCGCTGCGGCCGACGATGACCGTGAGCTGCCCGGCGGCGAACGTCACCGAGAGGTCCTTCAGCACCTGCCGCGTGCGGCTTTGCCGCTGCTCGCCGGTGATGACGATCTCCGTACTGTAGGATGTATAAGCCTTGTCCACATGCCGCAGGGTCACCGCGTCCATAAATATGCCTCCGTTCGGTCCGATTTCCTGCTATTTTACCAGATTTGGCGACTGAACTCAAGCTTCTTTTTCCGTTTTCGCCTCTTGCATTCCCCGCGGCGGGAGCGTATGATAGTCGCGCAAAAATGATCGTCAAGAGGGTATCTTTTTATGAGCAAAGGCAAACATGATCAGGTCGACATGCTGCACGGGCCGCTTCTCGGGAAACTGGTCCTGTTCGCGCTGCCGCTGGCGCTCAGCAGCATCCTGCAGCAGCTGTTCAACGCTGTCGACATCGCCGTCCTCGGCCAGTTCGCCACCAGCCAGGACCAGGCCGCCGTGGGCTGCACGTCGGCCGTCATCAACATGTTCCTCAATCTGTTCCTCGGCATCTCCGTGGGCGCGAACGTCGTCATCGCGACGTACATCGGCCAGCGGGATAAGGAGAAGGTCCAGGCCTCCGTGCATACCGCGATGCTGATCGCGCTCATCAGCGGCTTTGTAATGATGCTTGTGGGGTTCGTGGCCGCGCGGCCGATCCTGGAGCTCATCCAGACGCCTGAGAGCGTGCTGGGCAAGGCGGTCTTGTACCTGCTCATCTATTTTGCCGGAATGCCGTTCATCATGGTGTATAACTTCGGCGCGGCGATTTTGCGCAGCGTCGGCGATACGAAGCGGCCGCTCATCTGCCTGACGGTGTCCGGCGTTCTGAACGCGGGGCTCAACATCTTCCTCGTCGCCGTGTGCGGCATGGATGTCGACGGCGTCGCGATCGCGACGGTCTTGTCCAACGTCGTCAGCTGCGTGGTGGTCGTGTGGATGCTCTGCCGGGAGAAGAGCGAGATCCGCCTGTCCTGGCGCGCGCTGCGGATGGACCGGACGCTGCTCGGCCGGATGCTCGCCATCGGCCTGCCGGCCGGTCTGCAGAGCACGGTCTTCACCTTCTCCAACGTGTGCATCCAGTCGACGCTCAACTCGTTCGGCACGGCAGCCGTGGCCGGTTCGTCCGCGGCTCTCAACTATGAATTTTTCGCCTATTTCCCCGTCGTCGCCTTCGGGCAGGCGGCCGTGACCTTCTCCAGCCAGAATTTCGGCGCCGGGCAGTATGACCGCTGCCGGAAGATCTTCCGGCAGACGATGCTGCTGTCGCTGGTGTGCGCGGAGGTGATGGGGCTGGGCTTCGTGTTCGGCAAGGAGCTGTTCGTCCGCTTCTTTACCGCCGAGGCCGACGTCACCGAATTCGCCTACATCCGCATGTGCACGCTCCTGCCGTTTTACTTCCTTGTGCCGCTGTATGAGGTCGGCGGGGCCGCGCTGCGCGGCATCGGGCATTCGCTGGCCCCGGCCGTGCTGACGGTGCTGGGCACATGCGTGCTGCGGCTCATCTGGGTCTTCACGGTCTGCCGCATCTGGCCGGATTACCGCGTGCTGATGCTCGTCTACCCCATCACGTGGGCGCTGACCGGCGCTGCCATCATGGTCTGCTACTTCCTTGTCGACCGCAAGCTCGCCAAAAAATTCCTCACCGCCCAGACACACTGAATCTTGTCCGGCGCGGGCACGTTTGGTATAATGACAGGGCAGCACCGCGCAATTGCGTCTGCGCGCTTCGGCGGATCTTTTCCGCCAATCCTGCGGTTTGAAAAGCTTGAAGTATTGCGCAGCCGTTGGCGACGAAGGAGCCTTACGGATGCGGCATGCCCCTTGCGGGTACATACAGTATTCCTGTGCTTTTCAAATCTTAGCTTGGCGAAAAATCTCTCGCCGAATCTGCTTGCCGAATTGTGCGGTGCTGCCTTAGAAAACACCTGAAGGAGTCTGCCATGAAACGACGGATCGGATCTTTGCTGCTGTTATATTTGCTCTGCGCGTGCCTGTGCACGCAGGCGCTCGCTGTCTCCCCGCAAAGCTGCGCGGAGGAGCTTTCCGCCATCGACGTCTTCCGCGGGACCGACACGGGCTTTGAGCTCGACCGCGCCCCGAAGCGCAGCGAGGCCGCCGTCATGCTCGTGCGCCTGTACGGCGCGGAGGAGGAAGCGCTCTCGCTCTATGAAGCAGGGCTGATCGCCCACCCGTTTGAAGACGTGTCCGGCTGGGCCGCGCCGTATCTGGCGTGGCTGTACAGCGAGGGGCTCGTCCGCGGCGTGAGCGAGACGCGCTACGGTGCGGACGCTCCCTGCCGCGCGCGGGACTATGCGCTGTTTCTGCTGCGCGCGCTGGGCTATCAGGACGGCACGGACTTTGCCTGGACCGAGACCGAAGACTTTGCCGAAGCCTGCGGCTTTTACAGCCGCGCGCTGTTCGGCGGCACGTTCACACGCGGGGATCTGGCGCTCATGACGTGGCTGGCGCTGCAGTGCCCGTCCGCGGACGGCAGCGGCACGCTGCTCGCAGGTCTTACTGCGCGCGGCGCCATCGAACAGGACGCCGCCCGGACGCTCGAGGCCTCGTTCCGCAAGAGCCCGGTGCATGTCAAGGACGGGACGGTCACGCTGGACGCCGCGGCCTGGCGCAGCGCCTGCGCGGAGCTGGAGATCACGGTGCAGTTTGAATCCGGCACAGAAACGCTCAGCGGCGAGGCGCTGCGGGCGCTCGTCGCGGCGGACGGGACGGTGCGGACGGACGAACTGGACGCGCTCGTCTCCGGCTGGGCCGGGCAGTACGGTACATACAACACGCCCTACCGCTTTGATTCCTACGTCAAGGGCGTCACCCCCATCGACTTTATCCCCTGCGACTACCGCATCGACGAGGCGGGCGTCAAAAAGCAGCTGCTGCAGGCCATCTGTGCCATGGAGCCCTGCACGATCACCGCGGGGCTGATGTGTTACCGCTGGGGCGCGCCGTTTGATATTTCGCTGACGCACGTCGAGGTCGATCTGGACAACCAGCAGCTGACATTCATCAAAAACGGGACCGTGATCGTGAACACCAACATCGTCACCGGCATGGTCGGCAGCCACCGCACGCCGATCGGCTTGTACGAGGCGCACAACAAGCAGACGAACTGCACGCTGACGGGCGCGGATTACGAGGTCTTTGTTAAATACTGGGTCAGCGTCATCGGCGATTCCATCGGCCTGCACGACGCGTCCTGGCGCAGCGTCTTCGGCGGCGACCAGTACATTTTCAACGGCTCGCACGGCTGCATCAACATCCCGGAGGCGGCGATGGTAAAGATCTTCAACAACATCGAAGACGGCACGCCGGTGCTGATCTTCGGCCAGAATAAATGGTACCAGCCCGGCTCCGCCGACTCCCCCGCCACCAAAAACCCCCTCCGCGGCACCACCGCCAGACAATAAGCGCCCTTGTACAAAGGGCGGAAAAGGCTCCCCTCCCAGGGGAGCTGGCTCGGCGCAGCCGAGACTGAGAGGTTGTCGCAGATTTGCGACTGCTGGTTGTCTCCGACGGCCCTATCTTTTCCGTCTTGCCGGAAAAGATAGGGGAGAAAAGGGGCGCTTGGATGCGTTTGGTGCAGTCTGCGTCTGAATTCAGGCGAGTCCCTATATTTTAGTTTGGCGTTCCACTCGGCGGTCACCTTACGAGTTTTTTACTACGCGCCGCCTGATACGGGGGTATCAGATTTGCAGCTAGTTGCCGTAGAATATCTGCCATCAATAGAAGGTGCAGTCTGAATTTGTCAGGCTGCACCTTTTTGCGATAAGGGTTGTGTTACGCGTTGTAGGGGCGGGGCTCTGCTCCTACAGGGTGCGTCCATTCTATACCTGCGGCTGACAGCTCCCCTTACGCCCAAGGGGAGCCAAAATGAAAGAGCCGCCCCTCGGGCGGCTCTTTTGTTTATTGGTCATCCCAGGGCCTGCAGTCTGGTGCGGAGGAGGGAGAGGGCGTAGTACATGGTCTCGTAGCGCAGGTATTGGTCGGCGGCGGCGTCCCAGAGGAAGCGCAGGCGGGGAGAGAATTCTTCGTCGCCGTGCCAGAACTGGACGGCGATACGGAGGTCCTCAAAAAACGGCAGCGCGTAGCTCACGTCCGCGCCCGGGAGGGCTTCGCCGCCGAGCGTTTCGCAGGCCGCGCGCAGGCGCGCGGGATCCTTATCGTACAGCAGCTCCAGCGCATCCGGCTTTTCGTTTTCCAGCAGCCCGCGGTGCACCTGGCCGCCGAAATCCAGCGTGGTCTTCCACGTCCCCGCGGCGTGCCGCCCGGGCTTCGCGTCGCAGAGCAGGTCGAAGATGGTGAGCGTCTCGTCAAAGCCGTCCGCCGGGAGCCAGCGGCCGTCTTCTTCGCGCTCGATGCGCCCGTTCCGGCGGCTGACACGGTAGGGTTCTCCCAGCAGCCGCAGATGCAGCCACTGCCCTTCCTGCCGCAGCCCATGCTCGCGCGCGACCGCGTCCAGATCGCGCGCGCAGAACAGCGCGCGGGCCTGCGCGGCCTGGATCTCATAGTTGTTCTTCCGCTCCATCCTTTACCCCTCCGTGCGCACACCGGCAAGCAGCCGCTGCCAGACCTCTGTGCTCTGCCCGTCCGACAGCCGCAGGGAATACGCGTACTGCCCGTCCGTCCAGACGGCGAGCGTATAGCGCTCCGCCGCCTCGCCGCGCAGCTCGGCGGTCACGGTCCCGACGGTCAGCTCCGTAACGGCCGGATAGTCGGTATAGTCGCCGGAATTATCCTCCGTGCCCGCGGAGGTACGCAGGTCGGCGATCTGGCCGCCGCCCGCGTAGCAGATCTCGGCCAGCTCGCCCCAATAGCTTGTATAGGTCGTCTCCTCCACGTCGAACGGCAGCTCCGCCGCCTCCGCCGCCGGGAAGCCGAGCGCGTCCGCGAGCGCCGCGGCATCCGCCACCTCGACCATGCCGTTGGCGATGGCCACCTGCTCGCCCTGCGGCGCGGGATCCATCAGCTTCGGCACGCAGACCGCGCCGAGCAGCACCACGGCCAGACAGGCCGCGAGCAGCGCATAGCGCCGGACAGGCGTCTTTTTCGGCGCTGCGGCTGATACGTTCCGCAGGATGCGCGCGCGCATCGCATCGGTCACTTCGATCTTGTCCATAAGCTCGTCATACTTCAAAGCCGTACGCCTCCTTCAGGATCCGCTTCAGCTGCTCCCGTCCCCGGTGCAGGTCGGAGCGGATCGTCGCTTCGCTCCGGTCCAGCACAGAGGCGATCTGCCGGGTGCTCAGACCCTCGTAATAAAACAGGTGCACCGCCTCGCGGTACTGCACCGGCAGCTGCCGGACCGCGTCCCAGACGAAGGACAGATCCTCTCGCCCCTCGGCAGTCAGCTCTTCGTTCAGCTCGTCCGTCTGCCGGAGCTTGTTGTAGGACAGGCGGTTCTTACTGAGGTTCGCCGCCACGCGCAGCAGCCACGCTTTTTCGTGGGCTTTGTTCAAAAACACCGGCGCGGTCTTCAGAAACTGCACCAGCGTATCCTGCAGGACCTCCTCGGCGTCGGCCATGTTGTGCAGGTACGAATACGCGTAGCGCAGCAGCAGATCGCCGTAGGCGTCCAGCAGCTTTTCCGCGCGGGCGTTGACCTCCGGCCGCGCCTGCGCGCGGCTCTGCGGAGCCGGATCTTCTGCGGCAAACAGCCGCGCCAGCGCGGACAGCCATCCGCCCGGCCTGAGACACAATTCCATCGTATGTACTCCCATGGCCGCGCCGGAAGCTCCGGCGCGGCCTGTTCTGATTTTTCTTTTACCGGACCTGTGCGACCAGCTCCGCCATCGCATCGGCGGTCAGGCCGTTTTCCACGGATACAGCATAAGTATAGCCGTCCGCCTGCCAGATTGCAAGCTGCACAAGGCCGTCCGCGCCCTTCATGGTGACGGCCGCGTCCCCGCTCGTCAGCTCCGTCTGCTCGGCGTAGGCGTTGCAGTCGCCGCTGATGTCTTCGGCGCCGGGGGCCTTGCGGATGCGGGCGATCTCATCCTCGCCGGACGCGTAGATCACCTCGATCATTTTGTCCCCGTCCGCATCCAGCGCGCGGAACTGCTTTTCGCTGCAGCCGTCCACGGCGTCTGGGATGGCGAGGTCAAAGCCCGCGGCGGCTTCCGCTTCGTCCAGCGATGCGTAGTCGGTCCAGGGGTTCGGGATCTGCTGCGTGTCGGTGCCGATCGCCGGCTGCGGCTGCCTGGCACAGGCCGCGAAGGCCAGCAGCACGCATGCGGACAATACGAGTGCAAGATACTTTTTCATGATAAGTTTCCTCCTGTGGTTGGCAGCACCGTACAATTCGGCAAGCAGATTCGGCGAGAGACTTTTCGCCAAGCCAAGATTTGAAAAGCGCAGGATTGGCGGAAAAGATCCGCCGAAGTGCGCAGACGCAATTGTGCGGTGTTGCCTGTGCTTTTGTGGGCAGCGCTTCCTTCGCGCCGCCGGTGTTTTTTTGACCGGCTCACTTGCCGTTCTGCCCTGTAAACAATCCGGGCAGAGGAAATGTTGCAGACAGGAGAAAAAAATTTTTTACAGGCAGTTCTGCAGGATGCAGAGGATCAGCTGCGCGTGCTCGCATTCCTCCTGCGCCATGCGCAGCAGCATGCACCGGTGCGTCCCGGCATTCTCGGCGAGCGCGGCGTAGGCCTCGTGCGCGGCGTGCTCCGCGGTGTACTGCTGGCGGAGCGTTTCGTTGATGCAGGTGACGCAGGGGCGCTCCGGCCTGCCGGGGCAGGCTTTTTTTCCGGTGTTCAGAAAATAGACGGCTGCGAGCTTTTTCGCGTGGCAGGCCTCCTGCTGCGCGATGGCGCGCAGCATCGCCTGTGCCCGCCCCTTCATCCGGGCGGCCAGATGGGCATACAGAGCGCTGTCGGCGCGTTCGCCGTCGATCAGAGAAAGCAGTTTTTCCGGCGTCAGCGTTTCGCTCTGCGCCTGTGCGGCGGGGGCCGGATTCTCCATAGCCGCGGCGGGCGCGGTCTGCGCGCTCATCACGCGGCTCCAGACCCGCTGCGTCTGTTTTTCCGTAAGTGGCTGCATGGGATCTCCCTCCTTCGCCCCATTGTATGCCCCGCGGCGGCGGATTGTGCGCTTTCACAAAAAGCTTCCCGTAAAAATTGTGATTTTTCACGATTTTGTTCCAGAAAAATCTTGTATTTCCCGGATGACTGTGTTAAAATTCTTTTTTGTGAGATTTTTTATGTGAGATTTTTCGGTTCAGAAGGAAGGGGCGCCATTATGACGCAGGACAAAATTCGTAACATTGCAATCATCGCGCACGTCGACCACGGCAAGACCACGCTGGTCGACCAGATGCTGAAGCAGGGCGGCGTTTACCGGGAGAATCAGGCCGTCGTGGACCGCGTGATGGACTCGGGCGATCTCGAGCGCGAGCGCGGCATCACGATCCTGGCCAAGAACACGGCCGTCCACTATAAAGATTATAAGATCAACATCGTCGACACCCCGGGCCACGCCGATTTCTCCGGCGAGGTCGAGCGCATTCTGAAGATGGTCGACGGCGTTCTGCTGCTCGTCGACGCGGCTGAGGGCCCCATGCCCCAGACGCGGTTCGTGCTGCAGAAGGCGCTCGAGCTCGGCCACAAGGTCATCGTTGTCGTCAACAAGATCGACCGGCCCGACGCCCGCGTGCACGAGGTCATGGACGAGGTGCTCGAGCTGCTGCTCGACCTCAACGCCACGGAGGAGCAGTTCGACTCCCCCACCATCTTCTGTTCGGCCCGCGAGGGCACGTCCTCCTACGGCCCCGACGAGAAGGGCACCGACCTTGTCCCGCTGTTTGAGACGATCGTCAACTATATCGATCCTCCCACGGGCGACGAAAACGGCCCGCTGCAGGTGCTCGTCTCCTCCATCGACTACAACGAGTTCGTCGGCCGCATGGGCATCGGCCGCATCGAGCGCGGTACGGTCCACCAGAACCAGGAGGTCATCGTCTGCGACTACCACGATCCGTCCATCAAAAAGAAGGAAAAGGTCGTCGCGCTGTATGAGTTCACCGGCCTCGGCCGCAGCCCCATCCAGCAGGCCTCCGCGGGCGAGATCGTCGCCTTCTCCGGCATTTCCGACATCACCATCGGCCGCACGCTCTGCGATCTCGAGACCGTCGAGCCGCTGCCGTTCGTCAAGATCTCCGACCCGACGATCGAGATGACCTTCTCCGTCAACGATTCCCCGTTCGCCGGCCGCGAGGGCAAATACGTCACCTCCCGCAACCTGCGCGACCGTCTGCAGCGGGAGCTTTTGAAGGACGTGTCGCTGCACGTGACCGAGATGGGCACTGACGCCTTCAACGTCGCGGGCCGCGGCGAGATGCACCTGTCCATCCTCATCGAGACCATGCGCCGCGAGGGTTATGAGTTCCAGGTCTCCACGCCGCACGTGCTCAACAAGACCATCGACGGCAAGCTCTGCGAGCCGATCGAGCGCATGATCGCCGACGTGCCGGAGACCTCCGTCGGCTCCGTCATCGACAAGATCTCCCAGCGCAAGGGCGATCTGGTCTCCATGACCCCGATCGGCAGCCGCATGCGGCTGGAATTCCTGGTCCCGACCAGAGGCCTGTTCGGCTACCGCAACGAATTCCTCACCGACACCCGCGGCGAAGGCATCATGGCCTCCACGCTCGACAGCTACGCACCCGTCAAGGGTGAGATCTCCCGCCGTCTGACCGGCTCGCTCGTCGCATTCGAGACCGGCGAGACCACCGCCTACGGCATCGGCGGCGTGCAGGACCGCGGCTCGATGTTCATCGGGCCGGGCGTCGAGGTCTATGCCGGTATGATCGTCGGCCAGTGCAACCGCAATGAGGACATGGCTGTCAACGTCTGCAAGAAAAAGCAGCTGACCAACATGCGTGCCGCCGGTTCCGACGCGGCCATCCGCCTCGTCCCGCCGGTCGTCCTCTCGCTCGAGCAGTGCATGGAATACCTCGCCGACGACGAGCTGCTGGAGGTCACCCCCAAGTCCCTCCGCATGCGCAAACGCCAGCTCGACCACGCCGCGAGAATGCGCACCCTGATGAAGTCCAGACAGTAAACCAAACGCCCCGCCGGGACCGGCGGGGCGTTTTTTCTTGTCAGCCGTATTGCTCGGTCATGTACAGGCTGGCGCGGGACTGGATGCGGCGGGCGGCGTCCTCTGCCGTGCCCTCGCCGCGCAGCAGCTTCTTGGAAAAATCTTTCTGAAATTTCCTTGGATAAACACAGGGAACCCCCGCCGGAAGATCCGGCGGGGGTGTTTTCGTTATTCCCAGCGGAAGAAGCGGAGGGAGAGGAGGGTGCAGAGGGCGGCCAGGGCAAGCATGACGCAGATCGGGGGCAGGATGCTGCCCGGACCGATGCCGAGGAACGCGTTTTTCATCATCGTGATGCCCTGCGTCAGCGGAAAGACACCGACGACCGTCTGCATAGCCTTCGGCATGACCTCGAGGGGAAGCGTCGTGCCGGAAAAGAGGAGCATGGGGAAATAGAGGATGGAGGCAATGACACACTGGCCTGCTTGGTATCCTTCGCCACACCGCCGACCAGCAGGCCGACGGAAAGCGTCGAGAGCATGGTCAGCGCCCAGCTTCCAAGGAACGCCGGAAGCGAGCCGCGCAGCCGCATGCCCCACAACAGCACCGCCGCGGCCAGCGTTGCCAGCGACACGAGGCAGTAGACGACGTACATGGCCAGCTCGACGCCCAGCACGAACACCGGGCTGACCGGCGTCACGCGGAAGCGCTTGAGGATCTTCAGCTCCCGCAGGCCGGATATGGCCTGCGGCTGTCAATGGCGCGTAAGCGTTTATCTCGACCGTTGGCGGGTGCAGCCTGTTTTGCTATCTTTCGTCATGAATGAACTTATGGGAGACAATGCTCATAAGGGCAATTCGCACCGTTCCCCTCGACCTTTTACAAAAGTGATTCTCACAGTTACACATTCACAGAAAAGTTACAAACAGATTACAGCCTCCATATTGAAAAGGGTGGTCATTATATGGTAGACTTATTATACGGATAGAATACCTATCTGACAAACTATGATTGGAGGTAACGCCATGTATCGTCCCAGTGATTCCCGGTTTGGCTTCGCGCGTTGGTGGTATTGGTGCGGCTCCCGATTATGGAGAGGTCGTATCAAAATCGTTTCTGTTGGCGCATAGGCCGGACTGGTGATTAGTCGGCTTGTGCGCTTTTTCTTTTTGGAAGTTATTAATTGGACTAATGAACTGAAAGGATATACATAAGCCTATGACGACACAACTTTGCCCATATTGCGGAAAACCATTAGAAGAGGGTATTTTTCGAAGTAGAGGCGGCAACTATTATCTGCCTAAAGATGAAAGCGCACCGTTTTTATATTCCAAACAGGCAATGATCAAAAAAGGCGCGATACAACTCTTGCCAGATTTTGTATCTTCTGCTCCGCAATGGCCACTTGCGTATGTGTGCCGCAATTGCAAAAAAATAATATTGCCTTACGAATAGTAACTCATTAAACTGATAAGGCGGACAAGATACATGAATCTTGTCCGCCTTAAATAGTAATTCAATACGAAATAGCACAGGGCTGGCTATCCTTGTGTGTTGTTTGTGGGTTGCTTCCTTATCGACTATGAGCATTCACGCCGGAGATGTAATAGGGGTTCTTCTGCTCCGGCTCCTCCACGGTCACGCCGTTTTCGGTGTAGGAATAGGCTGCCAGATATTCCGGTTCTTCCAGCGTGGAGGAAATATAGACGCCGGCAAACAGCAGCGCGAAGGTCAGCAGGATGCAGCCCGCCGTCGTGTGCGCCTTGTTCTGGCACAGCATGGCGATCAGCGTGAAAAGCGCCGTGAAGGCAAGCATCAGCGCGAAGGCCAGGCACAGGCAGATCCCCGCGCAGCAGCTGACCAGCAGATCTGCAAGATAGATGCAGCCGCGCCGATGCCCGGCGATGAGCTTGTTGCGCATGGCGCCGCTGGAATGCTCGTTCCCGATGAAAAACGCCGTGAAGACCGAGGCCAGGATCGGCGCGAGGATGACATAGATGAACAGCGTGTAGTCCATCGTCCAGATCTCGCCGTCCTGCCGGGCATGGACGGCGTTGACCACCGCCATGGAAGCCCCCAAAGCCGCCATCAGCGCCGCGAGCAGCCAGAAGGCCCGGTCGCGGAGCAGGCGGGAACCGTTCGCACGAAGCAGCTTACGCATGGCGCACACCTCCGATCAGATGCATATAGAAGTTCTCGAGACTCTCGTCGCGCTCCTTGATGCTGCGCACCGCGCAGCGCTCCTTGTCCAGCGCCAGCACCAGCTCCGTGACCGGAAGCTCGGTGTAGAGATCCGCGTGGGTGTCGTCGACGATGCGGTATTCGGCCTTCTGCCGGTCCAGCACGCGCGCAAGCGCGCGCGTATCGCTCACGTCCAGGCGCATGCACTTGCGGCAGCGCGCCTCCAGCTCCCCGGCGCTCATCTCCTTGACCATGCGGCCGCCGTCGATGAAGCCGTAGTGCGTGGCGAGGCGGGAAAGCTCGTCGAGGATGTGGCTGGAGATGAGCACGGTGATGCCCTGCTCGCTGTAAAATTTCGATAACGCTTGCAGAGCGCATGCGTTTCAAGCATATCTTCCATGTAAGTACCTCCTTTTGGTTGTCAGGCCCCTCCTGTCCCCGCTCCGGCTGCCGGTTTTTCCAGCGCAAGGATGCCCTCCTGCAGCCGCTGCAGAAAGCGGCCGGCGTGCGCGCCGTCCATCTGGGTGTGGTGGAACTGGAAGGAAAGCGGCAGCGTCGTCCGGAAAAGCCCCCTGCGGTATCGGCCCCAGATGAGAAAGGGATTGTTGAAAATGCCGCTGTTCATGCCGACCGCGCCGTCAAGCTCGGTATCCACGATGGCGGAGGTGCCGATGACCATGCAGTCCGGCAGGTCGTGATTTTCGCAGCTTTCCGCAGCTGCGCGACGATCGCGCTGGCTGCCGCATCCGTCACTTCCTCTCCGAGGAAGACGATCCGGTCGGCCAGCAGCCGGGAAAAGAGATCATAGCTCCGCTCGCCCCGGCTGGTCTGCTCGATGACATAGGGGATAACGCTCATACAGCTTCCTCCTTCCCGCAGAACAGGTGCACGCCCAGCGCCGCGTTGAAGCCCGTGGCAGCGAACACGCTGAAGCGCTCGACGATGCCGAAAGCCTGCGCGGGCACGAGCTTCATGCCGATCGCGCCGACGAGCATCATGCAAAGCGCGACCGCCGCGCACATGCCGTAGGACCGGCAGCTGCGGTCCTTCACGCCCGCAGCAATGATGACGCTCAGCGACACGATCGACAGCAGCACCACCAAAGCCGTGACAACCATGTGCATCATATCCTGAAACGCCCCGGCATAGCCGCTGCTTGACAGCGGGAACATCCGGTAGCCGGCCGCGGAGATCCACTCCATGATGGCAAACAGATAGATGCCCGTGCGCAGCAGCCTGGTTTTCTGCCCTTGGATACCGATGCAGACGACAGTCACACAGACAACCTCGCACACATTGTAGAGGGCACTGAGCTGATTCCAGAGCGCCAGCGACGGTGCGTCGGCCGCGCTCAGGTCGCTGACCGCCTGCGCCATCCAGTCATACCCCGGGTACGCCAGCGGCGCAAGCACGACCGCCGCCGCGTAGGAAAAGAAGCTGAGCACGCCGAGCAGCCCCAGCTTCTGTGTCAAAGTCCGTTTCATGTTTCCCTGTTTCCTCCTTTTTCAGGCGTCAAAAAAACGCAGTGCTGACCACGACCTTCGGTGGTCAGCACTGCGTCTTTGCGTCTGGCTGATAAACGGTTTCGATCTGAAAATTTCTTGCGCTGATCACGCTCTCGCGCCTGCATTTGGGGCAGTAGAGCGGAAACTCCCGCAATACCGTCCGCTGCAGCAGCCGCAGGCGCGTCTTCGCGCCGCAGACCGGGCAGAGAAGCCACTGCTCCTCACGGCTCATCGTCCTCGCTCCTTTCGTTCCTGTCTGCCTGAAAGGTCCGGTAGAACAGGCGGACGTGCGCCTCGAGCTTCTGCAGGCACGCAGCTTCGCGCTCGGGCTGGCGGTCACAGATGCCGATGAGGGTGATGACCGGGGCCACATAGCAAAGGGCCATCGCCCCGGCGTCCTCGTCCCGGAGCTCCCCGGCCGCGATGAGGCTGCGGAAGATCCCCGCGTGATACTCCGTCACGCGCTCCACATAGCGCCTGGAATAGAGCGCCGCAAGCTCCGGCGAGCGGAACTGCTCGAGCGTCATCATCCGGCGGAAGCGGCTGATGGTCTCGTTGTGGAGCGAGTAGAAAAAGATCTGCCGGACCTTTTCCAGCAGCCCGTCCTCCGTGATGCGGGTGAAGACGGGGACATCCTGCCGCGCGTTCTGCACGTGGATGTCGATCCTGTCGGTGTCCGCCTCGTACTGCGCGGCCGTCGCCTCCACGATCGCGTCAAAGATGGCGCGCTTGCTGGGAAAATGGTTGTAGAGCGAAGGGGCCTTGATCCCCACGGCCGCCGCGATCTGGCCGACGCTGACCGCGTCGTAGCCATGGACAGAGAACAGCTCCAGTGCCTTGGCGAGAATTTTCTGCCGGGTATCCTCCTGCTTCATCCCTGCATCACAGCCCCTCTACAGCTAACTAACATTCGTTAGTCAGCATTCTACCACCACTCCCCTCCCCTGTCAAGCCCATCCGCCGAAAAACCTCGTAGAGTTTGCGCCCGCAGGCGGCGCAAACCCCTTGGCAAAAAAGCCGCAGCTTTTTTGCAAAATGTGACAGCGGCCCGCGGGTCTCCCCGCGGGCCGCTGCCAACACAAATGAAAAGAGGAATCACGAAACGAGCATTTTGAAACGTGCGCGGATCGCACAAAGGGGACATTCAGCGGACGCTGAACAGCAGATCGCCGTAGGACGGATACGGCCAGCAGGCGCGGGAGGTGAGCGTCTCCATCTCGTCGACGGCCAGCCGCAGCTCGGTCATATCCTTGAAGACCTCGGCCTGGTAGAAGCTCGCGGCCTCCTGCGCGGTCGGCAGGTCGCCGGCCTGCAGGAGTGCGTCGTCGAGTTTCGCGGCATCCTCGCTGGCGATCTCCGTCAGCGAGGACAACCGCGCGGCGGTTTTCTGCTCATAGCCTCCGGCAGCGCTGCCCAACAGCGCTTTCTTGTCTTCGGCCGTCCGCACGAGCTTTGCCGTGTAGTCAGAAACAGCGGGCAGGATATCGGTATTCACCATTTCCAGCATCGTGAGCGCTTCGATACGCAGGACCTTGCTGTAGTTCTCCAGCATGATCTCATAGCGCGCATGCAGCTCGGTCTCGCTGTAGATCTTATGCGTGGTAAACAGGCGGACATTCTTTTCCTTCAGCAGATACGGCACGCAGTCAGGCGTGGTCTTGAGGTTGAGCAGGCCGCGCTTTTCGGCCTCCTCCAGCCAGCTCGCGTCGTAGCCGTTGCCGTTGAAGATGATGCGCTTGTGCGTCTGGATGGTATTGCGGATGAGGTCGTGCAGGGCGGTCTCAAAATCCTCCGCCTGCTCGAGTACGTCCGCGTACTGCCGCAGAGACTCGGCCACGGCGGTGTTCAGCACCACGTTCGCGTCGGAGATGGACGCGGCGGAGCCGAGCATCCGGAATTCAAACTTGTTGCCGGTGAAGGCAAAGGGCGAGGTGCGGTTGCGGTCGGTCGTGTCCTTCGGGAATTTGGGCAGGACGTGGACGCCAATCTTCAGAAGCTCCTTCTCCTTCGCGTCATAGGCCGTGTCGGACTCGATGGCGTCCAGGATCTCCGTCAGCTCCGTGCCGAGGAACATGGACACGACGGCGGGCGGCGCTTCGTTGGCGCCGAGCCGGTGGTCGTTGCCGGCGGAGGCGACGGAGATGCGCAGCAGGTCCTGATAGTCGTCGACCGCCTGGATGACGGCGCAGAGGAACAGCAGGAACTGCGCGTTCTCACCCGGCGTCTCGCCGGGCTCGAGCAGGTTGACGCCCGCGTCGGTCGAGATGGACCAGTTGTTGTGCTTGCCGGAGCCGTTGACGCCCGCGAAGGGCTTCTCGTGCAGCAGGCAGACCATGCCGTGCTTGCGGGCGATCTTCTGCATGAGCTCCATGGTGAGCTGGTTGTGGTCGGCGGCGATGTTGGTGGTGGTGAAGACGGGCGCGAGCTCATGCTGCGCGGGCGCGACCTCGTTGTGCTCCGTCTTGGCGAGCACACCGAGCTCCCACAGCTCCTTGTCCAGATCGTGCATGAACGCGGCAACGCGCGGCTTGATGGTGCCGAAGTAATGATCCTCCAGCTCCTGCCCCTTGGGCGGCTTCGCGCCGAACAGGGTCCGGCCGGTATAGATGAGGTCCTTGCGCTTGCTGTAAAGCGCCTCGTCGATGAGGAAATACTCCTGCTCCGGGCCGACCGTCGTGCGGACGGCCTTGACCTCGTCATGCCCGAACAGCTTCAGGATACGCAGGCCCTGCTTGTTGATGGCCTGCATGGAGCGCAGCAGCGGCGTTTTTTTGTCGAGCGCCTCGCCGCCGTAGGAACAGAACGCGGTCGGGATATACAGGACCTGATCCTTGATGAACGCGAAGGACGTCGGGTCCCACGCGGTATAGCCTCTGGCCTCGAACGTGGCGCGCAGACCGCCGGAGGGGAAGCTGGACGCGTCCGGCTCGCCCTGGATGAGCTCCTTGCCGGAAAACTCCATGATCACGCCGCCGTCGGCGGTGGGAGAGATGAACGAGTCGTGCTTTTCGGCCGTGATGCCGGTCATGGGCTGGAACCAGTGGGTGAAGTGCGTCGCGCCGAGCTCGGTGGCCCAGTCCTTCATGGAATTGGCGACGACGTTGGCTGCGGCCAGATCGAGGCGCTTGCCCTCGTGGATGGCGGCGTAGACATCTTTAAAAACAGCCTTCGGAAGCTTCTGCTTCATCACGGCTTCGCTGAACACATGGCAGCCAAAGAAATCCGATACAGTCTGCATAAGAAACTCCTCACTTTCTAAAAAAGCGGCAAAGGCACGCACAGAATCGATGCTGTACGACGCCTTTGCCGTTTTTACGTTTCCATGTGAACCGGATCCGGCGGGACCCAAGCCGTTTGTTTGAGCGCATTATACGCGCCGCGGCGGAAAATGTCAAGCGTCTGCCGCAAAAAAATGGTATTCGTTTTACTTATTGCTGCGTTCAGCAGAATCAATAAAAATGATAGTGGCTTTTTGTTGACATCAACGAAGCAGCTCGCTAAAATAGAACCAAAAATTCTTCGCCATGCAGACAAGTGTATGTTTGGAAGAAACACAAAGGAGGCGGGACGATGCAGGAACCACGAAAAAGCACGCTGCTTTTCGTGCAGGACGCCGCGGCGGAACCAGCGGCGCTCGGCGCGTTCGCCGCAGAGCAGCCGGCGCTGGCGCTCGTCACGGCGGACGGGCTGGACGAGGCGGAGCGGAAGCTCGCGCAGCTCGATCCGGTGCTCGTCGTCTGGCAGTGCGACGCGCCGGGGCTGCCGGCGCTGCGGCAGTGCGTCCGGCTTGCCGAAAGCAGCGAGGCGGTCTTTTTATTGTTGGTCCGCCCGGGCACGTATGAGGCGGTCTGGCAGTTCGTGCAGGCGGCCGGGATCTGCGTGATGAGCTGGCCGGCGCCGCAGGAGGTCTTCCGGCAGACGCTGCGGAACCTGCTGCTGCTAAAGAAGAGCCTGCGGGCCATGCAGGAGAAGACCGACCAGCTGCAGTCGCAGCTGCAGGACATGAAGCGCATCCAAAAGGCCAAGAGCCTGCTCATGAACCAGCTCGGCATGTCGGAGGCCGACGCGCACCGCTGGATCGAAAAAGCCGCCATGGACCGCTGCGTCAAAAAACGCGAGATCGCAGAGACCATCATCCGGATGTACGCATTATAATCATAAAGAAAGGGGCCAAAGCCATGAAACAGCCGCACCAGTACCGGCCTTTGGAGCAGCAGCCGCAGCATGACGCCTGCGGCATCGGCGCTGTTGTCAATATCAGCGGACAAAGAACACATGAAACGCTCGACGGCGCGCTGAAGATCGTCGAAAAGCTCGCGCACCGCACCGGCAAGGACGCCGACGGCACCACCGGCGACGGCGTCGGCGTTATGACGCAGCTGCCGCACGCGCTGTTTCAGAAGGCGGCGCAGCAGGCGGGGCAGACGCTCCCGGACGCGGGCGATTACGGCGCGGCCATGATCTTCTTCCCGCAGGACCCGCTCAAACGCATGCGCAGCCGGAAGCTGCTGGAGATGATCCTCTCGCGCGAGGGGCTGGAGCTGCTGTTCTGGCGGGACGTGCCGGTCTGTCCGGAGATCCTGAGCGAAAAGGCCCGGAGCAGCATGCCCTACATCGCGCAGTGCTTCATCCACCGCCCGGACACGGCAGCGCGCGGGCTGGATTTTGACCGCAGGCTGTATCTGGCCCGGCGCGAGTATGAGCACTCCGTCTCCGGCACCTACGTCGTGTCCATGTCCAGCCGGACGATCGTCTATAAGGGCCTGTTTCTGGTCTGGCAGCTGCGGCAGTTCTATCCGGATCTGCAGGACGCGGACTATACCTCCGCCCTCGCGCTCGTCCACTCCCGCTTCTCCACCAACACCACGCCCTCGTGGAAGCGCGCGCACCCGAACCGCATCATCCTCCACAACGGCGAGATCAACACCATCCGCGGCAACATCAACCGGATGCTCGCCCGCGAGGAGACGATGGCGTCCTCCATCCTCGGCGACACGATCGCCCGCGCCTACCCCGTCGTGGAGACCGACGGCTCCGACTCCTCCATGCTCGACAACACGCTGGAATTTCTCATGTACAGCGGCATCGAGCTGCCGAAGGCCGTGATGCTCTGCATCCCCGAGCCCTGGGGAAAAGATAAAAACATGTCCCGGGAAAAGCGCGACATGTTCCACTACTACGCCACCATGATGGAGCCCTGGGACGGCCCGGCCGCCATCCTCTTCTCCGACGGCGAGCAGGTCGGCGCCGTGCTCGACCGCAACGGGCTGCGCCCGGCGCGGTATCTGGTCACGAACGACGGCTATCTGATCCTCGCCTCCGAGGTCGGCGCGCTGCCGGTCGCGCCGGAGAAGATCGTGCGCAAATCCCGCCTGCAGCCGGGCAAGATGCTGCTTGTCGACACCCGGACCGGGACGGTCCTCGAGGATGCGGCGATCAAGCACCGCTACGCCGCGCAGAATCCCTACGGCGAATGGCTCGATCAGGAGCTGCTGCAGCTGGCCGATATCCCCATCCCCAACCGGAAGGTCCCGGAATACACGGCCCAGGAGCGCAGCCGCCTGTACAAGATCTTCGGCTACACCTACGACGAGATCCACTCGGCCATTTTGCCCATGGCGAAAAACGGCGCGGAGCCGACGGCCTCCATGGGCGCGGATATCCCGCTGGCCGTGCTGTCGGAAAAGCACCAGCCGCTGTTCTACTACTTCAAGCAGATGTTCGCGCAGGTCACGAACCCGCCCATCGACGCGCTGCGCGAGGCGATCGTCACCGATACGACCGTCTACGCCGGCTCCGACGGCAATCTGCTGGCCGACTGCGCGGAAAACTGCCGCGTCCTGCAGATCAACAACCCCGTCCTTTCCAGCCGCGATCTCATGAAGATCGAGGGGCTCCATATGCCGGGCCTGCAGGCAAAAAAGGTCTCGCTGCTGTACTACAAGAATTCCTCGCTCGCGCTTGCGCTCGACCGGCTTTTCGTCGCCTGCGACAAGGCGTATTACGCGGGCGCGAACATCCTCATCCTCTCCGACCGCGGCGTGGATGAGAACCATATCGCCATCCCGTCGCTGCTGGCGGTCTCCGCCGTGCAGCAGTATCTGGTGCGCACGAAGAAGCGCACCGCGATCTCCATCATCCTCGAAAGCGCAGAGCCGCGCGATGTGCACCACTTCGCCACCCTCTTCGGCTACGGCGCGAGCGCCGTCAACCCCTATCTCGCGCAGGACTGCATCGGCGAGCTCATCGCGGGCGGGGCGCTCAACAAGGACTATTACGCCGCCGTCGACGCGTACAACAAGGCGATTCTGGACGGCGTGATGCGCATTGCCTCCAAGATGGGCATTTCCAGCATGCAGTCGTACGAGGGCGCGCAGATCTTTGAGGCCGTCGGCATCTGCAAGGACGTGGTGGACCGCTATTTTACCAACACCGTCAGCCGCGTCGGCGGCATCGGTCTGCAGGAGATCAACGAGGCCGTCCTCTGGCGGCATGACCGGGCGTACGATCCCATGGATCTGACCGCCGACCTGACCGTCGATTCCTCCGGCTTCCATAAGCTCCGCTCCGGCAGCGACATGGAAGACCATATGTATAACCCCCTGACCATCCTCACGCTGCAGCAGGCGGTCCGCACCGGCGATTTTGACTGCTTCCGCCGCTACTCCGCCATGGTCGACGACGAGCAGCTGCCGCATACGCTGCGCGGTCTGCTCGGCTTCCGCTTCGATGAGACGAAAGCCATCCCGCTCAGCGAGGTCGAGCCCGTCTCGAGCATCGTCCGGCGCTTTAAGACCGGAGCCATGTCCTACGGCTCCATCTCCGAGGAGGCGCACCGCTGCCTGGCCATTGCCATGAACCGCCTGGGCGGAAAGTCCAACTCCGGCGAGGGCGGCGAGGAGCCCGCGCGGCTCGGCACCGAGGAAAACTCCGCCATCAAGCAGGTCGCCTCCGGCCGCTTCGGCGTGACGAGCGAATATCTTGTGAGCGCGAAGGAGATCCAGATCAAGCTGGCGCAGGGCGCCAAGCCCGGCGAGGGCGGCCATCTGCCCGGCAGCAAGGTCTGGCCGTGGATCGCGCGGACGCGGCATTCCACGCCCGGCGTGGCCCTCATCTCCCCGCCGCCGCACCACGATATCTACTCGATCGAGGATCTGGCGCAGCTGATCTACGATCTCAAATGCGCCAATGAAAACGCGGAGATCTCCGTCAAGCTCGTCTCCGAGGCGGGCGTCGGCACCATCGCCGCGGGCGTCGCCAAGGCGGGCGCGCAGACGGTCCTCATCTCCGGCTACGACGGCGGGACCGGCGCCGCGCCCCGAAGCTCCATCTATAACGCGGGCCTGCCCTGGGAGCTCGGCCTGGCCGAGGCGCACCAGAGCCTTATCGCCAACGGCCTGCGCGGCCGCGTGCGCCTCGAGACCGACGGCAAGCTCATGACCGGCCGCGACGTGGCCATCGCCTGCATGCTGGGCGCAGAGGAATTCGGCTTTGCCACCGCGCCGCTGGTGTGCCTCGGCTGCGTCATGATGCGCGTGTGCAATCTCGACACCTGCCCGATGGGCATTGCCACCCAGCGGCCGGAGCTGCGGAAAAACTTCTGCGGCAAGCCCGAATACGTGGTGAATTTCATGGAATCCGTCGCTCAGGAGCTGCGGCTGATCCTGGCGAAGCTCGGCGTGCGCACCGTGGACGAGCTGGTCGGCCATACGGAGTATCTGCAGATCCTGCCGCACCAGATCACCCAGCGCGCGGCCATGGTGGACGTATCCGGCATTCTCGCCCGCTGCGGCGGGGAAAACTGCCGCTATGACCCGGCGCAGCGGTTCGACTTCAAGCTCGATGCGACGCTTGACAAAAAGGTTCTTCTGCCGCTGCTGCCGAAGAAGGGCAAGCCGGCCGCTCCGAAGCAGTGCGCGCTCGACATTTCCTGCACCGACCGGGCCTTCGGCACGCTTTTCGGCGCGGAGATCACGCGCCGCTGGGGCGGCACGCTCCCGGACGATACCTACCAGATCCGCTGCCGCGGCGGCGCAGGGCAGTCGTTCGGCGCGTTCCTGCCGAAGGGCGTGACGCTCACGCTCGAGGGCGACAGCAACGATTACTTCGGCAAGGGCCTGTCCGGCGGCAAGCTGGCCGTCTATGCAGACCCCGCGAGCATCTTTGACCCGGCCGAGAACGTCATCATCGGCAACGTCGCGCTCTACGGTGCGACGAGCGGCAGCGCGTTCATCTCCGGCGTCGCGGGCGAGCGGTTCTGCGTGCGCAATTCCGGCGCGACCGCCGTCGTCGAGGGCGTTGGCGACCACGGCTGCGAGTACATGACGGGCGGCACCGTCGTCGCGCTCGGGCGCACGGGGCGGAACTTTGCCGCCGGCATGTCGGGCGGCGTCGCCTACGTGCTCGACCCCGAGCATAAGCTCTACCTGCGCGTCAACAAGGAGCTCGTCTCCGTCGAGACGGTCTCTCAGAAGCAGGATATCGCCCGCCTGAAGGAGCTCCTGCGCCGCCACGTGGAGGCGACCGGCTCCAAAAAGGCCCGCCAGATCCTGGAGCACTTCGACGAGCGGATCCCGGATTTCAAGAAGATCATCCCGTACGACTACAGCCACATGCTGCAGCTGATCGGCCGCTTTGAGGCCGCCGGGATGACGCGGGACGAGGCCGAGCTCGAAGCATTTTTGAAGCGGGAGGAATAAGCCATGGGAAAACCGACTGGATTTCTGGATTACGCGCGCATGGACTGCCCGGCGCGCAGCGCCGGGGCCCGCGTGGCGGACTGGGCCCCGCTCGATCTTCCGCTCTCGGAAAAAAACCGCCGCCGGCAGTCCGGCCGCTGCATGGACTGCGGCGTGCCCTTCTGCCAGGCCGGCGTGACGTTTGACGGCGCGCTGCTCGGCTGCCCGCTGCACAACCTCATCCCGGAGTGGAACGACCTGCTCTGGAACGGGAATTATGAGGGCGCGCTGCAGCGTCTGCTGAAGACCAGCCCCTTCCCGGAGTTTACCGCCCGCGTCTGCCCGGCGCTGTGTGAAAAGGCCTGCGTCTGCGGCCGGGTCTCGCAGCCGGTGACGGTGCGGGAAAATGAGCTTTCGATCATCGAATACGCCTTTGAAAACGACCTGATGCAGCCCATGCCGCCCGCCGCGCGGTCGGATAAGCGCATCGCGGTCGTGGGCTCCGGCCCGGCCGGGCTCTCCGCCGCCTATTATCTCAATCGCCGCGGCCACCACGTGACGGTCTTTGAACGCGATCCGCTGCCGGGCGGACTTCTGACCTACGGCATCCCGGAGATGAAGCTGCCGAAGCGGATCGTCACCCGCCGTATCTCTCTTCTCGAGCAGGAGGGCGTCGTGTTCCGGACAAATTGCTGCGTCGGCCGGGATCTGAGCCCGGAGGCGCTGGCCGCGGAGTTTGACCTTGCGATCTTCTGCTGCGGCGCGCAGCAGCCGCGGCCGCTGCCGTTTGCAGAGGCGGGCGGGGTATTCTACGCGCTCGACTACCTGCGCGCCTCGGCGCAGTCGCTCCTGGCGCAGGCAGGACCGGCCGTCACGGCGGCCGGGAAGCA
>ENA-ORLY01000984-ORLY01000984.1-human-gut-metagenome-genome-assembly--contig:-NODE-984-length-36611-cov-10.889254_pt1 | contig 36611 bp, 27 predicted proteins | sample MGYA00243071_ERZ508832 | MGnify/ENA primary metagenome ERZ508832 (study PRJEB26277, sample SAMN04329777) | human gut metagenome | biome: human-associated habitat | host: Homo sapiens | place: USA... | reverse complement strand
GAACAGCCGAAGCCGATGAGCATAGGGACGATGCTGCGGCCGGACAAACCGATCTTTCGCAGAGGCTTGTCCATTACAAAGGCGACGCGGGCCATGTAGCCGGTATCTTCCAAGATAGAGAGGAAGAAAAAAAGCGTCACAATGATAGGTAGGAACACCAGCACACTGCCAACACCGGAAAAAATGCCGTCAATAATCAAGCTGTGTACCACAGGATTGATCTCATAGGCAGTCAAAGCTTGGTCTACAAGAAAGGTAAGGCCATCGATCCCGCCTTGCAGCCAGTCGGACAGACGCTGACCAATAACATTGAAGGTGAGATAGAAAATCAGCAGCATGACAAGCAGAAACGTCGGAATGGCTGTGTAGCGACCGGTGAGAATTCTGTCGATCTTCATGGAGCGGGCATGCTCCCGACTTTCATGGCATTTCACCACAGATGATGCCACCACGCCTTCAATGAAGGTGTAGCGCATATCAGCAAGCGCCGCGTTGCGATCAAGTCCTGCCTCACTCTCCATCTGCACGATGCAATGCTCAAGCAACTCGCGCTCGTTTTGATCAAGTGCCAGACGGTCGGCAAGGTCATCGCCGCCTTCGATCAGCTTTGCTGCGCAGAAGCGAGCCGGCACACCGATGCGGTCGGCGTGATCGGCAATCAGATGCGTAACGGCGTGGATACAACGGTGAACGGCGGAGTCATCCGCGCAGAAATCTGTCACCTTTGGCAGAGTTCTGCTCCGAGCCACAGCAATCGCCTGATTCACCAGCTCGCTCACGCCCTCACCCTTTGCGGCCGCGATCGGTACGACAGGGATGCCGAGCGAGGCGCTCATCTTCTGCACGTCGATGGAACCGCCGTTGGAACGCACTTCATCCATCATGTTCAGCGCCAGCACCATAGGTATCCGCAACTCAAGCAGCTGAAGTGTCAGGTACAGATTCCGCTCAATGTTGGTGGCATCCACAATGTTGATAATGCCGTCCGGCTTTTGGTTGAGGATAAAGTCACGGGAGACGATCTCCTCCTGTGTATAGGGCCGCAAGGAGTAGATGCCGGGCAGATCCACCATGGAGCAGCCTTTTTCGTCTATGATCTCTCCCATCTTCTGGTCTACCGTGACACCGGGAAAGTTGCCGACATGCTGATTGGATCCGGTGAGGGCGTTGAAGAGAGTCGTTTTCCCGCAGTTCTGATTTCCAACAAGTGCAAAGATCATTTCGGCTCGTCCTCCACTTCGATTTTTTGAGCCTCCTCTACGCGCAGCGTTAGCTCGTAGCCGCGCACGCGGATCTCGATAGGATCACCCATCGGCGCGACCTTCTGTAATGTCACGCGGGTGTGCGGGATCAAGCCCATATCCAGCAGGCGGCAGCGCAAGGCTCCATCTCCGCCAACAGTGGTGATCACGGCAGAATTCCCCACTTTTAATTGATTCAATGTCATTCGCTTTCCTCTTTCCTTGCCCGATTTCAATTTCATGGTAGCATTCCTGCTGCGGACTGTCAATACAGCCGAACCGGCATAATTCAAAGTGTGTAATAGGAATATTTGGCCTTGTGCTACAGAAAATGTTGAAAAGGTTCCTGCGGCAAGGAAAAGTCTTACAACTCTTTCGCAGTTTTAATCGATCCGCAGCAATTCGTCATCGTCGGAGCATCCGAAGCGGTTAACATCGGAGTCAGGGAAAGACTGGTAAATGTGCACGTTCGAACGCGGAAAGCATTCTTGCAGAAAATCGCGGACCGGGAAAAGATCATGGAATCCGCTGAAGTGCTTTTTGCCGTCTTCAAAGGAGACCGAGTTCACGACAAAATGCAGATGACAGTGCGCAGAGTCCATGTGCAGGGCATATACGATTTGATGCCCAGAAAAGAGATGGCAGATATCGTAACCCAAAGCAAGCATATCGTCTGCACTTAGACGGTAAATTTAAATAGCACCGCGGACAACTCCATGGTGCTTCATAAGGATGATATACAACTAAAAATAAAGCGATTTGCGATTTAGAAACGTAACATAAGGTAAAGAAAATTCAAAAGGAGAAAGCAGACCTATGAGAAGTGAAGAAGCGTTTCAAGAATCCGTGCGCTCCATGTGCCACCAGACTTTGCGCGCAGATCGTGCCGGAGATTACTGGACAGACGACGAGAAGAATCGACTGAGAATTTTATTTGACAGCGGCGTCGGTATCACCGAGATTGCGCTGGAGCTGGGCCGGACTGAACCGGCAGTTTATCAGCAGATCGAGAAACTGGACCTGTATGGTCGTAAGCAAAACCCGCAGCGACAAAGAAACGGCAAAAAGCCTCCTGAGTGCTTATGTGGTCGCTGTGGAAATGATCCGACATCGTGTCCGCTCCGGATGCAATGCAGCGTAGCGAAGGAGAGATGATGAATGTTCGAGAATTATGATGATATTCTGAACGTTGAAGAGGCCTGCGAAGCCTTGAAAATCGGATACAATGCAATATATGGACTTTTAAACACAGGTAAACTCAGAGGCTATCGGAATGGCCGTGTGTGGAGAATCCCAAAGGCCTCGCTGGTAGAGTACATTCAAAGCAGCTCCAAGCTGAAGTGACAAAGGCGCAGAGAAGTGCCCTGCGTCTATCCTGTTAAAAGCGGTGTTTCTCGCTTTTCGGTGCTGCAATACGCTACAATACCCCTATCAAGAGAGATAGGGGTATTTTTATTATGGAATACTATATGACCGACGAGAGAATTACTGAGTATTTGAAAGCCCTCGAAAATGAAGAACGCGCCGCGGCGACGGTTGAGAAGTACCGCCGTGCTTTACTGAGCTTTGCTGCATTCCTGAGCGGCGCGGCGGTCACACCGGAGATGATCCGCCTTTGGAAGGACGACCTGCGCGCGAGAAACTACGTGCCGTCGACGATCAACACTTATCTGGCTGCGCTGAACGGCTTCTTCCGCTTCTGCGGCTGGGCGGACTGCCGCGCACGGTTTCTGAAAATCCAGCGCCGCCTGTTCCGAGACAGCAAACAGGAGTTAACGCGCGCAGAATATGAACGGCTGGTCGCCGCGGCGGAGGCCGCGGGCGACCGCGGTCTCGCGCTCCTGATGGAAACCATCTGCTCCACCGGCATCCGCGTCAGCGAGGTGCAGTATATCACCGTCGAAGCGGCGAAAAACGGCAAGACCGAAATTGCTTTGAAAGGTAAAATCCGTACCATTCTGCTGCCTGCCAAGCTTTGCCGCAAGCTGCTCAAGTTCGCCGCGCGGCAAAAAACCGCCTCCGGCGCTATCTTTCGCACCAAAAGCGGCAAAGCAATGTCAAGATATCAAATTTGGTCGAAGATGAAGAAGCTGTGCGCCCGCGCAGGCGTCGATGCGGGGAAGGTCTTTCCGCACAACCTGCGGCATCTGTTTGCAACAGCTTTCTACCGCGCGTACAAGGACATCGTCAAGCTAGCAGACGTCCTCGGTCATTCAAGCATTGAAACGACGCGCATTTACCTTGTTACGAGCATGGCGGAGCATCGGCGTCAGCTCGAACAGCTAAAACTTGTATCATAAAAACGGAATCTATATTCTGTTGCGCAAAAATGATAAAGCGAATACAGTTACCACTATGTTCATAACTAAAGTGCATGCAGAGATTGAGCTGTCTGCGCCCGAAAACGCTCAAATGGGTACAGCGGCACAAGCTTACAGTGCGTTTTCCCCTGTAAACTCCATAATTTATATTTGGAATCATAATTTCCCTTGCCTATGTCGGAATATTGTGCTATATTTTGCTACGAGTAAAGGAGGCGATAAGATCGTTTCGCTTCCTTTGCATATACGGAATATAGATTCCGTTCTCAAAATCTCATATTTTGGCAAAACCGCCGAAAGGCGGCGACGCAAAGCCAGATGGGTCTAACGCCTCTCCGAATGGAGAACACGCTATGACAGCCGGTTGCACCCTTACTGATGTATTCGTTTGTCACTGCTCCGTCCGGCCTTGCTGGAACGGAGCTTTTTTCGTGAGGGGGTGGCTGACGATCCGACGAACATTTCGAGCGTTTTGCGCGGAAGAGGGAAAGACTGCTTTGCTTGCCCAGTGGGATATTGAGCGAAATTTACCACTCACGCCGGATAATGTGACTTTTGGCAGCCACAAAAAGGTCTGGTGGACCTGCCCAAGCGGCCACTCATGGCAGGCCATGGTTTACACCCGCAGCGAGGGCACAGGCTGCCCCGTCTGCGCCGGGAAAACCAAGCGCAAAACCAAGTAAACCCAGCCCGCGGAGACGGGCAAAAGATAAAGAAAACTTTAGGAGGTAAAAGTGATGAAACAGCGAATTCTTGCAATATTATTGTCATTGACGATGATGTTCACACTGGTTCCGACAGCAATGGCGGAAGGAGAGGAAGTGTCTGCGGGCGAGGGCAGCGAAACGCCTGCGGTGGAATATGCTGCCCAGATCGGCGATGAGAAATATGACACGCTGGCCGCGGCCATAAATGCAGCTGGGACGGGCGGGACTGTTAAGCTGCTGGCTGATATCACCGGCCAGACCGTGATCCCGGCAGAGAAGGACATCGTGCTGGACCTGAACGGCAAGACGATGACACACACTGAAACTACTCTTTATAATAGTGGTAAGTTGACTGTTCGCGATTCTTCTGCTGACAAGTCCGGCAAGATCGTGTCTACTGGTAACGTGGGTATTGGCGTAAATCATGATTCAACCACAACGATTGAATATGCCAACATCGAAGCGGTAGAAGGTGCAGTCATTACTGGCTATGCTACCGGCGCTAAGATCACGATTGAGGATGGTATTTTTGAGGCCTCCGATAATGCAGTGATCGCGGGTAACGGAAATAGCACTGATCATAACGGGGAGGAGCGCGAAAAGGCTAATACCATTACCATCAACGGCGGCAAGTTCACCGGTAATATTAAGACCACCGGCTATATTGCCTGCGGCATTTATGCGCCGTGGAAGGATATTGTAACCGTGAATGGCGGCGAGTTCACCGTCAATAACGGCATTGGCATTGTTGCCCGTGCCGGACAGGTGAAGGTCAATGGCGGTACGTTCACCTGTACTGGCAGCGCCGAGGGCAAGGTTGGCGATAAGAACTTTGACATGGCTGCGGCCCAGTGCCTGTATTTTGATGCGACCGATCCGGCCTATCCTGCTTATAATTCTGAAACCGACTATATTAAGGTCACCGGCGGCACCTTCTCCAGTAATGTGTCCGCCTATGTTGCTGATGGCTACACCTACAATAGCGAGACCAAGACCGTTGAGCCTCTGGGCGAGACGAACTCCGTGGCCAAGGTCGGCGATACCTACTACAAGACCCTTGCCGAGGCTGTTGCGGCAGCTGATAATGCTACCGTGACCTTGCTGAAAGATGTGACCGCGAATGTTACCATTCCCGCGGGCAATACCATCACGCTTAATCTTAATGGTCACACGCTGGTCGATTCCGCAACTGCTCAGGATAAAAACGTTGCAGAAGACTCTCGCAAACATACCATCACCAACAACGGTACTTTGACGATTCTTGACAGCGTTGGCACCGGTGTTGTGGATAATGTGAGCCACGGCCGTGCCGCACTTTATAATGCGGGAACGATTGTCGAGATCAAGGGTGGCAAGTTCACACGCAGCGTAGATAACAGCACTGATGCAACAAGTGCAAAGGGAAATAGCTGGTATGTCGTCTACAACGCTGAGAACGCAACCATCAACAGGATTTCCGATGGAGAGTTCCTCGCAATCGGTGAATTCTCCTCTCTGTTCTGCAACTGCGGTTTGATTAATGAAATCTCCGGAGGCACATTCACACAGAACGGTTTTATTGCTTTCAAGAATGAGGGTACTGTGAACAAGATTAGCGGTGGCACTTTCTCCTCCGAAGATGAATCTTGTATTCAGAACTGGGGTTCTATTGGTGAGATTACCGGTGGTACAATCACCGCTGGCAGTATTGGCATTTGGAATTTTAGTTCTGATAAGTATAATTCTGTTGGTAAGGTCGGCCAAATCTCCGGTGGTAACATTTCCGGTTCTACTGCTGCGATTCGCCTGAACGATTATGATACTACTTATTTGAATAAACCTTCTACTATCAACAAGGCGAGTGTTGCTGTTTCTGGTGGCAACATTTCCGGTAATCTTCAGGTTAACGCCAACACCGAGCTTTCCGTCTCCGGCGGCAGCTTCTCGCAGTCCGTTGAGAGAAAATACCTTGATCAGAGCCTGAATGCCGAGCTGAAAAGGACTGGCGGTGAAACGCCTTACAGCTACTACCCCGATGTCGCTGCTGCCGCTGCTGCCGCGCAGCCTGGCGATACCGTCACCGATTTGAAGGCTACGACTGAGTCGAAGGTCACGCTTACCCTAAAGTATAACGATGGTGCAACTGCTGACACCACATACAATGTGGCCAGCGGCACGACCATCACCCTCCCCGCGCCTACCCGCATCGGTTATACCTTCAACGGCTGGTATGACGGCAGCAAATTCTATGCCGCCGGTGCCTCCTACAAGGTTTCTGCCACGGCTACCCTGAATGCCTCCTGGAGCTACATTTCCTCCGGCAGTAGCTCCTACGACCCGACCTACTCCGTCTCTACCCCGAGCAAGACCGAGAACGGCAGCGTGACCGTCAGCCCGAAGAGCGCCAGCAAGGGCAGCACTGTGACCATCACCGTCAAGCCCGACAGCGGCTACGTCCTCGAGACCCTGACCGTCACCGACAAGAACGGCGACGAGCTCAAACTCACGGACAAGGGCAACGGCAAGTACACCTTTACCATGCCCGGCAGTAAGGTCGAGGTCAAGGCGACCTTTATGGAAGATAACAGCGTCTTGAACTTCTTCTACGATGTGCCCAACGGCGCGTACTTCTATGAGGCTGTCAAGTGGGCGGTCAAGAACGGCATCACCACCGGCGTGGGCAATGACCTGTTCGCTCCCGAGCAGCCCTGCACCCGCGCGCAGATCGTCACGTTCCTGTGGCGCGCCGCCGGCAGCCCCGAGCCGAAGACCGCAAGCAGCTTCACGGACGTTTCCGCGAACGCTTACTATGCCAAGGCGGTTGCCTGGGCCGTTGAGAACGGCATCACAAACGGTATGACCGAGACGACATTCGCGCCCGATGCGACCTGCACCCGCGGCCAGAGTGTGACGTTCCTGTACCGCGCCCTCAAGGGCACCGCGAGCGCGACCTCGAGCTTCGTCGATGTTTCCGCGAACGCTTTCTACGCGGACGCTGTGGGCTGGGCGGTCTCCGGTAAGGTGACCGACGGCACCTCCAGCACCACGTTCAGCCCGGATGACAACTGCACCCGCGGCCAGATCGTGACCTTCCTCTACAGAGCCTATCAGGGCAAGTAAAAAAAGCAAATACTCAACTTACAAGGCAGGCACCCGGTTTTGGGTGCCTGCCTTGCAGCAAGAGGTACTGCGCAGAGGTTAGATGCCTCTGCAGCAAAATGTTCGTCCCATTTGTGTCGGTAGCTATATCGGCGGGGAAAATATATTAGAGAGAAAAAGGAGAGGTAACATGGCAGTTCGTAGATTAAAAGGTTTATACTTAAAATCAGAAGGTAAATACTTAGAAGACTACCCTTCGCGTTATGTTGAACAGACAGAGGCACTTTTTGAATGGCGGCAGAGCGCACCGAAGCAGGATATCGAACTTCATAAGAGAGCTGAGAAGTTTTCCGGCCTGTTCAGGGAAGTATCCGCTGGGTAAAGTGCTTTGCTACAAAGTGCCCGGTTTTCCGTGTGAAGCATTGGTTGAGGATACAGAGAATTCGTAAGTGCGTTACTTGCTTTTAACGCAAAATGGGGACGTATATGAGGACATAGTCTTTTCTAACACTTTTCTAACACATTCCGGCAAAAGGCTGTTTTTGGGCACAAAAAGCAATCATAATAGAGAAAGTAACGCTCCCAAGATCAAGATGATCTCGGGAGCGGTTTTGCGTTCAGATGACGGCGGTATATGGCCATAAGACAGGTTTAGTAGAATGCTTCTCTTTCTACTCATCCTACGTTGTGGAACATTTAATGGGAAGTGCCTGCCTACTTGGTCAGAATGTTCGGCAGCTGGGCGCGCAGGGCGGCCACGCCCTCGGCAGAGCCGAGGTCATAGCGCTCCACCATGTTCAAAACAGACTGCAAAGAGGTTTTCGGGTTGCACCACAGGTCCGGGGCGTAGCCCTTGCCCTCCACATTCTCCATATTGTAGATGAAGTGGAACGACTGACCGAACTGGAAGCCGATGCCGGAGTTTGGAAGCGTCCAGCCTCGCACATTTCCGACCAGCTGCGCGCCTCTCGTCGGGCCGCCGATCACAAGGCAGTTGTCAAGTGTCCTGCAATAGGTCACGATGCTCTCGCCGGCGGAGCCGGACATGCTGTCTGTCAGAAGAAGAATCGGAGTGCTGTTTTCCAGCAGCTTTCCCTGAAACAGCTCATAGTCTTTATCGCCTGTCCGGAAGGCGGCAAATTCTTCACCCAGGTCCGCGTAGGCTTGGGTCCTATCGAACATAGCAGTGCCCCAGTTGGAGATAATCGTTTTCTGTTCGGGTTCTTCTCCCGTGTAGCTTTTCAGCCAGTTTTTGATAAAGTCTTCATCGCCGCCGCTGTTGGAGCGGGCATCAATGATGATGAGCTTCGCGTTTTTAAGGTCAGAACCGGTGCGGACGAACTCGTCCATTGTCTCCTCATAATTCCAGTCAAACCTGCGAATCGTTATCAAGGCAATACCGTTTGATTTCAGATAATGATAATCCGGGACCTGCGAACCGTCTTCCAGATAGGACTGGCTCAGCGACCATGTGACCGAAACCGTTTTGGTCTCAGCGCCCTTGGTCAGGGTGATACTGTCTGCCGTATGCGCAGCCGTCACGGGACAGAACTGACGCAGGGAATAGCACACGCGGCCGCTCTTTTCAAGATATGGCTGCATTTCCACGTTCGCGTTGCCGCAGGAGGTATAGTACCACTTCTCGTTTTCCCCCAGCAGATAGTACCCGCTTTCATCCTTGCCAAAGCTTTGACCGCTGTAATAGTAAAGATACTGAACGCTTTTTTCAAAGGCCGGTTCATACCGCCCGGCGATCGAGAAATGTCCGTCCCGAACGAAAAGCAGGTGCGAGTAAATGAGCGAGATGAGCTGGTCCCACTTGATCGTCTGATAGGACGCAAGCTCTGCACGGATGGCATCTTCCGCCTTTTGGAACGTCTCCTCACCGAAATAGTAGTAAGCGCCGTAGGAGTAATGCAGCGCGCGGAAGAACAGGTCCACATCCTCAAGCGCTTCCGCGCGCGTAAGGACCGCCTTGCCGGGATTGTTCAGATTTTTCAGGCTGTCGATCTCTGCCTGCGTGATAGTGACCTCGCCGCGGTGATGCTGTAAATATGCTTCAAAGCCGTCGAACGACTCTTCCCTTGCCATATCGGCACGGCGCTTCTCGTTCACGTCTTCGAGCAGCTTTTCAAACGCGTTTTGGTAGGCCGCCGTGGAGCCCTTGCTCAAAACAATGGCGGTATTGCTGTCGGCATCATAGTCGACGGTAAAGCCGAGCGCATCGCCGAGGTCGCGCAGCTTAAAATAGTTGTTTCCCCCGATGTTGTAGACAGAAAGACCGTCCGCAGCCTTTCCGTCGATCAAAACGGACTGCTTGCTGACAACGGCTGTTTTGGACTGATCCCGCCCGCGCTCAAGCTCGCCGCCGACAGGGGTATATTCCTTCCCGGAAACGACCGTGACCGCATTGCTTTGCTCATCGAACGAAACGGAAAAGCGGCTGTCCGTCTTGCTCAGAAGCTGCGCAAGGTCGCGCAGCTTGAAATAGTTGCTGCCGTCGATGTTGTATTTGTCGCAGTCCGCATCGACGCCGTCGACCGACAGATTTTGCGGCGAAGCCACCACATTCGCGGCGGAGGCGTAAGGTGCGGCAATGCAAACCAGGAGCAGCGTCAAAATGATGGGCAATAGTTTTTTCATGGATGATTCTCCTCTCCCTTATCACGCTATCGGTGCGCCGCTTTCAAAGAAGCGTTCCCCGTCAGAGCATTTTTTCACTTTAAGGGTAGCATACTCCATCGTATGCTGCAACGCAAATTTTGCATAAAAGCGGTATCGCCCGTCTAAAGGCGACCGATAGCTTCATCCGCGGCCTTTCAGCCGAGCTTCTGCGCAAGGTCCTCAAGCGCGGCGGTCATCGCCTCTTCAAACGAGGGGTGCGGACGCATGGCCAGCAGGAATTGATCGACCGTCATGTGGTTGGCGAGCGCCTGCGAGATGCCGCCGATCATGTCGCTTGCATGCTCGCACATGAGCTGCGCGCCGAGAAGCTCGCGTGTTTCGGCGTGGGCGACGAACTTCATAAAGCAGCGGCCCGGGTCGGCGATGAGCGTCTTGGCGTTGTCGAACATGACGTGTTTGCCGACCTTGACGGGGATGCCCGCCTCCTTGGCCTCGGCCTCGGTGAGGCCGACGACCGCGATCTCCGGACGGCAGTAGATGCAGCTCGGCACGACGGACATGGATGTGTGATTTTCCCTTCCGTAGAGCAGGTCGACGCAGGCGATGCCCTGCGCGATCGCCACATGGGCGAGCTGAATTTTGGCCGAGACGTCGCCGATGGCGTAGATGTGGGGGATGCTCGTCTCGTAGCGCTCGTTCACGGCGATGCTGCGGCGGTTCATCTCGACAGTAATGCCATCCGCGAACAGGCCGTCGCAGTACGGGCGGCGGCCGATGGCGCAGAGCACGGCCTCGCCGGAGACGGTCTCGCTCTTTTCCTTGCAGGTGAAGTTGACGGCGATATCCTCACCCGTCTTCTCGACGCTCTGGACCATCGCGTTCGTGAAGACCTTCACGCCCTGCTTTTTGAGGATGAGCGCGAGGCTCTGGCCGAGCTCCTTGTCCATGTTGGGCAGCAGGCGGCCCATGCCTTCGATGACGGTCACTTCACAGCCGAGGTCTGCGTAAAACGTCGCAAACTCGATGCCGATGACGCCGCCGCCGATGATGACGATGGAGCGGTACAGGTGGTCGCACCCCTCAAGCAGCTCGTCGGAGGTCATCGCGAACTCAAGTCCGGGAATCGGCGGGCGGGACGGGACGGAGCCGGTGGCGATGAGGATATCGTCGCAGGTGTAGTCGTTGGCACCGCCCTCGGCGTCCGTCACGCGGACAGCGCCGGGTGCGGTGATGAGCGCCGTGCCGCGCAGAAAGTCGATCTTTGCGGTCTTGAAAAGCGATTCAATGCCGGAGGACAGCTTTTGCGAAATTTCGCGCTTGTAGGCAAAAATCTCCGTCATGTCGGCGCGGATATCGTCGGTGTGGATGCCGGCGTGTGCGCCGTGCTTGGCGTCGTGGAAGATCTGAGAAGAGTGCAGCAGCGTTTTCGTCGGAATGCAGCCGCGGTTTAAGCAGGTGCCGCCCGCTTCGCGCTTCTCGACGACGGCGACCTTCTTGCCGAGCTTGGCCGCATGGAGCGCGGCTTCGTAGCCGCCGGGGCCCGCGCCGATGACGATGAGTTCATAATGAGCCATAATAGTTCGTTCCTTTTTGAGAGCAATGCCGCCGACTTTTCGGCGGCATTGCGTGATGTTGAGATATGCGTTGCCTTCGTCAGGCAAACTGATACCGTAAAACCATGTTGCGCGCCGCGCCGACCTCGTCGAGACGGCGGACGGGCGTGGAGTGGGGAGCGGTGTGGAGCGTCTCGGGATCGGAGTGCGCGAGTTCAAAGAGCTTGCAGTAGATGCCGCAGACCTCGTCCATGGTCTCCTTGCTCTCAGTCTCGCAGGGCTCGATCATGAGCGCCTCATGGACGATGAGCGGGAAGTACATCGTGGGCGGGTGCAGGCCAAAGTCGAGCATGCCCTTGGCAAGGTCGAGCGCGGAGACGCCCGTCTCCTTGTGGAGATCGACAAGCGACATGACGAACTCGTGCATGCAGATCTCGTCATAGGCCATGGTGAAGGTATCCTTGAGCCTGACGCGCATGTAGTTCGCGTTCAGCACGGCGTTCATCGCCGCCTCGCGGATGCCGGACTTGCCGAGCGTGAGCACGTAGGTCAGTGCGCGCACGACGACGTCGAAGTTGCCGTAGAACATCTTCACGCGGCCGATGGATTTTTCGGGATACTCGAAGCCGTACTTGCCGTCCTTTTCGACGACCAGCGGGCCGGGCATGTACTTTTTGAGGAATTCCTTGCAGCCGACCGCGCCTGCGCCGGGGCCGCCGCCGCCGTGCGGTGTGGCGAACGTCTTATGCAGGTTACTGTGGATGCAGTCAAAGCCCATGTCACCGGGACGGACGACGCCCATGACGGCGTTGAGGTTCGCGCCGTCGTAATAGCACAGGCCGCCCGCATCGTGAATGATCTTCGTGATCTCGAGGATGTTCTTGTCGAAAATACCGACGGTGTTCGGGTTCGTCAGCATCAATCCCGCGGTGTCGGGGCCGACGGCGGCGCGCAGCGCGTCGAGGTCCACGCAGCCGTCTGCGCCGGACGGGATGTTGATGACCTGGAAGCCGCACATCGCGGCGGTTGCGGGATTTGTGCCGTGGGCGGAGTCGGGCACGATGATCTTCGTGCGGTTAAAATCGCCGCGGTCGGTATGATAGGCCTTGATGAGCAGAACGCCCGTGAACTCACCGTGCGCGCCCGCCGCGGGCTGGAACGTGACAGCGTCCATGCCGAAGACCTCGCCAAGCTCAGCGCCCAGCGTGTGCAGCGCCTCGAGCGCGCCCTGCGCGGTCTCGATGCTCTGGAGCGGGTGGAGCTGGGTGAAGCCCGGCAGCGCCGCCATGTCCTCGTCGATCTTGGGGTTGTACTTCATCGTGCACGAGCCGAGGGGATAGAAGCCGTCGTTCACGCCATGGATGCGCTTGCAAAGGGCGGTGTAGTGACGGGTGAGCTCATTTTCGCTCACATGGGGCAGGTGCAGCGCCTCGCTGCGCTCTTCGGGAAGCTGATATTCGGGGACGTCACACTCCGGCATGAGGGTCATGCCGCGGCCTTCGACGCCAAGTTCAAAAATGAGCTTCATTTACAGCACCTCCTTCACGATGGCGACAGCTTTGTCGAGCTGCGACTTGGAGACGAGCTCCGTCACGCACCAGAGAATGCCGCCCTCGACCTCTGCGCCGCCGAGGATGCCCTCGGCCTCGAGCGCGTCGAGGATCTTCCTGCGGCAGTTGGGGCATTCGACTTCGGTGACGAACTCGTGGAAGAATTCACCCTTGTACTTCAAGGTGCAGCCGATCTTTTGGAGCTCAGAGGCGAAATAGTGCGCCTTCGAGGTGCAGAGCCGCGCGCACTGCTTCATGCCCTTTTCGCCCATCGCGGCCATGTAAACGCCCGCGGCGAAGGCACATAACGCCTGGTTGGAGCAGATGTTGGAGCTGGCCTTTTCGCGGCGGATGTGCTGCTCGCGCGCGGACAGCGTCAGCACGTAGCCAACCTCGCCGTCCACATCCTTCGTCTGGCCGACGATGCGGCCGGGGAGCTTTCTCGTCATGGCGGATGTCGTGGCCATGAAGCCGAGGAACGGGCCGCCGAACGCCGTGTCGAGGCCGAGGGGCTGACCGTCGCCGACGGCGACATCCGCGCCCATCGCGCGCGGCGTGGGCAGAATGGCGCAGGCGATGGGGTTCACGCCCATGACGAACTTGGCGCCCGCGGCGTGGACGATCTCACCGGCCGCCTTCGCGTCTTCGATCTGGCCGAAGTAGTTCGGCTGCTGGAGGTAGAAGCACGCGGCGTCATCGCCGAGCGCTTCCTTGAGCGCGTCGAGATCAGTTCTGCCGTCCTTTGCGGGGACGACAAAAAGCTCGGTATTCGAGGCGAAGCAGTAGGTCTTCATGACCTCGATGACCTGCGGATGGGCGCAGGCGGAGACGTAAGCCTTCGTGCGCTTGCGGTCCTTGCACATGGGGATCGTCTCGGCCGCGGCGGTCGCGCCGTCGTAGTGCGAGGCGTTGGAGACGTCCATGCCGGTCAGCTCGCAGATCATCGTCTGGAATTCAAACGTACCCTGCAGAACGCCCTGGCTGATCTCCGCCTGATAGGGGGTGTAGCAGGTGACAAGCTCTTCGCGGGAGGTGACGGATTTGACGACCGACGGGATGAAGTGGCGGTAGGCGCCCGCGCCGCGAAGGACAGTCTTGAAGACCTTGTTCTTTTCGGCCATGGCGGTGACGGCCTCGCGCACCTCAAGCTCGCTCAGGCCCTCGGGGATGTTCAGCCCGCCGCTCCGCAGGAGCATTTCCTGCGGGACGGCCTTATACAGCCCTTCCAGGCTGTCGACCCCGATGGCGGCGAGCATTTCTTCCCGTTCCGCAGTTGTGGTGGGAACGTAAGAGCCCATGTTAGCCCTCCTGCGCGCAATGCGCTTCGTAAGCGGCGGCGTCAAGCAGCGCCTCAGTGTCGGTCACGGGGGAGACCTTGATGATCCATGCGCCGTAGGGGTCGGAGTTCAGCGTCTCGGGCGCGTCGGCGAGCGCTTCGTTGACCTCGCAGATCGTGCCGCTGACGGGACAGATCACGTCGGAGACCGCCTTGACGGACTCGACATCGCCGAAGCTCTCACCGGCGGTGACGCTGTCGCCCTCGGCGGGCAGGTTGATAAAGACCACATCGCCCAGCGCATCCTGGGCAAAATCAGAAATGCCGATCACGGCGACGTCGCCGTCCATCTTGACCCACTCGTGGGACTTGGAATACTTCAGCTCAGCAGGGATGTTCATGGTAATTTCCTCCTCAAAATCGTTCTCAGTGAATGTTGTTTGTGATTGACGGTCCAATGGTTTCCGAATATTCGGTCAAAAATCTCTATTTCAGCGTTCGAGCTTGTAGAACGGCATTGGCACGATCTCGAGCTCGACCATGCGGCCGCGCACGTCGGCGTTGAGGTGCTTGCCGATCTCGATATCTTGAGCGGGGATATAGCCCATCGCGACACCGCAGCCGATATAGGGCGCGAACGTGCCGGAGGACGCCCAGCCGATCTTTTCTCCATCCATCGTGTAGAGGTCGCAGTGCTCGCGCACGATGCCGCGGCCGACGACCTTCATGCCAATGCGCTTCATTTTCGGCGCGCCGAGCGCGACAAGCGCGTCGCGGCCGATGAAGTCCTTGCCCGTGAGCTTGCACGGAAGTCCCGCCATCTTCGGCGTGATCTCGTCGTTCATCTCGTGGCCGTAGAGCGGCATCGAAGCCTCTAAGCGCAGCGTGTCGCGCGCGCCGAGGCCGCAGGGGATCACCCCCTCGGGCTCGCCCGCCTTCAGAAGCGCTTTCCACAGGTCGACGGTGTCCTCGGCCTTGCAGTAGATCTCAAAGCCGTATTCACCGGTGTAGCCCGTCTGGGAGACGAGGGCGCGGATCGTGCGCTCGCCGAGGTTCAGGGGCACGTCTTCGGTGAAGGTGTAGTACTTGGCGGGGATATACTGCTCGTCGCAGAGCTTTTTGAGAATGTCGCCGGACCTGGGGCCCTGCAGGGCGATCTGGCCCCAGTCGTTGCCCTCGTCGCGGTAGTCGACGTCGCCGGAGAGGTGGCTCTCGACCCAGGCGGCGTCCTTTTCGCGGTTGCCCGCGTTGACGACGAGCCAGTAATTGTCCGCTGCGCAGCGGTAGACGATGAAGTCGTCGATGATGCCGCCATTGTCGTTGCAGAACATCGAGTACTTGATCTCGCCGTCTTTCATGTTCGAAATGTCGGCGGTGATGATCTTCTGCACGTTGGCGACGGCATCAGGGCCCTTGAGGCGAAGCTCGCCCATGTGGGAAACGTCGAACAATCCGGCCTTTTCACGAACGGCCATGTGCTCGGCAATCACGCCGGTGGGATACTGCACGGGCATCAGAAAGCCGCCGAATTCGACGATCTTGCCGCCCATGTCCACATGCGTTTGGTAAAGTGGGGTCTTCTTTTCCATAGTGCGCATCCTCCGAAAACAATAATTTTAATGAATCTTATAAAAATTATTAAAATTAAGCATCAAAAAAGAGACACAAAACTCCCTTTTGAGCTTTGTGCCTCCGTTGATCACCTGAGAGATTCCCCGCCCGAGTCATCGCGGCAGGTTGCACCTTCGGCGTGCGTAAACGCACTTTTCGGAGCGTCGTCCGAGTTCGGCCCTTTTGCCTGAGAGCTTCTGCGTTCCCCTTCGGCGCCGCGGCAGAATATTCCGCGGTCTCTCCCGAACTCATCATCCGATCGGTTGATTCATTTTGCTTTTTAAAGCTAACATAAGAACGAGCCTTTGTCAAGAAAGAAAAAATAATATTTTGTTAAAATATTTCAAGCGGAAATTCGGCAAACCGAAAACTGCCGAAACAGGTCAAAATTTGAAAGCATCCCGTTGTTATGACTGCGTTGCCGGCCAGGTTCTATTTCGTTTCGGCATGGTGCTATTCATACTTTGCATTTGCATTTTGCCTAAAGCGGCGGCGGAGAAGTGATGGGGCGTCTATTTTCTTCGACGAAATCCGTCCTGCGCGGACAAAATTGTATTGACAACGGCGGAGGATGGGTCTATTGTACACACATCATTCGTCAAATGCTTTGAGCAGGACACGACTTCCCCGGATCACCGCTTTCAGAGAGCCGTTGGTGGTGCAAAACGGCAGCAAGGAACGGGCAGGCCATCCCCTGTGAGCAGCCGCGGTGAAAGGCGCGAACGCCGAGTAATCGTAGCCGGTCCCCCACCGTTAACAGGGTACGCTCTCCGATCCATTCGGGCAGCGGTCGAGCGGCCGGTTTTCCGGCAAGCAAAGTGGTAACGCGGAAGTTGAGATCTGCGGCGGATATCGCCGCGATACTGGCCTTCGTCTTTGCGATGGGTTTTCGTTGTGGAAAATCCGCGGCAGAGGCGGGGCTTTTCTTTTTGCTCCCGGCATTGGCGAAGAACACAGTTTTTTAGGAAAGAAAGGGAAATCACATGAACACACTCGTCATCGTGCTGATCGCGGCGGTCGTCCTCGTCGCTGCCTACGCACTCTATGGGCGCTGGCTCGCCAAAACCTGGGGCATCGACCCCAAGGCGCAGACGCCCGCCGTCAAGTATAACGACGGCAAGGACTTTGTCCCCACCAACGGCTGGACCGTCTTCAGCCATCAGTTTTCCTCCATCGCGGGCGCGGGCCCTGTCACCGGCGCGATTCAGGCCGCCGCGTTCGGCTGGCTGCCGGTGCTGCTGTGGGTGCTGCTCGGCGGCGTCTTCTTCGGCGCTGTGACGGACTTCGGCGCGCTGTACGCCTCCGTCAAAAACGACGGCAAGTCCATGGGCATGCTGATCGAAAAGTACATCGGCAAGCTCGGCCGCAAGCTGTTTCTGCTGTTCTGCTGGCTGTTCTGCCTGATCGTCATCGCGGCGTTCGCCGACATGGTCGCCGGCACGTTCAACGCCTACACCGTGGTCGATGGCGTGACGCAGCTCGCTGACGCCGCGCAGACCAACGGCGCAGCCGGTATGGTGTCCATCATGTTCATGGTGTTCGCCGTCGTCTTCGGCCTTGTGCAGAAGAAGCTGAACCTCTCGGGCTGGAAGGAAGCCGTGCTCGGCATCCTCTGCATCGTTGCCTCGTTCGCCGTCGGCATGAACTGCCCACTCATCTTCGGCAAGGTGACTTGGAGCTACATCACGTTCGTCTACATCTTCTTCGCCGCCGTTCTCCCGATGTGGCTTTTGAAGCAGCCGCGCGACTACATGACCACCTTCATGTTCATCTGCATGATCGCGGGCGCGGTCGTCGGCCTTCTCGTTGCGCATCCGACGATGAACCTCCCCGTCTTCACGGGCTTCAACAATGAAAAGCTCGGCACGATGTTCCCCATCCTGTTCGTCACCGTCGCCTGCGGCGCGGTGTCCGGCTTCCACAGCCTCGTCTCCTCCGGCACGTCGTCCAAGACGGTCGAAAACGAGAAGGACATGCTCAAGGTCGGCTACGGCGCGATGATCCTCGAGAGCCTGCTTGCCGTGCTCGCGCTCTGCGTGGCCGGTGCGGCCGCCGCGGCGGACGGCACTCCCGCCGCCGGTACCCCGTTCCAGATCTTCAGCCGCGGCGTTGCGGGCTTCTTCGAGATGTTCGGCGTGCCGAACTACGCCGCCACGGTCTTTATGACGATGTGCGTCTCCGCCCTCGCCCTCACGAGCCTTGACGCCGTCGCGCGTATCGCGCGCATGAGCTTCCAGGAGCTTTTCAGTGTGGACGACATGGCCCACGCCGAGCCCTGGCGCAAGCTCCTGTGCAACACGTATTTCTCCACCGTACTGACGCTTGTGCTCGGCTACGTGCTCACGAAGATCGGCTACTCCAACATCTGGCCGCTGTTCGGCTCTGCCAACCAGCTGCTCTCCGCGCTCGTGCTCATCACGCTGTGCGTCTTCCTCAAGGTCACGGGCCGCAGCAACAAGATGCTCTTCCCGCCGCTCGTCATCATGCTCTGCGTCACGTTCACGGCGCTTGTCCAGCGCCTGATGGCCATGGTGAGCGCCATCCAAAATGCCGCTGCTGTCACCATCCCCGCGGGCGAGACGACCTGGGGCGCGGTGTTTATCGCCAACGGCTTGCAGCTCATCATCGCGGTGCTGCTCATCGTGCTCGGCGCGACCATCGTCGTGAACTCGATGAGAAGCTACGTCGCCAGCAAGCACAACAGCGAGGCCAAGGTTTAATTTTGAAAAATGTGCAAAAAAAGGAGGCTTCCCGTCGGGAAGCCTCCTTTTTTGCTTTATTACCAGCTTGCGACCGTGCCGTCGCATCTCGGTTCGGTGCCCGCGGCGTAAACGCCGTTTTCGCACTTCCAGATGATCTCGCCGCGGCCCATGGCCGTGCGGTCGTCGACGATCTCGACCTCGTGCCCCATTGCTCGCAGCTGCTCGGCGATCGCCTCGCCCGCCTCGCGCTCGATCTGGAGCTTTTTGCCGCCGATCCACTGGATGCGCGGCGCGTCGAGCGCCTCCTGCGGGTTCATGGCGTAATCGATGGTGCTCGTCAGCACCTCGACCTGCCCCTGCGGCTGCATGAACGCGCCCATCACGCCGAACGGGCCGACGGCCTCGCCGTCCTTGAGCAGAAAGCCCGGGATGATCGTGTGGTAGGACTTCTTTCCGCCCTCCAAATAGTTATCGCTCTTCGGGTCGAGGGAGAAGTTCGCGCCGCGGTCCTGAAGCGAGATGCCCGTGCCGGGGATGGCGATGCCCGCGCCAAAGCCGCAGTAGTTGCTCTGGATGAGCGAGACCATGTTGCCCTCGCTGTCTGCGGTGCAGAGGTAGATCGTGCCACCGCAGTGCGGGTCGCCCGCCTTGGGCTCAAGAGCCTTATCCGTGATGAGTGCGCGGCGGGCGGCGAGATAGTCGGGCGAGAGCAGCTCACTGACCTTTGTTTTCATATAGCGCGGGTCGGCGACGTAGGTCTTCGTGTCGGCAAAGGCGAGCTTGATGGCCTCCATGACCTTGTGATAGTAGTCCGCGTCCTCGCGCTTTTCAGGCAGCGTCAGCCCGTTGAGCATGCCGAGTGCCATCAGCACCGTGATGCCGTGGCCGTTGGGCGGGATCTCGCAGACGGTGTAGCCGCGGTAGTCCTGCGTGATGGGCTCGACCCATTCAGGGTGGTAGTTCTTGAAGTCGTCCTCGCAGAAGTAGCCGCCCGTGGCGCGCGAATGGGCGACGATCCTTTCCATCAGCTCACCGCGATAGTAGCTCTCGCAATTCGTCTCGGCAAGGGAGCGCATCGTGTCGGCATAGGCGGGGAAACGGAAGACATCGCCCGCGCGGTACGGCGAGCCGTCCGGCTTCATAAAGCTCTTCCACCAGTATTCATAGGGGGCGGGGTCCTGCGCCATGACCCTGGCGATGCGCTTGCTGTCGCGCGCCCAGAGCTTGCCGACATTGACGGGCACGGCATAGCCGTTTTCGGCGTAGGAAATGGCGGGGGCGAAGAGCTCGGAGAGCGGCTTTGTGCCAAAGCGCGCATTGAGCGCCGCCCAGCCCGCGGGCGCGCCCGGGACCATCGTGGGGAGCCAGCCCTCTTCGGGGACAGCGTCAAAGCCTTTGGCGTGGACCTCGTCCGCGCTCAGCGCCATCGGCGCAACGCCGCTGGCGTTCAAGCCGTAGAGCTTTTTCTCCTTCTCGATCCACACGAGCGCGAAACAGTCGGACCCAAGGCCGTTGCCCGTCGGCTCGAGCAGCGGCATCGCGCCGGCCATGGCGACGGCGGCATCGACGGCGTTGCCGCCATTTTTCAGCACGTCGAGGCCGACCTGTGCGCCGAGGGGAACGGACGTGCAGCACACGCCGTTTTTGGCGTAGACCACGTTGCGGCGGGAAGAATATCGGTAAGTTAACGGATCAAAATTCGGCATGATCGTTCTCACTTTCGTCGTTTTTCCCAGTATAGCAGTCCGCGCGAAAAAGGGCAAGAAAAAGACGCTGTGCGGCGCGGACAGAGCAGCGTGACGGAACCATACGGAAAGCTGGATATTCGCCCTGCAAAAGGGCGATAAATTTACGCTTTCCCGCTTGACATCCTATAAAAATGCATTATAATACAATCAACTTCATCATCAATGCCTCCTTTGGCACCGGCCGGGGAGAAAAGGCATCCATGACTGAGCCGTAGGTATTCCGGGCGACCGGATAAGGCTGGGTCGTGGGTGCTGTTACTTTTTTATAGAGAAAAGGAGAACGATATGAACATCAAGCCCTTTGCTGTGGAAGAATGGATGAACGAGTACGAGGTGGGTGCGCTCTACAACATCGCCGAGACCTGCGTCGACTCCGTTTCGCTCGACGAGCTTTTCAAGCTCACGGGCGAGAACAAGGAGGACTTTTTGAAGGACTTCTGTGCCCAGCGCTTGACCTATGGCGATATCTGGGGCAGCGAGGCGCTGCGCAGCGGCATTTCCAAGCTCTATCACACGATCAAGGCCGATGAGGTCGTGCTCACGCACGGCGCGGCGGGCGCGAACCATCATGTGTTCTGCTCGCTCATTTCCGCGGGCGACCGCGTGGTCAGCATCATGCCGACCTATCAGCAGCTCTACTCCATCCCCGAGGCCATCGGCGCGGACGTCGCCATCATGCACCTAAAGCAGGAAAACGACTATCTCCCCGACCTGAATGAGCTCAAGAGCCTCGTCACGCCCGAGACGAAAATGATCTGCATCAACAACCCCAACAACCCCACCGGTGCGCTGATGAGTAAGGAGCTGCTTGAGAGCATCGTGGAGATCGCCCGCGGCGTGGGCGCGTACATCCTCTGCGACGAGGTCTACCGCCACCTGACGCAGGAGGACGAGTGGTGCGAATCCATCGTCGACCTGTACGAAAAGGGCATCTCGGTCAGCAGCATGTCCAAGGTGTTCTCGCTCGCGGGCCTTCGCATGGGCTGGATCGCCACGCACGATGAAGCGGCGCGCAAGGCATTCCTGTCGCACCGCGACTACAATTTAATTAGCTGCGGCATGTTCGACGATGCGATCGCGTCCATCGCCCTGCGCCACAGCGACGTGATGCTCAAGCGCAATCAGCGCATCGTGCGCGAGAACCTCGCCATCCTCGATGACTGGATCAAGGAAAATCCGCACTTTTTCTACACCAAGCCCAAAGCCGGTACGACCGCGCTCGTTTACTACGATTTCGATATCCCCTCCTACGAGTTCTGCAAGCGCATGTACCACGAGACCGGTGCGTTCGTCACGCCGGGCGACTGCTTCGAGCAGCCCCACAGCATGCGCATCGGCTATGCCTGCGACGTCAACACGCTCAGAGACGGCCTTGCCGCGGTGACGAAGTTTGCCGCGACGCTGTGAGCGGCGAAAACACGCGATAAATAAAAGAAATCCGTCCGGTCATCGACCGGACGGATTTTTGACTTGTAAGGGGTTCACGCCTTGGCTCTGTTCCCGCGCATGAAGTGCAGAATAAGGCCGATGGCCGCGCCGATAAGCGTCGGGCAGATCCAGCCGAGGCCGAGGTCGGCAAACGGTAGGTACTGCTGACCGAACGCCTTGATGGCCGGACCGTGGATGGCGTTGAACACGCTCTCGGGCAGCGCGATGATCAGATCGTAAACGGCAGCGATGAGCGTGAAGCCGATCGTCCAGCAGTACACCGTGCGGTCGTGGCCGAAGAATTTACCGAGCAGCGCCAGCGCAATGAGCGCGATGGACAGCGGATAGAGGAACATCAGCACCGGCAGCGAATAGCTGATGATGGCGCTGAGGCCGAGGTTCGCAAACAGCAGCGACACGAGGCTGAAAATGATGGCCCAGGTGGGGTACTTCGGCCCGTCGGGGAAGAGCGCGGTGAACGTCTCGGCGCAGCTTGTGATGAGGCCGACGGCGGTCTTAAGGCACGCGAGCGTCACCGTGGCGGCGAGGATGAAGAGACCGGCGGAGCCGAGGTAGTGCTGCGCGATCTGCGCGAGCGCCGTGCCGCCGTTCTCGCTGGCTTCAAGCACGCCGCGGCTCTGCGTGCCGGCGATCGTGACGGCGATGTAGATGAACGCCATCAGAAGGCTGCTGAAAATGCCCGCGCGGACGGTGCTCCCCGCCACAGCGGTGGGATCGTCCACGCCGAGGTCACGGATGACCTGCACGACGATGATGCCAAACGCAAGGCTCGCCAGCGCGTCCATGGTGTTGTACCCTTCGAGGAAACCAGCGAAAAACGGCTGGGACGCGTAGTCGCCGAGCGGCTCGACATCCGCGATGGCCGCACTCGGAGAGAGGAGCGCGACGACGACCAGAATGCCGAGGAAGACGAGAAAGCAGGGGTTCAGAATTTTGCCGACCCAGGTCAGGATCTTGCCCGGGCGCAGCGCGAAAAACAGCGCCGCGGCGAAAAACGCCGCCGAGAAGAGCAGCAGGTACAGCGTGCTGCTGCCATTTTGCGGAAGCACCTGCTCAAGTCCCACGGTGAATGACGTCGTCGCGCAGCGGGGAATGGCGAAAAACGGCCCAATGGTCAGATACAGCGCGCAGGTGAAGAACATCGCGTAGGGGCGGTTGACCTTGCTGCTCAGGTCAAAAAGACCGTTGGAGCGGCTGATGCCGAGCGCGGCCACGCCGAGCAGCGGCAGGCCCACGCCCGTGATGAGAAGCCCCAGAATGGCCTGCCAAACGTTGGAACCGGCCATCTGGCCGAGGTGTACGGGAAAGATGAGATTGCCGGCGCCGAAAAACAGGCCGAAGAGCATGCTGGCAACATAGGTGTATTCTTTGGCAGAGAGCTTGCGTTTCATGGTAAAAAATTTCCTTTCATGGCGGTGGGGCAAAAATGCCCCGTCCTGAATGATTCGGGTAACAAAAAAACCGGTCTGTTCCCGCGCTCTGACATTGCAAGGGGATACTCCCATGCTTGTGGAACATTCCACAAGTGCTTTGCCAGATCAATGGAGCATACCGGATCCATGCTGCCGATCATTGCAGGCAGCGAATCAAACCGAGCTTTGGAAAATGAGGTCGATCAAACCGCTGCCGACTGCTTCGACGACTTAGATTCGGACGAATGCCCCTCTACGCCAACGATCAGTCGCCAGCTTACTCCAAAATTGACATTTTTGGACGTAACCATGGTGTTCAAACGATCGCCTCCTTTGCTGCGGAAATTGGCATCATTATACCATACCATTACATTTTGTCAAGTATTAATGAGAAAATGATATGTTAAAATCGGAAGCGAAAAATTGGGCCGATGGATGAAGCTTCATTCGGGCCACGCAAAGAAGCATGCGGCGCGATAATGCGCCACCTTGCGGTAAAGGCGCGAAAAAGGCACGAAAACAGACTGCTTTCGCACCTTTTCGGTAAATAAAAAGATCAGAACACCACGACGAGCAGCATCTTGAACTGCTCCTGACCGTACACCGCGTGCGGGTGACGCGCGGGCATGACGATGGATTCGCCCTCGTGCAGGATGTGCTCGACGCCGTCGATCGTGATCCGACCCACGCCGTCGAGGCAGGTGACCATCGCGTCGCCGCCGGATTCGTGGGTGCTGATCTCCTCACCCTTGTCAAACGAGAAGAGCGTGACGCTCACGTGCTCGTTCTGCGCCAGCGTGCGGCTGACGACCTGACCGGACTGATAGGCGACCTGATCGCGCAGGGTCAGAACCTCTGCCTTGCTGATATTTTTCATACCGTCCATGATAATTTCCTCCTGTTGAAACGCGCGGCGCTGGCCGCCGCGCACGATATTATCTCCTATCATGCCCTTTTTGCGAAAAAGGCAACGATTATTTTGCTTTGTGCGCCAGTACACAGTACCACTCGCTGTTTTCGATGTCAAACACGCCGAACTGCACGGGGAAGGCCTTGACCTGAATGTCCTGATAGCCGAGCTGCGTGAGCTTGTCGAGCAGTAATTTCTGCGGCACGGGGTGGTAGTGCTCCTCAAAACGCTCTTTTTGGAAGATTTTGTTATCGCGCTCGAAGGTGTAGATAAGATTGAAGACAATGGAGCCGTCGGATAAATGGTCCCAGACCTGCATGAGGTTCACGCGGTCGCCGTTTGGCAGAAAGGCGGGATTGTAGCAGTAAAAACGCTTTTTCTGCCCCACGATACGGTCCCAGTTGCGAAGGTCGAAGTAGAGGCAGCCTCCGGGCTCCACGAGCGCGTCCATCTGCTCCAAAACGCCGGTGATCTCGTTGTTTGTCACGTAGGCAAGGGAGTTGCCGGTGCTCATCACGCAGTCGAAGCTGCGGTCAAAATGAGACGTCAGGTCGCGGAAATCGCTCTGCCGCAGGTCGATGGCGATGCCACGCTCGTCCGCCTTTTTGCGGCAGCGCGCGAGCATGCTGTCGCTCAAATCGGAGCCATACAGCGAGACGCCGAGCTGCCCGAGCGGCAGCGTGAGCGAGCCCGTCCCGATGCTCACATCGAGCGCCGAGCGAATGGGCCTGCCGTCGAAAACGGCCTGCCAGTGGGAGAGGGTCTGTGCATCCTTTTTCGGGGAGTCGAAGAGGTCGTAGATGTCGGTGCGGTCGTAGACGCTGGCCATAGAGCATGCTCCTCCTGACAAAATATTGGATCGCGCCCCGCGCTCAGCGCTTTTTGCGCTGGGACGAGGACGGAATGTCCATTTCCGCGCGGTACTTAGCGATGGCGCGGCGGCTGACCTCGATGCCGAGAGCCGAGAGCGCCAGACGAAGCGCCTCGTCCGAGAGCGGCGCGGCCGGGTCCTCTGCACGAATGAGGCTTTGCAGCCGCTGCTTGACCGCGTGGGACGAGACTGCCGCGTCGGGGCGGATCGCCGTGGTGAAAAAGCTGCGCACGGGGATGATCCTGCCCTGGAACTGAATGTATTTATTCTGCGCAGCACGGCTCACGGTGGAGGTGCTGACGCCCATTTTTTCGGAAAGCTGCTGCATCGTCACGGGCAGCAGTGCCTCGCCGCCACAGAAAAAGCCGTGCTGCTCGCGCCCGATGAGCGTGAGCATCTGTACGAGCGTGTCACAGCGGGTGTGGACGCCCTTGATGAGGGCCTGTGCTTCGGAGAGCTTTTCTTTCACGTAGCGCTGGACCTCGGGGTCGTCGCTCGTGTTCATCAGCGCGGCGTATTCGGCGTTGACGGACAGGTGCGGCAGAATACGCTCGTTGAGCTCGATGACGAGCTGACCCTGCTGCACGGAAAATTCCGCATCGGGGGCGACGTAGGCGATCTGCTCGCTGCCGGCAAAGCTGCGCGAGGGGATCGGGTTGAGCGCGAGTATCTTGGCCGCAGCGGCCCTGGCTTCACCGACGCTGACGCCGAGCAGAACGGCAAGGCTGGAAAAGTTGCGCTTGCCGAGCAGTTCGAGCCCATCGCGCGAGATCTTCAGCGCCAGCGGGTCGAGCGAGCGGCCCTGCGCGAGCTGGAGCGTCAGGCATTCCGACAGGTTCCGCGCGCCGACGCCCGGCGGGTCGAGCATCTGCACGGCGAAGAGTGCCTGCTCGAGCGAGAAGAGCGGGATGTCGAATTCGCGTGACAGCTCTTCGAGCGGGCAGTCGAGATAGCCGCGCTCGTCGAGACAGTCGATCAAAAAGCGGCACAGGCGCAGAAGCTCGTCGTCGACGAGCTTCATCTGCCCGATCTGCTCGGTCAGGTGGTCGCGGAACGTCTTTTCGCGCGTCAAAAAGGCGGTGAAGTCCTGCACATCCTCCATGCCAGAGGAGGTGACGCCGCGCCATGAGTCCGCCTCGCGCACCTCGAGCGGTTCACGCTCGGCGGGAGCGGCCTCGCTGGGGAGCTCGGTCTCGTAATAGGTGGGGGACTGTACGTCGAGCAGCGGGTTTGAGAGCGCGACTTCCTGCACGTATTCGCTCAGCTCCGGCGCGGAGAGCTGCAAACAGTCGAGCGACTGGCGCATCGTCTGCGTCAGCACGAGCTTTTGGCTCAGCGTCTGCCTCTGTTCAAGCTGCACGATAGATTCCCTCCTCAAATGATGCTCATTCAGTAAATTAAAGTATAGCAGTTTTCGCCTTTCTTCGCAATACACAGATGCGCGGGAATGTCCCCAAAAAAGCAAGGGGGCATTCAGATCGCGCAAAAAAGCAGGGCGGCCCAAGGCCGACTCCGCATAAGAAAACATGCGGTTTTGCCTGCGCCTTTTTGGCTGAAATACAACCGAAAAAATCTCCCCATACGCCAGTATGGGGAGATTTTTTCAGCTGATTTCATCTCAAAAATTCATTGGCAAAACTGCTTTGCACCGAAAAAGAGCAAATTTTGTGCGGAGCTGAGGCGCGACGGCGCGGGCATGCTGACGCATGGCAAGACGGCGCAACGAAGGAGCCCGTGCAAAATTTGCCTTTTACGGCGCATGTTTTCTTATGCGGAGTCGGCCAAAGCCGCCCTGCTTGGTGCAAAGGGAATGTTGTGTTACGGCAGCGGGATCTCCTTGCTGTCGAAGAGCGTCTTGAGCTCGATCGAGGTGCGCGAGTCGCCGAACTTCTTGATGAGGGAGAGAAGCTGGTCGAGCTGCTGTGTGTCGCGCACGGCGAAGCGGAGCAGCGCGTTGAACTCACCCACCACGTGATAGTGGCTGATGATGGCGCTCTGCGAGGCGCAGAAATCGCAGAATTTGTCGTACTTGTCCGGCTCGAGCGCAACAGAGATAAAGCCTGTGATGTTGCAGTCGAGCTTCGTGCGGTCGATGTCGATGTGATAGCCGCGGATCACGCCGCTTTCCTCCATCCGGCGAATGCGTTCCGACACGGCGGGCGGCGTCAGCCCCACAAGGTCTCCCATGCGGCGCAGCGTGCAACGGCTGTCGTCCTGGAGGAGGTTGAGGATTTGGTAGTCAGTCCGATCCATCATGTTCTCCCTCTACCGTTCTCTTACACGATCTTGCCGCGCTTGATGACGGTTTTTGCAAGATTGCTGCCAACGCGGTAGCAGATGTAGTCGAGGTCGGGCGCGTCCCAGATGACAAGGTCGCCCAGCTTGCCCTCTTCGACAGAGCCGACCTTGTCGGCAAGGTCGATCGCCGCGGCGCCGTTGAGCGTGACAGCCGTGAGGACCTCCTCCGGCGTCAGCTTGTACTTGAGGCAGCCGAGGTTGATGACAAACTGCATGTTCAGGCACGGGCAGGAGCCGGGGTTGAAGTCCGTCGCCATTGCGACGGGCACGCCGGCGGTGACCATGTCGCGCGCGGGCGCGAACACCGCGCCGAGGTTGAAACTCGTCGCGGGCAGCAGGCATGCGATGACGCCGCCCTTGGCCATGGAGGCAATGCCCTCCGGCGGGCAGACGATCAGGTGCTCAGCCGAGATCGCGCCGATCTCACCGGCGAGCTGGCTGCCGCCGATGGCTTCGATCTCGTCGGCGTGGATCTTCGGACGCAGACCGTACTTGAGACCCGCTTCGAGCACCTGACGGGACTCTTCAACGGTGAAGGTGTCGGCCTCGCAGAACACGTCGCAGAACTTGGCGATGCCCTGCTCCTTGACCTTGGGCATCATCTCCTCGCACACGAGGCGGACGTACTCTTCGCGGTTGGACTTATATTCCGCGGGGACAAGGTGCGCGCCCATGAAGGTCGCGACGAGGTCCATGCGGTGGTGATCATTGAGGTCCTTGATGACCTCGAGCGCCTTGAGCTCATGCTCGGTGGCAAGGCCGTAGCCGCTCTTGGCCTCGACCGTGGTGGTGCCGAAGCCCATCATCTCGTCGAGCGCCTTGGAGGCCTTGGCGGCGAGCTCCTGCTCGCTGGCCTGACGGGTGGCGTTCGTCGTGGACTGGATGCCGCCGCCCGCGTTCTGAATGTCGAGATAGCTTGCGCCGTGGAGCTTGAGACCCAGCTCGTTCTGGCGCCAGCCGCCGAAGATGAGGTGGGTGTGGGCGTCGACAAGGCCGGGGGTGACGAGGTGGCCCTCCGCGTCGACGACTTCCGCGCCCTCGACGGCGGGAACCGCGCCGGTACCGACGGAGGCGATGATGCCGTCCTCGATGAGCACCCACGCATCCTTTAAGAATTTGATCTTGCCCTGCTCCTCGCCGCGATGGGCGGATCTGCCCTCCGGCGTCGCCAGCAGGCCGATGTTTTTGACCAGTAACTTTTTCATAGTAAATGTTGTCCTTTCTCACTGTTGGAAAGAGCATTCTGTCCGATGGCTTGTCAAAAAAGCCTCGCAGAGTTTTACCCGCAAGGGGTACGCGGCATCCGTGAGGCGGCAGAGCCGCCAACGGCTGCCCAGGCCGCCCGCAGGCGGCAAATAAATTGAGATCATCTTTCCGACGACATGTGCGTCGGAAAGATTCTTTGCGCTCCGCAAGTGTGCGAGCAAAGCGAGTGCGCGCAGCGGAGTGTATCCAGCTCAAAAAAGGGGCATATTTCTATGCCCCTTTTTTGAAGTAAATTTTAGTGCATGTATTCCTTCACGGCCTTCTCGCAGAGCTCTTCGTCCGCGACGTAAGGCATGGTGATGTGATCCTGACCCTCGTACATCTTGTTGTACTCGGCGACAGTGGTCATGGCGTTCTCGTTGCGCGCCCAGCTGCGGCGGGCAACGCCGACCATGGTATCCCAAGGCATGGACATGCGCAGGATGGTGTCGACACGCTCGGAGCCGTCGAGGACCATACCGAAGCCGCCGTTGATGGCGCGGCCGATGCCCGTACCACCGCCGTTGTGCAGGGCGATGTAGCTCATGCCGCGGGCAGCGTTACCAGCGTAGCACTGGGTCGCCATCTCGGCCATGATGTTGGAGCCGTCCTTGATGTTGGAGGTCTCACGGAAGGGCGCATCGGTGCCGCCGGTGTCGTGATGGTCACGGCCAAGGATGACGGGGCCGATCTCACCGTTGCGGACCATCTCGTTGAACTTGAGCGCGAGATTCATACGGCCCATGGCATCCTGATAGAGGATACGGCACTGGGTGCCGACGACCAGTTTGTTCTTCTCGGCATCGCGGACCCAGACATAGTTGTCGTAGTCCTGATAGCGGCGGTTGTGGGCCTTGATGTACTCGGCGGCAGCCATGTCGGTCTTGTGCAGATCCTCGGGGTTGCGGCTCAGGCAGCACCAACGGAACGGGCCGTAGCCGAAGTCGAACAGGCAGGGACCAAGGATATCTTCGACGTAGGAGGGGAAGATGAAGCCGTCGAGGTCGTTCTCGCCGTTCTTGCAGATGCTCTTCACACCGGAGTCGTAAACAGCCTTGAGGAAGCTGTTGCCGTAGTCGAAGAAGTAGGTGCCGCGCTCGTGGAACTTGCAGATCATCTCATAGTGATGCTGCAGCGTCTTGTCGACGAGGACACGGAAACCGTCGGGATCCTTGTCGAGCATTTCGGTGCGCTGCTCGAACGTGAGGCCCTGCGGGCAGTAGCCGCCGTCATAAGGCACGTGGCAGGAGGTCTGGTCGCTCATCAGGTCGACATGGACGTTGTTGTTGTACAGGTACTCGAGCAGGTCGACAATGTTGCCGCAGTAAGCGACAGCGCAGGGCTTGCCTTCCTTCTGGTGGTCGAGAGCGATCTTGGTGGCCTCTTCGAGAGAGTCGGTGCGGTGGCTGACCCAGCCCTGGGTGTAACGGGTCTCGATACGGGAATCGTCGACCTCGGCGATGATGGAGGCAGCGCCGGCGATCTCAGCAGCCTTGCCCTGAGCGCCGCTCATGCCGCCAAGACCGGCGGAGACGAACAGACGGCCGGCGAGGTTCTGATCGTTGGGGATGCCGAGCTTCAGACGGCCGGCGTTGAGCAGCGTGTTGAACGTGCCGTGGACGATGCCCTGGGGGCCGATGTACATCCAGCCGCCGGCGGTCATCTGACCGTAGTTGGCAACGCCGAGCGCGGCAGCGCGGTTGAAGTTCTCCTGGTCATCGAAGGTACCGACCATCAGGCCATTGGAGATGATGACGCGCGGAGCCATCTTGTGGGAGTGGAAGAGGCCCAGAGGATGACCGGACATGACGACGAGGGTCTGCTCGTCGGTCAGCTGCTCGAGGTACTTCTTGATCAGGCGGTACTGCATCCAGTTCTGGCAGACCTGACCGGTCTCACCGTAGGTGACGAGCTCATAGGGATACAGAGCGATGTCGAAGTCAAGGTTGTTGTCGATCATGACCTGAATGGCCTTGCCCTCGATGCACTTGCCCTTGTATTCGTCGATGGGCTTGCCGTAGAGCTTGCCCTCGGGACGGAAGCGGTAGCCATAGATACGGCCGTGCTCTTCGAGCTCCTGCGCAAACTCCTTGGCCATCTGCTCATGATGGTCGGGGTGAATGTAACGCAGAGCGTTCTTGATGGCGAGCGCCTTATCGGCCTCGGTCAGGTGGGATTCGCGGCGGGGTGCGCGACGGTAGCCCTCTTCGAACTTCGGGTACTCGGGAAGCTCGTAGTCCAGCTTGATCGTCATCGCATCGTCTGCAAGATTGATCATGGTGGGTTCCTCACTTTCATAAAAATATTTCTGTAAAAACCGATAAAAATGAAAACAGAATTCTCGCTTTTCTTTACAACTTGCATTATAACAAAGATATGCTATAATGAAAAGTACTTAATTTATCTGCATACCATACCGCAAAAGTATGACATGGAGGACAAGCGATGAAGCTCAGACAGCTGGAATACTTCTGCGCGGTGGCGGAGGAGAAAAGCATCTCCGCCGCGGCGCGCGAGCTGCACGTGGCGCAGCCGCCGATCTCGCGCCAGATCGCGCAGCTCGAGGAAGAGCTCGGCGTGCAGCTCTTCCTGCGCGGCAGCAAGGGCATGTCCCTCACCGACGCGGGACAAAGCCTGTATCAGCAGACGCAGCAGATCTTTCAGGACATCCGCCGCGTGGAGGACAGCGTGCGCAGCGTGGGGACGGGCATGAGCGGGCGCATCAAGCTCGGCGTCATCTACTCGGCGATGTCGTACGCGTTACATTATATAAATGAATATCACAGCCGCTATCCGCAGGTGGAGCTCTTCATCCGTGTGGGCTCGCCGCAGGAGCTCATTGAATCGCTCAACCGCGGCGAGCTGCATGCGCTGTTCCTGCGCACCGCCGCGCGCGAGCCGAGCGGCTTGCAGGAACGCATTCTGGGCGAGGATAAGCTCGAGCTCATCATGCGCGAGGACCTGGACCCCGCGCCAGAACTGAACGAGGTGCCCATCGAGCGGCTCAAGGGTGTGCCGATGTGCCTGCTGCGCTCGGACGACCTGTGGAGCTACAACGACTTTTTGGTGCAGGAGTGCCAGCGCAGCGGCTTTACGCCGAATGTGACCTGCCACTGCTACGATACGCCCATGGCGATGCAGATGGTGCTCTCGGGCTTTGGCATCAGTTTTCTGCCAAAGTCCATCCTGAGCACGCATCCGGGCGCGCCTTTAAAGGCAAAGCCTGTGCGCGGTCTGCCGATTCGCTCGTATGCCGTTTTGGCATGGAACAGCGCGGTGCTCAGCGCCCCGTGCGTGCAGCGCTTTGTCGAGGAGAAGATGACTTAAAAAAATTAAGCCCGCACTGAAAAAAGAGAAAGAAAACCTGTTTACTCCCCCGATGGGCCGCGATATAATGGCAACGCTGAACAAAAATGGACGGGTGCAGCGCGCCTGTCTGAGCAAAATGACGATACAAAATAAATTGACGGAGGAAAACAACCATGGCAAAGTTGATCGAATGCATCCCCAATTTCAGCTGCTCCAAGGAAAAGGACGAGGCCACCTATAACGCCCTCGTCGAGACCGCCAAGAGCGTTCCCGGCTGCACCCTGTTTGACGCCCAGACCGACGGCAACCACAACCGCTGCGTCTTCACCCTCATCGGCTCTCCCGAGGCCATCGAGGAGGTCGCCTTCCAGCTGACGAAGGTCGCCACCGAGCGCATCGACATGAACAAGCATCACGGCGAGCACAAGCGCATGGGCGCTACCGACGTTATCCCCTTCGTTCCCCAGATGGACGTGACCGTTGAGGAAGCTGTCGAGATGTCCAAGCGCGTTGCCCAGCGTATCTGGGACGAGCTGAAGGTCCCCTCCTTCCTGTATGAGGACAGCGCCACCCGTCCCGAGCGCCGCAATCTCGCCACCTGCCGCAAGGGCGAGTTCGAGGGCATGCCCGAGAAGCTCCTGCAGCCCGACTGGGCTCCCGACTACGGCGAGCGCAAGATCCACCCCACCGCCGGCATCACCGCCATCGGCGCCCGTATGCCGCTGGTCGCGTTCAACTGCAACCTCGAGACCTCTGATGTTGAGATTGCCAAGAAGATCGCCAAGGTCATCCGCGGCTCTTCGGGCGGCTTCCGCAGCTGCAAGGCCATGGGCTTCATGCTCGAGGACCGCGGCATCGCGCAGGTCTCCATGAACATGGTCAACTACGAGGATACCCCGCTGTATGTCACCTATGAGATGATCAAGGCCCTCGCCGAGCGCTACGGCACCCGCGTCATCGAGAGCGAGATCGTCGGCCTGACCCCGGCCAAGGCCCTGATCGACTGCGCTGAGTTCTACCTCAAGGCCAAGGACTTCGACTGCAAGAAGCAGGTCATGGAGTATCACCTGATCGACATGGAATAAAATACTTCAAAAATGCGCTGAAAGCGCATTTTTGAGCGCAACCAGGAAAAGCGGCAAGCCGCTTTTCCTGGTTGGTTTACAGTCCGCTGCGTCGCACTCGCTTTCGCTCGCACGCTGGCGGACTGCAAAGTGTAATTCGCCACGCGCATGTCGCGGCGAATTACGATTAGAATCGTTTGCTGCCGGAGGGCGGCAAAGGCTGCGACGCTTTTGGCTCGTGCGGGCGTTGGCTGCTCCAAGAGGGGCGGCTGACCGTAAAGGTGCGGCGATGCCCGCGCGGGACGAAAACGGCGCGAAATGATGAAAGGAAATATTCAACATGATGAAGTTAGCTGATATGACCGTTACCGGCTTTGCCGATACCGTTGCCTCCGATGCTCCCGCGCCGGGCGGTGGCTCCTGCGCCGCGCTCTACGGCTCCATCGGCGCCGCGCTGACCGCGATGGTCGGCGGCCTGACCCAGGGCCGCAAGAAGTATGCCGAGTATGCCGAGCATGCTGCCGAGGTCGAGAAGAAGGGCAACGAGCTCAAGACCCGCCTGCTCGACGTGATGGACCGCGACACCGAGGCGTTCAACGTCGTCTCCGCCGCGTTCGGTATGCCCAAGGCGACCGACGAGGAGAAGGCTGCCCGCTCCGCCGCCATCCAGGAGGGCCTGAAGGGCTGCACCAAGACCCCGATGGAGATGATGGAGCTCATCGACGAGACCCTGACGCTTGCACAGTCCCTGCTGGGCCGCTTCAACGACACCTCCGCGAGCGACCTGGGCGTTGCGTTCCTGTCCCTCAAGGCCGGTATCCAGGGCGCATGGCTCAACGTGCTCATCAACGTCGGCTCCCTGAAGGATCAGGAGTTTGCCGCTGAGTACCGCGCCAAGGGCGAGGCCCTGCTCGCGCACGCTCTGCCCCTTGCCGACGAGTGCTACGCTGAGATCGTCAAGCTCATCGAGGGCTAAACGAAAAGATTCATCAAAAAATGGCTTCGGTGCGCGCACACCGAAGCCATTTGCAGTTTGCAAAGGAGTTGTATTTCCATGACCATCCAGCACTTAACGCCGAGTGACTACATTACGACCAAGTGGTCCGGCGGCCTGACGACCCAGCTCGGCATCGCGCCCGCGAGCGCGGTGTACGCAGACCGCGACTTTTTGTGGAGACTCAGCTCTGCGACCGTTGAGGACGCAGAGTCCGACTTTACGGCGCTGCCCGACTATGAGCGCCTCATTTCGACACTTGAGGGCACGATCGAGCTCAATCACAACGGCGGCGAAAAGCTGACGCTGAATCCCTACGAGGTCCACCGCTTCGACGGCGGCGACGACACGCACTCCTGGGGCCGCTGCCGCGACTTCAACCTCATGCTCCGCAAGGGCAAGTGCGAGGGCAAGATGCGCGGCGAGCACCTTGCGGCGCTCGAGCACAAGACCGTCCATGGCTGCGAGGGCATGACGCTCATCTACTGCGGCGTGGGCGAGGTTCACGTCATCGTCGGCGACGAGAGCGTCGAGCTCAAGGCTGACGAGGCCGCGCGCCTCGACGGCTACGCGGGCGAGATCAAGCTCTGCTCCAAAACGGGCGCAAAGCTGATGCTTGCCAAGGCGAAGGCGGTTTGAGTCCTGATGCGGGAAGTCTCAAAAAATGGGTCTCTGCAAAGATGCAGAGACCCATTTTTTATTTGCACTGTGATCTGCGGAACGCGGGTGTGGATCAACCGGCTATCGGGAGCGTTTCCGCGCCGAGGTCGACGATGTTTGCGCCCGCGGCAGGCGCGGTCTTGACGTTCTCGCTCGTCGTCTGCGCGGTGGAAGCGAGGTCAAACGTCACCTCGCAGAGGTTGCGCACCTGCACGCTGCCCTTGGCGGACGCCTGATTGCCGCTCGACTTGACGGTCATATTGAGCGTTGCGAGCGCACCGGACTCATCGGCCATCGCCATCTTGCACACGAGCGTCGCGGACGCGCCCTGTACGGTCATGTCGAGCGCGAAATCGGTCAGGCCGTCTTTCTTGAGCGAGTCGGCGGTGTAGTTCGTCTCACTGTCCATGCTGTTCATCAGCTTGGCGAGCTCGGCAAGGCCGAAGTGCCACTGATATCCGCTGCCGGACTTGACAAACGTGCTGTCGGCGTACATCAGCTTGATGAGCTGTGCGGCGGCGGTGCAGCCTTCCCAGGAAGCAAAGAAGTGGTTGGCGTCGCCCTGCTGCATCATGGCATAGAGCAGGTGACCGAAGGTTGTGGCAGACGCAGACGCAGACGCGGCGGAAATGGCCTGCTGATAGAGCTCAGAATAGTTCAGCTCGCCGAGGGCGTACCACGTGCCGCTCTTGCTTTCGCTCATCGCGTCGAGAAGCGGGCTCTTGATATAGGCCTTGTCGGAGAGGATGGCCTCGGCGCTGAACTTGGCAAGCTGTGCGCGGTACTCGGCGGGGATAGAGTCCTCGACGAGAGACTCTAAAAGCTCGAGCATGGAGGAGAGGTCAAGGCTCATCGTCAGGTTGGCCGCATCCTTGCCGGCGAGCACGGTCATGCTGCCGGAGTAGGGATAGCTCTTGTCGCCGTTGATGCTGTCGACGACCTTGACGGCGCCCTTGGCGGTCAGCGTGCTCTTCTGCGTCTTGGAGAGATCGGCGCTCTTGCTCTGCTGAGCAAGAAGGCTGTTGAGGATGGTGAGATCCTTGTCGACAGCCGCCGCCCAGGTATCCTCGCCCATCAGGAAGGCGAGCTTGTAGTCATTGTCCCAGAACACGTCATAACCGAGCACCTGCGAGAAAAAGCGCAGCGGCACCATGGTGCGGCCCTTGTCGATGTAGGAAACGATGTCCATCTTGACGGTCGAACCATCGGAGAGCGTGATGACGTCCGTGCCGATGACGTGAGTGAAGCTCACGTCACCCATCTTGACGCTTGCGGTGCGCGTGGCGGCGTCATAATCGACGACTGCACCCATAGCCTCGACTGCGGCGCGCATGGGCACCATGGTGCGGCCGCCCTTGAGCACAGGCACCGCGTCGGGGAAGGCGACGCATTTGTCGTTCAGGAGAATGTTGATCTGACCGGCGGCAGCGCCGAGCTCCTTGAGCGCCGCGGCACGCTGCTCGGCCTCGGCCTTGGCAAGCTCGGCTTCCAAGGCCGCCCAGTCAAAGTCCTCGTCTTCCACCGTGTCCGCAGCGTAGGCGGGGACGGCGAGGGAGAGTGCCAGCGTTAACGCCAGCAGCAGGGCAAGAAATTTTTTCATGACAATAGCTCCTTTCAAATGACAGATCAAAAATCAGACAAAGAAATGGGTTACTGCTTAAAATATAACATGAAAGGCTGCGCTTTGCAAGTTTGCAGGCGCAGCCTTTCAGAAAATTTAAGAAGTGGGTCATCCCCGTCCGCGACCGATTAGGCAGCAGAACAGGAACGCCGCGAGGTCGCAGACGACGACCGTCGCGCCCACGGGGGTGGAGAGCAGATACGACCCCGTGAGCCCGAGGCAGAAGCACATGACCGAGAGCCCCGCGGCAAAGCACACGACAGAGCGGAAGCTCTTGAACACCCGCATTGCGGACAGCGCCGGGAAGATGATGAGGCTCGAGAGCAGCATCGCGCCCATCATGCGCATACCGAGCACGACGGTGAG
>ENA-ORLY01000979-ORLY01000979.1-human-gut-metagenome-genome-assembly--contig:-NODE-979-length-36666-cov-9.064446_pt1 | contig 36666 bp, 44 predicted proteins | sample MGYA00243071_ERZ508832 | MGnify/ENA primary metagenome ERZ508832 (study PRJEB26277, sample SAMN04329777) | human gut metagenome | biome: human-associated habitat | host: Homo sapiens | place: USA... | reverse complement strand
ATCGCACAGCGTCTGGGCGGCTACGCTGCCTACGGCCCCATCCTGCAGGGCCTGAACGCTCCCATCAACGACCTGTCCCGCGGCTGCAACGCTGACGAGGTCTACAAGATGAGCCTGATCACTGCCTGCCAGTCCTGATCGCACCCATCTGAGCTGAATTGAACCTGAGGACCCCGGAAGTGTCTGCGGATGCTTCCGGGGTCCTTTTTTGTCTCCCTCTTGAATTCTGCCTGCGTTTGTGGTACAATATTCAAGCACTCAGAAAAGTGCGTCGGACAGCGCCTGCGGCGTGGTTCGGCATACGGATGCGGGTCCTGTACGATGGAGCCGCTGTGAACCAGGTCAGGTGGGGAACCAAGCAGCCTTAAGCGGCGTGCTCTGTGCGTTTCAGACAGCCTGCATCCGTATGCCGAGCTACGCAGGGCGGGGACAAAACCCCGTCATGCGCTGTCCTTTTTTATTGCCGATTTTGTCCGGAAAGGGGAGTGCTGCTCATGTATCGAGCCCTGTACCGCAAGTGGAGACCCCAGCGGTTTGAAGATGTAGTGGGTCAGCGCGGCATCGTGACGGCCCTGCGCAATCAGATCGCCACCGGCCGTGTGGGCCACGCCTACCTGTTCACCGGCGTGCGCGGCACCGGCAAGACCACCTGCGCCAAGATCTTTGCCAAGGCGGTCAACTGCCTGCACCCGCAGAACGGCGACCCCTGCGGCGAATGCGAGATCTGCAAGGGCATCGACAACGGCAGCATTCTGGATGTGGTGGAGATGGACGCCGCATCCAACAACGGCGTGGACGATATCCGCGACCTGCGGGATGAGACTGCCTACACCCCCAGCGCCTGCCAGTATAAGGTATACATCATCGACGAGGTGCACATGCTGTCCACGGCGGCCTTCAATGCGCTGCTCAAGACGCTGGAAGAACCGCCGGCCCATGTCATTTTTATTCTGGCCACCACCGAGATCCAGAAGGTGCCGGCCACCATCCTGTCCCGCTGCCAGCGGTATGATTTTACCCGCATCGGGCCGGAGGACATCGCACAGCGGGTGGAGTATATCGCCGGGGAAGAGCACTTGGAACTGACCTCGGACGGCGCGGAGCTGATCGCCCGCCTGGCCGACGGTGCCCTGCGCGATGCGTTGTCCATTCTGGACACCTGCGCAGGCGTCACGGCAAAGATCGACGCGGACGTGGTGCGCCGCATGGCCGGTGTGACCGACCGCAGCTATTTGTTTCGCATCTCCGACGCGCTGGAAGCGCAGGACGGAGCCGCCGCACTGGCCCAGCTGGCCCAGCTGCGGCAGCAGTCGGTGGACGTTAAACGCCTGACCGAAGAACTCATCGCCCACTACCGCGCCCTGATGCTGGCGGCTTTGCCCGGCGGGCAGGCACTGCTCTCCGGTGTGTCGCCGGAAGAGGAGGCGCAGTATCTGGAAAAAGGCCCGCAGCTGGGCCAGCGGGAGGCCATCCGGGCCATCCGCACCCTGGGCACGGCACTGGAGCACATGACCCGCGGCAGTGACCAGCGCATCGAGCTGGAGTTGGCGCTGTTCAGCCTGTCGGAACCGCCGCAGCAGCGGCAGACCGTACCAGTGCAGGCAGCACCGGTCGCCCGTGCCGCACAGCCCGCTGCCGTGCAGCCGTTTGCTTCGGCTCCGGCGGTGCAGCCCTTTGTGAGCGCACCGGTACAGCAGGCTCCCGTACAGCAGCCGGTCGTGGAACCTGCCCCGCTGCCGGAACCGCTGCAGCCTGCGGCAGAGCCGGTGCAGTCCGCACCGGAGCCGACACAGGAACCTGCATCTGTGCAGGTGCCCGTGCAGGCCGAAGAGTTGCCGCCGTTGCCGGAAGAACCGCCCGTGCAGGGCGGGGAAGCGCTGCCCTGGGAGGAACCCTCCGCACCGGCACGGCCCGTGCCGCCGCCCCGCGAGGAACCGTCTCCTGCGCTGCAGACAACGGCCCCGGCCCCGAAGCAGGAAGCCGCTCCCGCACAGCCCAAACCGGCAGCGGGCAGTCTGGCCCCATACCCGGAGTGGGCACAGATCACCCAGAAGCTGCAGGAAGTGGACCCCATGCTGTACAGTTACCTGCGCAAATCCAAGGCGTACTTTGACGGTACCCGGGTGCTCATCGACGGCGGCAAGACCTTCCGCGATTTCATCCGGGCCAATAAGGACAGCCAGCGGCTGATCAAAAAGCTCATTTTGCAGGTGTCCGGCAAGGCGATCCCCATCGGCCCCTACGAGCCCAGAACCGCAGGGAAAGCCGTGTCCAACGCGGAGCAGTCGCTCCACGCACTGGAAAAGCTGGGGCTGGATGTGTCCATTGAGGACACCGCCCGAAAACAGAAATAAGGCTTCCCCTTTGGGGGAAGGCTTTTCAACCGATAAGACAAAGGAGAACAAACTATGAAAGCAAGAATGCCCGCAGGCTTTGGCCGCCCCGATATGAACGCCCTGATGCGTCAGGCCCAGAAGATGCAGGAGGACATGAAGGCCAAGCAGGCCGAGCTGGAAGCCGCCGAGTACACCGGCAGTGCCTCCGGTGAAATGGTCACCGTGAAGATGAACGGCAAGCACGAGGTGCTGGCCATCACCATCAAGCCCGAAGCTGTGGACCCGGATGACATCGAGATGCTGGAAGATCTGGTGGCTGCTGCCGTCAACGCCACCGTCAAGCAGGTGGACGAGACCGCCGAGGCCGAGATGGGCAAGCTGACCGGCGGCATGAACATTCCGGGTCTCTGATCCGGCTGGAGGGAAGAACATGGGCTACAATGCTGCCCCGCTGGAAAAGCTGATCGAAGAGTTCGGCAAGTTTCCGGGCATCGGGCGCAAAGGCGCGACCCGCATGGCCTATCAGGTGTTGAGCATGTCCGATGAGGACGCGGCGGCCCTGGCTTCGGCCATCCAGAACGCGCACACCAAGCTCCACCGCTGCCGCATCTGCCAGAACTACACCGAGGCCGAGATCTGCCCCATCTGCGCCAGCGCCAAGCGAGACACGTCGGTCATCTGCGTGGTGGAAACGCCGCGGGATGTGCAGGCGTTTGAGCGCACCCGGGAGTACCACGGCCTGTATCATGTGCTGCACGGCCTGATCAGCCCAATGGACGGCATCGGGGCCGAGCAGCTCAGTGTGAAGGAACTGCTGGCCCGTCTGGGTGACGGCAAGGTCAAGGAAGTGATCATGGCCATGAACCCCACCGTAGAGGGGGAGGCAACCGCCATGTATCTGGCCAAGCTCATCAAGCCGCTGGGCATCAAGACCACCCGTCTGGCCTACGGTCTGCCGGTGGGTGCAAGCCTGGAGTATACCGACGAGACCACCCTTTACCGTGCGCTTTCCGGCCGCGGAGAACTGTAAACCGCCTTAAGTGAACAGAGAACGCCCCATCTGTCAGACTGCAATATCTGGCGGATGGGGCGTTTTTGCGTACAGAAAAAACTGGATGCTTTCGCAAACCTCTACTGGGGTGAAATATCTGGCAAAATTCTATTTATAACGTTATTTCGTAAAAACCAGAACTTTGCCAGATAACACTACCCCAGTAGACATTCCGGATAGTTGGGACTGGGACCCGCGCACTCAGCAACAGCCCACTGGGCTGATTGCTGCCCCTGCTGCGCAGGGTCGTGCTGTTTGCCTCCTCATCGCCGGGGCCACAAAAACAAGAACTCCCCCACCGCAGCGCGGCAGGGGAGTTCTGTTTTTGGTGGAGGCGATGGGAGTCGAACCAATTCCTGTCGTTCCATCGTGAAAAAATCACAATTTTGGGTTTGGAAATGTGGCGTTGCTATGGGCTGAAATTCCATCTACAGAACCGCACCCAGTCCCCTAAAAACGGGAAGTGTGGTAAAAAGTGTGGTATTTTTCAGCCGTGCAGCAGCTTCATAAATACGGCGTTGACGGCCTGCGCTGTGGCTACATCCTCACCGGTCAGAGCGTGGCTGTAAATGCCGTAGGTGTCCATATCTTCGGAGTGGCCCACAAGCGCCTTGACCTCACCGGCGGGCAGCGTCTTGATCGCGGAAACAAAGCTGTGCCGCAGCTCGTACAGGCTGACCGGCTGCAGATCGTTGGCAGCGCAGTACACTTTCCAGCGCTTATAAAACCGGCGCTCTGTTTCCAGACAGAACACGCTTTCACAATGGCCGGTGATAGCCCTCTGAGCTTCTAGGACAGCCTTTGCAACGTCCGGCAGGACGAACGACCGGCAAGCATTTTCGTTCTTTCCGCGCGTCTCCTGCCCTTTTACGTTGATGGCACGGGAGATATTGACGGTGCTGCCTTTGATATCTGCCCAGCGCAGGCCCAGCAGTTCACCGGGACGAAGGCCGGTCAAGACCGCGAAACGGTAGGCGTGAATAAAATCATCATGCACCCGCTTGCCCCGGTAAAGCGTTGTATCAATGCTGAACAGCTTTACCAGATCATCCGGCTGCAGCACCTTTTTGCCCTTCAGGCGCGCCCCGGCGGGTATCTGCACATCCTCCGGCAGATAGGTGGAGAGCTTTGCTTTGCGGCAAAATTTGCAAAAGGCCCGGAGATCACCGGCAATGGACTGCAGCGTTTTTCGGCTCTTGCCAGCGGCAGCAGCCTTGTTGACGATGGTTTGCAAGTCTGCATCCGTCAGGGCGTTGACCCGCTTTTTGCCTATGATCGGCAGCACCCAAGTGCGCCACCGGCTTTCGATCGGTTCATAATTGCTTGCGCTGGTGGTCTGCTTTAGGCCCGCTATCCAGAGTTTATACACATCCTCGACCCGGCCCACCTTCGCGCCTATGCCATCTTCAAGCCACGCGTCAGCCTTGCGATTTGCTTCCCGCTGGCCGGTGCGGCCCGGGGTGCTGCTGTAAAAATACCGGCGCACGCCGTCTTTCTGCACCGCCACCCGCCACCGGCTGTAAGCTTCCTGCCAAACGGCTGTATTCGTCCGCTTGCTCATCTGGCTGCACCCCCTTCCTTTTGTGCATTTTGCCCCCGGCAGCGCTCTGATCGCGGCCCGATCGGGAGCAATCAACCGGCAAAATGACGAATTCATCGCTCACAGCTGCCCGCTGTGGGCGTTTTATTTTTCGGCAGGTTCTTTATCGTCTGGGGCGCTGGGCACGTCCTGGGCGGGCTCTGTGGGGCGCTGGTAATACACAATTTTAGATAATTCATAGATAAATTGTTCAGCTTCACGTTTTCCCCATGCATTTAGCTGTGTCATTTCGTTTATCGCTTTTAATAGATAATCTTGTTCTTTATCTTTACATTCCAAAACTTCCTGTTCATTTCGAGCGATTAGCTTCTCATCAGCCTGAAACTGTTCTTTGTAATCCTTTGCGTAGTAACAATAATCGTTCACAAAAGTTAAATCATAGAGTCTTCTTATTGCTGTTATTTTTCCGTCTTCGTTTAATCTGCCAAAAGAGTCGAGGAGTTCTTGCTTATATTTTCGTTCTTTAGAATCCTTTGAAATCAGTTCATCAATATTTGTTACACTGTCAGCCATTTGACGCATTGAAAATGCAAGTATTCCGGGGGTGTGCTTCACATCATCCTCAGGAATCAATTCAAGCGGGTGACAACCGACTGCATCCGCAATACGTCGGATGGTTTCGTATTTTGGTTTTTTTACACCTCGTTCGTACTGACTTATAGCTTGAGGTGTAACACCAAGGCGTTCTGCGAGTTCTGCTTGTGTCAATCCTGCCTGAAGCCGAACTTTTTTTATCAAATCTCCAGTCTGCATTTTTGCACCCCCTATAATGTAAGAATACCACGAACAGTTTTTTTTGTAAAGCAAAAGGTTTAATTTCACCATTGACAAAACCAAAAGGTTGATATATGATATTCATGTAAACCGTCGGGTTTACAGAGGGGGGTGAACCAGAAATGTCTAAATCCATTGTTGTTGACCGCGTGAAAGTGATTACCGAGATGGCCCGCCAGAATCTGACCGGTGAAGAGCTGGCCCAGAAAGCCGGTGTAGGCCGCAGCGCAGTTATCAAAATGCGCAAAGGTCAACCCGTGTGGCGTACCACCGCAGGCCACGTTGCGAACGCTCTGGGCGTGTCCGTGGACGATTTAAAGGAGGATTAAATCATGTACCGCAAATTTCACAAACTGCGCGTCCGCTTTGCTGAATGCGAAATGCGGCAGGGTGACGTTGCACAGGCTGCAGGCATTGCAAAAAGTACCATGACGGCCCGCATGAAGGGCTACCAGCCCTGGACGAGCGACGAGATCATGGCCGTGGCGAAGGTGCTGAACATTCCCCGGGAGCAGTTCGGAGAGTACTTCTTTGAACTGTCGCCCGCAGGCAAGAAGGGTGCGTGATAGAGTGCGAGAGGACGAACGTGCAAAGAAGCTGCAGCCCTTCCTGGAATACCTGAACCAGACCCCTGTCGGGGAGCTGCTGAACGATTATACATACCAGCTTATTTACATCGGCAGAGACCCGGCGGAACAGCTGGAACGGCTGCAGTACCTGCAGGACAAGGTAACGGAGCCGGGAAGCGGAATCAGCTGGCGGCAGTTTGATGTGTGGCGTGCCGGATGCGCCAAACGCGCAGCCGAAGACCCGGCGGCGTTCGATGAATCCGCTGACCACTGGCATGACCGGCATTTCGGCAAGCCCTCTGCACCGGTGTGCCTGCAGAATGTGAAACCGCAGGAGATCCAGTGGCTTGTGCCCGACCTCATCCCGCTGGGCGAGATCTCGCTGCTGGGTGCAGATGGCGGCACCGGCAAGGGATTCTGGACAGCGCAGCTCATTGCCTGCGTGACCACCGGCAAAACGTCGGGGTTCTTCCCTGTGCCGCCTGCGCAGACCGGCCGCGTGCTGGTGCTGTCCGGTGAGGACGACCCCGGCAAGGTGCTGACGACCCGCTACATGGCCGCAGGGGCCGACATGAGCAAGGTTCACGTCATGACGGCAGACCAGTATTTCATTGAGAACGACAAGATCCTGTGTGTCAATGACAAGGCGCTGGCCGACTTCGTGGACACCATCGAGCCGATTCTGGTTCTGGTTGACCCGCTGCAGGGTTTTCTGCCCGGTAACGTGGACATGGGCAGCCGCAACCAGATCCGCCGCACCCTGACCCCGCTGCAGGCAATCAACATCCGGCACAACTGTGCGACGCTGATCGTGATGCACACCAACAAGAAGCAGGGTGTTTCCGGCCGTGGCCGTCTGGCTGACAGCTCCGACATCTGGGACATTGCCCGCAGTGTGCTGATCATGGGCTATTCCAAGAACGACGGCAAGATCTATGTCAGTCATGAAAAATCGAACTACAGTGAAAAGCAGCAAACCGTGCTGATGCACATTGAAAACGCCACCGCTGAGGGCATCAAGACCGCCCGGGCCGTGTTCGATGGCTACACCGACAAGAAAGACGCGGATTTCATCGAAGAGAAGCGGTTCCGGCTGGCCCAGACCAAGGACGACACCACCGCCGCGATCTTGAACGTGTTGGCCGAGAGCCAGCTCGGCAGCATGGCAAGCAGCGAACTGCGCGCAGCCGTCACAAAAGAAATCGGCTGCAGTCAACGCACCTACGAACGTGCATATCACAGCCTTGTTGAATCCGGCGAAGTCGAGAAGTTCCAGCTGAACCAGAAAGGCGGCCTTCGTGGCTGGTTTTCACGCCTTGCTCGACAGAGTGGAGCAGATGGCGAAGTGACAAAATAATAATTTAGTTATGTTGTTTTTCGTCTGTTCGCCAGTTTGGCGAAGTGACCCCATTGGCGAAGTAAGTCAGTTCGCCACCCCTCTGTCAGTTCGCCACGTTGGCGAAGTGAGATTTTAAACGCTACACCGTCAAGAAAATGTCACTTCGCCATTTAACATCACTCTGTCAGAACTGGCGAAGTGAGAAAGAAAGGAATTTGCCCACATGAAAGCTAAAATCCGTACATGTCCCTTTGACAACTGCCCCTGCGAGCTGGGCTGTCCCGACCGGCACCCCGACCGCAGCGGGTGCAAGCTGACCGACACGCTGGACGCCGGGCAGGATGCTCTGGTGTTCAACAACCCCACCGGCAAGGTGCTGCTGTTCTTCCATGATGGCCGGGTGAGCCAAATGCCCGCAATCATTGCCAGCGTCCCGCAGGAGATGGTGGAGAAGCTGCTGTTTCCGGAAAAGACAGCCCTTGACAGCAACCGCGGCTAAGGGGGTGAGTACATGACACGTCAAGAACTGATCAACGCAATAACCGCCATGCTGGAAGAGGCCGACTTCCGCGCCCTGCGCCTGATCTGGGTTGTAACGCGCAGGCTGACCGCAAAGCCTGTGACAGAATGCCCCCTTGATGCTACCCCCTGCACGGGTGACTGTCCTGACAGCACTTGCCAGCATCACCTGTAAGCCCTGACCGCAAAAAGAAAGCCGCCTTTCCTGTTACCAGCAGGAAGGGCGGCAGATGGGCGGTATAGTTTGCTACGACCAATACCGCCCCCAGTTTAACAAAACAGGAGGATTTTTGCAATGACTATGTTTCACTTTACCTGTGTGGCACCCTTCCTTGCGTGGTGCCTGATCGGCGCTGTGGCCTGCTGGTTCAGCGGCAACCGCTAAGGAGGTGGGCGAGATGGAACAGACCGTGAACGCCCCGGCGGATATTTCGGCGGATTATTCGTTCATCATGGACGATGACAGCATGAGCGGCGACGGCATCCGCGCGGGTGACATTGTTTACTTTGCCGCCTGCGACCATGTGGACAACGGCCAGATCGCCGCCGTGCAGACGCCTGACAGCGTGGAGATTTGCCACGTCTGGCAGCATCGCCGGTACATTGCCCTTGTGACCACAGACCTGAAGCGCAACAGCACTGTTCTTCAGGACGCCGACCGGGACCGCGTGAAGATCATCGGGCGGGCCGTTGCCGTGCTGCACATGCTGAACACCAAGACAGAGAAAGGACAAGACCATGAAGAGAAATGAACTTCGCGCCCTGGGTATGACCCCGGAGCAGATCGACGCCGTTATGCAGATGAACGGCAATGACGTGAACCGCCTGAAAGCCGACACCGTGACCAAGAGCAGCAAGGAAGCGCAGCGCCTGCGGGAATCCTGTGTGGTGCTGCTGGAACTGCTGGACAGCCCGGAAGCTATCCGCGCTGTGCTGCTGCACGCTTCCCGCCTGTACTGTGAGCAGGAGCGCAGGAAGCCGCAGGAGGGCCAGCAGTGAAGGTAAAGATAACTTACACCCCAGAGCAGGAAAGCGTCGCACAGGCTGCGCTGGATGCCTTGCACGCAATGTTTCCGGCGGCAAGGGTACATGAAAGTGTAAAGAAAGCCGGGGTTTCTGCCGTGTTTCTGACGGTTACAAAACCGGAAAACCCGCATAACACCAAGCAAAACAGTTGACCATCCCCCGGGCAAGTGGTATAATAAGCTGTAAGGCATAGAGTACCGCCGGTATAACCGGGAGCTATAAGGCACAGGGAAAACGCTTCGGCGGTTCTCTGTGCCTATTTTTTATGCAATTTGCCCTGGTGCTGGCGCTGATCGGTACCGTGCCCACGTCGCAAAACTGGCAGATTGCACAATCACCACTGTAACGGCCGCAGGCATCAGGCCGGGAAAGGAAATCATTATGACCGACAACAACACTCCGAACACCACCCAGCAGGCAGGCACTCAGCCGGAGGGAAACGGCACCGCCGGGAAGGTGTTCACCCAGGAAGAAGTAAACTCCATCGTCAAGGATCGTCTGGCACGAGAGAGGGCGAAGGGTCAGACTTCGGACACCACCGACGATTCCTCCGCAAAGCTGGACGCAGAGAAAGCCCAGCTGGAAGCCGACCGCCAGAAATTGCAGGACGACCGCAACGCCTTTGAGTGCGAGCGGTACTGCAAAGAAAACGGCATCGACACCCAGCTGGTGGAGCTCATCGGCAGCAGCGCCCCGGAAGAGTTCAAGAAGAAAGCGGAATCCCTGCGCAGCGTCTTTGCTAAGGCAGACAAGAAAAGTGCCGGCACGTACGTCCTTGTGAACACCGGCATGGAGCACGGCGAACCGCTGCATGGTGGTGCAGAACCCGATGGAGCACAGTTTTTCAAGCCCTCAGGAACTTATTGAGAGGTTTTAGAATATGGCAATTAACCTTGTTGAAAAGTACCTCCAGCAGGTGGACGAGCTTTTCAAAAACGAATCGAAGCGCAGCCTTGTGACCAATCAGGACTATAGCTTTGACGGCGCGAACAGTGTCCGCATTTACAAAGTGGGCACCGCCGCAATGAACGACTACGACCGCGCGGGCGCAAAGTCCGGCAGCCGCTACGGCACCCCTGAGACCCTGACCGCCGAGACCGAAACTTACACCCTGCCCGAAGACCGCAGCTTTACCTTTGTGATCGACCGTCTGGACATGAACGAGACCGGCGCAGTGCTGGAAGCTGCCAAGTGTCTGGCCCGCCAGCAGCGTGAGGTGGTCATTCCGGAGATCGACGCATACACCTATGGCGTCATGTGCACCAACGCAGGCACCAAGCCCGCAGCTGTGGCCCTGACTGCAGATAACATTTATGATGAGATCTGTAAGGCAAGCACCGCGCTGGACAATGCCGAGGTGCCGGAAACCAACCGCGTGCTGGTGGTGACGCCTGAGACCTACCGCATCATGAAGAAGTGCAAGGAGATCGTTCTGGATACCGACATCGGCCAGAACCTGCGCCTGCAGGGTGTTATCTCCAATCTGGACGGCGCAGCAGTGCAGAAGGTTCCCGCAAACCGTCTGCCCTCTAAGTTCGGCTTTATGCTGTGCCACCCGCTGGCCTGCACGGCCCCGGTGAAGCTGTCCAGTGCTCAGATGCACGACAATCCCCCGGGCGTGTCTGGCTGGCTGGTGGAGGGCCGCTATAACTACGGCGCGTTCGTCACCGACAACAAGAAAAAGGGCATCTATTATCAGGCTACCACCTGATAAGACATCATCCGGGCGCATGGGGCAACCTGTGCGCCCTTTTTGACAGGAGGCGAACCGAACCCTTGACCGCAAAAAAACATCTGAAAATGACCAATCCGGGCGAGGTGCGCAGAGCCATGACCCGCGTTTCCAACATGGTCTTGAATGGCGAGATCACCCCGCAGCAGGCTAACGCCCTGATCTATGCCGGCAATGCCGTGTTAAGCTCCATCCGCGCCGATGAACAGGAGCGGCGCTTGACCGAGCTGGAAGCAAAATTGACCGAGCTGGAGGGAAACGTAGATGGACAGAATTAACGCCATGACCCAACGGCTGGAAGCCCTTGCGGCGTTGCAGCCTGCACCAGATCTTGTATTGATCCTTGACGATGGCAGCAAGCAGAACGTTTTCGGCACACTGCCGGAAGCGCTGGCAGGTTTGCAGCTTCCGGAGGGCCGCTGTGTGGCGTCAGTCGAAAAGCCCGCCAACATGGATGATCTGTCAGCCGCCTTGTATGACTGGTTCGAGGATATCGCTACCGGCCGAACGGCCTTGCTTGACATAGGAGGTGCAGCGCATGAGTGACCGTATTGACCGGCTGGAAGCCAGAGCGCAGGCATTGAGCGCCCAGACCGCACCCGTGGTGCTGCTGATCGAGACCGAGAACGGCCCCCAGCTCATGACGGTGAGACAGTACAACGCCGCCGGCGGTATGACTATTATGCCGATCTGGAAGAACCCGGAAGCCCTGAATCTGAGGGCCGCGCGGCAGCTGCTTGCAGCTGTGCCCAGCGCGATTGAATGACACAATGTAACACACAGGAGGAAACCAATGGTTAAGCAGTGGAACCCAGAGAACGAGCGCAAACGTGCATGGCTGAACCCGGGCCGGTCAACGCCCACCGGCACACACTCCGACCGTGTGGCAGACAGCGTGCAGCGTATCACCGCGCTGACCATTCCGGAGGATTACAGCAATGAAGATTAAAGAAAAGCATTGCAAAGCCTGTGGAGCGCTGCTGTGGACGTTCCAGCCCGGCGAGCTGTGCATGGACTGCCAATACAAGAAAGCCGCAGACGATCAGGAGCGCCACAGGGTGCAGCTTGTAGCCCATGCAGCCAGCAAGCTGGAAAAAGGTGAAGCTCTGAATCTGACCGAAGCTGCCGTGATGGCTGATTCTGTGGGCATGTCCTACGGATACTACAGCCACCAGCTGAGCGCCCAGAATGCCACCAGAAAACACAAAGTGTGGTAAACGCTGTGGTATAAGCAAAGAAAAGCGCCTAGATTCTAACGAATCTAGGCGTTTTTTAGTGGTGGAGGCGATGGGAGTCGAACCCATGTCCGAAAAGAGTTCAGTGTAGGTGTCTCCGGGTGCAGGCGATCTACAACATTCCCGCCGCGCCACGCCGATCGTCAGGCTAGCGCATTGGTAGCTTCATGAGTTCCTGCCGGTCCGCAAAGCTTAAGTCCGTTCAGGTGCTGTGTCTAAAGGACGCCCCGGCCCCACACGACACAAGAGTGGGCGAGACGCGCAGCACTCAGGCTGCGAGCAACTGATAATTGTTGTTGTCAGTTAATTGTTTGGAGGAGTTATAGAGCAGTTCCCCCGCTGCTACCCGCTGCCCAGACCTCGCTCCCCCCGTCGAAACCTTTACGCCCCCATAAAAGTGCACCTTGCGATGCACGAAAAACAGGAGAAGTTCCGCTTCAGGGAAACCGTCTGAAACGATCAATAGTATTTGCCGTTGGATTTCATGGCGCGGTCGATGGAACGCTTGGCGTCGCGCTGGGCGGCGTCGGCTCGCTTGTCGTAGAGCTTTTTGCCCTTGCAAAGGCCCAGTTCCATTTTTACGCGGCCATGTTTGAAATAGAGCGAAAGCGGCACCAGCGTGTATCCCTGCAGCTTGCACTGCTGGTGCAGCCGCCGGATCTCGTTTTTGTGTGCCAGAAGCCGCCGGACACGCAGAGGGTCCTGGTTGAAGATGTTGCCGTGGTCGTAGGGCGTGATGTGCATGCCCTTGACCAGCAGTTCGCCGTCCTCAATGTCCACCCAGCTGTCCTTCAGGTTGACCCCGCCGGCCCGCAGGCTTTTGACCTCGGTGCCCTTGAGCTCAACGCCGGTCTCCAGCGCTTCCAGAACGAAATACTCGTGGCGCGCTTCGCGGTTGGTGGCGATGGTTTTGGTCGCCGGGCGCTCCTTGGTAGGTGCCATGCTGCGCGCCTCCTTTCTCCGTTCAGTTCGTTGTATTAGTATACCATTTTTTTGTACTTTTGCAAGGGGCATCTTTGAAGAAACTGTAAATTATTGCACTCTGACCGGCCGCGGACCGGTCACCCTTGACCTTCCCCCTTGTGGAAGGTATATTCTAAGGGCAGAGGGGCGCACTGCCCCGGACAAAGGAGGGCACTTTATGCTCAACATCGAACATCTGACCAAGACCTACGGCGGCAAGGCGGCCGTGCAGGACCTCAGCCTGCACATCCGCCCCGGCGAGATCTGCGCATTCATCGGCCACAACGGCGCGGGCAAGACCACCACACTCAAGTGCTGCTGCGGCATCCAGCAGTTCGACAGCGGCCGCATTACGGTGGACGGCATCTCGGTGCAGGATGACCCGTTGGAATGCAAGCGGCGGCTGGCCTATCTGCCGGACAACCCGGATCTGTACGAATACATGACCGGCATCCAGTACCTGAACTTCATCGCGGATATCTTTGCCGTGGGGGCACGGGAGCGTGCCGAGCGCATCCGGTCCTATGGCGACCAGTTCGACCTCACGCAGGACCTGGCCCAGCCCATCAGCGCATACTCCCACGGCATGAAGCAGAAGCTGGCCATCATCTCGGCCCTGCTCCACGAGCCGAAGCTCATCCTCATGGACGAGCCCTTTGTGGGGCTGGACCCGTTGGCGGCACACCAGCTCAAGACCCTGATGCGCCGCTTCTGCGACGGCGGCGGGGCCATCTTTTTCTCGACTCATGTGCTGGAGGTGGCCGAAAAGCTCTGCGACCGGGTGGCCATCATCCGGGCCGGGCGGCTGGTGCGGGCCGGTTCCATGGACGAGGTGCGCGGCGATGACAGTCTGGAAGAGGTCTTTCTGGAACTGGAAGGCACGGAGGCGCAGGCATGATGATCCGTGCATTGCTCCGCAAGCAGCTGCGGGAGCTGGGCGCGGCCTTTCTCCGCAGCAGCAAGACCGGCAAAGCGCGGTCCCGGGCATCGGCCATGGGGTATGCGCTGCTGTTTGCCGTGCTGGTGGTGGTGCTCATGCTCTGCTTTGCGGGCATGGCCCTGCCGCTGGCTTCGGTGCTGCTCCCGGCCGGGCTGGACTGGCTGTATTTTGCCTCCATGGGGCTCACGGCGCTGCTGGTGAGCGTGCTGGCCAGCGCCTTTACCAGCTATTCCGGCCTGTTCCAGAGCCGGGACAACGAACTGCTGCTCTCGCTGCCCATCCCGCCGGCGGTCATTTTCGGGGTGCGGGTGAGCACCGTTTATCTGGCCTGCCTGATTTACCTGCTCATGGCGTGGGTCCCGGCGGTGGTGTGTTACGGCCTGCTGGCAGCCCATCCGCTGGCCGGGGTGCTGTGCAGCATCCCCATGGCGTTGGTGCTGGCCGGAGCGGCCTGCATTCTGGCGGTATTGCTGGGCTGGGCCGTGGCGCTGGCCAATGACCGCGCCCGGCACAAAAGTCTGGTCACCGTGGTGTGCTCGCTGGTGTTTTTTGCGCTGTACTATGCGGGCTTCCTGCGGGTGCAGGACATTCTGGACGATCTGCTGGCCGATGCCGCACAGTCGGGTGCGGCACTTGCCCGTGCAGCCTGGCCGCTGCGGCTGCTGGGCGGCGCGGCGGCAGGGGAGCTCCCGGCGCTGGTCGGCCTCGTGCTGGGCACAGTGCTGTGCCTTGCGGCCTTTTGCAAGCTGCTGGAAAAGCCCTACCTGCGCCGCATGACGGCCCGGAAGGGTACGGCCCGCACGGCATACCATGCGCGAAAAGCACGCCCCGTCAGCCTGCGGCAGGCTCTGCTGCGCCGGGAACTGCTGCATCTGGGGTCCAGCTCGGCCTATATGCTCAACAGTGCCATGGGCACGCTGGGCCTGCTGGTGCTGGGCGGCGTGTCCCTGTGGAAGGCAGACCTCTTTGCCCGGTTTGCGCAGGCCGTGCCGGAAGGGGTCCCGGTGCTGGTGTGCTGTGCCGTGTGTGCGGTGTCGGCAGCCAACTTCCTGACCACGCCCTCCGTCTCGCTGGAAGGCCGGACGGTCTGGCTCCTGCAAAGCCTGCCCATCCCGTCCTGGCAGGCCCTGTGTGCCAAGCTGGAACTGCATCTACTGCTGACCGGCGTCCCGGCGGCATTGTGCCTTGTGTGCATGCAGGCGGCGGTGCAGATGCCGCCGGTGTATTTCTGCCTGACCCTGCTGGAAGCAGAGCTGTTCGTGCTGCTCAGTGCGGAAATGGGCCTTACACTGGGGCTTGTGCTGCCCAACCTGCATTGGACGAGTGAGGCCGCGGTGATCAAAATGAGTGGCTGTACCTTGCTGTCCATGGCGGCCAATCTCGTTGCTGTGCTGGTGCTGACCCTTGCGCAGACCAATTTGCTGAAGATCCTTCCGCTTCCGGCGGTCATGGCGGCGGCCCTTGTGCTGCTGGCGGGTGCGGACGGGCTGCTGGGGCACTGGCTGAAAACCAGAGGAGCCAGACGCCTTACAGAACTTTCCTGAAAAACCATAAAACAAAGCAGCGGCCTGCTCTCCCAAAACGGGGGAACAGGCCGCTGCTGTTTGTGCGGGAGGGACTTACTGGATGCCGGTGACCTTGTAGTCCTGATCCTCGACGGTCTTCTTCAGCACATCGTCGGAAACTTCGGCGCTCAGGGTGACAACGGCGGTGCCGGCCTCGTGGCTCACCACAGCCTCGGTCACTTCGGGCAGGGCCTCCAGCGCCTTCTTCACACGGGCCTCACAGTGGCCGCACATCATGCCTTCTACATGCAGAGTCTTTTTCATGGTCGTATCCTCCTTGATGGTATTCTCTTTATCCTCAACCGCTGCGGGCTGCGTGAGGGCAGCGGGCAGGGCAGAAGCGTTTTTCAGCGGGTGGTCGTGTTTGGTGCTGTGCAGATCGAACAGATTCAGCCGCAGGGCGTTGCTCACCACGCAGAAGCTGGACAGGCTCATGGCCGCTGCGCCGAACATGGGGTTCAGCGTCAGGCCAAAGGGGATGAACGCACCGGCTGCCAGCGGAATGCCGATGGTGTTGTAGAGGAAGGCCCAGAACAGGTTCTCGTGGATGTTGCGCAGGGTGGCGCGGCTCAAGCGGATGGCGGCGGGCACATCCGAGAGCCTGGAATTCATCAACACCACATCGGCGGCGTCGATGGCCACATCGGTACCGGCGCCAATGGCGATGCCGGTGTCGGCGCGGGTCAGGGCGGGGGCGTCGTTGATGCCGTCGCCCACCATGGCTACCTTACCGGCGGCCTGCAGCTGGCGGATCACGGCTTCCTTGCCGTCCGGCAGCACCCCGGCGATCACGGCGTCCACACCGGCCTGCTTGCCGATGGCGTCAGCCGTGCGCTGGTTGTCGCCGGTGAGCATGACCACTTTGATGCCCATGGCCTGCAGCTCCCGGATGGCCCGGGGGCTGTCCTCCTTGATGGTGTCGGCCACCGCGATGACACCCAGCAGACGGCCTGCGCAACCAAAGAACAACGGGGTCTTACCCTGTGCCGAGAGCTCGGCTGCTGCCTGTGCCAGCTCGGCCGGGACGGTGACCTTGGTGCCGGTAAAGGCTGCATTGCCGCCAAAGATCTCCTTGCCGTCCAGCTTGGCGCTCAGGCCGTTGCCGGGCAGAGCTGCAAAGTCGGTCACCTCCGGGGCGTCCAGCTGCTGTGCCCCGGCATAAGCCAGCACAGCGCGGGCCAGCGGATGCTCGCTTTTGCATTCCAGCGCGGCGGCCAGGGTCAGCAGTTCGGTCTCGGTCACGCCGTCGGCGGGCAGGATGTCGGTGACCTTCGGCTCACCGCTGGTGATGGTGCCGGTCTTGTCCAGCGCCACGATCTGGGTGCGGCCGGCAGCTTCCAGCGAAGCGGCGGTCTTGAACAGGATGCCGTTTTTGGCGCCCATGCCGTTGCCCACCATGATGGCCACCGGCGTGGCAAGGCCCAGGGCACAGGGGCAGCTGATGACCAGCACCGAGATGCCGCGGGCCAGCGCATAGCCCAGCTCCCGGCCCAGAAGCAGCCAGACCACGGTGGTGACCACTGCAATGCTGATGACCGCCGGCACAAAGAAGCCGGACACGGTGTCGGCTACCTTGGCGATGGGAGCCTTGGTGGCGGCGGCATCGCTCACCATCCGGATGATCTGGGCCAGGGTGGTGTCCTCACCCACGCGGGTGGCTTCGCACCGCAGGAAGCCGGACTGATTGGCCGTGGCGGCGCTCACCTTGTCCCCGGCGGCCTTGTCCACCGGGATGCTCTCGCCGGTCAGGGCGCTTTCGTTCACGGCGCTGCTGCCTTCCAGCACGACGCCGTCCACCGGGATGTTCTCACCGGGGCGCACCACAAAGATGTCGCCCTTCTGTACCTGCTCGATGGGGACGGTCACCTCGGCACCGTCCCGCAGCAGGGTGGCCGTTTTGGGGGCCAGCTTCATCAGGCTCTTCAGTGCATCGGTGGTCTTGCCCTTGGAGCGGGCCTCCAGCATCTTGCCCACCGTGATCAGGGTCAGGATCATGGCCGCCGACTCAAAGTAGAACTCCATCATATAGTGCATGACCAGCTCGTCGTTGCCGTTCACCTGTGCGCGGGTCATGGCAAACAGGGCGTAGGTGCTCCACACAAAGCTGGCCATGGAGCCCATGGCCACCAGTGTGTCCATGTTGGGGGAGCCGTGGATCAGCCCCTTGAAGCCGTTGATGAAGAACTTCTGGTTGATCACCATCACGATGCCCGCCAGCAGCAGCTGGACAAGGCCCATGGCAACATGGTTGCCGTCAAACCAGTGGGGCAGGGGCCAGCCCCACATCATGTGCCCCATGGAGAAGTACATCAGCACCAGCAAAAAGCCCAGCGAAGCGATCAGCCGCCGCTTGAGCTTGGGCGTCTCGTGGTCGGCCAGCGCGTCCAGGTCGGCGCTGGGGGAGCTGGCGGCGGCAGCACCGGCCGCCTTGGGGCTGGCACCGTAACCGGCTTCCTGCACGGCCTGAATGATCGCCGCGCTGGATGCGGTGCCCTCTACGCCCATGGAGTTGGTCAGCAGGCTCACCGAACAGCTGGTCACACCCGGTACCTTTTTTACGGCCTTTTCCACCCGGGCAGAGCAGGCCGCGCAGCTCATACCCGTTACATTGTATTGTTCCATCGTATTCACTCCTGATAAGTCCAGTATGTCCGCCGCAGGGTCACTTCATGAGCCGGGGCAGCAGCTTGATCAGCTCGTCCAGCTTTTCGTTGCTGCCGGCACGCAGGTCATCGGCCACACAGGTGCTCATGTGCTGGGCCAGCAGCTCCTTGGCAAAGCTGTTCAGCGCCGAGTTCACAGCGGCCACCTGTACCAGAATGTCCACACAGTAGGCATCCTTTTCCAGCATGCCGCGCACGCCGCGCACCTGCCCTTCGATGCGGCTCAGCCGGTTGACCAGTGCTTTGTATTCCTCCGGGCTGCGGTCCTTGTGGCGGCAGCAGGAGGGGACAGCGTCCGGCACATCGGCGGGGAAAACCGTGTCCGCCGCAGGCTCTTCGGTGCTGCAGCAACAGCAGGGCTTCTTTTCGGTGGATTCCATGATGCAGGCTCCTTTCGCAAACCCCTTGGGGGTATCTTTTGCTTCCAGCAGGAGTATACCACACCATATCCGACAAATCAAGTAGGAATTTGAAATAAAAGAAAAAAGAGGGAAAACCCGCAGGCTTTCCCTCACACAGAACCGTGATAAAGTTACTTTTCCAGAATGCGCGGAGCAAACAGGCTCCACATCTTGCCCCACCAGTACCAGTCGTGGGACACATCACCGCCCCACACTTCCAGATGAGCGGGCAGGCTCTGGGCCTGCAGCACATCGGCCAGTGCCTGGGTGTCGGCCTTGGCGTCATCCTCGTAGGCACCCTGACCGGCGCAGAGGATGAGACTGTTTTCCTCGGCCTTGACCAGTGCCAGCTTGTTGGCGATGCCGTTCTCCTGCAGGTACAGCAGGGGAGAACAGCGCAGCACCAGATCGTCGTTCTCGGCACCCCAGAAGCGGCTCAGGTCGTAGATGCCGCCCATGCCCACGGCACCGGCAAACAGGTTGGGGCGGCGCAGACGGCAGTTCACGGCCTGATAGGCGCCCAGATCCACACCGGCGCACCAGATCTTGGTGCCCTTCTCGGCCTTGTTTAGGGTCAGGATGCGGGGAGCCAGCTCGGCAGTCAGGTAAACAAAATACTTCTCCTGTGCCTCGGCCCGGCGGCGCAGCGGCAGATCCCCGTTCAGCACGCCTTCACCGTCCACGCTGTCGGCACAGAACAGCTGGATCTTGCCCTCGTTCAGCAGCTGGGCAATGGCGTCCGGCATGCCGTTGTTCTCCCAGTCGAAAAAGCGGCCGCCGCGGGCGGGCAGAGCCAGCACCGGCACACCGGCGCTGCCATATACCTTAAACTCCATCTCGCGGTTCAGCACACTGCTCCACTCTTTGTAATAGGTACCCTGCATCATAATCAATCAAGCACTCCTTTTTTATCATGATCCGGCCCCGGCGCACAGTCGCTGCACGTCCAGCCGGCAGTAGCGTTTCAGGATAAATCAGACAAACTGGTTGCGCTGTGCGTCGTACTCGTAGCCGACGGCACGCAGCTTTGCACACAGATCAGTCTTGTCGGCGTCCAGATCTTCGCACAAAGCATCGAGGTTTTTGAAATAATCCCGGAGTTTGAGGTTCACCACGCTCAGCAGCATGATGGGATCGGTGGGAAGAGCCATGCGTTCATCTCCTTTAAGGCAACAAAAAAAGCCGGCCACTCGACAAAGTGACCGGCCACATACACCAAATTAGACAGCGCGGGTAACTTTGCCAGCGCGCAGGCAACGGGAGCATGCGTAGACATACTTGGGGGAGCCATCCACGACCGCCTTGACACGACGGACATTCGGCTTCCAGGTACGGTTGGAACGGCGATGGGAGTGAGAGACCTTAATACCAAAGGTAACGCCCTTGCCGCAGCATTCACACTTAGCCATGGTACTTGCACCTCCTAGAGTGAAGTAAGGAATCAAAATAATCAGCTTGACTATTTTACCAGAGACGCGGGCAAAATGCAAGCCCTTTTTCAAAATTTCCGTCATCTTTTTCCAATCTTTTGCAGCAAGGGTTGCTCAACCGGCCAAAAGATAGTATTATAATAAAAAATGTTGTTTTTCAGGAGATGCTTATGACACGGGCAACCTATTATCTCGTCCGCGCGCTGGTGGCACTGGTGGCCATCCCGTTCCATGAGGCTGGTCATGCGCTGGCTGCCTGGCTGCTGGGGGACCCCACCGCCAAACGCGAAGGCCGCCTTTCGCTGAACCCCTTTGCTCACTTTGACCTGCTGGGCACGTTGTGCATGGTGTTTGCGGGTGTGGGCTGGGCAAAGCCGGTCTCCACCAACCCCCGCAACTTCAAAAACCCCAAGTGGGGCATGGCCCTCACCGCATTGGCGGGCCCGGTGGCCAACATTGTGCTGGCCTACCTGGCCATGGTGCTGTGGAAGGTACTGTACTATTGGGCCCCGGTAAACCAGGCCACTTATTACCTGGCCTACTTCCTCCAGTATATGGTGCTGATGAACGTGAGCCTGGCGGTGTTCAACTTTATCCCGGTGCCGCCGCTGGACGGCAGCCGCATCCTGCTGGTGGCGCTGCCCCAGCGGGCGTACTTCGGCCTGATGAAGTACGAGCGCTATATCATGATCGCGCTGCTGGCGGCGGTGTGGATGGGCCTGCTGGATGCCCCGCTGTATTACCTGAACAATGCTGTGTGGGATCTGCTGAGTGCGGGTACCGGTTACATTGACCGGATCGCCTATTCGGTCTACTACGCAGCAGCCGGGACGGTGGTCTGAGCGATGGCAGAGGAACTGACCTTCCATCTGGAAGATTTTGACGGCCCGCTGGAATTATTGCTGGCTCTTGTGGCCAAACATAAGATGGACCTGCACAACATCCCCATTCTGGAACTGATCGACCAGTACACCCGCACGGTGGAGCAGGCCGACCCGGACCCGGAGACCGCCAGCGCCTTTATCGAGATGGCGGCCCATCTGGTGGAGATGAAGAGCTATCTGCTGCTGCCCCGCAGCGAAGAGGGTGAGCGGATGAAGCAGGAATTCACCGGCCAGCTCATCGAGTACGACCAGTGCCGCCGTATGGCCGCGCTGCTGCGGGCAAAAGGGGAGCAGGCACCGGTGTTCGTGCGGCAGCCGATGGAGATGGAGTGGGACAACACCTATACCCTGCACCATGCACCCCAAATTTTGGCCGACTACTGGAACGCCCTTGCCGGGCGCACCCGCCTGCGCCGGGAGCCCACCCAGCAGCAGTTTGAGCCGCTGGTCACGGCCCCCATGGTGTCGGTGACCAGCCGGGTGGTGTATATCCTGCGCAGCCTCATCAGCGGGGCCGCGGCCCGCATGGGCCAGCTGTTCTCGCCCCGGCAGAGCCGCAGCACCAACGTGGCCACCTTTCTGGCCCTGCTGGAGCTGGTGCGCGGCGGCCGCGTCACCCTGGGGGAGAACGGGGAGCTGACCATGCAGCGCGCCCGGATAAAGGAGAAAAAATGAACCAGAAACAGATTCGTGCCGCAGTGGAGGCCATGCTGTTTGCCTGCGGGGAGCCCATCGGCTCCGACAAGCTGGCGCAGGCCGTGCAGCTGCCCCAGACCAGCGTGGAAAACGCGCTGGAAGAGCTGCGCACCCGCTACACCCGGGAGGACAGCGGCCTGTGTCTGCTGCACCTGAACACCCGCTGGCAGCTGGCCACCAAGACCGAGTGGGCCGATTGCGTGCGCCGTGTGCTGGACAGCCGCCGCGCCGTGCCGCTGGGCCCTGCCGCCATGGAGACCCTGACCGTGATCGCCTACAATCAGCCGGTGTCCCGCGCTTTCATCGAGCAGGTGCGCGGGGTGGACTCCTCGTCCAGCGTGTCCGGCCTGCTGGAAAAGGGCCTGATCGAGGAAGCTGGCCGTCTGGACCTGCCGGGCCGTCCGGTGAGTTTCCGCACCACCGACACCTTTTTAAGAGTATTCGGCCTGTCCAGTCTGGCGGACCTGCCGCCGGTGCATCAGCCGGAAGCCCCGGCAGAAAGCGAGGGATGACCCATGACCACCGTTCTTGCCGCTGTGGGCGGGGTGCTGCTGTTCCTGCTGAAGGCCCTTGGCATCCTGCTGCTGGTGGTGCTGGCTCTAATGGTGCTGTTGCTGCTCATCCCGTTCTGTGCGGATGTCAGCTGGGAGCAGGACACTCTGACCGTAAAGGCCGGGGCACTGGGCATCACCTTCCCGGTGTTCCAGTACCCGAAGCCGGAGCCGACGGAGGAGAGCAAGCGCAAAAAGAAGCCGAAAAAGGTAAAAGCGGCAAAGAAGCCTGCCAAGGCGAAAAAGTCCGCAGAGCCGCGCAAAAAGGCAAAACTGACCCTGAACATCCTGTGCACCATCCTGCGCGGAGCCGGGACGCTGATCCGGGCTGTATTCGGCGCGCTGCGCATCACCCACATCCGGGTATGCCTTGGCGTGCGCGGGGAGGACCCTGCTGCAGCGGCCCGCAATTACGGCAAGCTGCAGGCATGGCTATATCCGGTGCTGGGTGTGCTTGACCGCTTCATTTACCTGCAGTTTGACGAACTGCGCATCGTGCCGGACTTTGGCAGCGCCGAACCCACCGTAGAGGACCATGTGTCCTTGCGCATTTCGGCAAGGGCGCTGTTTATCGTCGTCGCAGCGGTGCGTGTGCTGGCGGAGTTCTGGCGCGAAAAGGTGCTGGACGTTTTCCTGTAACTGTGGTACACTGAATAAAATTGTGTGACTAGTGTGACGGAGCCTGACCGTCTGCGATCTCCCGGTAAAACTCCGGGGACACAGGCCTGACAAAAACGATCAAAGGAGATTTGCATTATGGCTGAGCATCCGATTCAGGGCATTATGAACGTTACCATGGACAAGATCCACGAGATGGTGGACGCCAATACCATCATCGGCAAGGCTATCACCACCGAGGACGGCACCACCATTCTGCCAGTGTCCAAGGTGAGCTTTGGTTTTGCCTCCGGCGGCACCGACTTTGACGGCAAGAATGCCGCCAACAAGGACCTGTTCGGCGGCGGCTCCGGCGCGGGCGTCAACATCCAGCCGGTGGCATTTCTGGTGATCAAGGACGGCTGCGTGCGCACCATCCAGCTGACGGACGGCTCCAATAGTGTTGACCGTGCTCTGGCCATGCTGCCGGAGCTGGTGGAAAAGGTGTCTGCACTGGTCAGCAAAAAGGGCGAAAAGCCCGCAGACGAGGCACCCAAGGCAGAGTAAGCCTTGACAGGAACCCTCTGACTAGGCGGTATGCCGGTAGCTTTCTCCTCGGACACGAATCGGGCCATTCCATCGCCCGCCCTACTGCCTGCGGCAGCAGGGTCCCACCCCAGCGGACGGTCCTCGGAGAAACTCCCGGCACACCGCCCCATCAACCTAAGCCGTAACCGCAGACTTCCAACCTGCGGTTTGAGATACAGCACGTTATGGCGTGCGTTTTGAGCGCCGGGAGGCGCACAAGGAGTTTTTATTATGGCAGAAGAACGTATTCAGAAGATCATGGCCGAGCAGGGCCTGTGCTCCCGCCGTGCGGCCGAGCAGATCATTGCCGAGGGCCGCGTCAAGGTCAATGGCCACCCCGTGAAGGTGGGCGACAAGATGGACCCCCACCGTGATGTGCTGCATGTGGACGATCAGCGCATCTACATCCAGAAGGATCAGCAGCTGTATTATCTGGCCCTGTACAAGCCCCGCGGCTATGTCACCACCGCCAGCGATGAGCTGGGCCGCAAGACGGTCATGGAGCTGGTGAGCGATATCCCCGCCCGCCTGTACCCGGTGGGCCGCCTGGACAAGGACAGCGAGGGTCTGCTGCTCATGACCAACGACGGTGCCTTTGCACAGGCAGTCACCCATCCGTCGGGCGGCATCTCCAAGCTGTACCGCGTGACCGTGCAGCCCCGTGCCGACGAAGCACAGATCATCAAGATGAGCAGCGGCGTGGTGCTGGACGACGGCACCAAGACCCTGCCTTGTGCCATCAATGTGGTCACCGATGAGCCGGGCCGCACCGTGATGGAAATGACCCTGAAAGAGGGCAAGAACCGCGAGATCCGCCGCATGTGCGAGGCCGTCGGTCTGGAAGTGGTGCGCCTGAAGCGCAACGCCGAAGGCGTGGTCAAGCTGGGCATGCTCAAGCCGGGCACCTACCGGGAGCTGACCAAGGCGGAGATCAACGGCCTGCGTTCGGCCGCCGCCAAGGGCCGCGCCCAGACCCGCAGCGCAGCACTGCAGTCCAAGGCAGCAGAACGCCGTCCCCGTGGTCCGGTGGGCAAGAGTGCCCCGAAAAAGCGGAAGTAAGCACGTTTGTAGGAGAAGGGACCCCTGTGCATGATTTTGCGCGGAGGTCCCTTTTTGCGGTTGAACGTACTGCAGCGCCTACAAGTGAAGAATCGTCATATCTTCATCTGAAAAATGAGCAAAATTGATTCAAGAAGATGCGACAATAAAAATACGCGCATCACCGTCAAAAGATGAAGCCGGGATTTTGCAGGAGGGGAACTGTGTGCCTGCCGGAAACAGGAGATGCTTTCGACAACAAAAGTTCATCCTCCTGAAGCAACCCTGTTCTTCGACGGAAATTGTGCTATAATACAAAAGCAACGCTTTGCCCGGCCCGGTGGGTCCGGCCTGCAGAGCAGATTGGAAACAAGGAGTTTATGGAATCATGGAAAGAGAAACCCTGAAGTCCCGCCTGGGCTTCATCCTGCTTTCCGCGGGCTGCGCCATCGGCATCGGCAACGTGTGGAAGTTCCCCTATATTGCCGGTCAGGGCGGCGGCGGCGCATTCGTGCTGTTTTATCTGGTTTTTCTGGTCATTCTGGGTCTGCCCATCATGACCATGGAGTTTGCGGTGGGTCGCGCCTCCCGCAAGAGCCCGGTGCGGGCCTATCAGGCACTGGAAAAGCCGGGCCAGAAATGGCACATCCACGGCTATCTCACCCTGATCGGTTGCTATCTGCTGATGATGTTCTACACCACGGTGGCCGGCTGGATGCTGCACTATTTCTACATGACCGCCATCGGTCAGCTGTCCGGCCTGAACGCCGAGCAGGTAGCCGGTAAGTTCACCGAGATGCTGGCCAGCCCCGGCGTGATGACCTTCTGGATGGTGTTCGTGGTGGCGCTGGGCATTCTGGTGTGCGCCAAGGGCCTGCAGAACGGTCTGGAGCGGGTGACCAAGGTCATGATGATCGCTCTGCTGGCCATCATGGTGGTGCTGGCGGTCAACAGCCTGTTCATGCCCGGCGCAAAAGAGGGCCTCGAGTTCTATCTGGTGCCCGATTTTGCCCGTATGCAGGAGGTGGGCGTGGTCAACACACTGGTGTCGGCCATGAACCAGGCCTTCTTCACCCTGAGCCTTGGCATCGGTGCCATGGCCATCTTCGGCAGTTACATCGGCAAGGAGCACTCCCTGCTGGGCGAGTCGGTCCGCATTGTGGTGCTGGACACCTTTGTGGCCATCACCGCTGGTCTGATCATCTTCCCGGCCTGCTTCACCTATGGTGTGGACCAGACCAGCGGCCCCAGCCTGATTTTCATCACTCTGCCCAACATCTTTGCCAACATGGCGCTGGGGCGTCTGTGGGGCACCCTGTTCTTCCTGTTCATGGCTTTTGCGGCCCTGTCCACGGTGCTGGCCGTGTTCGAGAATATCATCTGCTGCGGCATGGAGCTCACCGGCTGCAGCCGCAGGAAGTCCAGTCTGGTGAATTTGGTGCTCATCATTGCGCTGTCCATGCCCTGTGTGCTGGGCTATAACCTCTGGGCCTGGGACGGCTTTGCCGTGTTCGGCGGTGCCGTGCTGGACTTTGAGGACTTCCTGGTCAGCAACCTGTTCCTGCCGCTGGGCAGTCTGGTGTACCTGCTGTTCTGCGTCACCAAGTACGGCTGGGGCTGGGACAACTACAAAAAGGAAGTCAACACCGGCAAGGGCCTCAAGATGCACGACTGGATGCGCGGCTACCTGACCTACGTTCTGCCGGTCATCGTGCTGTTCATCTTTGCCTTTGGCATCTACGACAAATTCTTCGCATAAAACTGCGGCTCCTCTTATCTGGTTAAGAGGAGCCTTTTCTGACAGAAAGGAGTTCCGGATGCACATTCTTGTCTGCGACGACGATGCCGCCTTCAGCGCGAAGGTGGCGGAGTATGCGGCGACTTACTTTGAAGCGCACGAGATCCCGGTGCAGGCTACGGTCTGTTCTGACCCGGAGCAGGTGCTGGCGATCCCGGACCTGGAGCTGTACCGCATTGCATTCCTGGATGTGGACATGCCGCAGGTCAACGGCATTGCACTGGGCGGCCAGCTCCGGCACCGCAATCCGGACATCTGTCTGGTCTATGTATCGGCCTATCTGGCCTTTGCGCTGGATGGCTACAAGGTCAACGCCTACCGCTACATCCTCAAACGGGACGTCGCCAAGCAGCTGCCCAGCTGTCTGGAGGACATCTATGCGTCCATGATGCAGGCCGGTACCAAGACCCTCACCGTGCACCACAACCGCGAGAACATTCGCATCCCGCTGGACCAGATCTATTATCTGGAGAGCGAGGGCCGGGTCATCAATGTGTATGGGGACATTGCGCGGGAACATTTCTGCATCTTTTACGGCAAGCTGAAGGAGCTGCCGCCCATTCTGGCCCGGAATGGTTTTTTGCAGGTGGGCCGCAGCGATGTGGTCAACCTGCAGCATGTGTGCGCCATCCGGAATTACCGGGTGCTGATGAAAAACGGCGTGGAGCTCAGCGTCAGCCGCAGCAAGTATGCGGCTGTCCGCGCGGCCTATCTGGAATGGAAGGGGCAGTTCGGTGATGAGTGACAGCCTTATCTGGACGCTGTTGGGGCATCTGGTGTGCATTGCGCAGTGGGCGGCGTTCATTCTGGTGGATTATGCCTATCTGGGCCGGGGCAGGCGGTTCCGTCACCCCTGTGTGTGGGCTGCGCTGCTGGCGCTGGCTGTGCTTGCGCTCTCGGTGCTGTGCGGTTTTGGCTTTTTCAATATCAAATCAGTGGTCAGCAATATCATCTACCTGCTGGTCATCGCGCTGCTGTTCGGTGGCACGGCAGTGGACCGGATGTCTGCCTGCATCATCAACGGCATTCTGTGCCTGCTTACCGAAAATACGGTCAGCTTTGTCTTTGCACGGCTCCACGGCATCTGCCCCGGTGAAGTCTGGCACTACAGGACCTGTCTGGCGGCACTGGTGATCTCAATTTTGCTGGTGGGCATTCTGGTAGCACGCTTTCTGTGCCGGTGGAACCACTGCAGTGCGCTGGACCCGCTGCAGGCATTGCTGATGAGCTTTTTCCCGGGCGTCGTGGTGCTGCTGAACATCTTCATCATGATCTCCTCCAACCGCCGCGTGCCCACTCTGCTGGACCTGATGCTGACGGTGGGCCTGACCATTGCGGTGCTGGTGCACCTGGCCATCGTGCAGATGTTCAACGATCAGGTGGTGCAGGGGCAGGCGTCGCACTTTCAGGCCGCGCTGGAACAGCAGCGCGCAGAAGCCCTCATGGAGTCCTACACGGCACAGCGCCGCCTGACCCATGAATTCACCAACCACATTGCCGCACTGGATGCGCTGCTCCGGCAGGGCGACCTGACCGGCGCACAGGAATACCTTTCCAGCGTGAGCAAGGTGGTGGCCGCCGGAACCACCATTCTGGACACCCACAACCCACTGCTGGACTCCCTGCTCAGCCGCAAGTATGAGGAAGCTGCGCAGCAGGGAGTGGAGCTGTACTTCGATCTGTGTGACCTCAAGGACCTGCCCTTTTGCGGCACGGACCTGGTCATCGTCATCTCCAACCTGCTGGACAATGCCATCCGGGCGGCGGCGCAGGCCAAACCGCCGGAGGTGTACCTGCGGGCGCGCAGGAACGAGGAAGAATACCTCATCTCGGTGCGCAACCGGGTGCAGAAGGACCTGGAGCTGGTGGATGGGGAGCTGCCGCGTTCCACCAAGGCAGAGCCGGGCCATGGCATGGGCCTTGTCAACGTGCGGGAGGTGCTGGACCGCTGCCGCTGCGAGTACACGCTCAGCTGCCGGGACCGCTGGTTCCGCTTTACCTGTGCGGTGCCTACCCGCAAGTTGTGACAGTTACCGATGCAGAATATGACATTTTCTCTGCAACAATAGCGTAACTCTGCTATACTGGACCCAGTAAAGGAACGCAAGGCAGTGCAGGCAGAGGTTGCGGCCGGGAGCTTTTCCGGGTTCTGCAGCATTGTGGCGTCAGGCTGCGGTGCGTGTGCAGCTGTGAAACCTTTGCTTTTGCGGGCTGTTCCGGTGGCGTGTGCCGGGCAGCAGAGCGTCTGACGGGGCTTGTCCGGCAGTTCATTTGGGGAATTGCATGATATAAGCTCATGGCAACTGCCGTACTTTGTGCGGTATCAGGGCCGGAAAGTTTCGTCAGACCATTCGGAACAAAACAGGCGGCTTCCCTCCGGGTAACCGGGCAGGAAGCCGCCTGTTCTTTTTGTTTGTTTTTGCGGTTTCGGAGCGGGGAAAAGGGGCAGCGGAGGTTATTCCGGCTTGACCTGCAGCTCCTGCTCGCAGTAGAGACAGCGGTACTTGCCGTTGGAGCTCAACTCAAAGATCTGGTCGCACTCTTCCTCAATGGAGGAGATGCAGCGGGGGTTGCGGCATCGCACGATGTTCACCAGACGCTTGGGAGGCTTCGGTCTTTCCTTGCGCACAGGCTTGCCGTTCTCGATCACGGTCACGCTGATGTCCGGGTCAAGGTAGGCCAGCACATCCAGGTTCAGCCAGGAAGCATCGCCCTCCACCTTGATGATGTCCTTGCGGCCGGAAGCGGACTTGCGGCTGCGTGCGTTCTGGATCAGAGCCACGCTGGCGGTGCGGTTGTCCTTGATGCCCAGCAGGTCCATCAGACCAATGGCGGTGCCGGCCTTGATGTGGTCGATCACAAGGCCGTTCTGGATCTCGTCAATGTTCAGCATATCAGTTTTCCTCCTTTGCCTTGGGGTCGTGCAGGCCCAGCAGGGTCATGATCAGTGCCATGCGGACGTAAACGCCGTTCTGCACCTGCTCAAAGTAAGCGGCACGGGGGTCATCGTCCACATCCAGTGCGATCTCGTTCACGCGGGGCAGGGGATGCAGCACGGCCATGTCCGGCTTTGCCAGCCCCATCTTTTCCTTGGTCAGCACATAGCTGTTCTTCAAGCGGATGTAATCCTCTTCGTTGAAGAAGCGCTCCTTCTGCACACGGGTCATGTACAGGATGTCCAGTTCCGGCATGACCTCTTCCAGGCTGCGGGTCTCCTTGTATTCGATGCCGTTGGCCTCCAGCACATCGTTGATGATGTAATCCGGCACCCGCAGCTCTTCCGGGCTGATGAGCACAAAGCGGATGTTCTGGCAGCGGGCCATGGTCTTGATCAGGGAATGCACCGTACGACCGAATTTCAGGTCACCGCACAGGCCGATGGTCAGATCGTCCAGCCGGCCCTTGCGGCGGCGGATGGTCATCAGGTCGGTCAGGGTCTGGGTGGGATGCTGGTGGCCGCCGTCACCGGCGTTGATCACCGGGATGCGGGAGTAGCGGGAAGCACGCAGCGGTGCGCCCTCCTTGGGGTGGCGCATAGCCACGATGTCGGCATAGCAGGACACCACACGGATGGTGTCGGCCACGCTCTCGCCTTTGCTGGCGCTGGACACGTTCTCACTGGGAAAGCCCAGCACATGGCCGCCCAGGTTCAGCATGGCGGCCTCAAACGAAAGGCGGGTGCGGGTGGACGGCTCATAGAACAGGGTGGCCAGTTTTTTGTGGGTGGCCACATCCTGATAGGCGACCGGATCGTCGTGGATGCGGTCGGCAAGGTCGAGCAGGGTGGTGATTTCCTGCTGGGTGAAATCCAACGGGTCGATCAGATGACGCATGGTTACGTTACCTCCGTTACATCAAAGCGGTTTAAAGCAGTTTGCGTAAAATGGAAAAATCAAAGAAGTTTGTGTAGTAGCTCAGCGAACGCATCACCGGGCGGCACAAACGATTGAAACACACTTCGTCCAGCAGCAACATGGCCTCGCCGGGGGCAAGCCGCATGGCTGCACGGATGGACTCATCGCCGCAGCTGGCCTTCAGGTGGGCCACGTTCGAGGAGATCTGCTGGTGGCACTCCCGCTCCAGAATATCGAACACACCGCCGGTCAGGTCGATGCGGGTGTAGTCCCGGTTGCCGAACAGGCTGCGCGGCAGATAGTCGATGGAGTAGATCACCGGGGTGGTGTCGGCAAGGATGCGCTTTTTGATGCAGATCACCTCGTCGCCGGGTTCGATGTCCAGATTATGGGCCAGCTCATCCCCCGCCCGGATGGGAAACACCTGAATGCCGTCGGCATGGGGGTAGCTGCCAAAGCTGCGGATCAGCGGGTAATATTCCAGCTTCTGGTCCAGACGGCTGCGCAGGCCCAACACCGAACGGTTCACCACCGTGCCGATGCCGCGCACCCGCTCTACATAGCCTGCACGCTCCATTTCGCTCAGAGCGTCCCGGATCACGGTGCGGCTTACTCCCAGTTCGGCGGCAAGATCCACCTCCGCAGGCAGACGGTCTGCATGGGCATAGCGCCCGGTGCGCAGTTCGTCCAGCAGGCTGGCGACCACCCGGTCGCTGATCACGGCACCGCCCAGTCGGCTGGAGGCGGCAAGAGTAGATTCCTTCATTTCGGTTCCTCCGTTCACAGGCGGGCAGGCCGCCGGGACTTCAAAAGACCCTGCAGGCCGCATGATGCACTGCCCCAAAGCCCTTTGCTTCTATTATAACATAAATTGACATTTAGAAAAGCGGCATTTATACTGGAAACAAAGAAAAAGTACGATTTTATTTTGGAGGGCATTGCAATCATGGAACTCATTCTGCACAAAGTCTGCGGCCATCCGGCACAGCAGGCGGTCACCCTGCGGCGCTGCACACCGGACGAAGCCCCGGCGGTGTATGCGCTGCAAAACGAGGTGCACGCCGCCATGCCGCACCCGGAGTGGTTCGTTACCGACACGCTGGAACATATCACCGGTTATATCACCGACAGCCTGTGCATCGGGGTGTGGCAGGGCAGTCGGCTGGGGGCGTATCTGACCTTCCATTACTGCGGCCAGAGCCCGCACAACTATGCGGCTTTTCTGGGTGTGCCGCAGGCCGAGTGGCCCCATTGGGCCAATGCCGACAGCGCTGTGGTGCACCCGGACTGGCGGGGCAACGGCCTGCAGCGTCACATGCTGGAAGCTGCCCTGCCGCTTCTGCCGGAGAGCATCACGCACCTGGGAGCCACGGTCAGTCCGGCCAACCCCTACAGTCTGAGCAACGCCCTGGCCTGCGGGTTCACCATCCGTGCCCGCCGCGAAATGTACGGTGGGTTCGACCGCTACCTGCTGGCAAAGGAGCTGTAAAAAGAAAAGAGCTGCTGCACGATGAAATGCAGCAGCTCTTTGTGGTATACAATGCGGTCGGTGCGGGCTGGAAGCTGACCGCCGCGAGATAAGGCTCCCTCTCTGAGGGAGCTGGCATCGCACAGCGATGGCGGAGGGAGTATTATGCAGCCTGCAGGTTCTGCCCCTTTTTCTGCAGCTTGCGCCGTACCACCAGCAGGCAGATCAGATGCACCGAGGCGGTCAGAATCCAGCTGATGGGGTAGCTGATGTACAGCATGAACGGGGTGCGGTTCAGCTGGAAGATGGTGGCGATCCACACCAGACGCAGCAGGCAGCTGCCGATCAGGCTCACCACCATGGGCAGCACGCTGTAACCCAGGCCGCGCAGGCTGCTGGCCAGTGTGTCCATGATGCCGCACAGCAGGTAGGTGCCGCAGATGATCCACAGCCGCTCGTATCCGGCGGCGATCACGGCCTCGTCCGAGGAGTAGAAGTGCAGCAGCTGCCGACCAGCCAGTGCCGCACCGCCGCCCAAAAGAATGCCGGTGACCACGGCGCACAGCAGGCAGTTGCGCATCACGCGGTCCAGATTGTGATACTTGCGTGCACCCATGTTCTGGCTGGTAAAGGTCACGGCGGCCTGTGCAAAGGCGTTCATGGCCGTGTAGACGAAGCCTTCCAGATTGGACGATGCCGAGCTTCCGGCCACGACCGTGGAGCCGAAGGAATTGATGGCGGACTGGATCACCACATTGGACAGGCTGAACACGGTGCTCTGTAGGCCTGCCGGCAGGCCGATGAGCAAGATCTGCTTCAGGGCACCGGCGTGAAAGCCCAGCTTGTGCAGGTCCAGATGCAGCGCGCCCTTTTCCCGCACCAGCATGGCGGTGACCAGGCAGGCCGACACCGTCTCACTGATGATGGTGGCCAGCGCAACGCCCGCCACGCTCATGGAAAAGCCGATGACGAACACAAGGTTCAGCACCACATTGATGATACCGGCCGCCGCCAGACAGTACAGCGGGCGCTTGGTGTCGCCCACGGCCCGCAGCAGAGCGCTGCTGAAGTTGTACAGCATGTTCATGGGCATGCCGATGAAGTAGATCTTGAGGTACAAAGAAGAAAGGTCGATGACATCCTCCGGGCAGCTCATGAGCTCCAGCAGGCTGCGGGCGGCAAAAAAGCCCACCACGGCCAGCAGTACGCCGCTGGTAAGGCCCAGCGTCACGGCGGTGTGCACGGTGTCCTGTATGCCGTGCTCGTCCTTTGCGCCAAAGCAGCGGGCAGCTACGACGTTCGCGCCCAACGAGAGCCCAACGAACAGGTTCACCAGCAGGTTGATCAGGGAACCGTTGGAGCCGACTGCGGCCAGCGCGGTGCTGCCGGAAAAGCGGCCCACCACCACAACGTCTGCCGCGTTGAACAGCAGCTGCAAAATGCTGGATGCAGCCAGCGGAATGGAAAACAGAATGATCTTTTGCAGCATCGGGCCGCTGGTCAGGTCAGCGGAACGGTCTGCCCGGGTTTGCGTCATGGGGTCACACGCCTCCTTGAAATGTTTTTGATATCTGAATCGGTTGATTTTAGATCGTACCCGGAAAGCCGGGCGCAAGTACCTATTATACGTCAGTATACGTCAGACGTCCGCAAAACGCAAGAGCCCTGGAACCGCAAACGTTCCGGGGCTGCTGTGAAAACTGGGTCAGTGAGAGGCGTCCAGCACGGTCCAGTGCCCGTCGTGTTCAGGATCCATCGTCTCGCCGTCATCGGTGTACATGCGGTACGCGGCATGGCCGTCGGCGTCCGGGCAGGCCAGCAGGGCAATGGGCTGCTCATCCAGCGCGGCGGTGCAGGCAGCGGGCTTTGCCAGCGGCACGGCATGACCCGGCCGCACGAACAGCAGCACTTCGTTCAGGGCACAGTGCACATAGTGGTGGCCTGCAGGCAGGGCCTCGGTGTCGTAGTCCTTGGCGCTGCGCAGACAGTACAGCTGCATGGGCTCCGGCAGGTAGACATGCCGCCCGGCGGCGTTCTGGGTGTACACCGGAGCCAGCATGACGCCGTCGCCCAGCAGCAGCTGGTCCTGCACCTCCCGTGCTTCGGGGTCTGCAGGCCAGTCAAAGCCCAGCGGGCGGAAGTAGCCGGTGTTCTCCAGGGCACTCTTCATGAACTCGCTGTACAGGTAGGGCAGCAGGGCATAGCGCAGGCGCAGCATCTCCCGCAGGGCGGGCAGCTGGTCGGCAAAGCGGAAATATTCCTGCTCGCGGGTCCCGGCACCGGCATGGTTGCGCATCAGCGGGGTGAACAGGCCAAACTCCAGCCAGCGCAGGGCCAAGTCCGGGGTGGTGTCGCCCGCGAAACCGCACAGGTCGGCACCGGTGTACAAAAAGCCGCACATCTGCACACTGGGCATCATCTGAATGTTGGCCAGCAGCTGTTCCCAGCTGGAATGGTTGTCGCCCAGCCAGATGCCGCCGTACCGGTGGCTGCCAATGATGCTGGAACGGCTGTACAGCAGGGTGCGCTTGCCGGGGCGCAGGTCGGCAAAGGCCTCCCCGGCGGCGCGGGTCATGCTGCCGCCGTACAGGTTGTGCACCCGGTCGTGCTGCACCTGCTGCCCGGCCAGGTCGTGGTAGAAGCTGGCGTAGTCGGCAGGGCTGTTCATCAGGCCCATGGCACCGCCCACTACCTTGCCGAAGAACTCTTCCTGCTCCAAGTTGTCTTTTTCACGCAGCTGTGCCATGCTGTCCAAAAATGCCCGGAGCCGCTCCGGGGAGTAGAACAGCGCGGGTTCGTTCATGTCGTTCCAGAAGCCCTCAATACCGCAGTCGGTCAGCACCTTGTAGCGGTGGCCGAACCAATCCCGCACTTCCGGGCGCAGAAAATCGGCAAAATAGGCCTTGCCGGGCCACACGGCAGCCACAAAGGGGGTGCCGTCGGCTTTGGTACAGAAATACCCCTTCTCCAGCCCCTCGGTGCAGGTGGGATCCTCCGGGTCGATGCGCACGCCCGCGTCGATGATGGGCACCAGCCGGATGCCCTGCTGCTTCAGCTCGGCACTCAGCGCAGCCAGATCCGGGAAGCGCTCCTTGTTCACCGTAAAATCCGCGTACCCCTGCATATAGTCGATGTCCAGGCAGATCATGTCCAGAGGCAGCTCGTTCTCGCGGTACTGTCGGGCGATGGCGCGCACGTCCTCGGCAGTCTTGTAGCCCCAGCGGCTCTGGGCAAAACCAAAGGCCCATTTGGGCGGGATGTAGCTGTGGCCGATCAGCTTCCGGAATTCGGTGCAGACGGCGTTCGGGCTGTCGCCGGTCAGGATGTACAGGTCGTAGTCCGGCTCTTCGGTGCGGAAGGTCAGCCGGTCGTGCCGGGTGTAGCCGATATCGTAGAACACCTTTCCCGGGAAATCCACGAACACGCCAAAGACGCTGCGGCCCGCACCGCCGTCGATGAGCAGAAAATTGTGCGCCCCATAGTACGAAAGCCGGTTTTCTCCGTGGCGCGACTCGTCGGTGTTGTCGGCCACATAATGCCAGCCGCGCTTGTTGATGCCGCGGGGCATCTCGCCCAGGCCGTACACCACGGCATCCTCTGCCAAAGAGAAGCTCCAGCTCCCGTCTGGTTCTGCGGTGAGGTACGGCACTGCGGCGGCAGGCTCCACCGGCAGCACGACGCTCTCGGTGGGCAGCGGGCAGCCAAACGTAAAACGTTGGATCATGGTAAAAACTCCTTGTCCCCAAAAAATCAAAAGCCCTTTTGTACCTTTATCTTACGGCAGGCCCTGCCGGAAAACAAGAGACAAAACCGGCACGTTTTTGCTACAAAACCGTCATGACGGCATAAAAATGAAAAAATTCCGTCCTTCCGGGCGGAATCGAATTGAAAAAGGCAGCCCATGCTGGTATACTGAAGCGGTATTCAGGAAGCAAACAAGAACGGAGGGAACGTTTGTGTATCGCAACGGGATCAAACGCCTGCTGGCTGTGGTGCTGTCGCTGTGCGGCATGCTGTGCCTGTCCTGGCTGTTTCTGATTTTGGCCATTGCCATCAAGCTCGACTCACCCGGCCCCGTGTTTTTCAAACAGAAGCGGGTGGGCCGCGGCAAGCGGCATTTCTACATTTTGAAGTTCCGCACCATGCGCATCGACACGCCCCACGACATGCCCACGCACCTGCTCCATGACCCGGACCAGTATATCACCCGCATGGGGCATTTCCTGCGCAAGACCAGCCTGGACGAGCTGCCCCAGCTGTGGAACATCTTTGTGGGGGATATGGCGGTCATCGGTCCGCGTCCCGCGCTGTGGAACCAGTACGATCTGCTGGCGGAGCGCGACAAATACGGGGCCAACGATGTGCGCCCCGGCCTGACCGGCTGGGCCCAGATCCACGGCCGCGATGAGCTGGAGATCGCCGAAAAGGCAAAGCTGGACGGCTGGTATGTGGAGCACTTGAGCTTCGGGCTGGACGTGAGGTGCTTCTTTGGCACCATTGCCGCCGTGCTGAAACACGACGGTGTGGTGGAGGGCGGCACCGGCACCCTGCATGAGAACAATAAAAAATCTTGATTTATCCCCGGAAAAGCGTATAATAAAACAGTACAAGACTTTAAAGGAGGATTCCTATGGAACGCACCTATATCAATGAGGTCCAGAAGGAAATCGGCAGCACGGTCAAGGTGCAGGGCTTTATCGAGAACCTGCGCAACAGCAAATACATGGCCTTCATCGTGCTGAAGGATATTACCGGCAAACTGCAGATCACGGTCGAAAAGGCCGATCACCCCGATCTGGTGGATACCATCGACAAGCTCACCCCGGACTCCGTCATCACCGTCACCGGCAAGGTGATGGAAAACGACTACGTTAAGATGGGCGGCATCGAGATGATCCCCGAGTCCATTGAGATCGAGAGCATTGCTGACCCGCTGCCCATCGTGCGCAAGGAAATCGCAGCCACCAAGAAGAAGAAGGCTGTGGAGCGCTCCAGCATCGACCAGCGCATCGACTACCGCTGGATCGACCTGCGCACCGACGAGAACCA
>ENA-ORLY01000976-ORLY01000976.1-human-gut-metagenome-genome-assembly--contig:-NODE-976-length-36781-cov-23.584732_pt1 | contig 36781 bp, 32 predicted proteins | sample MGYA00243071_ERZ508832 | MGnify/ENA primary metagenome ERZ508832 (study PRJEB26277, sample SAMN04329777) | human gut metagenome | biome: human-associated habitat | host: Homo sapiens | place: USA... | reverse complement strand
GGGTCGAACCGGGATGGATGTTACTCCACTGGTGTTTGAGACCAGCGCGTCTACCGATTCCGCCATCTGGGCAACTATCATCAGGAATATGTTTTTCCTTAATTGCGGTGCAAAGATATGAACATCTTTCTAATCTTCCAAATATTTCTCTCGTTTTTTCTCTCCACACTCAACATTTTGATATTTTTGTACCCTCCAAGTATATCTTTTACGAACGTTGACATACTGTTTTAAGATTTCTATGCAAAGCATAACGCGTACAGACATATGAGCAGATAGAACCCTTAAGAAAGATTATTCCTGTAGAAACCATTATATAACCAAGACCTACCAATGGTGAAACAATTCCTCCAAAAGCAAATTCTAAAGCTCCCAATAATGCCGATGCCATTCCTGCATTATTGTGTTCGCAATCCATGGTCAATGTATTGGAAGCTGTAAAAGTAAGTCCAAGCATTGACAAAAGACCAATCAACAATAATTCATATATCCAAAAATTGCAATCTAAAACTAACGCTACTAAAAGCAATGCAGAAACGACGACCATTCTAGTGCTACCATAATGCAAAGCCTGTTCCTGCCGACGAAACTTGATAGCCGAAGCTGCTGATATAACAATGAATATGGCATTGATACCAAAACATATACTAAACATCAACGGAGAAAATCCGTAATGTTGTTGCATAATAAACGGTGCCGAAGCTATGTTAGCAAACAATACTCCTTGTGCAAAACCAAACTGTAACGTATAGCACACATAACTAGAATTGCGAAGAACATCGATGAAGCTACGAAAAACAGACCTCCAACTTTTCTCTTTTCTATCCTCAACCGGAAGCGACTCTTCAAAGTGTATACTACCCAAAAGCAATATTATCCCTAATACAAAAAGGCACCAGAAAATACCAGTCCAACCCACACTTCCAGCTAGAAATCCTCCTCCCATAGGTGCTGCTACAGGGGCTACTCCATTAATGGCACCAATCAAGGCAAGCATCTTTGCCAACTCACGCCCAGAGTATTTGTCAGCTGCAACCGAACGTGAAATAATACCTCCTGCTCCGGCTATACCTTGTATCAAGCGCCAACCAACAAACTGCATTATAGTATAAGAATATATACATCCAATAGTAGCAACAGCAAACAAAATCATTGATATAATAAGTGGCAAACGACGACCATATTTATCGCTTAATGGTCCGAAAAGCAACTGTCCAGCAGCAAGTCCAATCATACTTGCCGTAAGACCTAACTGTACCATCGAAGAAGTTGTATGGAAATATTCCGACATAGCTGGTAAAGTAGGCAGATACATATCCGTAACAAATGGTCCAAATGCTGTAAGCATACCTAAAAACACTAGTATAAATACTTTTGAATTCTTTTTACCTTTCATTTTACTCTATTTTTTACCGCTGCAAAAATAAAGAACTTTTCAACATACATATCAGCGTTTTACAGCACAAAACCTATCAATTTAGGAACAAAGGCAGATTTTTCACCAACAAATTACTACATTTGCCTACATAAACAGAGCACTATCATGATCTCTTCTTTCCCTTCTGATACATCGATTATGCGATATGAAGAAACCGATCTATCTTCACTCACAAAACGCCCCTTTCGGTTTGAGTGTGGCATACAACTGCTTTGCATAAGCGGCAGAAGTATTATTTCTACAGGAGTAGAACAATATGATTTCTGTAAAACATCGGAACTGATTTTTCTAGCAGGAAGTCTTATCGAAGTCATCAAACCTTCTCCTGACTTTAAGGTAAGAATGTTGCTATTTCCTAAAAATATTTTTCTAAAAGCAGCCTTACCTATTGACACTTCTTACTTTAACTACATGAGTGAAGCGCCTTACTTTAACATGCAGCAAACGATACAAGTTTAGCAAGCTGGAAACGAGTAAATCAATGGATGGATATGGCAGAACTTCTTTTCAGTCACCCTGCCAAATATTTTCGGGAGCAACTAGAACAAAATTTTCTACAAAGTTTGTTTATGTGGATATTCAATACGATTCCACAACAATATCTCTCCATACATAACAAGTATAGTAGAAAACAAATATTGTATCACCGTTTTATGGTCTTATTACGAGAGCATAGTACTCAGGAACATCAAATAAACTATTACGCTAACCAACTTTGTATTACACCGCGTTACCTGAACGAAGTCGTTATTCAATACTCTAATGGACGTACACCCAAACAGCTTATAGACGAACAGCTCACAGCCGAGTTAAAAGTACAATTAAGTAATCCTAGTCTGTCTATAATGGAAATAGCTCAGCTATTCAATTTTCAAGAGCCAGCCAATATGAGCCGCTTTTTCAAAAAGAACACAGGTATGTCCCCAAAGAATTTCGGAGTCGGAACAAGCTTTAAATATTTTATCCACGTTTTCTATTTATAATAGTATAGGGCAAATGAATCATAACATAACATATGCGATACAACAGATTCTTTTCACCTTCTCGAACTGGCATCGCATATCTTGCGCAGAGATATGCACAGACAGCTCCAGCTAGGAACAGCACTCCTGCCGTGTACATCATATCGCCTAAACCTACTAAAGGAGGGACTAATCCACCAAACAGAAAACCAATAGCTCCCAACAGAGCAGAAGCAATACCAGCATATCTGCGTTCGCAATCCATTGCCAGAGCATTTGATGCAGTATAACTCATACCCACCATAGCAAGTAAACAGAAAATCAATATTTCATATATCCAAAAGTTACAATTCAGTGAAAGACAAACAAGCAGACAAGCAGAAACGACCAGCATGCCATTACTACCGATATGCAAAGCATGTTCCATAGTAGGAAGCTTAACTGATATAGTAGAAGAAATAACCATAGCGATAGCATTGATTCCAAAACACAAGCTGAACATCATAGGAGATAATCCATAGTGCTGCTGCATAATAAAAGGAGCTGAAGCAATATTTACAAAAAGTACTCCCATCGTAAAGCCATATTGCAAAATATAAAATAAATATCGGCGGTTACTCAATACTGTACCAAAGTTTCGGCATATACCTTTCCAATTCACTTCCGGGCGGTGATGTGCAGGTAACGATTCTTGCATACGAAAACTACAGCACAGCAATACGCCTCCCAACAAAAATAAAAACCAAAAGATGCCATGCCATCCTGCACCCTCTGCCAATACTCCTCCTGCTATCGGAGCAGCTACCGTAGCAATACCATTAATAGCTCCGATTATAGCTAACATAGTAGCCAATTCACGTGCTGAATATTTATCAGTAGCTATCGAACGAGAAAGAACCACGCCACCAGCTCCAGCTATTCCCTGTACAAAACGCAATACCACAAACTGCATGATATTTTGCGAAAAAATACATCCGACTGTAGAAAACAGAAACAAGAATAAAGCAATAATCAATGGACGTTGACGACCATATTTATCACTTAACGGACCAAAAATCAATTGACCAATAGCTAGCCCTACCATACTGGAAGTAAGTCCCAGCTGAACCATAGAGGAAGTTGTATGAAAATAATCGGACATAGCAGGCAATGTAGGCAGATACATATCCATAACAAAAGGACCAAATGCACTTAACATGCCTAAAAATATCAGTATAAATAGCTTTGAATCTTGTTTCTTCGTCGTTATCATCTTTTTTACCTTCATTTTTTCGACTGCAAAATTACGCCATTCTCACAGAACGATTTATTTCTTTAAAAGTACAAAACATTTCATTTTAGGAACATATGTATATTTCATCAGAGAATATAAGTATATTTGCGGTATAAAACAGAAGTCATTCATGCCATACTCATTACCGTCAGACACACGATATATTTTATACGAAGAAACTGATCTGGCCCAGCTCAAACAAAAGCCATGTCACTTTAAATGTGGTATCTATTTAATATGTACACATGGACAAGCGCTTATTTCGACTGGTGTACAACAATATATATTCGAAGAACAGACTGAGTTAATCTTTCTGACTGGCAGCCTGATACAAGTGGTACAATCATCGTACGACTTTAAAGCACGTATTCTGATGTTTCCACAAGAGGTTTTTCTAAAAGCAGTACTACCAATTGATACTCCCTATTATAATTATACACATGAACATCCCTGTTATCATCATACAGAGGACGAACGAAGCCAAAAGACATGGAAAGAAATAAATTTATGGATGGACATGGCACAAATGCAATTCATGGACAATACACCTCAATTCCGCCAACAGCAGGAATATAACTTTCTACAAAGTCTATTGATGTGGTTATTCAATACTATTCAGGAAAAACTGGCTGTGAAAAAACAATACAGTCGCAAACAGATTCTCTATTATCAGTTTCTGCAACTTGTAAGAGAATATAGTACACGAGAGCATCAGGTAGCTTTTTATGCCGACAAGCTATGTATCACATCACGATATTTGAATGAGATTATTGCTTTATATGTAAACGGAAGAACTCCCAAACTGTTGATCGATGAGCAATTAACAGCCGAAATCAAAGTGTTATTGGATGACCCGCATTTATCGGTTACCGAAATAGCACAGCATTTCAACTTCCCCGATCAGTCATACTTAAGTCGCTTTTTCAAGAAAAATACAGGAATGTCACCCAAAGAATTTAGAAGTCAAGCAAGATAACAATATACACACAATAAAAGGGAACATACCTTTAAAGCTGTAAACGATATGTTCCCTTTCTTTCACTATTTTACAGGAATAGAGAAATTCGTATATAAGCCAAAACTGTGTGCTGGAACCTCCAAATGTGTAGCCGTAATGATTTCTGGCATTCCTTCTTTACAGAAGTTATACCATTCTCCCGTTACAGGGAATACATACTGCATATCAACAGGTCGGTCAGTAAAGTTACCTACGACAACAAGTTGTTTACCATCAACAGTTTCCAAACGGATATAGCGTCCGTCATTCCAATCATTATCAGAAACCCTCCATTCCTTAAAGGCATCTTGGCCAAAGACATCAGGATATGCCTTACGCAATGCTAACAACCGACTATAAGTGGTATATAATTCATTTCTTTCTGGTATATCTTTATAAGACCATAAAACAGGCTTAGGATCTGTCTTGTGATCTTCACCAGAAATAACTTCTCCTTGCTGGTTAGCATCTCTCGAAATATCATATCCCAATTCTCCGAATTGCCAAATCATTTTAGGTCCTGATACCATAAAGAAGAAAGCAGCATTTGCCTCCAGTTGTTGCATCTGTACAGACAAATCGATTTGTAATAATCCATTTCCCCATTGGGTTTGTTTATAAGCACACCGCTCTTCGTCATGACTTTCCATGTAACCAACCCATCCACCTTCTTTCATAGTCGTATTAAAGGTAGTAAAAATTTATAGCGGGGCTATTTGATTTTTGCACATATTAAAAACTTAATCCCGCAACAAAATAAAGCCCTTCCGTAGAAGGATTCCATATTGCTTTAGCAAAAAGAGGCAATGACCAACTTTCCGAAATCTTTATTTCTTTCGAAGCCTCTATACCTACTTCACAAACAGCAAAACCATTTATCATATCTTTCGAATAACTGGAATTTTCTCCTCCTGTATAGAAATCATTTTCCCAAGGAGTTGCTCCAGCCTCTACAGTCCAGTCTAGTCCTCCCAAAACAAAAGGAACAGAAACTGAAAAATAGGAAGCATAAGCTTTACTTCCATCTGCTTTATAACCGATATTTCCAGCAAAGTTCGTAAACCAGTCCACCGATAAGAAGCCAAAGTCATATCCAAGCTGCGCTTCAAATGTATGACTCGTATTATGTGCCCCATAGTGGAAGTACCCTGGTCCACCATTAGTCCAATAATCAGTTACAGAGCAACTAAATCCTTTCACTTCATAACCTAAGGTCAGATCAAACTCTTTTATATCATCTTTATCAAATCCAACAGTTCCCCATCCTGTAAGAGAAAAACCTTTGTAAGCCAACGACACTTCTGGCTGAATGCTGACATTTCCCAAATCCTGGCCACGCCAAATATAGCCACTTACTAAATCCATACCAACACTTGCATCGAACTTGTCTTGAGCTTTCATTCCAATCGGATAACAAATAAGTACGCCCCAAAGTAATAACATTGCATTTCGGACTGTTTTCATCATCATAATCTACACTTATTAATAACCATTAATTAAAAAACGGCTGCAAAGTTAGAAAATAAAACTTCCTCAAACACCATTAAATTTATTATCATTCTTATTTTTGCAAATACATAAATAAGAGAATCATGATATCTCAAGAAAATCTCATAGAAAAAGAAACGATTATCTTCAAAGACTTATCAGATATATTAGGCCCCAATGTGCACGAACAATCATTTGTATTCAAAGGATTCATTTTCGATATTTGCACGAAGGGATATATTAAGCTTAAGATAAACTATAATACCCATCATATCTGTCAAAATGGAATATTTATTATTATTCCCCAACACATCATTCATATCAAAGAATGTTCGTCTGACTTCGAAATGAAAGTGATGCACATATTACCCGACTTTCTATGTGCGCTACCTATTACCCCCGATTTAAACCTGTTAAAACAAACAGCCTCAACACCTTGCCTACAACTTCAAGAGAAAGACTCAGAAGAAATAATAACCCATTCTTCCTCTAAACACAAGTACACTCAGTTACTTACAAGAAACAATGCATTTAATTTCTGAGAGTTTAGAACAGTTCCGTTTCTATAAGAGTGGTATAATCAGTCATTTGTGCAATTTTTTATTACTACAAATAACAGATATACTATGCCAGAATAATCAGGAAGTATCAATTTGCATCAAGCGCACCGACGAGATATTTCGTAATTTCAAAAAACTTTCAAGTCATAATTACAGAAAGCACCATGACATACTATTTTATGCAAACAATTTAAACATCTCAACAACCTATCTATCCAGAATCGTAAAGAACATTACAGGACATACAGTTCACTTTCATATATCAGAACTTCTCTGCACAGAAGCTAAAAGACTATTAGATACTACTGATATGGGGATAAAGGAAATAGCAGATGAACTAGGCTTTTCTGATCAGTCTGTCTTTGGAAAATTTTTCGTAAAAGCAACAGGAGTTTCTCCACTCAAATATCGTAAAAGATAACTTGTAACAAGCAACTCTAACCTGTAAAAAATAGCTTTATTACCTCTTTAAAATTATCTTCTTATGTTTCAATAAAATAAAATGGTATGTGAAAAAGAGAATAAAAGAATTCTATTTGCACATACCATTTTTTACAATCTACATCAAACTACTTATTTATACGATTGTCTATAGATATTCAAAACTTCATCATCAGTCAACGGACGTGGATCTAATGTAAATAATCCGCCCATTGTATCACGAGCATTCTGAACCATCTTCGGAAGATCTTCTTCTTTCAGTCCCCACTCGCTCAATTTTATATTATCCACATGACATTCCTTTTTCATACGAGCCAATGCATCAATAAAGTCACCTGGGCGGTTACTCTTCTGCTGCGTCATTACATCTGCCATTTTCATGTAGCGCTTCATACAATCATTACGGAATGTTTCGAAATATGCTTCACTAAGCGCTATCAGTCCAGCACCATGAGGCAACTGTGGATAATATGCACTCATTGCGTGCTCCATAGAATGTTCAGAAGTACAGCTGGAAGTTGCTTCTACCAATCCGGCAAGCGTACTAGCCCAAGCAACTTTTGCACGTGCTTTTAAATTCTTACCGTCGTTTACAGCTACTGGAAGATATTTATAAAGCAAACGTATAGCTTCTAAAGCATAAAGATCGCTAATTGGAGTAGCACAATTTGCAATAAAACCTTCAGCAGCATGAAAGAAAGCATCAAAACCTTGATAAGCTGTTAAATGCGGAGGTATCGAAATCATCAATTCCGGATCAATGATAGAAAGAGCTGGGAAAGTAAGACTACATCCAAAGCCGATCTTTTCTTGTTTTTCTTCATTTGTAATTACAGCCCACGGATCAGCCTCCGTACCCGTTCCGGCAGTAGTAGGGATAGCAATAATTGGAAGAGCTTTTGTTACCGGACGTCCTTTACCACTTCCACCTGTTACATAATTCCAGAAATCTCCATCATTACATGCCATCACAGCAATAGCCTTAGCAGAATCGATGGTACTTCCTCCACCTAATCCTATAATAAAATCACATCCTTGTTCCCGACAGATCGCCGCAGCTTCCATTACATGCGATTTAATAGGATTGGGAAGTATTTTATCATAAACAATAGATGCTACATCATTTTCTGTCAAGAAGCCGATTACCTTATCTAAATATCCGTATTTTCTCATTGAAGTTCCACCGGAAATAATAATCATCGCCTTTTTTCCGGGAAGTGTTTCGGTTGCCAACTTCTTTATCTCACCACATCCAAACAAGATTCTTGTTGGGATATGCAAACTGAAAACTGGATTTGCGTTCATAATATTCAGGTTTTTAAAGTTTGTATATGTTCAAATATACGAATAAAACTGTATGATATAATACGTAGAATGTTAAATTATATAACAAACATATATTTATAGGCCATCACTGATTAGAAAATATGAAAAAATAAAAAAGTTTCGGCTTGTTTAGGAAAATCCACAAACAAGCCGAAACTTTTTTACGTATATTTCAAACCGAGATTATTCTTCTACCGGCTGGAAATCTTCTTTTCCGACACCACAAACCGGGCAAACCCAATCTTCCGGAATATCCTCAAATGCTGTTCCCGGTGCAATGCCACCTTCAGGATCTCCAACTTCAGGATCATAAACCCAATCGCATACTGTGCAAATGTACTTCTTCATAATTTTATCGTTTTATTCTAAGTTAGTATTAATTATTTCTTTAATATGAAAACAAATATAGAAAGAAATTGTTTACGCTGTTTCATTTAGTAACATCTTTTTAAGTTCACACATTCCTTCGGAGGCTCCCTTGCGAATAACATTTACATGCCTGCCCGAAGTTATGGCAACTTCTTTCGGATCTATAAGATAAACCGGGACATGGGCTGGAACATAATTTAACAGTCCTGCTGCCGGATACACATTCAGAGATGTTCCGATAATGACAAAAATATCAGCTTGCTCCGCGTAGTCAATGGCAGTTTCTATCATTGGGACAGCCTCACCAAACCAAACGATAAACGGGCGTAACTGAGAACCATCGGCCGCCGTATCTCCCATTTTCACCTCATAATCTTCCGGTTTTAGTTCTTTTATATATTTCGGGTTATTCGGTTGCCAACTAGATGTAACCTTTGTCAGTTCCCCATGCAAATGAATAACATGATGACTGCCTGCACGTTCATGCAAGTTATCAACATTCTGTGTAACAACAGTTACATCAAAAAAATTCTCCAACTCAGCTATCAGCTCATGCCCCCTGTTAGGCTTGACTGTAAGCAATTGTTTACGGCGTTCATTATAAAAATCTATTACCAGCTTCGGGTTAGCAGCATATCCTTCGGGAGTAGCTACTTGTTCTACCGGATAACGATCCCACAGACCTCCCGAATCGCGGAATGTACTAATGCCACTTTCAGCACTCATTCCTGCTCCAGTCAGTATCACCAGCTTTTTCATAGGCAGATATTTTCTTTTCATTTTATATACAGTCACAAAAATAAGAATTTTTAATCGCTCAAAAAGCCTCATATTCAAAGAAAAAAGATACCTTTGCCGTGCTTTTAAAGAATATTACACACTAATAAATATAATCACATGGACAAATTCAGTTACGCCATTGGTCTGGGTATAGGCCAAAACCTGCTGAGCATGGGTGCTCGCGGCATTGAAGTAAACGACTTTGCACAGGCTATCAAAGACGTATTAGAGGGAAACCAAACAGCAATCACTCACACCGAAGCTCGTGAAATCGTGAATAAATATTTCACTGAGTTGGAAGAAAAAATGAATGCTGAAAACATAGCAAAAGGAAAGCAGTTCCTCGAAGAAAACAAGAAAAACCCTAAAGTAGTAACTTTACCAAGCGGACTGCAATATGAAGTTATAACCGAAGGTAACGGCAAACAGCCTAAAGCAACTGACCGCGTACGTTGTCACTATGAAGGTACATTAATAGACGGAACATTGTTCGACAGCTCTATCAAGCGTGGTGAACCTGCCGTATTTGGAGTAAACCAAGTTATCAAAGGTTGGGTTGAAGCATTGCAGTTGATGTCGGAAGGTGCAAAATGGAAACTTTATATCCCTTCTGAACTGGCATACGGAGCACAGGGAGCTGGTGAAATGATCCCTCCTCACAGCACACTTATCTTCGAAGTTGAATTAATAGAGGTGCTCTAATAGACAAAAGCAAATCAGTAAAATTATAATTTAAAATATAAAGTAAATGAAAAAAAGTTCTTTAATCATGATGTTTGCAGCCGCAACCGGACTGGCATCATGTACAGCTCAGAGCCCAAAGGCAAACATGAAAAGCGATGTTGATACCCTTTCTTATATGATGGGTGTCAGCAATACACAAGGATTGCAAGAATACGCTATGGGACGTCTGGGTATCGATTCTACTCACATGGCAGACTTCATCAGAGGTATTGAAGAAGGTTTGAAACAGACAGATGCAAAACAGAAAGCTTACATGGCTGGTATCCAGATCGGACAGCAAGTAAGTGGTGATATGTTCGACGCTATCAACGATCGTATCTTCAACGGCGACTCTACACAGAACTTAAGCAAAGAAAACTTCTTGGCTGGTTTCGTTTCTGCTGTAAAGAAGCAGGCACTCGTTGCTCCTGATTCTGCTGCTGTATATGTAAATGCTAAGGCAGAAGCTATTAAAGAAAAAGCTTTGGAAACAAAATATGCTGACTATAAAAAACAGAACGAAGACTTCCTGGCTACTAACAAGAGCAAAGAAGGAGTAAAAGTTACTGCAAGTGGTCTGCAATATAAAGTAATCACTGAGGGTAAAGGTGAAATTCCTGGAGAAACAGCAAGAGTTAAAGTTAATTATAAAGGTACTTTAATCGACGGAACTCAGTTCGACAGCTCTTACGACCGTAAAGAACCAACTACTTTCCGTGCAAACCAGGTAATCAAAGGATGGACAGAAGCTCTGACTATGATGCCGGTAGGATCTAAATGGGAATTGTATATTCCTCAGGAACTGGCTTATGGCTCACGTGAAACTGGTAAAATCAAACCGTTCTCTACATTGATTTTTGAAGTAGAATTGGTTAGCATCGAAAAAGAAGATAAGAAATAATAACTGATTATTTCATCTTATAAAGCACAGGTATGGACATGATTATCAGTCTGTACCTGTGTTTTTTATTTTCCATGCCTATATTCATGAGGTGTCTTACCCGTCAGTCTCCGGAAATATTTGCAGAAGAAAGATGCATTCGGAAAGTTCAATTCATCAGCTATCTGATAAACCAGTTTATCAGAATGACGAAGTAACAATTTTGCTTCTTGCACTACAGCCTCATTCACCCAGTCCATCACTGTACGGCCACTTGTCTGTTTTATCAATGTACTCAGATAACGGGGAGTCAGGTACAACCTGTCGGCATAAAACACTACACTTCTTTCGTGTATGGCATACTTATTAACAAGCGACAAAAATCTGTTGAAAACTTCTTCCTGACGCGTAAGTTGTCCGCTTTCTGCTGACATTTCCCTCATACGATATATATTTATCTGATGAAATAAAGCCGAAATAACACTTCTTACCATATCTCGAGGAAAAGGCTTATCGTGTACGAAATCCCACAATAAATCGAAAAAGACAGCAATCCGTTTTTCTTCCTTTGCCGGTAAATCAAGCTGTACATAAAGTCTTCCTTGCAAAAAGGTCTGCAACAATACTTCTTTTTGCCAACCTTCCATGAGACCATTGGTAAAGGCAAACATCTCCAATTCACAATCTTTCGATATTTCAATTATCTGAAGTATTGTACCTGGTGAAGCTACAATCAGCTGATGAGGTTTAAGCGTCAATTCTATAAGATTCGCTCGCACACGAATACACCCGGCATGCATAAACAAGACACGACCTTCCGTCAGACGATAAGGCTGGCCGAAAGCAAATATCTGCTCTGAAATTTCCAATACTCCTCTCATTGAACGGACAAAACCCAGTTCGGCAGAAACAAACCGATATTTATTACAAGGTATAGCGGAAAGTTCAAATATCTGCTTTAAAGCTAAGAGTAAAAGATTATTCTGTTCCATGACAACATTCTCATTTCCCGCAAAGATAATAATATAGCCCTATAAGAAGCTATTTTTCGCACATTATCGAACAATTAGAACATTTACAACAACCAATGGAGCCTTATGTATATACTGAAAGCATTTAACTTTGTATCAGAACAACAAAAACGACAAACAATGAAACGGATTCTTTTCTTCATTATGTTTTTTACAGTTGCCATATCCACAAGGGCACAAGTTACACTAGACGAATGCAGACATGCTGCACAAGAGAATTATCCCCTGGTCAGACAATATAACCTCATTCAACTTGCTGAACAATATAATCTTTCGAACGCATCCAAAGGTAACCTTCCACAAATCAATATCAGCGGCAAAGCATCTTACCAGAGCGATGCAACTACATTCCCAATAGATATTCCGGGAATAGGTATCAAAGGATTGCCAAAAAACCAGTATCAGGCACTGATAGAAGTTCAGCAAAACATTTGGGACGGCGGACAGATTCATCACCAGAAAAAAGAGATCGAAGCAGTTTCGCAAGAAAACAAGTATCAACTGGACGTAAGCATGTATGCACTGAACGAACAGGTCAATCAGGTATTCTTCGGGATATTGCTCTTAAACGAACAGTTGCATCAGAACGCTCTGCACCATGATAACTTACAAAGAAACTTAAAGAATATAGAAGCTTACCGAAATAACGGTATAGCCAATGACGCCGATGTGGATGCTGTAAAAGTAGAAATACTAAACACAAAGCAACAGCGTATACAACTCTCAGAAAACCCTTGCTCTTGGACTGCTCATATCGTGCATCACCCACACGCAGGTAGCTGCCCTGCTGGCCTCGGCGATGGTACTGATGATACCTACCATTATTTTATCAGGAATCATTTTCCCGATAGAAAGTATGCCAGCTATACTGCAATGGATTTCCTGTGCCATCCCTGCCCGCTGGTATGTATCACTGGTAAGACAACTGATGATAGAAGGAGTACCGCTATCTTATGTATGGAAAGAAGTATGTGTACTCCTGTTTATGGCTGTGATACTAATAGGTATTACCTCTAAAATATTTAAAAACCGCTTAGAGTAAATAAAGAATATGATATTACGATACCTCATAGAAAAAGAGTTCAAGCAGCTTATACGGAACAGTTTCCTACCCCGCCTGATTCTGATATTCCCATGTATGATCATGCTGGTGATGCCATGGGCTGCTACGCTGGAAATAGAAGACTTACGTATAGCCATCATAGACAATGACCATACCCCTTCTTCTCTCCGACTGACACACCGGATAGAATCTTCTCCCTATTTCAAGTTAGTTGCACTTCCGAATATTTATCACAAAGCGGTGGAATGCATCGAAAGAAATCAGGCTGACATGTTATTGGAAATTCCTAAAGGATTTGAAAAAGAACAAGTTAACGGACGTCAGGCATCGGCTTTGGTAGCCATTAATGCCGTAAATGGAACAAAAGGAGGATTAGGGAATACATATCTGCAACAGATACTTAACCCACAATCTACACCGGTAACTTCAATCCGGTACCGTTTCAATCCACATCTGGACTATAAAACCTTTATGGTTCCTGCCCTGATGACTATGCTGCTGGTTATGCTTTGCGGATTTTTGCCTGCCTTGAATGTAGTTGGTGAAAAAGAAGCCGGTACCATTGAGCAAATTAATGTCACTCCGGTAAGTCGCTTTACCTTTACTCTTTCCAAGCTACTTCCCTATTGGCTTATAGGCTTTATTGCATGCTGCTTGCATGGGCCGTATATGGTCTGACACCTGCAGGAAGTATATTCACCATCTATCTAGCAACACTCATATTTGTACTAGTTATGTCGGGACTCGGACTGGTCATTTCCAATTATTCGTCTACCATGCAACAGGCTATGTTCGTCATGTGGTTCTGCATGCTTATTTTTATTCTGATGAGTGGCCTGTTCACCCCCATCAGCAGTATGCCCGACTGGGCACAGTACATCACTTATATCAATCCGCTACGCTACTTCATGGAAATGATGCGTATGGTATATCTAAAAGGAAGCGGTATCGGCGATATCGTGCAACAACTTTGTGTATTATCCTGCTTTGCAACAATCTTATACAGCTGGGCGATACATAGTTACCGCAAACAACAGTAGTCAAGCAATCTCTTTCGACAGATATCAAAAATAAGTCGCGGAAACTACAAGAAAACCATGCTGAAATCTTGCTCATTTTTTGTACAAATCTCCTGAGTATTCGTACAAAAAATTAAAAAACATCGAGAAGTTTTAATGAAAAATTGCTGAATTATTTTTATAACAATAGTCTAGAGTAAAAAAAGGGCATCTCCACGTTCTGAAAAACATGCAGATGCCCTTTATATATAGCCTGTTCTATTTATTTTCTCAAGCTTTTTTCTCCTTTACATCAGAATGTGCTTCTACCACATTCACTACATAATCGCCCAGCTTTTCACATTCACCGATAATGTCCATATAGTGGATACCCATCTGATAGCTATATTCTTTATTGTTCACATCGACTATGTTCTGATTCTTCAGCTGATTGCGGTAGTTATTGATTTCATTCTCCAAATTAAATGATTTGTTCACATCTACGATATGATGCACATCTTCCACCAGCTTTATCATCTGCGTCAGTGCATTGTCAGTCAAAGCAAACATCTGATGAATATGCTCATATTGCTTTTCTGTAAAATCAATATTTCCTCTGCGCTTACGGTTAATAGTTCTTGCCAGGTTGTAACAGCTATCACCAATACTTTCTATTTCTGTTACTTCACGGAGCATTTCACGTATCTGAAGTTTACTTTCCGAACTCAAACGACCTTCAGAAACCTGATTCAGATAGTTGGCAATCTCTACCTCCATATTGTCACTGATATTCTCGTATTTCTCTATACGGCTGAACAATTTATTAAAATCATTCTCATTTTCCGTATGTAACAAATCACGAACCATACGGAACATCCGCTGGATGCGCTCTGCAAAAAGGTTGATTTCTTTACGAGCCTGCAAAACAGAAAGTTCGGCTGTCGACAACATACCACCAGTAATAAATTGCAGGCGATACTCTTCTTCCTGTTCCTTTTGAGGAATAAGCTTGCAGACTGTTTTTTCTATCAGCTTAACGAACCATATCAGAATCAGCACATTGCATACATTGAAGCAAGTATGGAACGCCGATAATTTAAATGAAACAGCAGCACCGTCAGCTTCACTGATATTCATAAAGTCAGAAATTATCCAGTCTACCATCGACAGGAACGGCTTAAACAATATCAAAACCCAGATTACACCAAATATATTAAACATCAGGTGAGCCATAGCAGCTCGTCTGGCCTGAGTATTGGCAGTCAGAGCAGCAAGATTTGCCGTAATGGTAGTACCGATATTCTCTCCCAGCACCAGTGCTGCTCCCAGCTCAAAGCTGATCCATCCGTTGGCACACATGATAAGCGTAATCGCCATCGTTGCCGCAGACGCCTGTACAATCATGGTCAGGATAGTACCGATAAAGACAAACAGAAGTACGGAAATGAATCCCATATCGGTATAATTCTGGACGAAAGCCAACATATCAGGGTTGGCGCTCAAGTCTGGAGCATTGGTTTTCAGTAAGTTCAATCCCATAAACAGGAAAGCAAAACCGAAAATAAACTCACCGATAGACTTACGGGAACTCTTTTGAGAAAATAAAAGCGGAATACCAAAAGCCAGAAGAGGTAAAGAGAATAAAGAAATATCGACTTTAAAGCCGAGAGCGGAAATAATCCAAGCGGTAACGGTAGTACCAATATTGGCTCCCATAATTACACCTATGGATTGTGAAAGGGTCAGCAATCCTGCATTGACAAAGCTGACCACCATAACTGTCGTAGCAGAAGAAGATTGAATTAAGGCCGTAATAAGCACACCAGTCAGTACACCGGTCACTCTGTTGGTCGTCATAGCGGTCAGGATACTACGAAGTCTGTCACCGGCAAACTTCTGAAGCCCCTCACTCATGATTTTCATTCCATAAAGGAAAAGCGCTAACGAACCGAGCAACGCTAAAAAATCATAAAAAGTATATTCCATTTGTAATTAATTAAGTCGGAGGTAGGCTCTTAATTGTTTAATGTGTAAATTAATTGCCAAATCACCGAGTTAGTAACACATATTACAATTATGCTACAAATATATTGCAAAAATAACAATTTAACAAAAGATTTCCCCGAGGGAAGCACGCTTTTAGATATTTATAATGGTTTTAATTTAGAAATGCCCTACGGACCTGTCAGTGCGAAAGTTAACAATAAGGTAGAAGGGCTCAACTTTAAGGTATATTACAATAAAGATGTTGAGTTTCTTGATATAACTAATCCGTCGGGCATGCGCACCTATTTCCGATCGCTTTGTTTTATCCTTGTAAAAGCTGTAGAAGAGCTTTATCCGCAAGGAAGCATTTCCCTGGAACATCCCGTATCGAAGGGTTATTACTGTACGCTGCATCTGGACCGTTCCATTGGTTTGGATGATGTTACACGCATCAAGCAGAAAATGCAGGAAATAATTACCGACAACATTCCTTTCCAACGTATAGAGTGCCATACAGAACAGGCCGTCGAATTATTCACCCAAAGAGGAATGATGGACAAAGCAAAACTGCTGAAGACTTCCGGACAGTTATATACTTTCTATTACAGATTAGGAGATACCATCGACTATTATTATGGCAGTCTGATTCCAAGTACAGGATACATCAAACTGTTCGATATCGTAAAATACTATGACGGATTATTGCTGCGTATTCCAAACAGAAAGAACCCGCAAAAACTGGAGGAACTTGTAAAACAGGAAAAGATGCTGGAGGTATTTCAGGAATATCACCGCTGGAACCAGATATTGGGAATCAGTACGGTTGGGGATTTCAACATAGCCTGCAACAACGGGCATGCTACCGACCTGATAAATGTATCGGAAGCACTGCAAGAAAAGAAAATTGCACATATAGCCGACGAAATCACTCACCGGAACCAAAATGGAGAAAGAGTGAAACTGGTATTGATTTCCGGACCGTCATCTTCGGGAAAAACTACGTTCAGCAAACGACTCAGTATTCAGTTAATGACCAACGGACTGAAGCCTTATCCGATTTCACTGGATGACTATTTTGTAAACAGAGAAGATACTCCACTCGATGAAAACGGTGAACACGATTTCGAATCACTGTACGCACTGGATCTTCCTTTCTTCGAAGCCCAGTTAAAGGAGTTGTTAGATGGTAAGGAAATTGAATTACCCCGATTTAATTTTACAACGGGTAAACGCGAGAACAGTGGCAAGAAATTACGTATTGACGAAAATATGATATTGATACTGGAAGGAATACATGCGTTGAATCCGGCACTGACCCCCAATATTCCGGCAGCCAATAAATATAAGATATATGTATCTGCCCTGACTACAATCTCACTCGACAACCATAATTATATTCCTACCACCGACAACCGGTTGCTACGCCGAATCATACGCGATTTCCGATACCGCAATTACTCGGCAGAAGCGACTATTTCTCGATGGGAAAGTGTCCGTGCAGGGGAAGACAAATGGATATTCCCTTATCAGGAATATGCAGATGCAATGTTCAACTCGGCTCTGCTCTTCGAACTTGCCGTATTAAAGGACTATGCAGAACCCATTTTACGAAAGGTACCCAATAACTGTCCGGCATACTCGGAAGCTCACCGCCTTCTGCGTTTCCTTGCCTATTTCGTTTCAGTACAAGACAATGAGCTTCCGCCGACTTCCTTGTTGCGCGAGTTTCTGGGAGGAAGCAGCTTCAGATATTAAATTCCACAGATATTGGTAGAGAAGCTGGTTGTCCACATAAAATAAAATTAAGTGAAAACCATATAATCCGTATCTAATTGTTTATTTTTGCAGCGAAAAAATCAAATTCATTTTTATGGCTATAAATTCACGTCAAGTACAAACTCAGGCCCAGCAGCAGGTTCAGACTTTATCTCCACAGCAGATATTGGCAGTCAAATTATTAGAGCTGCCTACTGTTGAATTGGAAGAACGTATTCATTCTGAACTTTTGGACAATCCTGCTCTAGAAGAAGGTAAAGAACATACTGAAGAGGCTGAGGGACATGAAGATGACTATCCTGCCGATGAAAATGAAGAATCCGGAACCGACTATAATGATGATTTATCGTTGGGAGATTATCGCACAGAGGATGACATTCCCGATTATAAGCTTCAGGAGAACAACCGTTCTAAGGGAGAAACTCCCGAAGAGATTCCTTTTTCGGACAGTGTTTCATTTTACGAAACGCTGAAAGAACAGCTTGACATGCAAGATCTTACTCCCGAAGAAAAACAACTAGGCGAGTATCTCATCGGCTCTTTGGATGATGACGGTTTATTGAGAAAAACAACAGAAGCTCTGATGGACGAACTTGCCATCTATCAGGGTATTTATACAACCCCCGAACAACTGGAGCATATCTTGTCTATCATACAGGATTTTGATCCTGCGGGAATAGGTGCCCGAAACCTTCAGGAATGTCTTTTGCTGCAAATCAAGCGGAAAGAAAACTCTCCGTTGAAACAAATAGAATATGATATCATCAACAAATGTTGCGATGATTTCACCAAGAAAAATAAAGATAAAATATTACAAAAGTTAGGGATAACTGAAGAACAATATAATGCAGCCGTAGTGGAGCTGACCAAGCTAAATCCGCGTCCAGGAAGTTCCATGGGAGAAACAATCGGCAAAAACTTGCAGCAAATTATTCCTGACTTTATTGTTGAGACAGAAGAAGACGGTACAATTCATCTTAGCCTCAACAACCGGAATGTTCCTGAACTGCGCTTAAGCCGTGAATTTACTGAAATGCTTGATGAGCATACACGCAATAAAGCTAATCAAAGTAAGGAATCGAAAAACGCATTATTATTCCTCAAGCAAAAGGTAGATGCAGCTCAGGGATTTATCAATGCTGTTAAACAACGCCAGCAAACATTGCTCAGTACGATGCAGGCTATTATAGACTTGCAACGACCGTTCTTCCAGGATGGTGATGAATCTTCACTCCGGCCTATGATACTGAAAGATGTGGCTGAACGTGCACAACTGGATATTTCAACAATTTCACGAGTGAGCAACAGCAAATATGTACAGACTAACTTCGGTATATATCCACTCAAGTTTTTCTTCAGCGACGGATATGTAACAGAAAACGGAGAAGAATTGTCTGTGCGTGAAATCAAACAGTTCCTGAAAGAGTGTATCGACAAGGAAAATAAGGATAAACCTTACACCGATGACGAACTGACCGACATGCTAAAAGAAAAAGGATATCCGATAGCACGACGTACGGTTGCCAAATACCGCCAGCAGCTTAACATTCCAGTCGCACGACTAAGAAGATAAACCAAACGACAAAAAACAATCATAACACAAGGATGGAAGAAACTAATATTCCCGATCAGTTAACATATCATGCTCCTTCTCAGGATACAACAAAAGAGCCTAAAGATGCACTATTTATGGCAGCACGTATCATCTCTGCCATATTTACACCTTTTATGGTTCCTTTTGTAGCGTTTTTGCTGCTTTTCTTTTTTACATATTTACGAATACTCCCCCTGCAATATAAACTGACAGTTCTGATCATGGTATATTGCTTTACCATTCTCCTTCCGATGCTTGGTATATACCTTCTTCAGAAAATCAATGGCTGGACGTTACGGGAGCTGGGGAAGAGAGAGAAACGCTTTCTGCCATACCTGATTACGATCATGAGTTATACAGGATGTTTTCTGACCATGTACCGGATTCATCTTCCACGCTATATGAGCGGAATAATCATAGCTACTCTGCTTTGTATGGTTATCTGTACCAGTATCAACTTGAAATGGAAAATCAGTACTCACATGGCCAGCTGTGGTATGATTATCGGAGGATTACTTTCATACAGTTTCATTTTCCAGTTCAATCCTATCTGGTGGCTCTGCGGTTTTATTTTACTGGCAGGAATGTTAGGTTCCGCACGAATCATCGTCCGCCAACATACTTTAAACGAAGTTGGAGGAGGTTTTTTAGTTGGTTTGTTTTGCGGTATCACTGGAATTTTGTTTATTTGAAACATAATTATATTAACCTCTAAAATACTAAGATTATGAATTTCCCAACTAATGTAAAGTACACGAACGAACACGAATGGATTCGTCTGAAAGGTGATGAAGCTTATGTAGGAATTACAGATTATGCACAAGAACAATTGGGCGATATCGTCTTCGTAGATGTAACGACCGAAGGTGAAACTCTGGAAAAAGGTGAAGTATTCGGAACTATTGAAGTTGTAAAAACTGTATCCGACCTTTTCCTTCCCATTGGTGGCGAAGTACTTGAGATCAATCCAGAGCTGGAAGAACATCCGGAACTGGTAAACAAAGATCCATATGGTGACGGCTGGCTAATCAAGATCAAGCCAACTGACACTACAGAAATGGATGAACTGCTGGATGCTGAAGCATACAAACAGATCATTAATGAATAAAACTAAATAAACAGACATGAAACCAATTGTAAGTATCATCATGGGTAGTACGTCCGATCTTCCTGTTATGGAGAAAGCGGCGAAACTGCTCGACGAAATGCAAGTTCCTTTCGAAATGAATGCTCTTTCGGCACACCGTACACCTGCTGAAGTGGAAAAATTCGCAAAAGAAGCTGCCGGACGAGGTATTAAAGTTATTATTGCAGCAGCAGGAATGGCTGCAGCTTTGCCAGGAGTGATTGCAGCGAATACTACACTTCCTGTTATCGGAGTTCCCGTAAAAGGTTCTGTGCTCGATGGAGTGGATGCGCTTTATTCTATCATCCAGATGCCTCCCGGCATACCTGTAGCAACAGTTGCTATCAATGGTGCTATGAATGCAGCTATCCTTGCAGTACAAATGTTGGCATTATCTGATGAAGGACTCGTCGAAAAATTTACAGCTTACAAGGAAGGTCTGAAAAATAAGATAGTCAAAGCTAACGAAGAATTGAAAGAAGTAAAATACGCTTATAAAACAAATTAATGGATTACTTCAACTATTCACGCCGAGAGGCAAATGAGGTATATGTTGGTGCCACTCCTATGGGTGGCACTAATCCTATCCGTATACAAAGTATGACCAATACGGTCACAATGGATACTGAGGCCTGTGTAGAACAAGCTAAACGCATCATTGAAGCAGGAGGTGAATATGTACGCCTCACTACTCAGGGAGTACGTGAAGCTGAAAACTTAAAGAATATCAATATCGGACTGCGTTCACAAGGGTACGACACTCCGCTGATAGCCGATGTACACTTTAATCCCAAAGTGGCAGAAGTAGCAGCATTGTATGCTGAAGGAGTACGCATCAATCCGGGAAATTATGTAGATGCTGCGCGCACTTTCAAGAAATTGGAATATACGGATGAAGAATATGCCCAGGAAATTCAGAAGATACGTGACCGCTTCATTCCATTCCTAAATATCTGTAAAGAGAATCATACTGCTATCCGTATTGGAGTAAATCACGGTTCATTGTCCGACCGTATCATGTCACGTTATGGTGATACTCCTGAAGGTATGGTAGAATCGTGTATGGAATTTCTCCGTATCTGTGTAGATGAACAGTTCATGAACGTCGTTATTTCCATCAAAGCCTCCAATACGGTCGTAATGGTCAAGACAGTCCGACTGCTGGCAGAACAGATGGAAAAGGAAGGTATGTCATTCCCTCTTCATCTGGGAGTTACCGAAGCTGGTGATGGAGAAGACGGACGTATCAAATCGGCATTAGGTATCAGCGCTTTGTTGTGTGACGGATTAGGAGATACTATCCGCGTTTCACTGAGTGAAGCTCCTGAAGCAGAAATCCCAGTAGCCCGCAAACTGGTGGATTATGTGCTTCAACGCGAAAATCATCCCTATATACCAGGAGCAGAAGCAGCCGAATTTAACTATACCAATCCAAGCCGACGTCATACAACAGCTGTTGAAAATATTGGAGGTGAACATGTACCGGTTGTTATATCTGCCCGTCTTGACGGTAATATGCAAATCAATGAGCAGTTCTGTCCGGACTACATCTATTGCGGACAGCAGCTTCCTGAAATGCGTCGTACCAATATCGGCTACATTGTAGATGCAAACATATGGAAAGGAGAAAAGGGAACTTATCCTGCCTTCAATTACCAGCAACTGGTTGAGTTGCACCACTGCAATGCAAAAGTCAAATTCTTATTCACTCCATATATGGGACTGAATGAAGAAGCTACAGCTTGTCTGCGCATGCATCCGGAAGTTGTTATCATTGCACAAAGTAATCATCCAAATCGTCTTGGCGAATTTCGGGGAATCGCACATCAACTGATGAATCAAGGTTTAACCAATCCATTGGTATTCTTCCAATTTTATCAGGAAAACAATACAGAAGATTTGCAGATCAAATCGGCAGTCGATATGGGAGCATTGATATTTGATGGTTTCTGCGACGGTATTTTACTATATAATCACAGAAATGCTATTACTGATGAGAAAGTAGATGAAACTGCATTCGGCATTCTACAAGCAGGCAGAGCGCGTACATCGAAGACAGAATATATTTCCTGTCCCGGCTGTGGACGTACGTTATACGATCTGGAAGCTACCATCGCTCGTATCAAAGCTGCGACCTCACACCTGAAAGGGCTCAAAATCGGTATCATGGGCTGTATTGTCAATGGTCCGGGTGAAATGGCAGATGCAGACTATGGTTACGTAGGGGCCGGACGAGGCAAAATCAGCCTGTACAAGAAAAAAGAATGTATTGAAAAGAATATTCCGGAAGAGCAGGCAGTAGAAAAACTGATTGAACTGATTAAGGCGAACGGAGATTACAAGGAAAAATAAACTGCAATCTCAAGCTAAAAAATCAATATTCTGTACTATCAAATGTAATATTACAGAATAGATCTCAAAGAATGAAACTGCCTCAAAATAGAACTGCGAAAGTAAAAATCTTATAGATTGAAACTTAGAAATAAAAATCTCCTGCTTTAGTCTTTGCTTATTTCGATATAGGACTAAAAGCAGGAGTTTTTATGTTATAACTTATAAATTACTTGTACCTGACAAGCATACCCAACAGACTGATTATCAATATTGTTTTATGGATAAGCTCTTTTGTTAAACTTCTTATTTAAATTCATGTATATCAATAAGTTATTGGTAGTTTGAAAAGTTTTATCAGGCAACAATGATAGATTATAAGTAAGTTTATCTCTGTTTTTACTTTGAGACAGCCTATTCTCTCTTCCTATTCTTTACAAATAAGAAGCCGCAGGTATAAGCTTCCGTCAATAAAGAACGCGTCAAAACAAAAAGTTCTTACTTTAAAAGTATAAACTAACAGGTAAAAAAAGAGTCGTATCAAACCTCATTTTGAGTAATGATACGACCCTTTTCATCTATAAAGATGTGCAGTCTTCAAATTAGAAATTCCGTCTTTCCTATAATTTGATTTGATGATTCATCTTCTTATCTTACAGTTTCCTATTTCTGCTTCTCTGCAACTTTCACAGGAACCGACAATATCTCCTTGTATTTTTCTGGAGAATTCAGGACTTCAATAGCTTTATCCAAGTCCTCATCGTCTTTCAGACGTTGCATAACTGCTCCACGCTGATAAAAATATCGGGTTGCTATTTCTTCAGCAATTTGTTCCTTTATCGGTTCTGCAAAATAATCAAGATCACGGTCCAAGTTATGATTCAACTTTTGTTCCAAGGCCTTAAACTCCTCTGCTGCCCCTTCCATATAGCCTTCAAATTCGGCAACTTCTTTCAACGTCTTTAAAAGTCCTTCACTCTGACGGTCGTAAGTAAAATTAGCAGCCTTGACTTGTTTCTTAAATTCAGCATAATCAGCATCCGTAATCCGTATCGAATCGACAGAAGTAACAGCAGGATGCGTCAGACAATACTGAGTAACATAATCAAAAATCAAATCATCGTTCATCAAATAGAACAATATATTCGGGAACTTATCCCCTTTCACTTCAATATCCGGACGAATACCTCCACCGTCACGAACTTCACGTCCGGCAGCTGTATGGAATACAGTTGTCAAACTATCAGGGATACGTGCTACCGAACCGTCTGCATTCTTCTTTGCATAATCGATAGCCTGAATGCAACGGCCACTTGGAATATAATATTTAGATGTAGTAACCTTCAATGTACCATTATATGGCAATGGGCGAGTAGTCTGCACCAGACCCTTTCCATAAGTACGCGTACCAATAATCACCGCACGATCCATATCTTGCATAGAACCGCTTAAAATTTCAGAAGCAGAAGCCGTATTACCATTTACAAGCACAGCCAGAGGCATTTCTGTATCTATTGGTTCATTCTGAGTTTTGAATGAACTGGCAGCCTGACGAATTTTTCCTTTCGTCACTACTATTTCTTTTCCTTTCGGAACAAAAAAGTTAATAATTTCTACAGCTTCCTGTAAAGAACCTCCTCCATTATCTCGCAAATCTATCACTAAAGACTTAGCTCCACGCTGCTTTAACTCAATAAATGCCTTTTTCACATCCTTGGCACAATTATCTGTAAAACCAGTCAGCGACAAATAGCCTATACTATCTTTAATTATACCATAATAAGGAACCGGATTGTTACGGATATTCTTGCGCGTAATTTTAAACTCCATCACGGTACTATCGTTCTTCAATGGACGAAGCACTTTTAAAACAAAAGAAGTACCCGGTTCACCACGCAAAGCCTCACTTACTTTCGATGAAAATTCCTGAGGTTTCATATTTCCTCTCAGCATTTCCTTTCCACCAACCGAAAGAATAATATCGCCCGCCTTTACACCAGCTTCTGCAGCCGGCATACCTTCAGTAGGTTCCACAATGGCAATACGATCTTTTTTCTTATAATATCGTATAGCAGCTCCGATACCACCATACTTCCCCGTAATCATTTCTTTCAGACTGTTGATACCTTCCTCCGGATAATACTCGGTATATGGGTCGGTCAGAGCCAGCATACCGTTAACCCCATTTTGAATCATTTTTTCAGGATCGATAGTATCTACATAAAATAAATCCAGCTCCTTAAAAATAGAATTAAAAATATCCAGATTCTTTGATATCTGAAAATTACGGTCATCATCTTTAAAGCTGGAAAGTCCTAGACCAAGAAAAATGATAAAAGCTCCAATCAGCGTTCTTTTTGTATTCATAGTTATCATGATTTTAGCTTGCAAATAAACATATTATTCTGCTCGAGCCTGCAAGACGGACTCAATATTTAACTTTATTTCGTTCCATTTCTTCTTTGTCAGGGCTGTTCCCACTGTCTGAATAACATACCCAGCCAAAATGGAGCTTATCTGTGCACACTTTTCAAGTGAATAGCCACATGTAAGACCATATAAGAAACCTGCTGCATAAAAATCGCCAGCCCCCGTTGTATCAACTACTTTCTTGACAGGGAAAGGATTTACACGAATAACCTCAGTACCCTTTTTTACCAATGAACCACTTTTACCTGTTTTTATGACTACAATGCTGCATTTAGATGATATTTCCTGTAAAGCTTCTTCAGGTCCTTTACCCGTATAGGCGCGCGCTTCGCTTTCATTAGCAAATACAATATCCACATATTTTGTAATCAACATATCGAAAAACTCACGCTCGGCCTCAACCACATTGTAGCTAGCCATATCAAGACAGATTTGCAAACCAGCCTCTTTTGCTAATTGCATGGCGCGTACAATAAGATCATGATCCTGCAATAAATAACCTTCAATATAAAAATAGGAATAACCTTCGAACATTGAACGCGACAAGTCATCAGCACAAAGTTTGGCTGATGCTCCTAAATATGTACCAAAAGTACGTTCACCACAAGGTGATACAAATGTGGAAGCAACTCCCGAAGGGCAGTCACATTTCAACAAAGAAGTTTCTATTCCTCTTTTTCTTAATGTCCGCTCAAAAAATTGTCCGAATTCATCTGTACCAATTTTCCCAATAAATCCAACTTCTGCGTCCAGCCCTGCAAGTGCACATATTGTATTAGCTGCTGCTCCTCCAGTTGCCCGATGAAGTTTCTGTCCAGCTGTCTTAGTACGTATATTAAATAATGTGTCCTCGTCTATTAACTGCATACTTCCTTTAGGCAAATTCAGGTCATTTAGCACCTCATCACTATCGATTAAGACCAAAACATCGACCAAAGCATTGCCCATTCCAATAATTTTATCCATTTATCAATATTTTTTTTGCAAAGATATTGCATATTTCAAAATATCCTACTACCTTTGCCACGCAATTGAGAAAAACCTTCTTCAGTAGCTCAGTCGGTTAGAGCATCTGACTGTTAATCAGAGGGTCGTTGGTTCAAGTCCAACCTGAAGAGCAAAAAAGTTCGTTCACAAGACGAACTTTTTTTGTAACCTAAAAATAAAAATAATCATGGACGATTCAAACTCGCGAACGTGCACAAGTAGTATTAACCTTCTCCTCCGGGAGTAAGCGAGGTTTTGAATCCATTTATTGCCTTGCTCACACCACCGGCGAATACAAAATAAGAAAGGAGCAACGCAATGAGAAAGTATCTTTACAGTGAAACAGGAGGTTTCGTAGAAAAAAACAACTGGCTTCCTAACTGCTGGGTAAATGTAGAATGCCCTACCGATGATGATTTCAAATTTTTAAGAGAAGATCTAAAAGTTCCAACTTCCTTTTTAAACGATATAGCCGATACCGACGAACGTCCTCGTACAGATACAGAAGGGAATTGGCTACTTACCATTTTACGTATACCCGTACAAACACCTAATCAGAAGGTGCCATACACAACTGTACCCATTGGTATTATTACTAACAATGAAATTATAGTATCCATCTGCTACCATTCAACCGAAATGATACCTGATTTCATTCAACATATCTGCCGTAAATCAATCAATATTCCGAATAAATACGAGCTGATCTTACGCATTATCTATTCATCAGCTGTATGGTTTCTAAAATATTTAAAGCAGATAAACAACGAAGTAAGCATGGCAGAAAAAGAATTAGAGCAAAGTATCAGAAATGAAGACTTGCTCCGATTAATGAATCTGCAGAAGACATTGGTATACTTCAACACTTCCATCCGCGGAAATGAAGTCATGGTAGGGAAGTTACAAAACATTTTCAATGAGAAAGATTACCAAAATCCAGAACTGACAGACGACGTCCTGATTGAACTGAAACAGGCTCACAATATGGTAAATATCTACAGCGATATCCTGACCGGAACAATGGACGCCTTTGCATCAATCATATCGAATAACGTAAATACCATCATGAAACGTATGACAAGTCTGTCTATCATTCTGATGGTCCCTACACTGATAGCCAGTTTCTACGGTATGAATGTCGACATACATATAGAAGAAGTTCCACATGCTTTTTCCATCATTGTTTTTTCATCGATCTTCCTGTCGGCCATGGCTTTCATCGTTTTCCGCAGAATAAAATGGTTCTAACTGAACATACCAAGAACCTTTATATAACTATAAATAAACTAAGAAAATGAAAATCGTATTATTAGAATCATTGGGAATCAGCGAATCATCCCTGCAACGCCACATAGCTCCACTAACAGAAGCCGGGCATGAATTTAAGGCCTATCCTAAAAATACCGATCCAGCAGTTCAAATAGAAGAAGCTAAAGATGCCGACATTATTATGATAGCCAACATGCCGTTGAGAGCAGAAGTTATCAACAGCTGTTCAAAACTCAAATATATTAACGTTGCATTCACAGGTGTAGACCATGTTGATCTTGAAGCAGCCCGCGCCAAAGGAATACAAGTAAGCAATGCTGCAGGATATTCTACACAATCGGTAGCAGAGCTGGCCCTTTGCATGATGATTTCCTTACTCCGAAACGTACCTCAGGTATCTGAACGCTGTCGGGAAGGAAGGACAAAAGACGGTCTGGTAGGATGTGAGCTGAGAGGAAAGACTGTCGGTATCGTAGGAGCAGGAGCCATCGGAACACGTACAGCCGAACTGTGTCACGCTTTCGGATGTACAATTTTAGGTAACAAACGCCATGTAACGGGCAATGAACCTTCATTCATTCACTTCGTAACACTGGATGAACTGCTGAAACAATCAGACATCGTATCACTTCACTGTCCGCTCACTCCCGAAACTTATCACCTGATTAATGCAGAACGTATCAGCAAAATGAAACAGGGAGCTTATTTAATAAATACAGCCCGTGGAGGAGTAATTGATTCGGAAGCACTAGCCCAAGCCTTAAACGAAGGATATCTAAGCGGAGCCGGAATCGATGTATTCGAAAATGAACCTCCACTCGATACCTGTAACCGGATTCCAAAGCTCTGGCTGCATGTCTTTGACCCTAAATTCAGGAGTTATTTCAATACAAGATTCTGATTGATTAGAAACAAAATAGATTTCCCCATCTGTGAGATGACGATGAATAAAAAGAACAGGATCATTATCTTTCGTCTTCATATCTGGAAGGATTCCATTCTCAAGCAACAAAGAGTCCAAAGAATAAGAACGACTATATACCATTCCCTCACCATATTTATGAACAGGCAAGTTTTTATTCCCCCACAATTCAGATGCCATTGCAAGTACCTTTTTGTCGGCATCTGGATAATTTTTAAGGCTTGGTGACTTCATAGGAGCATCTCCCATTACAATCAAGCCCTCATCAACAAATGATTTTACTTTCTCCAATATTTCTGGACGCATTGTATTCAAATTCGGAAGAACCAAAACTCTATATTTCATTCCACTCTGCAAGGTCAGCAATCCATCCTTCACTGAAGCATACTTCATTAATACCTCACCATTAATATAATCAAATGAATATCCTTTTGGTAGTGCTGGATCAATGGTGCCTGTCATTTTGGGAACATCTTCACCTATAAAATAGGCAACATCAGCAACATAAGTACCTCTTTGAAGCATTATATTACAGCGTTTTAAATAATCTATAAACAAATCCAAATGACTAAACCAAGTGTTATGTCGATTAAACTCATTTCCAAACGGAGCATTTATACCAGGAAAACAATTCTCATATGGCTGATGAATATAAACATGAAGAAGTGTTGCATTAATACCCTCTGTAAAAAATCTATCACCACGTTGCTTCATTTCATAAGGATAACGAGCAAAATCACCTCCTCCAACAGTAAAGGATTCAGCCCACACTTTACGTTTCCCATAAATATGAGCACAAGAAGATGCAGCTCTGTTTTCTATATTCCCCAAATCACCTGTACTCCAAAACTCTCCAGCAACTTCATCAGACTGTCCACCATACTGTAAAAACTCACCAGGGAATCCCCAATGTCCATAGTTTTCTAACCAGGTGGTAAGACCATGCTCATAACTTATATCTCTAAGAGCCCCCACATACTCATAAGAAACACAGTCTGCTATCAATCTTCTTAAATCCCAAAGGAATCGATCCGATACGTCAGGGTTTTCCACAACTTCACCATGTAAAACCGGTAAAAAAGGCACAGGATTATAACCATAGGCTTTTATAAATCTTTCCTCCATATCATCTGTCCAATTCAAACCTCCAGTTTCATAACTATCCATAACAGTAACTTTAAGACACTTCCTATCTTCTATCGGAATACGCTTGAGAATCTCACCTATAAATGAATCAAAATGATATTTTAAATGTTCTTTATTCATCTTATCCACTTCCAAGCCTGTAGCTTCAGGACTTGCTGGAGAGTTAGTCACTCCTGTTGTTCTCATTGCATAACGTACAATCTGCCATTTCCCTTCAGGTAAAGAACATCTCACAACACTATCTTTTACATATGTTGTCAAATCTATTACTTTTTCTGCATCAATCAATTGTGCCTTGTCTCGTACTATCGGTTGTTCATCCCACAAATAATCATCCCACATTGGAAGAGGTGTTGGAAACATTTTAGCCAATGTTTTCTCTGCATAACGTTCTGTATATGGTTTTGAGGATAAAATTACCGTACAATCCCCATTACCTGAATTGTCCATTTCAAATTTATACACATCTGCAGCATTCTCAGGCAAAGAAATTACAATAGGAGCATCAGGAATGAATCCTACATTCAATGCAAAATTACTTCTATCAATATCAAACTCTTTTAATAACTTGAATGAATCTCCTTCTTTTGCAAAAAGCCTTCCATAACTCTTTATAGGAGTCTTTATTTTAAGAATAAAGGAACGCATATTCTTATCCGGAGCTTTCATTTCTATACTTACACTCTCACCAATTTTTTTTGTAAAACTCCATTTTTCAGAAACTTCAGGAATACAAGGATAAGCCAGTACTTTTATACTCTGAGTATTCTCCATCTTTGGTAACGTAATCTCCAGATTATTACCACCATCCACTAAAGCAGATGCATAATCAAGATATCTCATACTTTGATGCTTTTTTATCCAAGGACCTCCAGATTGACTCCAACCCGGACTATTAAATATACCTATTTCTATTCCGAGTTCCGTAGCTGTTTTCAAAGCCGTATGTATAACTTTCCACCATTCATCAGTCATGATTTTACTCTTACCTGGCGCAACCTCTGTCAATCCAATATTTCCAATAAAAGCCCTATTTATGCCAGCCTTTTTCATAGACTGTAAATCTTTTACCACTCCTTCTGCTGAAATATTGTTCGAAATCCAATACCAATATACTCCTATTTTCGTAGAATCAGGAACTGTTTTGAAAGCCTCTTCTAATTCTGCAAATGTCATATCTCCCCTCTTGTCTTTAACACAGCCCGTCAAGCTCAAAAGGCTTCCACATAAACAAAGAAACAAAACGTATTTTATTTTCATACCTTTCATTTAAGATTTTATTTTATATATTTATTATTCATCGAGAACAGTCACACCTGATGGAGCATCAACTTCTGTGATTACTTCACCATCTTCCCCCACTTTATGGCTTATTGAAATAACTCCATAAGGAGTTGGAAATGTTCCTTTAACCCATTTTAGATCACCTAGATGAGGAACTATACGCACTACTTTGCAGCCTGGCTCCACAACTTGAACTCCCAAAACATATTCACTCAACCAAGAAGTAGGACCAGAAGCCCATCCATGACAGAAGCTATGACGGAAGTTCTTATAACAATAAGCTCCAAAGCTACCATGAATGTCCTTTTTCCCTGCTGGAACAATTTCATCGATTCTTGATGCATTAGGCAACCAATTTAAGTCAAAATCTTCCCAAAAGGTTGTTGCACCAAGATCAAGCATTGCTCCCCAGTAATTACGTATTATATCCAAAGCACCCTTATAATCTCCAGCCTTAGCCATAGCTCTCAGCATATAATATCCATAAAATGTTGAAAAGCCATGAGCGCCATTCACTGAAATGATATTCTTGTTAGCTTCTTTTGCATCCATCAATCCCGCAAGTACCATCAAAGCTGCTCCTTGTTTCATCCCAGCCTCTGAAGGATCCTTAATTGAATTCAAATATGCTTTACGTACTGCAGGAGCAGCCTTTCTCATTTTCTTAGCTATCATTTTAGCTTTATTTGCCAGTTCAGGCTCATCCAATATCAAACATAATTCATTACTTGCATCCATGACCATTACCATCATTGATTGTAAACCTGCATGAATTGTTTGTGGTTTTTCAGAAGAAGGCCAGTCAAGAAATCTAGTTCCATCAAGTTTTTCCACACCTTTTTCATCAACATGCTTTATCAAATGATTTACTAAGTCAACAATATAATTTTTCTGTGACTTCAAATAATCAATATCTCCTTGATAATAAAACCAGTCTCTCTGTATTAATAGCCACCATATTGAATAAGAACTCATTCCATTCATCCAATTAGGCAAAGCAGTAACATCTTTAATAGCATTCAAACTTTTAGGAACTACTTCATTATACCCAAAAACACTGTTAATAGTCATCACCTCAGGATGCATATCACCAACCCAAATAAGTCTATCTCTTTTTATTCCATCCCATAGGAACTCCTGCATGTTCAAATGCACAGTGTAAGCTCCAGTTTGCCAGATTTTATTCAAACATTCATCATTAGAGATAAATGAACCTTTATAAGAAATATCTCTATAAACCGATATTGCTCTAACTTCTTTAATATGCAACTCTGCATTATCATCAAGCATATCAATCCTAACAAATCTAAATCCTGAATTTCCTACTTCAGCAACACCAAGCCACGGCAATTTCATCTCAAAATCCCGAATTGCATGATCATTAGAGGCACCATTTCTCCCATTAATCTCACACATAGCCTCACTCACAGACTCTCCAAAACGCACACGTATAGTCCTTGGCACTTGAGAAGACGGCATTCCTGTAACAACTTGGATACCACCTTGAATTTCTTTTCCGAAATCAAGTAATATTGATGGTTTTCGTCCATTTTCAGATCGCATTACGCACATATATGCATTTACTAGATCAGGTTGCCCATTACCCTTACGGAATAAATTCTCAGTACCATTCATAAGATCCGTATTCTGTTGCCAAACAATACGTATTGGAGCTAGATACTCACGAACACGAGTATCTAGCTGATAAGCATAGCTATTTAATATACAGGATACCAACAAAGACAAAGAGAGAATATATTTCATTTTTGTTTGCATAAAAACTTATTTTTATTATAGGTTAAAAATTAGTAATTGTTTTTTAATCAAATCAATTATTCACTCCATATAAAACGATAATTAAATCTCCTATTAGGAGCTGAATCTCCGTTTATACAGAAAGATATAGGGTCTTTTAAATCTGAAATATTGTCAGCCCATTTAAAATCAAAAATAAACTTATCTTTATGACATCCCAATAATTTCCTATTAACCTTCAATTCCATTTTATTTTCTTTAACTCTATATCTCAAAGTTTCTACTTTAATCCATTTATTTGTCTCTATTTCATATTTCATCAATTCAGTCGTTTTATTATCAATAATATTTTTATTGATAACAAAATCATATCCATACCATCCAGTAGTAGAATTATTGTCCGCATCAATAAATAAAAGCATCCAATTACTATCTGAAGAATTTGTCAAATTAGAAGCTGTTTCTACATAAAAATATATATTATTTTTATCTACTGCTACTTTTGATCTAAGAATATCATTTCTCCCAGAGTTATTTATATAATGATTGCCTCCATATCCATTATAATCGCGATGAGTCACATCACCTTTTGTATCACGATATTCTATTTTTACATTATCCCAATCCGAAAAAGTTCCATCAATTTTTATCTTCCTATAACCATTATGCTTTGGAATTGCTCTAGCTCCTTTATATCGACGAATATTTTGAGCCATTTGCATATAATAATTATCAGTATAACCGCCTTTCATCGGCTGAATAGTTCTATTAAATTCTGCATTATATTGATCTACAAAATAAAAAGGATTTTCTCTTCCTAAAAATGTTGTAGGTCCAGGAAGGTCTGATCCCGGAGCTTTGCCTGCCACATATTTACCCGCAGTCCATTCATTCCAATCATTTATATAAAGGAATGCAGGATCTACTTGTAGAGCCTCATCCCAACGTTCTTGAAAATAGATACCATAGGCAGTAGGTGAATTAACTTTTTTACCTAACCAAGAAACATAAGCAGAATCTGGCATATCATATTCATCAAGAACAGGCTCACCGTATTGACGATTCCACGATTTACCTATTATACTAATGGGATGCTGTGCCGGAGTAACAGCCATCTGCTCAACTTTACCGTTATGTGTAGATGCTAACTGCATAGGAGTTAATTCAAAAACGCGCTTATCTCCAAGATCATAACCAAAACTCCACTTATCTTCTGTTCCAACAAATCTCTCACCAGCCCATTCATAATATCCCCACCACATAGTTCTAAGAGTAAAAAAACTCTTCACTTCTTTAGTATAATCCTCATAAAATTCATCAGTATAATCTTTATCACCATAATGAGGATTCGATAAATCAGTAATTGCCGCCGGATCATAGTGAGGATTGGGATTCTTTACACCACCACCATTAGCATCCATTTTAGGATTTCCACTATAAAGCAATAAGGGCTTACCTTCCCAATAAAACCATAAATCTTTATACTTATTTAATTTATATACCTTATCATATAAATCTTGTACAACAGATATAACTGGACCATTAAAAGCCCAAAAACAAAATTTAGGGACCTTATTACCTTCTGCTTTCATTTTTAGCATCGTATTAAATAGTACATCCCACTCATCCCAATATCTTACAGCATTTGTAACGTCCATAATCAATACATCAACACCTGCATCCGCCAACATTGACATATCTTTTCTTATAACATATTCATCTTTACTAAGAAAATATCCCATCTCCGGTTCTCCCCAATGATAGGATCCTGCAGTCCATTCCTTATGATTTCCATCCAATCTTGCTTTTGGATCCTTCTTTAAAACCTTAGAAACATCTGCTTGATAAGGAATATTAAGACTAGCCAATGCATCAGAATGCCAAGTAACATAGAAAATACCAACAATACGCTGCTTATCTCTTTTAACATCACCAACCTTTTTATGATCTGGCATCATACGACCTAAAGCATCTGTCGCGACCCAAGTATCAGGATAAATATCCCAATAAAGAGAATCATCTGAATTCTCAATGTATTCACACCCATTTATCCTATCCACATATCCAAATAGGACAAAAAAACATAAAAACAAATTATAAAAAATATTCTTCATAATATAAATTATTTAAAGTCATTTCTTAAAATGCAAATTTATAAGATGGAGAATCGATATATTTATACTTTTTGATACAAATACTTAAGAATATGATATAACCATAATATTTACTTTACTAAAGTTTCCCAGCCCCAATAAAGAGGGTGGGAAACTTTAGTAAGTTATTTTTGCATTAAATTAAAGTTTGAATTCAATGAGGACACAGTTTTGTATATGGTTGGTTAATCTTTTATTGGAGCGGGAAGTCACAAGGCTAGAAATAAATGAAGCTTGGAGAAAATCCTATTATTATGATTCTAGAGAAATTTCTAGAAATACTTTTTCAGAGTACAAGAAAAGAGCTGAAGATTTATTTGATATTGATATAGTTTGCAATCGTAGGACGAACAAGTATTATATAAAAGCTCCAGAACTGCTTAAGGCAGATCCATTGAAGCGCTGGTTGTTGTCCTCTATGGCTGCAGTTGCATGTATAGATCAATGTAAAACTTTGTCGAAGCGTATTATGCTGGAGCAAACTTATGGTGGAGAGCTATTCCTTCCTGTTGTTACGGAAGCAATGTCGGCTGATTTGTGTATTAATATATTGTATCAACCTTTCTGGTATGAGAAGCCGTATTTATTAACTGTTGAGCCTTATTTTGTTAGGTTATTCAGACAGCGCTGGTATCTTATCAGCTTTTCTCATAAGCATAACATGATGAGGAGTTTTGCTTTTGATAGAATTCAGAATGTAAATATTTCTGATAGTAAATTTGTGATGCCGGAGGGGGTAAATGGGGATAACTATTTTTCAGATAGTTATGGTATAATGTTACAGGATAATCTTAAAAAAGAAACTATACGTTTAAAGTTCATGGCCGAACAAGGAATATATATTGAAACGTGTCCGTTGCATAGTTCTCAACGCTTGGTAAGTAAAACGGATGAGTATATGATATTTGAGTTAAATTTAAAACCGACTTTTGATTTTTTTCAGGAGCTATTATCTTACGGTTCTGATGTGGAAGTTATTTCTCCACAATCATTGCGTGAGCAAATAATAAAGAGTATACAATGTTTGTCTGCAATGTATCTTTAACTATATGTACTAAATGTATTCTCCTGAAAATGAGTGACAAACAAAACCTCCTAAAAGAACGCCTTATTATGGATTATTTTTGTACAAATTTTTAGAAAAATTCTCGAAGATTTGGGCAAAAGATGCTGATGTTTTTTTAGAAATAAAGTTTATTAGGAATTTTCCCTTTCGCACCCTTCACAAAGTCTTGCAGACATGAGTCAGCAAATAATATTTTATGATATGTGAAGGGTGTGGAAAGATGTAGTTAGAATATTTCTTTTCCTTTATATACGAGCTCTGCTACATTCTTTGCTTCCAGTTTTTCCATCAGACGTTTCCGGTATGTTTGTATCGTATTTGTGCTGAGGCACAGCAGGTCTGATATCTCGGAAGTGCTGAGACCTTCGGAGAGATAGGTGAGCACCTCTTTTTCGCGTTTTGACAATTCTGGTATTTTATGTAAGTCAATATTTATCTGTTTTTTATGCGAATCAGGAGTTGGCTCTCTGATTCAAAGATTAAAAATTAACATAAGAAAGTAGAGCAATAGCCAATTTACCAAAGGTATGTACCAGCAGCCCTTTGGTATCTCTTACTTTAGACGCTCTTTGAATTTCTGTTTTTTCATTCAGCCAGTTGAAAAAGGATTCTATAGGCTGTCTGACC